>LNFM01012717.1_pt1 | contig 10960 bp, 12 predicted proteins | sample 596031 | NCBI WGS metagenome assembly LNFM01 (sample SAMN04254537, study PRJNA301005) | activated carbon metagenome | isolation source: dual media filters at the Ann Arbor, Michigan drinking water treatment plant | place: USA: Ann Arbor | reverse complement strand
CCCCTGAGGGGAGGCGGCAGGCCGGGACTGTGCGGTACTTGTATCCTGATTTTGATGAACTGATTCCATGCGGCCTGTCCGTTTCCTCGGCAGCTCCTTGCAAGGTCTTCGCGACTTTCCCGAGGATGCGCGGCACGATGCGGGTTGTCAATTGGAGAGAGTGCAGCGTGGGGAGCGGCCTGGCGCCTTCAATCCCACTGCCTCCTATTGCGTACGGTGCCGAAGAAGTTCGGGTTGCGGATGATACCGGGGCCTATTGTGTGATCTACTTTGCTAGGCGGGCCGGCGCGGTCTATGTGCTGCATGCGTTTCAAAAAAGAGACTCAGGCTACTTCGCGGCGGGATCTTGAAGTGGCAGATTAAGGCTTTGCGCAACTGTTTAGAGGTGCGTGATGAGCGAAATTGAGAGCTACGCGAGTGTGTGGGACGCGATTGCGGATGCGCCGGAGCAGGCGGCCAATCTGCGAGCGCGTGCCGAACTGATGCAAAAGATCGCGGCGATCATCAAACAAGACGGATGGACGCGGGTTGAGGCCGCACGCCGGTGCGGTGCTGGAGGCCATCCTATTTCGCGGCGAACTTCCCCGCGGGGAGACCGCGGCTGTTGCCGGCACTAGCGACCGGAGCGCGCGGCGGATCGTTTCCGCCTTGCTGGAGGCTGGGGTCCTGACCTCGGAGAGTTCGCGCGCGCCTCTGAAGCTGGCTTTTCCTGCAGCGCTCGCCGGGCGCTGGATGCCGGGGCTGTTTCCAGAACTGACCGCGGGGTAGGCAGAATGCAGCACCGGAAGGGACTTCCCGCTCGGTGGGGGAGAGATAGGATAAGGTCATGGCGGGGCCACACCTTCCACTGATATCGATCGAAGAGTTCCTGGATGCGGAGGAACTGGCGGAAACGAAGCATATGTATTATGCCGGCGTGGTCACGGCGATGGCCGGAGGCACCTTCGAACACGCGCAGATCGCGATGAATCTGGGCGGGCAGTTGTATGGCTTGTTGCGGGAGCGGGGCTGCGCCGTGGTGGGGAGCGACGTGATGTTTCAAACGGGGTCGAAGGAGATGGTGACCTATCCGGACCTGATGGTGGTCTGCGGTCCCGTCGAGCGGGCGCCGGGCCGGCAGACCGTGATCACGAACCCCGTGTTTCTGGTCGAAGTGTTGTCTCCCAGTACGGAGGCGAGGGACCGGGGAGTGAAGTCGCACGAATATCGGTTGAGCCCGACACTGCAGCAGTATGCCTTGATCTGCCAGGATCGGCCGCTGGTGGAGATTCACACGCGATGTGCGGATGGCAGTTGGCGGATTACGGAAGTGATGGGCCTCGCGGCGGACTGCGCGTTCTCCTCGCTGGCCTGCAGCATGCCGATGGCGGCGCTGTATGAGGGCGTGCTGGCGGGGTGAGGATCCGCGGCGGGCCGAACGCGGCGGCCGTCCCGCGCAGCTTGACGCGCAACCAGTGCGCACGTATTCTGCGTATATGAACGTTACGGTTTCGGTGAACGATGAAGTGATCTCTCGTGCACGCCGTAGGGCCGAGGCTCTGGGTACCAGTGTCGAGCAGCTCGTTCGGGAGTATGTCGAGCAATGGGCGGGGAAGGTTGAGTTTGCGGAGGATGCTGATGCGTGGGAGCACCTCTCCAGACTGGCTCAAGGCGATTCGCGCGAATGGACGTTCAACCGGGAGGAGTTGTACGATCGCCACCACCGAAGCTGAGCTTCTTCCAATTGCAAATTGGAATTGCGCTAGAGATCGCTCAGCAACATACGCTGTGGTTGGCTTACTCCTTACGCTATGCGCCGCAGCCTGCGGGCAAGGCACTCCCCGTCGTGGACAAAGATGATTTGGTGCGTTACGGTCGAAGGATGGATGCGAACCCCAATGAGGCGAAAACCAAGCTTTCTCAACTGATCGAGCGCACCGTGGCCGGAAAGGAGATCCTCATCGCCACGGCCGACAAGTCGATTGCGGGGCCAGTTCGTCTCGAAGCCGCCTCGAGGCGAGTTTTGGGCTTGGCCAAAGGCACAATTTCCTACAGCGAGGGCTGGGATTCAGTAAGGAGCAACGAGGAGATGAGCGCACTGCTGATCGGGGCGACTTCGGATCTGGTACCCGACACTCCCGCCATCCCTGCGTAGAGCAAGGGTTGCTGACTTGATCTTCGAGTGAAGTGTATATACACTCGTATTGACAGATGGTGTTCGCTTGGGACCCGCAGAAGAGTCGAGCAAACCTTGCCAAGCATGGCATTGATCTCGCGACGGCTGCGCTGGTGTTCGCGGATCCTCATGTGGTGATCAGAGAGGACCGGGTCGACCAGATGGGCGAACAGCGCTGGCATGCTGTGGGAATAGCGGGCGGTTTGGATCCGGTCCTAATCGTCGTTCATGTATACAGGGAATCAAACGATGGCGAAGAAGTTATCCGCATCATCTCGGCAAGAAAAGCAAGTACGCGTGAAAGCCGAGCGTATTTTCAATAAGCCACTCACCGAGCAGCAGCGCACCCGGCTCAGCAGCTTGGCCAAGAAGCCAGACTCGGCGATCGATGTGTCTGACATCCCTCCCTTGACGGATGAGCAACTGGCGGAAATGGTGCCTTACCGGTTGCGGTCGAAGACAACTCTAATATCCTTGCGAGTGCAGGACGATGTGCTTACTTGGCTGAAGTCCAAAGGGCCCGGTCATCTGACCCGAATCAACGCGATCCTGGCCAACGTGATGGATGCTGAGCAGCGACTCAAAAGGGCCTGATCGAGGCCGGTTGGGCCAATGGGCGTTTCTGTCTTTCCGGGTCCATTGCCATATCGGATACCAAACTGGATTCGTCGTCGGAAGGGGCGAATCGTTATGGCCGACGTTCTCCACTCGCGTGATAGCCGATGTCTCGGTGTCTCCCCAGAGGTTCGTTCCCGCCGCATTTCTCTGGCAATGCGTCCTGGAACATCGGCGTTTTGGCGCTGCCGAGAGACGCTTGGAAACTGGTGCGACGGCTGGGGATGGCGGCGACCCATGGGTACAGTTGATGACTGGAGCACTGCGGGGAGCTCCGTGTTAGAAACGGAGGCCAGGGACGGCACCGTGCCTTTATACCGATTTGGATATAATGGACGTATATGAGCAAGGGCGAAAGCTACGCGAGTGTGTGGGACGCCATCGCGGATACGCCCGAGCAGGCAGCGAATCTGCGGGCGCGAGCCGAATTGATGCAGAAGATCGCAGCAATCGTCCAACACGAGGGCTGGACCCAAGTTGAGGCCGCGCGGCGGTGCGGTGTGACGCAACCAAGAATGAATGATTTGCTGCGCGGCAGGGTGTCTCGCTTTTCGTTGGACGCGCTGGTGAACATCTGCACAGCGCTCGGCCTCCGGGTACGGCTCGATCTGGAAGCGGCTTGATTGGGGCACGTTCTGCTAGCGCCGGAATGGGTGACCCGGCGCTGAAGCGGTCTGTTCTCCTCCCTGGCGGTCTGACCCCAGTGCACGGCCATGGTACGGCAATCGACCTGCCATTGCTGCGGGATACGGCTGCGGCGGGGCCGGCGGCCTGAGGTGGCGGGCAACTGCCCCTGGGGCTGGTAACCTTTCGTTAATCTGGTCCGCCCTTACGCTGCGACACTCTCATGACCCGCCTTCTCCTGCCTCTCCTCCTGGCGGCCTCCGCCACCTTCGCCCAAGAGTTTGATGTCCTGCTGCAAAACGGCCGGGTCGTCGACGGCACCGGCAACCCGAGCTTCATTGGCGACGTCGGCATCAAGGCCGGGCGGATCGCGGCGCTAGGCAAACTGACGGGGCGCTCCGCGACGCGGGTGATCGACGCCACCGGACTCGTGATCGCCGCGGGCTTCATCGACATGCATAACCACTCCGATACCTCCATCCTCAGCGAAGGTAACGCTGAGAGCATGGTCCGCATGGGCGTCACTTCGATGATCCTCGGCGAAGGGTCTTCGCCCGCGCCTACCGTGGAGTATCCGCGCTTCCGCGACTACTGGAAAGCCGTGCTCGAAAAGGGCGCTTCGACGAATATCGGGTCCTACATCGGCTCCGGCTTGATCTTCCAACGGGCGCATGGCTCGAAGCCGGGGCCGGCTTCGCCAGACGAGGTACAGAAGATGCGGGATACGATTCAACAGGCGATGGAGGACGGGGCCCTGGGCGTTTCGACTTCACTGCACCAGACGCCAGGGTTCTGGATCTCCACCGATGAACTCGTGGAGATGGCCAAGGTAGCAGCGAAGAACGGCGGCATCTATGCCACGCATACGCGCAGCGAGGGCGAGGAGGTCTTCGATTCGATCTCGGAGGCGATTCAGATCGCCAAGCGGGCGGGGACAACGGTCGACCTGCTCCACCTGAAGATCGCTCATCACAAGCTGTGGGGGCAGATGCCGGAGCTGCTGGGGGTGATCCAGAACGCCCGGAACCAGGGCGTGAACGTGGAGGCCCATATCTATCCCTATACGGCCGGGCAGAATGGGGGATTGAGCAACATTATCCCGCCCTGGGCGCATGACGGCGGTATGCCGAAGATGCTCGAGCGGCTGGCGGATCCGGCGATGCGGGCGCGCCTTGAGAAAGACATCACGCAGGGGATTCCCGGGTGGTACAACCATTACACGGCCGTGGGCAGCGATTGGAGCAAGATCCAGATTGTCTCGGTGGCCAACCCGGCTTACAAGAAGTATGTGGGCAAGCGGGTAAGCGAACTGATTGCGGACAAGGGGAAGCCTTGGCTGGATGTGCTGTTTGAGACGCTGATCGATAACAAGGGCCGGGTGCCGGCGCTGTATTACCACCACCGGGAAGACGATATGCGGAACGCGATGAAGGCTTCGTTTGTCAGCTTTGGCTCGGACGGTTCGGCGATGGAGGCGGACCCGGCGCGGGGCGGGGGAATGCCGCATCCGCGTTCGTTCGGCACGTTTGCCCGGGTGATGGGCCGCTATGTGAGAGACGAAAAAGTGCTGACGCTCGAAGAGGCGGTGCGGAAGGCGAGTTCCCACAACGCGGCGAAGGTGAAGCTGTTTGACCGCGGGGTGCTGCGGCCGGGGATGTGGGCCGATGTGACGGTGTTCAATCCGCTCACGATTGCGGATAAGGCCACCTACGAGAACCCGTTTCAGTATGCGACGGGGATTGAGTATGTGCTGGTGAATGGAACGGTGGTGCTCGATCAGGGCAAGCATACCGGTGCCCGGCCAGGGGCGATTCTTTACGGGCCGGGGACGAAGAAATAAGCGCTAGCGGCCGAGGCGCCAAATGAGCAGGGCGGCGCGCTTGGCTTGCTTGGCGATGCTGTCGAGTTCGACCGACTCGCCGACGGCGTGGGTGCCGGCGCCGACGACGCCGAGGCCGTCGAGACAGTCGACGTAGGCGGCGATGTAGGAGATGTCACCGGCTCCGCGTTGCATGGGGTCGAGCTCCTCGATGGGGCCGAGACCGGCGGCGCGGCTGGCTTCGTCGAGGGCTTTGAGCAGCTTCCGGTTGCCGGGGGTGGGCGGCATGGGCGGGGCGCCTTCGACGAAGGTGATCTCGGACTTGGTGCCGGGAAGGCTCTTGGCGACGATGGCGTACATCTTGTCCTTCATGCGGCTTACCTGCGCCGGTTCGAGCGCCCGGACTTCGCCCCTCGCCAGGGCCTGGCCGGCGATGATGTTGGGCTTGCCGTCCGCCGTCGATTTGCCGTCAGCATCCGCCTTTAACTCGCCGCCGCCGAGGAGGAGGCCGACGTTGAAGGTCATGTTGGGCTCTTTGAGGGTCTGTTCGAAGGTCGAGATGACGCGGCTGATTTCGTAGATGGCGCCGTAGCCGGCTCGCTCCGTGAAGACCTGGCCCGAGTGCCCCACCTTCCCCGTGGAGCGGAGCTCCCAGCCGAGGTAGCCGCGGCGGGCCGTCGTCGCATAGTCGAAGCCCAGGCCCTTGATGCCTCCTTCAAAACTCAACGCCGCACGCGACTCCTTGGCGAGACGCACCATCTCCAGGCGCGAGTGGTTGGGCATGTCAGGCCGGCGGCCGGGCTCCTCTTCGTCACCGGTGAGCATGACCGTTAGCGGCAGCCCATCCAACTGACCGGCGGCCTGCAGTCCGCGCAGGGCGGCGAGCAGGACGACGATGCCGCCCTTCATATCGGCGGTGCCGGGGCCGATGGCGGTGGGGCCTTTGCGCTCGAACTTTTGGAAGGGGCTGGCGGGTTCGAAGACCGTATCGAGATGGCCGATCAACAGGATGGGTTTGCCGCCGTTGCCTTTGCGTTCGGCGACGAGATGGGGGCCGCGTTTGACGGCGTCCATCTCAACGAGGCGAGTCGAGAACCCGAGGGCATCGAACTCTTTGCGCGTGAGTTCGGCCATGGCGCGGACGCCAGCCGGATTAAACGTGCCGGAGTTCTGGTTGACCATGGTTTCGAGCAGCGCAATGGCGGGCTCGGTTTGCTGGCCGACGGCTTGCAGGATGGCCGCTTCCTGCGCGAGCAGGGCGAGGGGGAGGGTGAGCAGGAGGGCGGGCAGACGCATCTCTTGAGATTACTAGACGGCTTGACTCCGCCGGTAGAGAGGAGTCTGCTGAGGGCATGGCTGACTTAACAACTTCATGGCTGGGGATGACGCTGGGGAGCCCATTAGTGGTGGCGGCGAGCCCGCTATCGCATGATGCCGATGCGATAGACACCGCGGTGGCGGCGGGGGCAGGCGCGGTGGTGCTGTACTCGCTGTTTGAAGAAGACCTGACGCGGGAGCAGTCCGCGGCACGGCCGTTTGCCGGGGTGGACCCGTATGTCCGGCAGGTGGAACAGTTGCGGGAGCGGGTGCGGGCGCCGGTGGTGGCTTCGTTGAACGGGGTGACGCCGGGCGGGTGGACGAGGTATGCCCGGAGCCTGGAGGCGGCGGGGGCGAGCGCGTTGGAGCTGAACCTGTACGAGGTGGCCACAGCGCCGCACGAGAGCGGGGCGGAGGTGGAGTTCCGGCAGGTGGACGTGGTGGCCGCCGTGGTGGCGGCGGTGACGATTCCGGTGACGGTGAAGCTTTCGCCGTTCTACTCTTCGGTGCCGGCGTTTGTGCGGCGCCTAGAAGAGGTGGGGGCCCGTGGGGTGACGGTGTTTAACCGGTTCTACCAGCCGGACATCTCGCTCGATACTCTGCAGGTGGACCGGACGCTAGCGCCATCGACGGCGGCGGAGCTGCCGCTGCGGTTGCATGCGTTGGCGCTCTTGGCGCCGGGGGCGCGGCTATCGCTGGGGTGTGCGGGCGGGGTGCATTCGGGGATGGACGCGGCGAAGGCGATTCTGTGCGGGGCGCACGTGGTGCAGTTGGCTTCCGTGCTGCTCGAGCGGGGGCCGGGGTATGTGGGGGTGATGCGGGAGGAGCTGTCGCGGTGGTTGGACAGCAAGAAGTTCGGGTCGAGCGCCGCGGCGCGGGGGAAGTTGGGGTTTGGCTTTACGGCCGATCCGCATGCGTGGGAGCGACTGAACTACACGAAGGCGTTGCAGGAAGGTCTGCCGCCGGGGCGCGGCGGCAGACCCGTGGGGGATTAGAACGACAGGGTGAGCGAGCCGGTGAAGAGGCCTTCGGCGGCCGTCCAGTTCACGACGCTCCAATAGGCGTCGATGTAGTCCGGGCGCTTGTTCTGATACTTGAGGTAGTAGGCGTGCTCCCAAACGTCGAGGCCGAGGATGGGGGGTTTGCCGTCCATGAGGGGCGAATCCTGGTTGGCGCTGGAGGTGACTTCCACGCTGCCGTCCGCGTTCTTCACGAGCCAGGCCCAGCCGGAGCCGAAGCGGCCGACCGCAGCGGCCTTGAAGGCCGTCTTGAAGGCTTCGAAGTCGCCGAACTTGGCGTTGATGGCTTCCGCCAGGGTGCCGACGGGGGCGCCGCCGGCGTTGGGGGCGAGGGTGGCCCAGAAGAGGGTGTGGTTGGCGTGGCCGCCGCCGTGGTTGCGGACGGCGCCTTTGGCGGAGTCGGGCACGATGGCGAGGTTGTTGGCAAGCAGCTCTTCGAGCGACTTGCCTTCGAGCGCGGCGTTGGCCGTCACGGCGTTGTTGAGGTTCGTGACGTAGGTCTGGTGGTGGCGGGTGCGATGGATGTCCATCGTCACGGCGTCAATGTAGGGCTCGAGTGCGTCGTTGGCGTATCCCAACTCAGGCAGTACAAAAGGCATCTGGTAGTCTCCTCAAATTAGGCGGTGAATCCGCCGGCTTTCTCGAACTGGTGCGCAAGACGGAACATCACGTCTTCCGCGAAATGCTTGGCTAAAATCTGCATGCCGACCGGCAATCCGTCGGCCGTGGTCCCGCAGGGGACGCTCATGCACGGGATTCCGGCAAGGTCTCCCGTAATCGTATAGATGTCGGAGAGGTACATTTGTATCGGGTCATTTACCTTTTCTCCGATTTTGAAGGCAGGGAAGGGGGAAACGGGGGTGATTAAGGCGTCGACCTGCTCGAAGGCTTTGGTGAAGTCCTGCGTCAGGAGGTTGCGGACTTTTTGGGCCTTGAGATAGAAGGCGTCGTAGTAACCGTGGCTGAGGACGTAGGAGCCGAGCATGATGCGGCGCTTCACTTCCGTGCCGAAGCCTTCGCCGCGGGAGTTTTTGTACATGTCGGCGAGGGTGTCGCTTTTGGCGGACCGGACGCCGTAGCGGGCGCCGTCGAAGCGGCTGAGGTTGGCTGAGACTTCGGCGGTGCAGATGATGTAGTAGGTCGCGATGGCGTATTCGGTGTGGGGGAGGCTGACTTCGGTGACTTCGCAGCCGAGCTGCTTCAGCACTTCGACCCCGGCCAGGATGCGGTCACCGGTTTCGGGGGCGAGGCCGGCGAAGTACTCCTTGGGTAGGCCGAGCTTCAGACCTTTCACGGAGTCGCCGAGGAGGGCGGCGTAGTCCGGCACGGGGTGAGCGGCGGAGGTGGCGTCGCGTTCGTCGCGGCCGGCGATGGCGCCGAGGAGGGTGGCGGAGTCGGCGACGGTACGGCTGAAGGGGCCGATGTGGTCGAGGGAGCTGGCGAAGGCGACGAGCCCATACCGGGAAACCCGGCCGTAGGTCGGGGTGACGCCGACGCAGCCGCAAAAGCTGGCGGGTTGGCGGATGGAGCCGCCGGTATCGGAGCCGAGGGAGACGACGGCGGTGCCTTGGGCGACGACGGCCGCGCTGCCCCCGGAGCTGCCGCCGGGGACACGGTCGAGGGCGACGGGGTTGCGGACGGGACCGAAAGCGGAATTTTCGTTCGACGAACCCATGGCGAACTCGTCGCAGTTGGCTTTGCCGAGGATGATGCCGCCAGCGGCTTCGAGGCGTTCAACGGCGGTGGCGTCGTAGGGCGGGATGTAGTTCGAGAGGATCTTCGAGGCGCAGGTGGTTTTGACGCCTTTGGTGACGATGACGTCTTTTACCGCGATGGGCACGCCACCGAGGGCGCCGAGGGGTTCGCCGGCGGCGAGTTGGGCGTCGACGCGGGCGGCGGCGGCGAGGGCGCGTTCGTCACTGAAGGTGAGGTAGGCGTTGGTTTTCGGGTTTTCGGCCTGGGCGAAGCGGAGGGCTTCGGTGGTGAGCTCGACGGCGGAGAACTGCTTGCGGCGCAGGCCGTCCTGGACCTCAGGGATGGTGAGTTTCGCTATGTTCATGGGGGCTACCGCTCGATCACCTTAGGGACCTTGAAGTATCCGGCGCCGGATACGGGGGCGTTGGCGAGCGCGACTTCGTTGGCGAGAGGGGTGTGCTCGATGTCCTCGCGGAGGGAGCTGTTTTCTTCGCCGGCGAAGAGGACCTGCGTCATCGGCTCGACGTTGGCCGTATCGAGTTCGTTGAGCTTTTCCATGTGGGTGAGAATGCCGCTCAGGTCTTCGGTGTATTGGTGAATCTCCTGCTCGGTCAGGGTGAGATTGGCGAGTCCGGCGACGTACCGGACGTTTTCCTCTGTCAGTTTCAAGCGCTCTTCCTCTCCCGCTGTTGCTGTTCGCGTTCGCTGCGCGCGCGCGAGTTCAGGTACAGCAGTTTAAATATGGGATCTTCGATGCCGTCGGCTCTTGGTTCGGCTACTTCGGCGCGGGCGGGTTCCCGCCGGGGCGTGCCGATGCGGAATTCCAGGTGTTCGACCAAACCGGGCCCCAGGATCGCCCGCAATTTGGGCAGGATCTGCGGCGTCAGCGTCATCAGTTGACGCTGCCAGGTGCCGTCCTCAACTTCCACGACCAGTTTTTGCCCGAATAGGCGGACCGGACCGGTTCGACCCGCCAGGCGTTTGCCCACCGCGGCAGGCCATGCGGCCGCGGCCAGTTCTTCGGAACTGAGGGAGGCGGTCTTCATCTTCAAACGGGTGACGAGGCGTCCAGCGCGCTGCATGAGTGGTTGGGAAGGAGGCCGGGGGAGACTATTAGTCTACTATCGAACGGGGCGGACGCCATAGTGATTGGCCAGGAAGTCGACGAGAACCTCTTTCAGTTCGGGGCGAACTTTGGCTCCCCAGCGCTGCATCTTTTCGACTTCTCGCTCCCATTGGGCGCGGGTGAGGCGTTGTTGTTCGATGGGCTCCATGGAGTGGCAGGTGAGGCAGCTCTGTTCGAGGGCGGCGGGGCGGACTGCGTTGCTGGGGGCGGGGAGAGGGGCGCCGGATGGCGGGTTGGCGGTGACGTGCAGGCGCACGGATTGGACGGCGTTATGGCTGTAGCCGGAGGGGTTCCATTCGGGCTGCAGCGGTTGGGTTTCGCCGAGCGCGTTACGGGCGCGGACGAGGACGGTGTAATAGGCGTCGGCGGGCGGGGTCCACGGGAACTCCCAGAGGCGCCAGGCGAAGGGGGCGCGGTCGCTGCCGAGGGTGGCGGGTTTCCACGTGCGGCCGGCGTCGGTGGAGACTTCGACGGCGACGACGGGGGCGGCATGGGACCAGGCGGCGCCGGAGAGCTTGATGGGCCCCGGGCGGACCTCGTCTCCGTCGGCATGGCTGGCGAGGAGGCTCTTGATGCTGAGGCTGGTGACC
>LNFM01012716.1_pt1 | contig 10962 bp, 10 predicted proteins | sample 596031 | NCBI WGS metagenome assembly LNFM01 (sample SAMN04254537, study PRJNA301005) | activated carbon metagenome | isolation source: dual media filters at the Ann Arbor, Michigan drinking water treatment plant | place: USA: Ann Arbor | reverse complement strand
TCAGCCGCCAGTCAAGCTCGGGCACGTATGAATTCTTCCGCGAGCACGTCCTCAACAAGCGGGATTTCAAGCTGGGTTCGCGCGACATGAACGGCTCGAAGGAGGTGGTCGAACTTGTGGGCTTGACGATGAGCGCGATCGGTTACAGCGGCCTTGGCTACAATGAGCCGGGCAAGGTCAAGATGCTCAAGGTCTCGCCCAAAGCCGGCCAGCCCGCGATCGAACCCGGCGTGGCGACCACGCTGAGCAAGCAGTATCCCATCGCGCGCCCGCTGCTCCTCTACACGCTCGGCGAGCCGACGGGTGAGTTGAAAAACTACATCGATTGGATCCTGACGGACGCCGGGCAGCAGATCGTCGAGAAGAGCGGCTACGTGCCGCTGCGGGCCGGCACATCGAAGCCCTGATCGCGTCGCAACCCGGCAGGTCCATCGCCGCCCGGCATCTGGAACGCACTAATGACCGAACCGAATAGCGCCACCCCCGCTCCCCCGGCCTTCGCCGTGCGCGCCGCGAAACGTGCTGCCTGGGCGGTGGTGGGTGAAAAAATCCTTGAGGCGCTCGTTTACCTCTGCGGCTTCAGTGCGATCGTTTTCGTGCTCGGAATCTTTCTGTTCGTTTTCAAAGAGGCCTTTCCGATCCTGGCCAACGATAACTTCAGCCTGACCCAGTTTCTCTTCAGCCCGGAGTGGTATCCGACCTCGGAGGTCAACAAACGCTACGGGGTCTTCGCGATGATTGCCGGCACGTGCAGCGTCACGGTGCTCGCGATGGTGATCGCCGTGCCGTTCGGACTGGGTGCCGCCATCTATATCTCGGAATTTTGCGGCCATAAGACGCGCGAAATCCTCAAGATCGTGATCGAGTTCCTCGCCGCGGTCCCGAGCGTCGTATGGGGCTTCATCGGCCTGACGGTCATGAGCCGGTTGATCGTCCAATACACCGGGGCGCCCGTCGGCGTGAACATGCTCAACGGTGGCATCATCCTCGCGCTGATGTGCGTGCCGATCATTGTCTCGATCAGCGAGGATGCGCTCAAGGCCGTGCCAGATTCGTATCGCGAGGCCGCGATCGCCCTCGGCGTCACCCGCTGGCAGCTCGTCTGGCGCGTGCTCCTGCCCGCGGCGAAGAACGGGCTGCTGGCCGCCGTGTTGTTAGGCGTCGGCCGCGGCGTCGGGGAGACCATGGCCGTCCTCATGGCAACCGGCCACGCCGTGCATATTCCCAACAGCGTGTTCGACTCGGTGCGCACCCTGACGGCCAATATCGCCTCCGAGCTCGGCGAGGCGCCCGCCGGCTCCGATCACTACCGCGTGCTGTTCCTCATCGGCGTGCTCCTCTTCACCCTCACCTTCGCGGTCAACCTCATCGCCGACACGATCGTGCGCGGCATCCGGCGCAAATGAACGCGTCCACCGGCCACGCCATGTTCGGCGAAACCCCGCCAGTCCGCCGCAAACTCCGGCAGGAGGCGCTCGCCCAGTGGGTGTTCGGGGCGATGGCTGCGGCCATGATCGTGCCGCTCCTGCTCATCGTCGGCTACCTGGTCGTGCGGGCGGCCCCGTCGCTCAACCTCGAGTTCCTGCTCGAGGTGCCGAAGCGGGGCATGACCGAGGGCGGCATCTGGCCGGCCTTCGTTGGCACGCTTTACCTCGTGTTCCTCTCGCTCGCGTTCTCGGCCCCGATCGGGATTCTCGCCGCAGTCTATCTCAACGAATACGCCCGCGACAACTGGTTCAACCGCGTGATCAACCTCGCCGTGATCAACCTGGCCGGCGTGCCGAGCATCGTGCATGCGCTTTTCGGCCTGGGAGCCTTCGTCTACGCCGCGCGCTTTGGCTACTCGATCATCTCCGCCTCGCTGACGCTCGCGATCATGACCCTGCCGGTGATCATCGCGGCCACCCGCGAGGCGCTGGCCAGCGTGCCGCGGAGCTTCCGCGAGGCGTGCTGGAACGTCGGCGCCACCCGCTGGCAGACGATCTGGGCGGTGGTGCTCCCCAATTCCATCAGCGGGATCCTCACCGGCATCATCCTGGAGGTGAGCCGGGCGGCCGGGGAAACCGCGCCGGTGATGTTCACCGGCGTCGTCTTTTTCAAGGCTGTCGAGCGTGGCGATCTTTTTCCCTACTACCTCAACGAGCAGTGCATGGCCCTCTCGATGCACCTCTACACCATCTCCACCCAGGTGCCGGGCGTGAAGGAATCGATCCCGTTCGCCACCGCCATTGTGCTGCTCGCTTTGGTGCTCATGGTCAACGCGGCGGCGATTTCCCTGCGCGTTTACCTCCGCTCCCGGAAGAAATGGTGAACGTGCCCGCCATCGAAAAACACATCGAGGTCACCGGGCTGCGGCTCTCCTACGGGATGAAGGAGGTCCTCCACGGCATTTCGTTCGACATCCGGCGCCACGAGATTCTCGGCGTCATCGGCCCCGCCCAATCGGGCAAGACGTCACTCCTCCGCTGCATCAACCGCACGATCGAGTTCACGCCCGGCACGCATGTTTCCGGCACTATCACGGTCGACGGCGAGGATGTCCGGAAGGTCCGTGACGTCTACGCGCTGCGCCGCAAGATCGGGATGGTGGCTCCGCTGCCAGTCGGCCTGCCTTTGAGCATTCGCGAGAACGTCGCCCTTGCCCCGCGCAGTGCCGGGCTCACCCGGAAGGGCGATCTCGATGCCATCGTCGAACAATGCCTCCGCCAGGCCGCCCTCTGGGACGAAGTGAAGGACCGCCTCGACAGCCTGGGCACCAAGCTTTCCGGCGGCCAGCAGCAGCGTCTCACCATCGCCCGGGCCCTCTCCCACCAGCCCGAGATCCTCTGCCTCGACGAATTCAGCATCGCCATCGACCCAGTCACGACGATGCGGATTGAGGAAGTGTTAAAGGAGTTGCGCCACCATATGACCATCATTCTCGTCACCAACCTCACCCAGCAGGCCCGGCGGCTGGCCGACCGCACGATGTTCCTGTGGAAGGGCGAAATCGTCGAGCTCGACACCACCGACGTCATTTTCAGTGCCAAGCCCACGGACCCGCGCACCCGCGACTATGTGGAGGGTGTTTTCGGATGAACGACGCGACCGGTCACAGCATCACCGCCCGCGACGTGAACTTGTGGTATGGCAAGTTTCAGGCGCTGTGCGATGTGACGCTCAACATCAAGCACGGGTTCATCACCTCGCTCATCGGTCCGTCTGGCTGCGGGAAAACAACCCTCTTGCGCTGTTTCAACCGCGTCAACGAACGCTATAATTACGTCACCACCAAGGGCGAGATCCTGGTGCTCGGCAAAAACATCTACGACCCTGATGTTTCGTTGATCGAATTGCGCAAATCCGTCGGCATGGTCTTCCAGCGGCCCAATCCGCTCCCGGTCTCCGTCTATGAAAATGTCGTCTTCGGTTTGCGCGTGCATGCCGGGGGCGACGCGCTCCGCAAGCCCGCCCTGGACGAGGCGGTGGAAAAGGCGCTGACGGAGGTCAACCTCTGGCACGACCTGAAAGACCGGCTCGATCACAAGGCGATCACGCTGCAGTTGGAGCAGCAGCAAAAACTCTGCATCGCCCGCCTGCTGCCGCTGAAACCGGAGATCATCTTGATGGACGAACCCTGCTCGGCCCTCGACGTCGAGGGCACCGCCGCCATCGAGGAGCTGATGTTTGCCCTCAAGGGCCGCTACACCATCGTCATCGTCACCCACAACATGGCCCAGGCCCGCCGGACGAGTGACGAGTGTATCTTCATGCTGCTGGGCAAAGTGATCGAGCACCGCCGCACGGAGGAACTGTTTCTCACCCCGGCGAATCTGCAAACCACCGAATACATCGAGGGACGCTATGGCTGAGTTGCGCCGGATCGCAGGTTCGCGATATCATCACCTCCCGGCGAGGGAAAGTCTCCCGATCCCTTCTCTGATCGGCTGGGTGCCGGGTTCCATGGACCCACACCGCGTTTTGTCCCGGGAAATTGCAGCTGGTGTAACGCCGGTAGGTGGTCAGCCGAATTGATTAACGGCCGCCGTTGATCATCAACGGTTCGAAACCGCCGTCACCCGTCGCCGGAGCGGGCATGAAGCTGACTTTGCCTTCGGCGATTTTCTGCGCGCCGGAATAACTCCCGACGCCGGCGCCGGCTTTCACCTCATACTTCACCCCGGCATCCTTGATGCCGTCTTTGTTGCCCGTCACGTAAGCACCGCCTTTGGCCGCGCCGGTAAAATCCACGATACCGGTCTCAAGTTTCGCCGTGGCCTTCGGTCCCACGAACGCGGTGAAGTCGCCTTTCGTGTCGATGCCCAGCTCGGTCGAGACGCTGATGCCCGGGATGCGCGTATCCACGCCCACTTCCACGGACATGCCTTCGCAGGTCATTTCGACGCCGAATTCAAAGGGCATTTTGTCACCCCCGGGCAGTTGGTTGGTGCTAAAGCTGAGACTCTTGTCGCCGTCGCATTTTCCGATGTCCTGGGTCTCGGGACTCGGGGGAGTCTCGCTCGGCTCCGTGGTGATCAATCCATGCGCGCCGACGCGGGCATGGGCTGCGCTGATGCCCAGCAAGACGCTGTAGTCATGGAGGCGTTGATGCTCGATGGTCAGCCGGATGTGTTCCCACCACGCCTTGTCCCCGACCTGGGCGGGAATGGCGCTGGCCAGCAGATGCCACTCGGCGAAGTAATCACGCACGGCCTTCTCCCGTCGGGCGGAAATGCCGCGCGCGCGTGCCAGCGCGGCATCGTGGAACGGCCGGAAGACTTCGCCGATTTCCGCGAACGACGGCGAACGTTTCTCGGCCAACCACTTCTTCTTGGCCCGCTCCATCGCCTCGTCGGCCCCGCGGTCGCGCTCGGCGATCACCCGGTCCATTTCCCGGCGCCATTCCTTATCGACGCTGCGGCGCGCGCGCTCCAGCTCGCGGAGCTTTTGGTCGCGCAGACCGAGGCTCATCACGAGCGCATGCATCCGGTGTCCACGCTTCTCGAACACGCCGCTCTCGGGATGCTCGAATCCGCGCGGGCGTTTTCGTTCGGCGACGACGGTGAGGGCATCGTCCAGAGCCGCATCCTTCGCTTCGAGGAGGGGGATGAGCCCGTTCGCGTGGGTCACACTTCGGGCGTAGGGTATGTCGGGCAGCCGGCCGCGCTCGCCCTTGCTGAGGTCGAGCAGAGAGCGCAGGTCGATGGCCACCTCCTCGCCAGATTGCAGCGGGTCGGGTTCTTCTTCACCAAGATCCACTCCCGCGCAGACCATCAGCGGGCTGCGGTGCCGCCAGACGCCAAGCAGGAGAAATTTGCGCAGCTCCGCTTCGTCCTCGGAGATGACCGCCATCAGTCGCGCGGCTTCGGCCAACATCGGCTGGCGTTCGGCGACCCCGGCGAGCAGGGGCTTGGCGGCCGCGGTGTCGCCCAGGCGCACGAGGCAATACCCGCGCAGGTAGGCGAGTGCATCCTCGCCGCTGATGTCCATGGGTGGTGACGGCACAGCGTTGCGGCGCGCGAGTTCGTCGAGCAAAGCGAGCGCCTCGTTGGCATAGCCCAGCCCCGCGAGCGCTCCCGCGAGATCGGCCAGCGCATCGGCGGAGTTCGGATCGCGATCGTAGGCGGCCAGCAACAGGAGAAACATCGCGGTGGTGCGGCCCCGTGTGAGTTCACGCACGGCGAGCAGGCGCAGTGTCACGGGCTCATTGTCCGGCAGCGCTTTTAGCGCTGGAGCCAACACGGCGGGGCCGCCCGCGGAGCGGGCCAGTTCACGCACCCGGGTGAGGGCGGCGGCAAAGGTCAGTGGCTGACGCGGCACGCTTCCGGCCAGTCCCGCGTTGGCCGAACGCAAGGCGGCGAGTTCCTCCTCCACATTGACCGGCCGTTCGTCGCCATAGCTGCGCACCTTGACCACCGGATCGGTGCCACCACCGGAGACTTCCTGCGCTCGCGCCGCCGACAGACTCCAGGCGATTACCGCGAAGATGCTGAACAGTGCGCGGAGGTATTGGGGTGGCATGGGAGAAGGGTGGAGTGTTACGGGGCCACAATATTCACGCGCCACACACCCGCCGGTAGAGCGCCTCGTAGCGCGGGATGATGATGGCGGCCGAAAATCTTTCCCGGGCTCGAGTCTGAGCGACGCGGCCGAGGGCGGAGCGGCGCGCCGGGTCGCGCAACAGCGAATCCGCCGCGCCGGCCAGGGCCTCGGTATCGCCGAACGGCACCAGCAGGCCGGTCTCGCCCGAGACCGTGACCTCGGGAATACCGCCCACGGCAAACGCCACGCTGGGGCAACCCACACTCATCAGCTCTAGGATGCTCAGGCAGAAACTCTCCACCTCGGAGGTGAAAAGCCCCAGGTCGGTCGTGGCGAGATAGCCTTCGATGTCGGTCACCCGCTCCCGGATGATGAGGCGGTCGGCGACGCCGCGGTGGCGGGCTTCCGCCAGCAGCGGGGCGGGATTGGCGCCGGCCAGCACGACGAGCTTGAAGGCGAGCTGGGGTTTAAGCCGGGCGACAGTTTCGAGCAGCAGGTCGAGGCGCTTGAGCGGCCGGAGGTTGGAAACATGCAGCAGCATCGCCTCGCCATCAGCCAGGCCGAGTTCCCGCCGGATTTCCGTCCGCGAATGTTCGGCGGGGTGTGGCTCAAAGAAATTATGGATCACCTCGATGGGGCGTTGCACGCCGAGCAGACGGACGGTCTCGCGCCGCATGAACTCCGAGACGGTGGTGATGGCGTCGGAGTGTTCGAGCGCGTGGCGGATGGCCGGGCCGTAACCGGGATCGCGGCCCAGCAGGGTGGTGTCGGTGCCGTGGAGGGTGGTGATGATCTTCAGTTTGTGTTCCTGGTGCAGCATCGACCGGGCGAGAAACGCGGCGGTGGCGTGCGGCACGGCGTAATGGACGTGCAGCACGTCGAGACGGTGGTCGCGGCTGACCTCGGCCATTTTCACGGAGAGGGGCAGGGTGTAGTCGGGGTATTTGAACAGGTCGTAGCTGTTGACCTGCACCGGGTGAAAAAACACGCGCGGGCCCGCGGGCATCCGGAAGGGTGGCTCGTAGCTGATGAAATGGATCTCGTGTCCGCGCTTGGCCAGTTCCTCCCCCAATTCCGACGCGAGGATGCCGCTGCCACCGACCGAGGGGTAGCAGGTGATGCCGATCTTGAGTGGACGGTCAGACATAACAGAAGATTTTCAACGCGGAGGTCGCGGAGGGCGCGGAGAAAACAGCAGGAAAGCTACTCCGCGATCTTCGCGTCCTCCGCGTTTCATCGTATTGGGTTCGGAAATGAATCATACTCAAAACCGGCGGGCGCCGCGCGCCAGCGGCGCGAGTGAGTCAAACAGCAGCGGGTCGTTCGGCCAAAGCGCCTGGGCGTGGGCCACACCGGCATCCAGGCCAAGCACGCGGGCGCGGGCCAGTTGCAGCTCGGCGTAGTTGCGGGTCTTCCTTTGCGACGTGTGTGCGGTCATCGCGGCGGTCCAGCCGGCGACAATCTCCGGCGCGGAGATATCGATCAGAATCGGTTGCGCGCCAACCGGCTCACTGCCGGGGCTGAGCGCGTAGAAAAACAACTGGCCGATGGCATGCGCCGGCCGGGCCCTGAGTTCGGCCACACCACCGTAGCGGGCAAGGCGCGTGGCGTCGCGCACGAGCGTGCCAAGCCGCCAGTGGTCGGGGTGCTGGTTGGTCTCCAGCGTGGGCGCGAGGACGATGCCGGGTTGCATCCGGCGGATGATGTCGGCCAGCGCGAGTGCGTGGGCCGATTTCAATTCGAGGTGGGCGTCGCCGTCGAGTTCAAGGAACTCGATGGTGGCGCCAAGGATCTTTGCGGCGGCCTTGGCCTCGCGCATGCGTTGGGCGGGGGTGCCGTTGGTGCCGGCCTCACCGCGGGAGCAGACCACAAAGCGGGCGGGCCGGCCGGCGCGGGTTTCCTTGGCAATAATGCCGCCGGCCCCGAACTCGATGTCGTCGGGATGCGCGCCGAAGGCGAGGAGAGGAGCGGAAGTTTGGTCAGATGGCATGGGCAAAAGTTGCGCGGGGATATTTGTAACGTATTAATTGACGAATTACCGGGGGTCAGTTTTCGGTCCAGGCTTCGTCGGGGCGGTCGATGGGGTCGCGGGGAACAAAGGTGATTTCAGGGGCGTCGGCTTGGTTGAGGTAGGCCTGCTCGCCGGCACCGCAGACATAGTGCGTGCAGTGAATCACGGATTGCATCCAGCGCAACCTGCTATCCCGGGTCGGACTGATCTGCTCCTTGGTAAAAACAGTTGCGGGCAGCTCAACGTAACGGTCACCGCCCTCGTGGAGTTTGAGTGTGCCGTTGATAAACCGCGCCCGGACGATCTCGCCCTCGTGCGGCACATCCACAAAACAATCCGTGACGGCGCACGCCGCCCGGCGCACCGCGGGGTCACCGGAGCGGACGACGCGGATGCCCTCCAGCAGACCCATGGCGCGATACATCCCCAGGCAGAAGTCGGCGACGTTGGTCGCGGTGATCCGCTTGAAAGCATCGACCCAGCGCGGCGCGACGTAGTTGGGCAGCTGCCGCGCGGTGTGGGCCGGCCAGTCGGCCGGGATGCGTTTGAGAAAGAGCGGGGAGAATTTCCGCTGGAGCTTGTTGACGAAGGTAAAATTGAAGGTCTGTGGCTCACCGGTGTGGAGGTGGCGCAGCGTGGTCTGGGTCTCGCGGCAGTCATGATCGCTGTCGTGCAGGAAGAACACGATCTCGCCGCCGATCTCGGCCTGGAGCCGGCGGGCCGTGGTGAACTTGGCGTAGAGGAACCGTCGCGGGAAGAACCCGCAGGGTTGCTGGCCAAAGCAGATGACGGGGGCGGACATCAGAATGAAAAATTCTCCGCGGATAACGTGGATGAACGCGGATCCAGTCGAAGAAAAAACAGGAGGGAGGACAAGATTGGCCTCAAGCAGTTTTCCCATCCGCGCTTATCTGCGTGATTCGCGGAAGAAAGATTTGGATTATGACACTGAACAGCATGCACGCGGCGCAACCGATAAGATTATACCAGAGATAGGAGATGCTGAGCGTCGCGTAGAGGACAAATACCAGGGTTTGGGCCGCGACGGCGCCCCAGAACACGGCGGTGCCGGCGACATGTTTGAGAAAGAAAGCGACGAGGAACAACCCGAGCACGACGCCGTAGAAGATCGAGCCGAGGATGTTGATGGCCTCGATGAGATTCTCGGCAAAGCCCGCATACAGCGCGAAGCCGATGGCGAAGAGACCCCAGAAGGCGGTGAACCATTTCGCGACCCGGACATTCCGCGCCTCGTCGTGCGCGGCGAGCGGACGGAAGCGGCGCCAGAGATCAATGGTGCTGGTGCTGCCGAGCGCATTGAGTTCGCCGGCCTTGGAGCCGAGCGCGGCGGCGAACATCACGGCAATGAGCAGACCGATGGCGCCGTGGGGCAGTTGCGCGAGGATGAAGCCGATAAAGACGTAATCGGAATCCTTGACCTTCGCCCGCGGGTCGGCGGCGGTGAGGGCGGCCTTGGCCTCCGAGCGCACCGCGGTGGTGGCGGCGTTGGCCGCCACCAGTTCCGCGCGGGCCGCCGCCTCGGCCGCCGCATCATCGCCGGCGCGGGCGGTTTGCCAGACGGCGATCTTCGTCTGTTTCACGGCGTGGAGGGTGGCGTGTTTCTCCTCCAACGCGCGGAACACGGCGCCGTTGGGCCCCGTGGCGTGATGCGACCACTCCGCGCGGTTGAAAAAGACGGGGGCGGGCTGGAACTGGTAGAAGACGAAGACCAGCGCGCCGAGCAGCAGGATGCAGAACTGCATCGGGATCTTCAGCAGCGCGTTGAACACGAGGCCGAGCCGGCCCTCGCGCAACGAGGCGCCGCCGATGTAACGCTGCACCTGCGACTGGTCGGTGCCGAAGTAGGAGAGCGACAGGAAGAGCCCGCCGAACAGGCCGGTCCAGAAGGTGTAGCGCTTGGCGGGATCGAACGAAAAATCCACGGCTTCGAGCTTGCCGAGTGCGCCGGCGAGCTCGGCGGCCCCGGTAACTCCGAGCCCGTCGGGCAGCCGGGCGAGCACGACAAAGAAGGCCGTGAGCATCCCGGCGAAAATGACGGCCACCTGCCATTTTTGCGTGAGGCTCACAGCGACGCTGCCGCCGGTGACGGTGTAGGTGATGACCAGCAGGCCGGTGCCGACAATGGTGAGGTCGAGCCGCCAGCCGAGCACGGTGGAAAGGATGATGGCGGGCGCGTAGATGGTGACGCCCGAGGCCAGGCCGCGCTGGACGAGGAAGAGTCCGGCGCCGAGGAGGCGGGTTTTGCCGTCGAAACGCTGCCCGAGATATTCGTAGGCGGTGTAAACGCCGAGCTTGCGGTAGATGGGCAGGAAAACCGCGCAGACGATGATGAGCGCGAGCGGCAGGCCGAAATAATTCTGGACGAAACCGATGCCGCTTTCGAAGCCCTGCCCGGGGATCGAGAGAAAGGTGATGGCGCTGGCCTGCGTGGCCGCGACCGAGAGGCCGATGGTGAACCAGCCCGTGCTCTTGTTGCCCTTGAGGTAGGTGTCGAGGTGGTCGGTGTGGCGGGTGCGCCAGGTGCCGTAGGCCGCGATGCCGACCATCGTCCCGAGGAGCACGAACCAGTCGAGGGCGTTCATGCGAAGGCGCGGGTGAAGAGCGTCAGCGCGATCACGACCAAAATGAAGACGCCCAGCACCAGGAGATAAACCCTGCGCCAGGTGCGGAAGCCGGGCAGACCGGGGGAGTCGTCCGGGTCGGGATCAGTTTCAGGAGTGGGAGACATGGCGCGGGCGGGCGATTATTTGACCACAGTTTTCACGGATAAGGACGGATTAATGCATGCAGATATCCGTTTCTATCCGTGCAATCTGTCACTACTGTCCGGCAGCATGAACCTTCACGAGAACAGATTAGGGATGTCGTTATCATGAATGGTTGGCGTGAAATTCATGGATTGTCGGGCA
>LNFM01012715.1_pt1 | contig 10963 bp, 9 predicted proteins | sample 596031 | NCBI WGS metagenome assembly LNFM01 (sample SAMN04254537, study PRJNA301005) | activated carbon metagenome | isolation source: dual media filters at the Ann Arbor, Michigan drinking water treatment plant | place: USA: Ann Arbor | reverse complement strand
GTGCTTCGCGGAGAGGTGTTCGGGAACCTGTACGTCACCGAGAAGGAGACGGCAGAGGCCTTCACCGAGGAGGACGAGCGGCTGGCGCAGACCCTCGCCGCCCAGGCCGCCGTCGCGGTGGACAACGCCCGGCGGTACGAGACCGAGCGGACACGGGTCGGCGAGCTGCGAAGCGTCCAGGAGGTGGCCCGGGCGATCCTGAGCACCCTCGACCTGGAGGAGCTGCTGCCCCTCATCGCGCGTCGCGCCCGTCGCCTCACCGGCGCGGACACCGTCGGGATCGCGCTCGGCGAGGGCACGGCGATGCGCTTCCGCATCGCACACGGGGTCGATGCGCTCGCGATGGAGTCCGTCGAGACGCCGTCGGATCTCGAGCAGGCGGCCGCCACGCTGTGCGGAACCCTCGGCGCGTCGACGGCGGTCATCGAGCCGCTGGAGGTGGACGGCGACCGGGTGGGCGTGCTCGCCGCCGTCGCGCGCAGTCCCATGGACAGCCGCGGTCGCCGGTTGCTGGCCACCCTGGCGAGCCAGGCGTCCATCGCGGTCGCGAACGCCGAGACCTTCGCCGCGGAGCGGCGGCGACTGCGGGAGTCCGCCCAGATCCAGGCGGCCGACGCGCGCGCCAGCGCCGCCGCGGAGGGGCTGCGGCAGGCCATCGAGGCGCAGGAGGCCGAGCGCGCCCGGGTGGCCCGCGAGCTGCACGACGAGGCCGGGCAGTCCCTCACCGCCCTGGCGCTGAACCTGCGCATGCTCGAGCAGCACGTCGACGCCGAGGGGCAGCGCCGCCTGGCGGAGCTGCGCCAGATGGTGAACGGCATCAGCTCCAGCCTGCGGAACCTCGCCACCGACCTCCGCCCGTCGGGGCTGCGGGAGCACGGGCTCTCCAGCGCCGTCGAGCGTCAGGCCGCCCGGCTGCGCGAGGCCACCGGCATGGCCGTGGACGTCCTGGTGAGCGACCTCCCGGACGACCTCCCCGAGGAGGTCCAGATCGCGCTGTTCCGCGTGATCCAGGAGGCCCTCACCAACGTCGCCCGCCACAGCGGCGCCGGCCAGGCCAGCGTGGTGGTGAGCCGCCACGGCGGGCACATCCGGGTCGTCGTGGAGGATGACGGCCGCGGGTTCGACACGGGTGGGCCCAGCAACCGGCTGGGGTTGCCCGGCATCCGCGAGCGCGTGGAGCTCATCGGTGGCACCCTTCGCATCGAGAGCGCCCTCGGCGCCGGAACCGCATTGATCGTCGACCTGGAGGACCATCGTTGAGCAGCGACACCGTCCGTGTGCTGGTCGTCGACGACCACGCCGTCCTGCGATCCGGCCTGCGCCTGTTGCTCGAACGCGAGCCGGGCCTGGAGTTCGCCGGTGAGGCGGCCAGTGCCGAGGAGGCCCTGCGCAGCCTGGAGCGGACGCAGCCGGACATCGTCCTGCTCGACCTCCAGATGCCCGGTATGGGCGGCCTGGAGGGCGCGAAGCGCATCCGCGACCGGCGGCCCGGTGTGCGCGTCCTGGTGCTGTCCATGCACGACGAGGCCGACGACGTGCGCCGCGCGTTCGCGTCCGGGGCCGACGGCTACCTGGTGAAGACCGCCGCGGACGAGGAGCTGGTCCGCGCCCTGCGCGCCGTGTCCGAGGGGGAGCGGTACCTCCACCCCAGCCTCGGCGCGAAGCTGGCGCAGCCGGTGGCGCCCACCGGCCCCGTCGACGAGCTGTCACCCCGTGAGCGTGAGGTGCTGCGGCTGCTGGCGCTCGGGTACACCAACCAGGAGATCGCGCAGGAGCTGGTGGTCTCGGTGCGCACGGTGGAGAGCCACCGCGCCCACGTCATGACCAAGCTGCGGGCCGAATCGAGGGCCGCGATGGTCAAGCACGCGCTCGACGCGGGTCTGCTCGACTCGCGCTGACCGCCCCCCGCCGATTCGGGAAAGCACGGATCGGAAAGCCGCGTTTGGCCCGTTTCCCCGGAGGCCGGGCGGAACCACCATGGGAATCCGAATCCGACTCCCCCCTTCTCCGGACGTGACCGACCCCATGGCAACCGCCATCGACAGCACCGGCCACCGGGCCGCTTGGGCCGGCCGCGCCCCGGTCCGCATCCGCACCGCGCGCCCGGATGACGCGGAGGCCATCGGGATGCTCGTGGCCCAGCTCAACGCCGAGCGCTCCCGGACGCGGTACCACGCGGACGCGCTCGTGCCGCGCGCCGACGAGGTCGGCGACGGCAACGGCACGGGCCGCAAGGTGGTGGCCGTCACCCCCGCGGTCTCGGGCGACCGCGTGGTGGGCCTCGCGTCGTGGGCACCGCTGGACGCGAACCGCGGGCACGCGATGCTCGCGGTCGCCGAGGGGTGGCGCCTCACCGACATCGGGCAGCGGCTGCTGGCGGAGGTCGGCCACCGGGCCGGCGGGCAGGGCGTGACGCGCTTCGTCGCCGAGATCGTGCCGCGCAACGCCGCGCTGCGCGCCGCGGCGCGGGCGCTGGGTCTCCCGGAGCACCGCACCGGGGTGTCGGTGGAGATCGACGTCACCCGGCTGGCCTGACCCGCCGGGGCACTAAGCTCCACGCGTGCCCTACGACCACATCGCGGTGTGCCTGGACACCTCCGGCGCGGGTGAGGACGCCCTGCGGGAGGGCACGGCGCTGCGGGCGATGGGGCCCGGACGGCTGACGCTGGTGCACGTCGCAACCCCGCCGCGCATCGCCGGGTACTCCCGCTGGGAGCCGCCGGAGGTGCAGACCTTCGTGCTCGAGGCCCGCGCGTGGCTGCAGGGGGTGGCCGCCGGCATCCCCGGTGCCGAGGCCGTGGTGCTGCACGGCGACCGGCCCGCCCACCGCGTCGTCGAGTGGGCCGCGGAGTCCGGCTGCGACCTGCTGGTCGCCGCGAGCCACGACAGCGCCCTGGAGCGACTGGGCCTCGGGGGCTTCACGCGCCACCTCGCCCACGCCGCCCCCTGCGCCGTGCTGATCGCCCGGCCGCGGTAGACCGAAGGCGCGTCAGGGAGCACGCGGATGGACGGATGGGGACACGAGGTTCACCATTCGCCTGAGACCCACGACCTGGAGTGAGCATGCCGGCGCCCTACGCCCACATCGCCTGCTGCATCGACGACTCGGAGGTGTCTCGGCGCGTGGTCGCCGAGGGCCTGCGCCTGCGCGAGCTCGGCCCCGGCCGGCTGTCGCTGGTGTTCGCCGCGCCCCAGCCCCTGGTGTTCACCGGGATGGCCGGCGACTGGGTCCCCGACCCCGCCGACATCTCGGAGGCCTCGCGGCGCTGGCTTGAGGAGCAGGCGGCGGCGGTGCCCGGGGCGGATCCGGTCCTGCTCACCGGATACCCGCCGCTCGCCGTGTGCGACTGGGCGGCGGAGGCCGGTTGCGACCTGCTGATCGCCGGGTCCCATCGCGGCACCGTGCAGCGGATGTTGCTGGGCAGCTTCGCCGCCTACCTGGCCTACCACGCGCCCTGCCCCGTGCTGCTCGTGCGGGCGCGGGGGGTGGCGGCGTGAGGCTCCGCGACATCATGACCCGGCGGCCGCTGGTGGTGACCAGGGACGCCGCCCCCGGTGACCTCGCCCGCCTCGTCGAGACCGCCCGCGTCCGCCACCTGCCGCTCATGGACGGCGATCAGCTCGCCGGCCTGTGGATCGCCACCGAGGACGGCCCGCTGGTCCTGCTGGGCCCCGACTCCGTGCACACCGCGGGCCCCGACGACGACGCGGAGGAGGCCGTCGCCGCGCTGCTGAAGGACCGTGAGGCGGCGGTCGTGATGGAGGACGGGCGGGCGGTGGGCATGCTCACCCGCGCCGACGTCCTGGGCATCGTCCGCGCCGCCCTCGCCCGCGGCGTCGACCGTCCCGCCGACCGCCCCCTGGTGGTGCTGCTGGTCGGCCCGGCCGGGGCGGGCAAGTCGACGCTGCTCATGCGCACCATCCCCCTGCTGCGCGACTGCGAGGCCGGCGTGGTGCGGGCCGACGCGGCGCCGGACACGCCGCCCACCACGCAGACCATCGCGGGCGCGACGGCGATCACCGACCCCCGGGCCCATTGGCGCGCCGGGCTGCGGGACGCCGTGCGGGCCCTGGGCGACGTCCAGCTGGTGCTGGTCGAGGACCGCGACCGTGAGCCGGAGGCGCGCGGCGGCCCCGGCGGCGACCTGCAGGTGCTCGTGGTCCCCGCCGCGGACGGTCACCTGCTGAGCGGTGACGCGGTGCGGGAGGCACAGGCCGTCGTGCTCACCAAGCTCGACGCGGCACCCGCCGGCGCCGCGGAGCGTTCGCGGGCCCACCTCGGGGCGTGCTGCCCGGACGTGCCGGTGTTCGGCGTCGCGGCGGAGTCCGACGACACCGGCCTCGCCGAATGGCGCGACTGGCTGCTGGGACGGGTGCTGCCGCGCGGGCACAGGTGATCCGGGGACTCGCGGCGCGGCTCCCGCGCCGCGAGTACCTGGCCGCAGGCCTGGCTCTCGCCGGGGTGGTGCTGGGGCTGCTGCTGCACCAGGTGGGCCGCGAGCAGGAGGGCGACGCCCTGCTGGCGGTGGTCACCGCCGCCCTGTTGGTCCCGCTGACGTGGGAGGTGCTGCGCTCGGTGCTGCGGGGCGACGTGGGCGTGGACGCGATCGCCCTGGTCGCCATGGCGACGGCCCTCGGGATGCGGGAGTTCCTGGCGGGTGCCGTGGTGGCCCTGATGCTCTCCGGCGGGAACGCCCTGGAGGCGGCCGCGGGCCGGCGGGCCCGCCGTGATCTGGAGGGGCTGGTGTCCCGGGCTCCCCGGGTGGCGCAGCTGGTGACGCCGGACGGCATCCACGAGGTGCCGGTGGAGGCCGTGCGGCCCGGCGACGCCCTGCTGGTGCGATCCGGCGAGGTCGTGCCGGTGGACGGACGGGTGGAGGGTGACGCGGCGCTCCTGGACGAGTCGGCGCTCACCGGCGAGCCGCTCCCGGTGGCCCACGAGGCCGGGGACCCCGTGCGCAGCGGAGTGGCGAACGCGGGGGACGCCTTCACGCTCCGGGCGACGCGTCCCGCGAGCGAGAGCGCCTACGCCGCGCTCGTGCGGCTGGTCTCCGCCGCGGAGACCCAGCGCGCCCCCTTCGTGCGCCTCGCGGACCGCTACGCCGCGATCCTGCTGCCGGTGACGCTGGCCGTCGCCGGGCTCGCGTGGGCGATCAGCGGTGAGTCCATCCGCTTCTTGGCGGTGATGGTGGTCGCGACGCCCTGCCCCCTCATCCTCGCCGCCCCGATCGCCTACATCTCGGGCGTGTCACGTGCCGCCCGCCGCGGGGTGATCCTGAAGGGAGGGGCGGTGATCGAGCGGCTCGGGGACACCCGCACCGTGCTGCTGGACAAGACCGGGACGCTCACATCGGGCGCACCCCGGGTGGAGCGCGTGGAGGTGCTCGGGGACCTCCCCGAGACGGACGTGCTCCGCCTGGCCGCCTCCGTCGAACAGCACAGCGCCCACGTGCTGGCCGGTGCCCTGGTGGCGGCCGCGCGGCGGGCCGGTATCGATCTCACCGTCCCGACGGAGGTGCGGCAGGAGCACGGCCAGGGCATCGCCGGCATCGTCGGCGGGCGGCGCGTCACCGTGGGGAGCGCCATGTGGCTGCGCGCGAACGGCATCGACCCGGACGGGCTGGTCACCGCGGCGACCGACGGTGACGGCGTCGACCACGGCGGGGTGCTGGTGGGCGTGGACGGGCACGCCGTCGCCCTGCTGCACGTCACGGACCCGGTGCGGTCCGACGCCCCGGAGATGATCCGGAGGCTGCGGGAGGCCGGGGTCGCCCACATCGCGATGGTCACCGGTGACCGCCGCGCGGTGGCCGACCAGGTGGCCATGGACGTGGGGATCGAGCGCGTCTGGGCGGAATGCAGCCCGGAGGACAAGCTCGCGGTGGTGCGGGAGGTGCGGGCCACCCCGGGTGCCGCTCCGGTGGTGATGGTGGGCGACGGCATCAACGACGCCCCGGCGCTGGCCATGGCGGACGTCGGCATCGCGATGGGCACCGCGGGGGCCACGATCGCCTCCGAGACCGCGGACGCCGTGGTGATGGTCGACCGGATCGACCGCGTCGCCGAGGCGATCCGGGTGAGCCGGTACGCGTCCGGGATCGCCCGTCAGAGCGTGAAGGCGGGGATGACCCTGAGCTTCGTGGCGATGGGGTTCGCCGCGTTCGGGTTCATCTCCCCGGTCGCCGGGGCCCTCATCCAGGAGGCCATCGACGTGGCCGTGATCCTCAACGCCCTTCGGGCGCTGCGGGCCTGAGGTGGGTCGCGCCGGCGCACGCCGGCACGACCCGCCGCGCGCGGATCACCGCTCCTTGGCGACCTCGTCGATGTTGGTCTTGAAGACCTCGAAGTCCTCGCTCTCGGAGAAGGACTTCGTGCCGCCCGGGCCGGTGGCCACGTAGAACGGCGTGCCCGTGTACCCGGCGGCCTGCGCGGCGCTCTCGTTCGCGAAGAGCTTGTCGACGACCCCGTCGCCCTCGAAGGAGGTGCGCCAGGCGTCGACGTCCAGGCCGGCTGCGGTGGCGATGTCGGTCACAACCTGGTCGGTGAGCCACTCCTGGCGCTCGTCGCCCTGGTTCTCGAACAGGATGTCGGCGTAGTTGAACATCTTGTCCTGGTCCGCGGCGGCGAGGACGGCGAAGGCGCCCCGCTCGGAGTCGGGGCCGAGGGTGCTGCCCTGGCCGCCCTGCGATCCCAGGCGGATGGGCCGGAGCTCGACCTTCACGGTGCCAGGTCGCACGTACTCCGCCACGACCTCCTTCATCACCCCGGTCGCCGCGAGGGCGCAGAACGGGCACTTCACGTCCACGTACTCCACCAGGGTCACGGGCGCATCGGCCTTCCCGAGGACATAGCCGTCCTGGGGGATGCCGGCGAGCTGCTCCTCGACCTTGGGCGCGCTCTCCTGGAACGCGCTGGTGCTGGGACCGTCGTCGTTCCCGCTCAGCTGGAACACGACCAGCGCCGCGACGATCGCCACGGCAACGACCACGACACCACCGATCAGCTTCCTGGACACCCGCCCTCCTCGTCGGACCTCGGCTCGGGGCGACATCGGCGACGCCCGGCCCATCATGAGGCGGGAGGATGCCAGCCGCGGCGGCCCTCACGTGATCTTCGGGTTCCGCGTGCCGGTTTCCGGCGATTCCGGCGATTCACCGCCGCGTCCGCGCGCGGGACTACAGTGGTTCCGATGCCCGCCTCGTCCTCCAGGCTGTCGATCCACGTCGCCGACCCGGGATACGGGCCCGGCCTCGACGTGTCCGACATGGACGTGGCGGACGTGCGCACCGACGTGGAGCCCGTTCCGTGGGGTCCGGTCGTGCCGCGCATCCGGCCGGGTGGTGAGCTGGTGTTCATCGACGGTGCCCAGCAGGTGGAGGCCTGGCTCACGGTCTCCCACCCCGACGAGCCGCGGCCGATGGCGGGCACGGCCTTCGCGGTCGCGGCGGGCGCGGTGCGCGCCGGCCACGGCGACCGGGCCGAGGTGGTGGACCTCGTGGTGCGCCGCGCGGCGCTCACCGAGGGCGACCGTTGCCTGCACATGCCCGCCGTCGGGGCGTTCCGGTGGGAGCCGCGGGCCGGCTCCGGACGCGACCCGTTCGCCCTCGCGCGCCGCGTCGGGCAGATGCGGGGCGAGCTCGAGCTGCAGCTCGCCGAGCGGTGGGCGTCGCCCGACCGCCTCATCGTGCTCGACGGGCGGCTGTCGTTCGTCCGTGACGCGCACGGGCCCGTCGTCGGCGCCGTGAAGTCCCATCACCGCATCTACCTGGAGGGCGAGCAGGGCATGGTGGTGCCGCGGCTGGCCGTGGGCGAGCGCACCCCGCTGTTCCAGATCGGCGAGGACCGGCTCAGCTGGTACCAGCGGCTGCCCGGGCTCGGCACCGGCGGCTGGGCGGGCATCCTGCGCGGCGAGGCGCCGCGCGCGCTGGGCCTGGAGGTCGCCCGGATGCTCGCCGACCGCGCCGCCGTCGAGCTGCCCCGCTACGCCGGCCGACCGCACCGGGATCCGCGTGCCCCGCAGAACCTCATGCCCATCATGACCCTGGAGTCGCGCCTGCGGCACCGCATGGGCGACCGCAAGCTCGCGCTGCGGGCCGTGCGGCAGGCCGCGGCCGGGGCATGGCTCGAGGACGCCGAGCCGGCCGCGGGCGACCGCCCGCCGGCCCTGACCGTGGCGGCATGACCGGCGATCCGGTGGGCGTGGTCCTGGGTCACCAGGCCGCCAGCAGCCAGGCGTTCCAGGTGGGCATCGGCGAGGACGCCTCGCTGGAGGTCGACGACCTGGTGGCCGTCACGACCCCCGACCCGGGCGGCGCCGTCACCACGTACGGCGTGGTCACCGAGGCGTACGCCCAGCTGGAGGGCGCGTCCCTGCCCAGCGACACCCAGGCGTACACCGACGGCCAGATGCCCGCGCAGCTGGTCCGCACCGCCGAGGTCCAGGTGGTCCGGGTCGACCCCGAGCGCTGGATCGCCCCGCACCCCGGGCAGCCGGTGCGGCGGGCCCGCGGCGAGGAGCGCGAGCGGGCGCTGTACGAGGACACCATGACCCGCACCCTGGCGCTGGGCCTGGGCCGGGACGGACTCCCCATCCGCCTGGACCTGGATTTCCTGGACGGCACCAAGGGCGGGCACGTGTCGATCTCCGGCATCAGCGGCGTCGCCACGAAGACCTCCACCGCCCTCGCCCTGGTGCGGCTGCTGCTCGCCCACCCGGACATGCGCCGGCGGGTGCGGGTGCTGATCTTCAACGTGAAGGGCGAGGACCTCCTCCACATCGACCGGGACAACCGGAAGTACCAGGAGCGCCCCGACCGCGCCGAGCTCGACGCCCGCTGGGCGGCGCTGGGGCTGGAGTCGCCGGGCGGCTTCCCGGACGTGGGCTTCTGGGCGCCTCCGCGCCCCGGGGCGCCGGGGATGCCCGACTGCGAGACGCGCCTCGAGGACGTCCGGGTGTTCGGGTGGACGCCGTGGCGGTTCGTCATCGAGGGCCTGCTGCGGTTCTGCTTCACCGACGCCTCCGACATGCGCTCCCAGCTGTCGTTCGTGGAGGAGCGCGTCCGCGGCGAGCTGCTGCGCCGCGCGGTCCCGGTGGAGGGGTATCCCGGCGCCCTCGGCCTCATGCCGGGCCCGGTCGGGGGCGACCCGGAGAAGCGCGCCGCGCGTCAGCCGGGGGAGCTCTGCGCCCCGCCGTTCACGGACCTCGACTCCCTCGCGGACTGGCTGGGGGAGCTGCTCGGCGACGACGAGCTGATGCGCAGCGGCGACGCCCGCCCCTGGGTGGGCAACGCGGCGGCCGGCACGGTGGGCGCGTTCACGCGCCGCCTGCAGTCCGCGGCGCACCGCCTGCGCGGCCTGGTGCGCGCCGACGCCATGCCGATCCCGCGCGGCGAGGCCGCCCAGAACGAGCCGCCGGTGGCGGTGGTGCACCTCACCCGCCTGCACGACTTCGCGCAGCGGTTCGTGGTGGGCACCCTGCTGGCCCAGACGTTCGCCGCGAAGGAGCGGGGCACCCGCGACCCCATCGAGTTCGTCGTGCTGGACGAGCTCAACAAGTACGCGCCGCGGGAGGGGAACTCCCCCATCAAGGAGACGCTCATCGACATCGCGCAGCGCGGCCGGTCGCTTGGCGTCATCCTCGTCGGCGCCCAGCAGCAGGCGTCGCTGGTGGCCCCCGAGGTCACCCAGAACGCCGCGGTGCGCATCACGGGGCGCCTGGATCCCGCCGAGGCGGAGCGCAGCGAGTACGGCTGGCTCAACCCCGCGGCCCGTGCACGGGCCCGGCTGCTCATGCAGGGCCGCGTGCTGGTGAGCCAGCCCAGCGTGCCCGCGCCGCTGGCGGTGGAGTTCCCGTTCCCGCCGTGGGCGACCGCCGCGGGTGAGGTGGCGCAGGCCGGACGGGCGAAGGACGCCATCGCCCAGTTCGGCTAGGCGGGTGCGCACCCCGTGAGGCTCCTCCACACGGGCGACTGGCACCTGGGGAAGCGTCTGCACGGCCTGGACCGTCGCGGCGAGGCCCGCTCCGCCCTCGCCGAGATCACCGCGATCGGCCGTGACCGCGGCGTCGACGCGGTGCTGGTGTCCGGTGACCTGCTCAACCGCCGGCACGTGGACGCCGTCGCCCTGGGCGACTGCCTGGCCGCGCTGGAGGCCCTCGCGGAGCTGGGACCCGTGCTGGTGGCGGTCGGCAACCACGACGACCCGGACCTGTGGATGGCGCTGCGCCCGTACCTCGCGCTGCGCGGCATCCACGTCGCGGGACGCGTGCGGGCCGCCGAGGACGCGGTGGTGAGCGTGGAGACCCGCTCGGGGCTGCTGCACGCCGCCCTGCTGCCGTGGCCGGAGCCCGCCCGGCTCCGCAGCGACCTGGGGACGTCCGCGCAGGCGTCCAAGGCGACCTACGCCGACCTGTGCCGGGCGGTGCTCGACAGCTACGCCGTGGAGCTCCGCGAGCGCCGCCGGCGGGACGGCGGCGTGGCGGTGCTGGTGGGGCATCTCATGGTGGACGGCGCGGTGGCGGGCGGCGGTGAGCGGGAGATGACGATGGGCATCACGTACGCCGTGTCGCCCGCGGCCATCCCCACCGACCTGGACTACGTGGCCCTCGGGCACGTCCACCGCCCGCAGGCGATCCGCAGCGGGGGCGCCGCGCGGTACGCCGGCAGTCCGCTCGCGCTGGACTTCAGCGAGGACAACCACGCCAAGACCGCCTGCGTGGTGGAGGTGACCGGCCAGCGCACCGGCGTCGAGGAGGTGCCGCTCACGGCCGCGCGGCCGCTCGCCCGCATCCGCGGGCCGCTGGAGCGGCTGGCGGAGCTGGCCTCGGCCCACGCCGGGGCGTGGCTGCTGTGCGAGGTGGAGCTCGAGCACCCGGTGCTGGACCTGGTGCGGCAGGTGCGGGCGGTGGTGCCCGACGCCCTGCGCATCGAGCCCCGCTATCCGCCGGCCGCCGCGGGCCCGGCCG
>LNFM01012714.1_pt1 | contig 10963 bp, 9 predicted proteins | sample 596031 | NCBI WGS metagenome assembly LNFM01 (sample SAMN04254537, study PRJNA301005) | activated carbon metagenome | isolation source: dual media filters at the Ann Arbor, Michigan drinking water treatment plant | place: USA: Ann Arbor | reverse complement strand
CATGGAATACGCCGCCGACAAGGCCGACATCTTCGTGTCGGCCACCGGCAACCTGAGCGTCATCACGCGCAAGCACATGGAAGCGATGAAGGACGAGGCCATCGTCTGCAACATCGGCCACTTCGACAACGAGATCGACGTTGCCGCGCTGGCCGACTGCACCTGGGACGAGATCAAGCCGCAGGTCGACCATGTCATCTTCCCCGACGGCAAGAAGATCATCCTGCTGGCCAAGGGCCGCCTGGTGAACCTGGGCTGCGGCACGGGCCACCCCAGCTTCGTGATGAGCGCCTCGTTCGCGAACCAGACCATCGCCCAGATGGAACTGTTCCAGCACCCCGACAAGTACGAGAACGGCAAGGTCTACGTGCTGCCCAAGCACCTGGACGAGAAGGTGGCCCGCCTGCACCTGAAGAAGGTGGGCGCGATGCTGACCGAGCTGACCGACGCCCAGGCCGCCTACATCGGCGTGACCAAGAGCGGCCCGTACAAGGCCGACACCTACCGGTACTGAGACCCCCCCGTAGCGCCTGCGGCGCTCCCCCCAGGGGCGGCCGCCAGCGGCCCGGCAAAGCCGGTTCCGCGGCGGCTGCTTGATTGGGCCCGCGGCGTTGCCGGCGGGCCCTTTGTCATTTGGGACACCCCTTGCCATGAACACATCCGTTCCGATCAGTTTCGAGTTCTTTCCCCCCAACACGCCGGTGGGCGCAGAAAAGCTGCGCACCGTGGTGCAAGACCTGTCGGTGGTGAAGCCGGAGTTCTTCAGCGTCACCTATGGCGCTGGCGGCGCCACGCGCGAGAAGACCCTGGCCACCGTGCAGGACATCGCCGGCATGGGCCATGAGGCCGCGCCGCATCTGTCGTGCGTGGGCAGCACGCGCGAGAACATCGCCGAGATCCTGGCCACCTACCGGGCCCAGGGCATCCGCCGCATCGTCGCGCTGCGCGGCGACCTGCCCAGCGGCACGGCCACCGCAGGTGAATTCCGTTATGCCAACGAACTGGTGGGCTTCATCCGCGAAACCCAGGGCACGGACTGGCACATCGAAGTGGCCGCCTACCCCGAATACCACCCGCAGCAGCGTTACGCCAAACGCGACCTCGAGCATTTCGCCGCCAAGATGAAGGCTGGTGCCGACAGCGCCATCACCCAGTTCTTCTTCAACCCCGACGCCTACTTCCACTTCGTCGACGAGGCGCGCAAGCTGGGTGTGACCCAGCCCATCGTGCCCGGCATCATGCCCATCCACAGCTACGCCAAGATCGCGCAGTTCGCGGCACGCGACGGCATCGAGATTCCACGCTGGGTGGCCTTGAAGATGGAGGGCTACATGGACGACGCGGCCAGCGTGCGCAGCTTCGGCATCGAGGTCGTCACCCGGCTGTGCCAGCGGCTGGTGGCCGGCGGCGCGCCCAGCATCCACTTCTACACGCTGAACCAGAGCGGCTTGTCGCTGGAGATCTGCAAGGGGCTTTGACGCGGCCTGTGCGGCGCGCACGCAACGTGCGCAGCGCACCGATTTGACCCGCGTCAATGCCGGTTCATCTTCAGGCCGATCGGGTCTAGCTTGTCAGTTTCGCAGCAGGCAAGGGGCATCGAATGGAATCCTGGCCACATGGCCTGGTTTTCTAGAACCCTGGAGTTCCTGCAATGAACAAAGCCTTCGCCCTGGCCGCACTGGCCGCTGCCGCTGCCACGCTGGCGCCCGTTGTCGCCCAGGCTGCCCCAGCCGACGGAAGCGGCCCCTGGCTGGTACGCGCCCGCGCCCTGCACCTCGACTCAGCCAACAAGGACACCACCGGGCTGAACCTGAGCGTCAACAACAAGACCTTCATCGAAGTCGACATCAGCTACTTCTTCAGCCCGAACTGGGCCGCCGAGCTGGTGCTGACCGTGCCGCAGAAGCACACCCTCAGCAGCAACGGCGCGAAGATCGGCACGCTCAAGCACCTGCCGCCCACGCTGCTGGGCCAATACCACCTGGACGGCCTGGGTGCGCTGCGCCCTTACGTCGGCGCGGGCATCAATTTCACGAACTTCTCCGACGTGAAGTTCGAGCCCGCGGTGGTGACTGCACTGCGCCCGAACGTCAAGCGCACCAGCGTGGGCCTGGCGTTGCAGGCCGGCTTCGACTACGCGCTGGGCGGGGGCTGGCTGGTGAACGTGGACGTGAAGAAGCTCAGGCTCGACACCGACGTCACCTCCGGCGGCTCGAAGGTGGGCACGTTCACGCTCGACCCGGTGCTGTTCAGCGTCGGCGTGGGTTACCGTTTCTGAGAACGCACCGGGCCCGCTGCTTTCCGTGACGTTCAGCGCAGGTGATGCACCTGCGCCTGGCCGTACACGGGTGTGGGCAGGCCTTCGTAGCGCGCCTTGAGCTGCAGGCTCAGGAACTGGCTGTAATGCCGGCTCTGGTGCAGGTTGCCGCCGTGGATCCACAGGTTGGGCTGGTTGGTGGGCTTCCACATGTTGCGAAGCTCGCCTTCCCAGGGCCCAGGGTCCTTGGTGGTGTTGCTGCCCAGGCCCCAGACCTTGCCCACCCGGTCGGCCACCTGCGGTGACACCAGGTCGGCCAGGAACTGGTTCATCGAGCCATAGCCGGTGGCGTAGACGATGAGATCGGCGGGCAGTTCGCTGCCGTCGGACAGGGTCACGCTGCTCGGGTTGATGCGCTCGATGGTGACGCCGCTCCTGAGCTTGATCTGGCCGTTGGCCACCAGTTCGCTGGCGCCGACGTCGATGTAGTAGCCCGAGCCGCGGCGCAGGTACTTCATGAACAGGCCCGAGCCGTCGTCGCCGAAGTCGAGCATGAAGCCAGCCTTTTCCAGCCGGCTGTACAGGTCGGCGTCGCGCTTCTTCATCTCGTCGTACACGGGAATGTGGAAGCTGTGCATGATCTTGTACGGCACGCTGGCGAATATCAGGTCGGCCTTGTGGTGGTCAATGCCGTTCTTCACCGCCTGTTCGCTGTACAGGCCGCCCAGCGCCAGTTCCATCAGCGACTGCGAAGGCGCGATGTGGGTGCTGGTGCGCTGGACCATCGTGACGTCCACGCCCTGCTCGACCATGGCCGCGCAGATGTCGTGGGCGCTGTTGTTGCTGCCCAGCACCACCACTTTCTTGCCGACATAGCCCTCGGGGCCCGGGTGGCGGCTGCTGTGGTGCTGCTCGCCCAGGAAACTGTCTGCGCCGGGAATCTTCGGCACGTTGGCATAGCCCGACACCCCCAGCGCGAACACCAGCTGCTTCGGACGCAGCACCACTTCCTGGCCGGCACGGTCGACGACCACGGACCACTCGCCGCTGGCTTCGTCGAACGTGGCCTTCTTCGCGGTGGTGCTGCCCCAGTAGTTCAGCTCCATCACCTTGGCGTACATCTCGAGCCAATCGCCGATCTTGTCCTTCGGTGCGAAGACGGGCCAGTCGTCGGGGAAGGGCAGGTACGGCAGGTGGTCGTACCAGACCGGGTCGTGCAGGCACAGGCTCTTGTAGCGGTTGCGCCAGCTGTCGCCCGGCCGGGCGTTCTTCTCGACGACGATGGTGGGCACCCCCAGCCGCCGCAGCCGTGCCGCCAGCATGATGCCGCCCTGCCCGCCGCCGATGATCACCACGTAGGGCTGTTCCTCGTAACCCAGCCGGGCCACTTCCTCGGCGCGGCGTTCGGCCCAGGTCTTGCGGCCCGGGTGCACGCCATGTTCGGCGCCGGCAATGCGGCGATCGCCTTTCTTCTCCTCGAAGCCTTTCAGTTCGACCAGGGTCGTCAGGAAGGTCCAGGCCTTGCCGCCACGCAGCCGCAGGTGGCCGCGGCCGCGGGCCACCTGGGTCTCGAAGCTGAACCAGGCGTCGGTGATGCCGTCGGCCTCGGTCGCTTCGCCTTCGAGCTGGAAGTTCGAGGGCGCGGTATCGGCCAGCCGGGCGCGCAGCATCTCGGCCATCGCCGCGGGGCCTTCCTGGGTGCGGATGTTCCAGGTGAAGGCGACCAGGTCGCGCCAGTAGCCGTCGTCGGTGAACATCGCAGTGGCGGCGTCGATGTCGTGGCGCGCCAACGCGGCGCCGAAGTCGGCCAGCCACTGCCGGGCTTGGGAACTTGGCAGGGAATCGGTCGGGTGATTGGACATGAGGGCTTGTCTCCGTTGTGATGTCGACCCAGGAATCGGATCGATCATGGGCGCCTGCCCGCCACGAACCTTCGCCCGCCGGGCCGTGGCCTGTCAACCGGGGATTCGCCCTCGGACCCGCCCGAGGCTCAGGTGGACGTCACAACGCCGACCAGGCCAGGCCTTCGTCGCTGAGGATCACGTCCAGCGGCACGTCGTGCGCCTCGGCCTTCAGCCAGGGCAGGAAACCCTGCGAATAGGCCAGGCCGACGGTGACGGGGCGCGGCTGCAGGCTGGCCAGGGTGCGGTCGTAGAAGCCGCCGCCGTAGCCCAGGCGCACGCCGCGCGGGCCGTAGCCCACGCAGGGCACCAGCAGCAGCGTGGGCTCGAAGGTGGGGGTGTCCTTGGGCTTGGGAATGCCGTAGGCGTCTTCTTCCATCTCGCAGCCGGGGTACCAGACGTGGAAGCTGAGGTGCTTGGTCTGCTTGTTCATCACCGGCAGGCCGATGCGGCGGTTCGGGTCGGCTTCGGTCCACCGGTACAGCGCTGGCAGCGCGTCGAATTCGCCCTTGATGGGCCAGTAGGCGCCGATGCTGCTTTCCTGGCGCCCGACCAGCCACACGCGCAGCACTTCCTGCAGGTGCATCGACCGCTGATGGCGGTCGATCAGGCCCTGGCGCTCGGCCTGCAGCTGGCGGCGCAGCGTCTTCTTGTCTTGCGAAGGCTCCAGGGGCGGCAGGGGCAGGTTCATGCGTTCGGGCTCGCAGCGGGCGGGAAAGCCGTATTGTCAACCCGCGGCTTGCCCGGCGCAGCAGGCCCGGGCGCGTTTCAGGCAGACAACGCTGGCCGCTGCAGCGGTGCCCGCGTCCTGAACAAGGCCGGTGCTGCACGTTAAATTCCAGGGCCTGGCAACCCGGTTCGGCCCTAACCTGTCCCGCATGAACGCCCTTTCGATAACGCTGGCGCTGACCGCCGCCCTGGCGGTGCTGGCAGCCACACCCCAGGTCCACGCGCAAACGCCCGGTCCCGCGACCGCGGCCGCCCTGGACAACACCGTCGTCCAGGCGCGCGAAGCGCTGCGCCGGCGCGACGCCGTCCAGCTGCTGGCCGCCCGCGACAGCCTGGGCGCTGCAGGCCACCCGCTGGCCAGCTGGGCCGACTACTGGGAAATCGGTAACCGCCTGGCCCAGGCCGAGCAGGCCGACCTGAACGCCTTTTATGCCCGCTGGCCGGCCACCTACGTGGAAGACCGGCTGCGCAACGACTGGCTGCTGGAGCTGGGCAAGCGCCGCGACTGGGCCAACCTGCGCGTCGAATTTCCGCGGTTCCGGATGAACGACGACCGCGAGGTCACTTGCTACTGGCTGCTGACCCGGCACCTGGACGGCGCCGACGTGCGTGAAGCCGCGCTGGCCGCCTGGCGCGAACAGCGCGACGGCGACGACGGCTGCCCGCTGCTGGGGCAAACGCTGTACGCCGCCGGGGTGTTCAAGGCCGAAGACGCCTGGGAAACCGCCCGCGTGGCCATCGAATTCAACCGGCCGCGTTCGGCACGTGCTGCCGCGGCGCTGATCGGCCCAGCGGCTGCAGACGGTGTCAATGACCTGCTGGGCGACCCGGCGCGCCATCTGAACCGAACCCCCAGCGTGGCGCTGCAGCGCGAGCTGGGGCTGCTGGCCTTGATGCGCCTGGCCGCCAGCGACACCGAGGCCGCGGCCGCCCAGCTGGACAACGGCTGGCAGCGCACGCTCACCCCCACCCAGGCCGCCACCGCCTGGGCCCACGTGGCGCGCCGGGCCGCCCAGCGCCTGCAACCCGAGGCGGCGCGCTGGGCGCAACGCGCCTGGTCGCTGCGCGGCCAGGGCGAACGCACCGGGCACGAGTTCAGCTGGTCCGACGACCTGCTGGCCTGGCATGTGCGCGCCGCCTTGCGCCAGCCGGCCCGCGACGATGAGCGATGGCCGCTGGCCGCACGCGCCATCAGCGCGATGAGCGCAGCCGAGCAGCGCGACCCGGCCTGGGTGTACTGGCGGGCACGTGCGGTGCAGGGCATGGCGCCGGCCGGGGCGGCTGGCGACGAAGCGCGGGCTGCCGCTCGCGGAGCGCTGCAGTCGCTGAGCCTGCAGACCGGCTTCTACCCGAAGCTGGCCAACGAAGACCTGGGGCAGCGTGTGGCGCTGCCGCCCGTGCCCGCGCCACTGACCCCGGCCGAACGACTGGCCGCACGCCAGCACCCCGGGCTGACGCGGGCGCTGCTGCTCATCGACCTGGGGCTGCGCAGCGAGGGGGTACGGGAGTGGAACTTCTCGCTGCGCGGGATGAGCGAACGCGAGCTGCTCGCAGCGGCCCAGCGCGCCTGCGACAGCGAGGTCTGGGACCGCTGCATCAACACCAGCGAACGCACCCGCGGCGAAATCGACATGGCCCAGCGCTTCCCCACGCCGCACCGTGACGCGATGCGTCGCACAGCCACTCAGGTCGGCACCGACCTGGCGCTGATGTACGGCCTGATCCGCCAGGAATCGCGCTTCATCACCGACGCGCGCTCGCACGTGGGGGCCTCGGGCCTGATGCAGCTGATGCCGGCCACGGCGCAGTGGACGGCGCGCCGCATCGGCCTGGACTACACCCGCGCCATGATCAACGACCGCGATGTCAATCTGCGCCTGGGCGCCACCTACCTGAAGCTGGTGCTGGACGACTTCGGCGGCTCCGAGGCGATGGCCACGGCGGCCTACAACGCCGGGCCGAGCCGGCCGCGGCGCTGGCGCGAAGGGCCGCTGGTGGAACCGGCGGCCTGGGCCGAAAGCATCCCTTTTGCCGAGACACGCGACTATGTCAAGAAGGTGCTGTCCAATGCGGTCTATTACGCGCTGGTACTGGACGCAGCTTCGGGCAACACCCTGAAAGGCCGGCTCGGCCCGGCGGTGGGTCCCCGGGCTGCCGCGGCACCGGCCAGCGACACCCAACTGCCTTGATGTGACGAACGCGATGAACAAGATCCTGGTCCTGGGCGGCACCGGTTTCGTGGGCCGCTCGGTCTGCGAGAGGCTGGTCGAGCGCGGCGCCGGCAGCGGCCTGATACGCGTGCCCACGCGGCGGCTGACCCGCGGCAGCACCGTGCGCGCCCTGCCCACGGTGGAAGTGGTCGAAGCCAACGTGCACGACGGCGCCCAGCTGCAAAAACTGCTGCTGGGGGTGGACGCCGTGGTCAACCTGGTGGCCATCCTGCACGGCAGCACCGCCGACTTCGAGCGCACCCACCTCATCCTGCCGCAGACCCTGGCCACCGCCTGCAAGGCCGCGGGCGTGAAGCGGCTGGTGCATGTCAGTGCACTGGGCGTGGCGCCCGACGCGCCTTCGAACTACCTGCGCAGCAAGACCCAGGGCGAAGCCGCGCTGCAGGCCGCCGGGCTGGGCTTGACGATGTTGAGGCCGTCGGTCATTTTCGGCACCGAAGACCGCTTCCTCAACGTCTTCGCCCGCCTGCAGGCCCTGGCGCCGGTGATGCCGCTGGCCGGCAGCAGCGCACGCTTCCAGCCGGTGTGGGTGGAAGACGTGGCCAGCGCCATCGTGCGCTGCCTGGACCAGCCGGCCAGCATCGGGCAGATCTACGAATGCTGCGGACCCACGGTCTACACCCTGTCGCAGCTGGTGCGGCTGGCCGGGCGATGGTCGGGGCATGAAAGGCCGCAGATTCCGCTGCCTGAAGCCGTGGGCATGGCCCAGGCGCTGGTGATGGAGTTGCTGCCCGGCGAACCGCTGATGTCGCGCGACAACGTCGCTTCGATGCGCCGGCCGAACATCGCCACCGGCCAACTGCCCGGGCTGCAGGCGCTGGGCATCACCGCCACGCCGATGGAAGCGGTGGCACCGGGCTATCTGGGCGGCCAGTTCGGCCGCGCCCGCCTGGACCGCTGGCGTGCCGGCGTTCGCAGCCGCTGAACGCTGGAAGCTGGAAGCTGCCAGAGTCGATGCCGCCAGCGCATTGCTGCGATGCGTGCTTTGCATCCTGGCCCAGCCGCTGCCGGCCTAGGATGCAGTCCCTTCGTTGAAAGATCACGCCATGGCCCTGCAGCTCATCATCGGCAACAAGAACTACTCGTCGTGGTCGATGCGCCCCTGGGTTCTGATGAAGGAACTGGGCATCCCTTTCCTTGAGAAGAAGCTGCGCTTCGACTTCAGCGAAAACTCGGCCTACCGCCAGGAAGTGGCGCGCTACAGCAGCAGCGGCCTGGTGCCGGTGCTGATGGACGAGGGCCTGGCGGTGTGGGACAGCCTGGCGATTGCCGAGTACCTGCATGAACAGCACCCCGAGGCCGGCGTGTGGCCCGCCGACACGGCGGCGCGCGCCCGGGCGCGCTGCCTGGCCGCGGAGATGCACAGCGGCTTCGGCGCGCTGCGCAGCCACTGCCCGATGAACATCGAAGCCTCGCTGCCCGACGTGGGCCAGCGCATCTGGGCCGAACAGGCCGGCGTGCGCGCCAACGTGGCACGCATCGAGGCCGCCTGGGGCGACGCCTTGCAGTCGCATGGCGGCCCCTTCCTGTTCGGCGCCTACAGCGCTGCCGACGCGATGTTCGCCCCGGTGTGCATGCGCTTCATCACCTACGCGCTGCCCCTTTCGGAAACGGCGCGGGGCTACGTGCAGCGCATGGCCGCCAGCGCTGGCGTGATGGCCTGGGTGGCCGACGCCCGCGCCGAGGAAGACTTCCTCGACTTCGAGGAACCCTACCGCACCCAGCGCGGGCCCTGAGCCCGCGGCCAGCCGGTGCCCGCCCAGTTCTATGTCGTCGGTGGCGCGGTGCGCGACGCGCTTCTGGGCGAGCCCTCGGCCGACCGCGACTGGGTGGTGGTGGGCGCCACGCCCGAAGCCCTGCGCGCCCAGGGCTACCGGCCGGTGGGACGCGACTTTCCGGTCTTCCTGCACCCGGAAACGAACGAGGAAGTGGCGCTGGCGCGCAACGAGCGCAAGTCGGGCCGCGGCTACCACGGCTTCACCTTCCATGCCGACGAACACGTCACGCTGGAAGAAGACCTGGGCCGCCGCGACCTGACCATCAACGCCATCGCCCAGGCCGCCGACGGCAGCCTGGTCGACCCCTACGGTGGCCAGCGCGACCTGGCCGCACGGGTGCTGCGCCATGTGTCTGAAGCCTTCGTCGAAGACCCGGTGCGACTGCTGCGGCTGGCGCGTCTGTCGGCGCGCTTCCACGACTTCAGCATCGCGCCCGAGACCCAGGCGCTGCTGCGCCGGATGGTCGACGACGGCGAGGTCGACGCGCTGGTGCCCGAACGGGTATGGCAGGAACTGTCGCGCGGGCTGATGCAGGCCCGGCCCAGCCGCATGTTCCAGGTGCTGCGCGACTGCGGCGCGCTGGCGCGGCTGCTGCCCGAAGTCGACCGCCTCTGGGGTGTGCCGCAACCGCCGGAACACCACCCCGAAGTGGACACCGGCCTGCACCTGATGCTGGTGCTGGACTGCTGCGCGCGCCTGGCGGCGCCGCTGCCGGTGCGCTGGGCCTGCCTGGTGCACGACCTGGGCAAGGGCACGACGCCGCCCGGCGAATGGCCGAAACACCATGGTCACGAACAACGCAGCGCAAACCTGGCACGGGCCGTGGCCGAACGACTGCGGGTGCCCAACGACTGCCGCGAACTGGCCGACACCGTGGCGCGCGAACATGGCCATGTCCACCGCAGCGCGGGCCTGTCGGCCGTGGCCGTGTTGCGGCTGCTGGAACGCTGTGACGCGATCCGCCGGCCGGAACGCTTCCCGCTGCTGCTGCAGGCCTGCGAATGCGACGCCCGCGGCCGCACCGGGCTGGAAGACCGACCCTACGCCCCGGCGCAGGCCCTGCCGCCGCTGCTGCAGGCGGCGCTGGCCGTGGACACCGCCACGGTGGCCGGCCACGCGACCACCCAAGGGCTGCAAGGTCCGGCCATCGGTGACGCCGTGCGGGCGGCGAGGGTGCAAGCCATCGAACGCGCACTGAACCCGGCAGCCGACGGCACTTTGTGACAGCATGAGCCACCAGGAGGTGGCGCCATGAAGCTGGCCGAGGGCATCCGCAAACATGGGTTTCGCAAATGGTACGAACGGCAGCTTCTGCAGAGTCACGCGCACCTGGCGCTGACCTTCCTGTGCCTGGTGGGCGTGTTCGCGGCCTTCGAGGGCCTGACGCGCTTCCGCTCCTGGGCCGACCAGGCCACCGACCTGGCGGGCATCCTGCTCTGCGCTGCCACCGGCTTGTGGGCGCTGCGCCGCTATCTGTACCTGCTGTCCTACGCCGAAGCCACGGCCAACCAGGCCGACTGCCCCAAGTGCCAGGCCTATGGCCGGCTGCAACTGATGCAGGCCAGCCCCAGCGGCGACCAGGCGCGGGTGCGCTGCCGCGGCTGCGGGCATGAGTGGGACATCGGGCTGTAGCGCGTCTTTCTCAAACCACGCCTGCATCCGGACGAACGGGCTCGTCTTGCGCTTGCCGGCCCCTGATCCATCGGGCACCGCCACGTCGCAACGACTGTCGTGAAGCCTGGGTCGCTTGCAGCCTGTTACCCACCCCCTGGGATCGACCCCAGCCTAGGAACGATCCGAGGCTGACGTCCCGGTGCAGTGGCAGCAGCATCGCGCCACAGACCGCAGCCAGCGGCCGGCAGGGAGCAGCGCATGGCCATCCACCTCGAACAGTCGACTCACGGCTACCTGGCCTTGCCCGAGCACGAGCCGCCGGATGTCGCCTTCGCCCCGGCGGCGCCCGAGCCTGGGCTGGACTGGGCGGCGGTGCCGGTGGTGGCCCTGGCTTTCGACTCTGCCGAACCTGCCCTGGTCACCGCACCCGAGACTGCACCCCATGCCTGGGTA
>LNFM01038182.1_pt1 | contig 10964 bp, 8 predicted proteins | sample 596031 | NCBI WGS metagenome assembly LNFM01 (sample SAMN04254537, study PRJNA301005) | activated carbon metagenome | isolation source: dual media filters at the Ann Arbor, Michigan drinking water treatment plant | place: USA: Ann Arbor | reverse complement strand
GAATTCACTCGCGGGCGTCGGCCGTTTTCTGGCCGATGCGGAAGATCACGAACTCGGCCGGCTTGATGATGGCCACGCCGATCAGGCAGATGAGACGACCGTTGTCCAGATCGTTCTGTGTCATGGTGCTGCGGTCGCAGCGCACGAAGAAAGCTTCGTCGGGCGAGGTGCCGAGCAGCGCACCGCTGCGCCATTCGTTGTAGAGAAAGTCGGCCACGGTCTGGCGAATGTTGGCCCACAGGCGTTCGCCGTTGGGCTCGAAAACGGCCCACTGCGTGCTGCGGTCGATCGATGCTTCGAGGTAGTTGAAATAACGCCGGTCGCTGACGTATTTCCACTCCGGATCACTGGAGATCAGCCGTGCGCCCCACACGCGGTTGCCGCGCCCGCTGAAGAAACGCAGGCAGTTCACACCGGCCGGGTTGAGCATTTCCTGCTGCGCGAAATTCACGTCGATCTCGAAGCGCAACGCACCGCGCACCACCTCGTTGGCCGGCGCCTTGTGTACGCCGCGCTGCACGTCGTTGCGCGCGTAGATGCCGCTGACAAAACCCGAAGGCGGCAGCGCAATTTCTTTCGGGATGTCTTCACGGCCCGGGCGCGCCAGCGGGTTGGACACCACCACCCACGGGAAGTACATGGCGCCGTACTTGGAGTCGAACAAACCCCGGTAAGTGCGCGCCGTGGTGGGCAGGAGTTCGGGCGGTGTGTCGAGCACGGCAATGCGGTAGGCGCGGCGTCCTTCAGCGTGCGCAATCAGCGCGCTGGCGATGGCCTGCGGGTTGTCGTCGTCGTCCACGCCGTAGGCCGAGCTGCCGGGCGCAGCGACGATGGACACGTCTTCGAGCGAGGCAATCTCGGACAGGGCCAGCGCGTAGTTGGTGGAGGTGGGCTCGGCGCCATCGGCGCCGCCGGTCAGCAGCCAGCTGCGCTCCATCTGGCCACTGGCGTTGGCCACGGCTCCGTTCAACAAGCCGTTGTGCAGATCGATCGGCAACACGTCGCTGCCGATGGTGATGGCGAAAGCGTTTTGCAGGTGGTCGCTGCGCCGCGACGGGCTGGCGGAGAGCACATGGCCGATCCAGCGCGGATGGTTCGAGGCCAGGCCCAGGTCCTCATAGCTCTGTCCATCGCCATCGGCGTCGAAGGTGCTCACCTGCAGCGTGACGATGCGCGGCGTGTTGGCCAGCAGCGTGGCCAGCACACCGGCGGTACCGCTCAGGTCGGCGGCGGGGCGCCAGGCGCCACCCAGCTTCACGTGGTGCGAGGTAGTGCTGCCCGAGACGGTGCGCAAAAGCGTGCCTTCGGGGCTGTTGGCTACCGCTGTTTCCGAAGCGGGTGTAGCCACGGCGCGCACCACGATGCGCCCGTTGCCGCTCGCTCCGGGAAAGCGCGCCTGAAACGCAATGGGCTTGCTGGCCGCCACTGCGGCCACCGCAGGCACGGCAGGCGGCACATTGCCCGGGCCAGCGGGCACCGCTTCCACTGCGGGCACGGCCAGCGTTCCCGCCACCAGCAGCCGCGCGGCGCTGGCGCCACTGCCGACCACACGCGAGACGTACAGCCGCGAGCCGCCTTCGTTGAAGAACGCCTGCACGGCGTGCGCCAGGTAGTTGGTGCCAGGCACGCCGGTGCCCAGCGAGAGGTCGGCAAAGCCGCCGTAGATTCGCTCGAAATCACCGTAGCTGGTGAGCAGCTCGGACGACTCGGGTGAGTCGTTGTCGACCCGGTACGGCCCCTTGCGGGTGGGCCCGACAAACGCGGTGGTGCTGGTGCCCACCCCTTCGATGCTCTTGGCGCGGAAACTGGTTTCCTCGACGTAAACGCCTGGCGCGAGGTATTCAGGCATGGTGCTTCTCCTTGTGAAGTGCGGGTGGGAACCGATCCCGAGGGAGATGTGCAGCGGTCGACCGGCCGCCAGGCTGACAACCGCGCTGGCCTGCGGCAGGCCCGCGCGCGCTGTTTCAATGGCCGCGGGATCCACCAGCGGCAAGGCAGAAGGCACACGACCCAGCTGCACCAACGCCTGCGGTGTGCGCGCGACGCTGGCCGGGTCGGCCACGGCCTGAAGTTCGGCCTGGATCTGGGTCACGATCACGTCGCCGGGCTGGGTGGACCAGGTGGTCACGGGCACACCGGCCACGGGCACCAGCGCTTCACCGCGCCAGTCCGACAAGCCCAGCGCACGCACCGCCCCCGCGGCCACCACACGCAGCAGCACACCGCCCAGCGCATCGCCGCTGCCCTGCTCGAACACGCTCACGCTGATGCAGGCCCAGTTGGGGCCGACCCGGCCCGTGGCCGAGGGGTACATGGGCACCGTGAGCGGGCGAAACAGCGAGTCGGGCTGGTCGGCGTTGGCCGGGTCGGCGTCGCGCGGCAGGGCCACCCGCACCAAACGCGGCAGGTAGTGGCCCAGCGGATCGGAGACGGAGATCGTGAGGAAGAGCGAGGCCGGCGCCACGTCGTCGGGCGCAGCGGCAAAGGCCATCGCGTGGTGGGCCAGCGGCAACCATTCGTGGATCACCAGCAGTCCGCTTCGGTTGCGCAGGATGCGCACACCTTCGGGCGCCTGCACCCGCAAGGGCCGGTCCAGCGGTGCACCGGTGGTCGCATCCACGCAGCGCAAGGCGCCCAGCACCCGGCGCTCCGCGCGTTCAACTTCACGGGCGTTGAGCAATAGTGTCATGACGCCGCCCCCACGCTGTAGGCGTACCGGCTGGCGACCACCGGCACAGCCTCGGGCAACTCGTCGGGGTCCAGCCGCACGGTGCGCGCGATGTAGGAAGACGAGAGCCGGTAAGAGGGCTCCAGCGCGTCCCAGATGCGCATGATGTCTTCGGTGGAGAGTTCGGCCGGCACGATCTGGATCACCTCGTCGGCGTCCCAACCCGGCTCGGGAGACAGAGACGACGCATCAAGCAGCGGGAACAGGTGCAACTGCCGCATGGCCCAGGCCATCAGGATGTGTTCGTCCAACGAGGTGTCGCCCCAGGCCGAGAGCAACACATGCAAGTCCAGGCTCAACGGCGCGGGCCGGGCCTGCGGTGCGCGCGACGGGCGTTGCTGGCGGCTGTGTTCGTTGACCGTTGCTCGGTAAAGGTAGAGGCTGACCCGGTTGCCCTCGGTCGGCGGATTCGCCATTTCCTGCGAAGACAAGACGACGAAGTCGCAGGACGGCATGTCGATGCCGTTGGTGGACGCCGGGTAGGTGTTGCTCAGGAAGGTCGCAATCGAACTGCAGACCGAATGAATCGCCAGCACGTTGGCCATGGCGTCATGTCCCGAAATCGGCAGAAAACGCAGGCAGGTAGCCCTTTGAATGAAGTCGTCAAACCGTTATGGCGATGAACCTTTTAAGATCACTACCACGTCGCTTTTTTACAACTTAGGTGTGATTTATTTGACGTTTTTATACCGCTTGTTGGCTCAGGGCAGACAAACAACTACTTTTCTATCGACGAATTTACAAATGCAAACAGGCGGCCGAGGCCGCCTGTTTGCATGCGGGCTGGAGCCCGAACAGGTCCGTTCAGGGGCGGATGTTGTTGCGCTGGATCACGTCACTCATCACGGCCGTGTCGCTCTCGATGCGACGGCGCAGCCCTTCGGGCGAGGTGCCCGCCACCTGCCAGCCCTGCGCAAAGATCTTCTGGCGGATGTCTTCGCGTCGCACGATGTCGGTGAGCAGTGCAGCGAGGCGGTTCACGTGCGCCTTGGGCAAGCTGTTGGGTGCGGCCACCGCGTTCCAGATCTCCAGCTGCAGGTTTTTCACGCCCGCTTCTGCCAGGCTGGGCAGCTCGGGCACCACGCTGCTGCGCCCGGCCGAGGTGACACCGATCGCGTTGAGCTTGCCCGCGCGCACCTGCGCCATGGCCAGGCCCGGTGGAAGCATCGCCATCTGGATCTGATTGCCCAGCAGGGCCGTGATCACCTGCGGATTGCCGGGGTACGGCACATGCACCGGTGCGATGCCGGCGCGGCTTTTGAGCAGCTCCATGCCCAGGTGGGCCACCGTGCCCACACCGGGAGTGCCGTAGTTCCAGCTGGTGCCCGACTGCTTCGCTGCGGCAAAGAACGCTGCGCCACTCGGGCTGCCGGCGGGCGCACTCAGCACCAGCGGCGCCACCGCAATCAGCGAGACCGGCGTGAGGTCCTTCAGCGGGTCGTAGGTGGTGTCCGGATTGAGGATCCTGGCGATCGTCATGTTGCCGTTGATCATCAGCCCGATGGTGTGGTCGTCGGTGGCGCGGGCCACTTGCGCTGCGGCGATGTTGCCGCCCGCACCCGGCTTGTTTTCAACGATCACCGGTTGACCCAAGGCCTGCGACAGCGGCTCGGCGAGCAGGCGCGCCATGAGGTCTGGCGAGGAACCTCCGGGAAAGCCCACCACGATCTTGAGGGGCCGGCTGGGCCAGACAGCCTGCGCATGCGCGTTGGGCAACACACTCGAAGCCACCAGGGCTGCGGCGGTGGCCAGGGCGTGGCGGCGGGTGACTTCGGTGTTGTTGGTGGTGGACTTCAGGGTCATGTCTTCCTCTTGGATCGGGGTGAAGGAACGGGGTCTTGCTCGGGCTCGGGCGGCCCGTTGTAGAGCCATGAATTGTCCAGCAAAGATTCGCCGAGCCAGCGCATGGCGGTGTCGCGGCCCCAGCGCACGAGGCCGGTGGCGTGAAAGATGCGGCCGTTGCGCTGCGAGTGCTGCTGCACGCGCGCGTTGCGTTGCCAGCGGGTGTTGGCAAAACGCGCGAGCAGGGAAGGCCAGTCGGTGGACGCCGCCGCGGGCTTCACCAGGCGACCGATCGTCCATGCGTCCTCGATCGCCATCGCCGCACCCTGCGCGAGATACGGCCGCAGCGGATGCGCCGCGTCGCCCACCAAGGCCACCCTGCCCTGCGCGTGCTCGTGCGCTCCGCTCATGGCCGGGCGGTCGTTCAAGGCCCAGAGCGACCACGCGGGCACGGCGTCAATCATGGACAGCAGGTCCGCGCAGGCCGGGCCCATGGAACGCTTGAGATCGGTGGCCCGGGCTTCGTGGGTCCAGCCCTGCGGGTCCGCACCTGGCTCACCGCCATGGCCTTGACCCAGCACACCGTGCACCACCGCCACCACATTCATCCACGCGCCGCCACGCACGGGGTAGTGCACCACGTGCATGCGCGGCCCGAGCCAGGCGGTGACCACGTTGGTCCGCAGCGGCATGGGCAGGTCGACCGCGCGCACCATGCCGCGGTAGGCCAGGTGGCCACTGGCGCGCACGTCTTGTGCGCCGAGCAACTGCGAGCGCACACGGCTCCACAAACCGTCGCAGCCCAGCAAGGCGTCGCCGTCGAGCGTGCTGCCCTCGTCCAGCGTGGCGCTCACACCGCCAGCGGTTGCGGTGAACGAAGCCAGCCGCGTGTTCAAACGCAGTTCGGTCAGCCCGAGATCCTGCACGGCAGCCAACAACAGCGCATGCAGGTCAGCCCGGTGCAGGGTGGCGTAAGGCTGGCCATGGCGAGCGATTGCCATGGCACCCAGACGCAGTTGCCCGAGATCGGTGCCGCGGTGGGCATCGCGCACGTGCAGAGCTTCGGGGAACGCGGCGCAGGCCTGCAGCGCATCGTTCAAACCCCAATCGGCCAGCACCCGCGTGGCATTGGGTCCGAGCTGCAAGCCGGCACCCACCTCGCCAAACGCCGCCGCCTGTTCCAGCAGCACGCTCGGCACACCTTGGCGCGCCAAAGTCAAAGCGCAGGCCAATCCGCCGATGCCTCCACCGGCGACGATCACTTGTTGGTTCATGCGGGGATTGTGCCGGGCTCGACCGGCGGCGCCCTCACAGAATCCGGTTGAACCACAACACCGAGAGGCCTGCCGAGAACAGCGCGAGGATGGAGGCCACCAGCGCGAGCAAGCCGGCGATTTCGGTTTCTTTTTTCTCCACCGTCAAGCGTGTGCTCAGGGTCTCGTAGACCTTCTTCAGGTTGTCGGCGGTGCCGGCGTAGAAGTACTCGGCCTGCGTGGTGCGGGCCACTTCCTTCAGGCTGTCTTCGTCCAGGCGCACGCGCATGGACCAACCCTCGAATCCGATCACCTCACCGTCCACGGTGCCCACGCCCACGGTGTACACGCGCACGCCGCGGTCAGCGGCCATCTTGGCCGCTTCGGCTGTGTCCACGCCGGTGGTGCGCTGGCCGTCGGTGAGCAGGATGATGGCGGCCGATCCATAGGAGCCCGGCGCCACCGGCACGAAGGCCTTGGGCTCGGTCTTGGGCTGATCGATGGCTCGGCCCTGAGGTGCGAACGGATCGCTGTTGCGGTTGTAGGTCATGCTCCCCACATCGAAGCCTTGACCCGGGAACAGTTCGGAGAGCGAGACCACGATGGCGCTGCCAATGGCGGTGGCGCGCTGCATCTGGAACTTGTCAATGGCGGTGACGAGGTCCTCGCGGCTGAGGGTGATGGGTTGCACCACCTGGGCCGAACCGGCAAAGGCCACGATGCCCACCTTCACATGACGCGGCAGCTCGGCGAGAAATGCCTTGGCGGCATTCTGCGAAGCCACTAGCCGGTTGGGTTTCACGTCCTCGGCGCGCATGCTGCCCGACACGTCCATGGCCAGGATGATGGTCTGCTCTTGCGAAGGCAACACGATACTGGCCATGGGCCGCGCCGAAGCCAGCAGCATGGTGGCAATGGCCAGCAACAGCAGCACCGGGGGCACGTGGCGGCGCCAGCCCGGGCCCTTGCCCATGGCTTCACGCACGATGGCCAGGCTGGCAAAGCGCACAGCGGTCTGCTTGCGCCGGCGCAGCAGCCACACATAAAGCAACACCAGCAGCGGCAAGGCCAGCAGCAGCCAGAGCAACTGCGGCCACAGGAAGGTGACGGGGATGTTCATGGACGTGTTCCTTCACGTGGGGCACCGAAGCTGCCTCGGTCGCGGACGGGTAGTTGAGACGGCATGCTGCGGCCTGCCTGGGCGTGTTTGCCGGCGCGCAGTCGGCGCTTGCGCAGGTCGATGAAACGCACCACGGCCCGGTGGAGAGCTCCAGCGTGTCGACCCCGGCACGCGCCAGGCTCTCGCGCAGCTGCGCCTCGCGCTGCGCGGCGATGCGCGCAAAGCGCTGCCGGAAACCGGCATCGTGCGTGTCCACCAAGAGCTGTTCGCCGGTTTCGGCATCGCGGACGGGAATCAGCCCGAGGTCGGGCAATTCCAGCTCCAGCGGGTCGAGCAGGCGCACAGCCACCACGTCGTGGCGGCGCGCGAGTTCACCGAGCGGCTTTTCCCAGCCGGGCTCGCTGATGAAGTCGGACACCACAAACACCGTGGCGCGCTGGCGCACGGTGTGCACAGCGGCCTTGAGCAGGTCGGAGAGTTGGGTCACACCGTCCTTGACGGCAGCGTCTTTCTTCGGCGGCTGCAACACCATCTGCATCAGGCGCAGCACCTGGGTGCGGCCACCGCGCGCGGGCAGCACCGCGTCCACCACCGGTTGGCCACGCGAACCGTAGAGCACCGCGCCCACGCGGTTGCCGTGGCGCCCGATCAGCCGCGCAAGCACAGCAGTGAAGTCGAGCAGCACCTGGCTCTTGCGCTGGTTGCCGGATCCGAAGTCCACGGAAGGGCTGAGGTCGAGCAGGAACCAGGCGGCCATCTCGCGGTCTTCGGTGAACACGCGCACATGCGGCTGCTGCAAGCGGGCGGTGACGTTCCAGTCGATGTGGCGCACGTCGTCGTGCAGCTGGTATTCGCGCAGGTCGGCCAGGTCCAGACCCGAGCCGCGCATCAGCGTTTTGTAGTCGCCCTGCAGCAGTCCGTCGAGCTTGCGCAGCACGGTCCATTCGAGCCGGCGCAGCAAGGCATCAGCGCGCTGGGTAACCGGCGTGGCCAGCGCAATGCCTGCGGCCTTGGCCGGCGTATCGGCTGCGCCGCGATCCGATCCGAACAGGCGTTTGAAGAACATGACAGGCGTCCGGAAGTGATCAAGCGGCGCGCTTTTCGTGCTCCAGCGGGCGGGCCGGTGGCGCGATCTGTTTCATGATCTTTGCAATCAGCGAATCGGAGGTGAGCCCCTCCGACAAGCCTTCATAGGACAGCACCACGCGGTGGCGCAACACATCGGGCACGAGGTCGGTCATGTCTTCGGGCAGTGCGTAGCTGCGCCCGCGCAACATAGCCAGCGCGCGGGCGCCCTCCACCAGGCCGATGGTGGCGCGCGGACTGGCGCCGAAGGTGATGAAGCGCGCCACATCCTTGAGGCCATGCTTCTCGGGCGTGCGCGTGGCCGACACCAGCTTCACCGCGTACTGCACCAGCGAGGGATCCACATACACCTGACGGCACTGCGCCTGCAGCACCGCGAGCTGATCCGTGGTGGCCACGGCGTTCACCTGCACCGCCGGGCCGGTGACGCGTTCGACGATCACGAACTCTTCTTCGTCGGTGGGGTAGTCCACCATCACCTTCATCATGAAACGGTCGACCTGCGCTTCGGGCAGCGGGTAGGTGCCTTCGGTCTCGATCGGGTTCTGCGTGGCCATCACCAGGAACGGGCTGGGGACCTTGTGGCTTTCGCCGGCGATCGTCACCTGGCGTTCCTGCATCACCTCCAGCAGCGCGCTCTGCACCTTGGCCGGCGCACGGTTGATCTCGTCGGCCAGCAACAGGTTGGCAAAGACCGGACCCAGCGAGGTGCTGAAGTCACCGGTTTTCTGGTTGTAGATGCGCGTGCCCACCAGGTCGGCGGGTACCAGATCGGGCGTGAACTGGATGCGCTTGAACTGGCCTTGCACCACGTTGGCCAATGTCTTCACAGTGAGCGTCTTGGCCAGACCCGGCACGCCTTCAACCAGCAAGTGCCCCTGGGCCAGCATGGCCACCATCACACGCTCCAGAAACCGGTCTTGACCAACCACCACGCGTTTCACTTCGTACAGGATCTGCTCCATGAGCTGGGCGGTGTCGGGGGCGGCGTTCTGGTCCATGGAGGCTCCTGTGACGGTGAAGAAAAATTCAGAAGGGCGGCAACCCGGCGGCGGACGCAGCGCTCTCAATCGGCACTGCAAAACCGATGCCGACAAAGGTGCGGTGGCTGGTGGGGTTGAGGATGCCGGTGACGATGCCGATGACCTCACCGTCCATGGTGACCAGCGGGCCACCGGAATTGCCCGGGTTGGCGGCCGCGTCGAACTGGATCAGGTTGCCGATTTCCTGCACACCCTCGGGCGACTTGAAAGCCCGACCGAAACCCGAGATGACCCCCGAAGACACTGAGGGCCCGATGCCGAAGGGAAAGCCCACGGCCACCACGTCTTCGCCCGGGACCAGGTCGTTGGTGGAGCGCATGGTGGCCGAAATGAGGTCGTCGGGAATGATCTTCGCCTGCAGCACAGCCAGGTCGTTCTGCGGCTGCGCACCCGTCACGGTGGCGGGCGACTCGGAGCCGTCGGCATACACCACCCTGATGCTCATGGCGGTCTGCACCACGTGCAGGTTGGTCAGGATGATGCCCTTGTCGGTGATGACCACGCCGGTGCCGACGCCCTGCTCAACCTCTTTGCCCTCGGCGTTCTTGCCGTAGGACATGACACGCACCACAGCCGGGCGGATCTTCTCGGCCGCGCGCGCCGCGCGCGACGGCAGGTTTTGTGTGGTGAGGGTGCGCAGCACCGCTGCGTCGATGTCTTTTTGCGTGAGTGCCTTGGGACCCAACGCGCTGCTTTGCCACACGCTGGCAGCCAGCAGCGCCGCGAGCAGAGCCATGGCCGACCACATCACACGCGGCCGGGATGCCGTGCGAGACGAAGCCTCGCGAAACCGGGTCAGCCTGCGTGCAGGCTTCGGTACCTCGACCGCATCGGACACCTTGTCCGTCTGCGCACCCGCGCCCGTGAGCGAATCACCTGCTGGCAGGCTTTCGCATGGCGGCTCCTGGTGCGGCAGAAAACACATCATGCCGTTTTGCGGCATCCGGCTCAAGCGCTCAACAATTGCCTGAGCACGTAGGGGAGGATTCCGCCCTCGCGGTAGTAGTTCACCTCCACGGGTGTGTCGATCCGCAGGGTCACTGTGATGGTCTTGCGCGAACCATCGGTGCGTGTGATCACCAGTTGCGCATCACTTTGGGGCGTGAGCTCCGGGTGAGGCAGTACGTCAATGGTCTCGTCGCCACGCAGGCCCAGGCTCTCCCAGGAGTCACCGGCCTTGAACTGCAGCGGCAACACGCCCATGCCCACCAGGTTGGAGCGGTGGATGCGCTCGAAGCTGCGCGCCACCACGGCTTTGATGCCCAGCAGTTGGGTGCCTTTCGCGGCCCAGTCGCGGCTGGAGCCGGTGCCGTACTCCTCGCCGGCAAAGACCATGGTGGGAATGTTGGCGGCCTGGTAGCGCATGGCGGCGTCGAAGATGCTCATCTTCTGGCCATGGCCCACGCCCTCCTGCTGGTAGATCGTCCAGCCACCCTCCTCGCGCGAACCGTCTGCACCGGCTGCGAGCATGAGGTTCTTGATGCGCACGTTGGCAAAGGTGCCACGCATCATCACGTCGTGGTGGCCCCGGCGCGCGCCGTAACTGTTGAAGTCGGCCTTGAGCACACCGCGCGCCAGCAGCCACTGGCCAGCCGGTGAGTTCTCGGCGATGTTGCCGGCGGGCGAGATGTGGTCGGTGGTGATGGAGTCACCGAACAGCGCCATGACACGCGCACCCCGCACAGCGGGAGGCTCGGTTGCGGCGGGCAAGGCGAGTTCGAACGATTCGAAGAACGGCGGCTCGGCGATGTACGAGCTGGTCGGCCAGGTGTAGGTGTTGCCGCTCACGCCTTTGATGCGCTCCCACAGCTTGCCGGGCTCGGCTTTCACACGCGCGTAGTTATCGCGGTACGCGCGACCGTTCATGGCGAACTTCATCAGGTCGTAGATCTCGTCGCTGGTGGGCCAGATGTCGCCCAGGTACACCGGTTTGCCGCCTTTGCCCTTGCCCA
>LNFM01016058.1_pt1 | contig 10964 bp, 13 predicted proteins | sample 596031 | NCBI WGS metagenome assembly LNFM01 (sample SAMN04254537, study PRJNA301005) | activated carbon metagenome | isolation source: dual media filters at the Ann Arbor, Michigan drinking water treatment plant | place: USA: Ann Arbor | reverse complement strand
CCGAGCTGCTTCTCGACCTCCAGCTCCACCGGCAGGCCGTGGCAGTCCCAGCCGCCGCGGCGCTCCACGTACCGGCCGCGCATCGTGTGGAAGCGCGGGAAGATGTCCTTGAAGACCCTCGAGAGCACGTGGTGGGAGCCCGGGCGGCCGTTCGCCGTGGGCGGGCCCTCGTAGAAGACGTACGGCGGTGCGCCGCGCCGGCGCTCGACCGAGCGGTGGAAGACGTCGTTGTCCTGCCAGAACCGCAGCACGCGGTCCTCCATGGCGAGCCATTCGCCCGCCGGGCCGGGGGTGCGCCAGCCGCTCACGCCGCCACCTCCTCGAGGTGCTCCAGGTATCGCCGCACGGTGTGGAAGTCCTCGAACGGCTCGAACTCGCGACCGGTCTCGCGCATCCACTCGGCCAGCCCGGCACGGGCGAACACGATGTCGGCGGCCCCGCTGACGCAGCGGTCCGAGATGCCGTCGCCCAGGTAGACCACCGGGTCGCCCTCGCGCACGGCGGCCAGCTCGGCCCGCTTGCAGCGCCGCCCGCACAGGACGCACCGCTCGCCGCGGTCGGTCCACAGCAGGCGCGTCCCCTCCGGCCCGAACTCGGCGTCGTGGGACACCACCGGCAGCCCGCCGAGGCCCAGCCGCCCCAGGACGTCGTCGATGACCGTGCGGAAGCCGTTGGACATCACGACCAGCCGGTGCCCCTCGCGCTCCGCCCAGCCGGCGAACTCCACGAAGCCGTCGCGCACGCCCGCCTCCTCGCGCACCAGGTCGAGGACCTGGGCGGGGGTGGCACGCACGGTCGCGAACTCCCGCTGCATCGCCTGCTCGATCGTGAGCTCGCCGCGCTTCAGCGGGCCGTCCAGGCGGTCCCACATGGCCGGGTCGCCGTAGTGGTCCACGACGAGGTGCAGGGTGTCGCGACGCGTGATCGTGCCGTCGAAGTCGCAGGCGATCAGATAGCGCGTCACGGGGGCGGGATGGTACCAGAGCCCCCCTCCCGGCCCGGCCCGTTACCATCGGTCCCCGTGTCGCCCCCGAACCCCATCCTGCTGCACGGCGCCCTCGGCGGCCCGCGGTGCTGGGCACCCTTCGAGGGACGGTTCCCCGGGGCGGCCGCGGTGGCCCTGCCGGGCCATCCCGACGGCGACGCGACCGCCGACATGGAGGAGGCGGTCATCCGCCTCACGCGCGCGCTGGAGCTGGTGCCGGGACCGCGCGCGATCATCGGGCACGGCGTCGGCGCGGCCCTCGCCGTGGAGGCCGCGCTGCAGCGCCCGGACCTGGTGGACGGCATCGTGGCCATCGGCCTGGCCGCCGAGCTGCCGGTCACCGACGCGCAGCTCATGGCCGCCTTCACCGACCACGCGGCCGAGGCCCAGCGCCTGCTAACCGCCGGCGTGACCGACCTCACCACCCCCGATGGAGCGGGCCGGGGCACGCACGCTCGCGGCGGACTTCCAGCTGTGCCGCCAGGTGCGCCTGGGCGGGCGGATGGACGACCTGCGCATCCCGGTCCTGCTCATCGCCGGCGGCGACGACGCCTGGGCGCCGCCCACGGCGGTGGAGGACCTGGCCCGCCAGATGCCGCAGGCGCTCATGGCCGTCGTCCCCGGCGCGCGGCACCTGGTGATGATCGACCGGCCCGCCACCGTGAACCTGCTGGTGGCGGCGTTCCTGGCCCGCCTCGAGCTGACCCTGGCGGAGTGATGTCCGGCCCGGTGGTGCTGCTGGTCAACGCCACGGCCACCCGCACCAGCGCCGAGGTGCGACGCGAGGCCGAGCGCGTCCTCACCCCCCTGGGCCTGGCGGGCATCGAGGCGCCCCGCGGCGTGGACGCCGCCCGCGCCGCGGTGGAGCGCGCCGTGGCCGACGGCGCCACCACCATCGCGACGCTCGGGGGTGACGGGACGGTGGCCCTGGCGGCGGGCGTCATCGCCGGCGGGCCCGTGGCGCTGCTGCCGCTGCCCGGCGGCTCCACGAACGTGTTCGCCCGGGGCCTGGGCTGGCCCGCCGACCCGCTGCGGGCGATCCGGTCGCTGGGCCCGGCCCTCGCCGCGGATCCCCGGGAGGTCGTGCTGGGCGAGGTGCGCGCGGACGACCGGCGCGTGGTGGCGTCGACGCCGCCGCGACCGACTGGGTGGAGCGCCACCCGCGCGCCAAGCGGCGCCTGCGGCAGGGGGCCTTCGCCATCGCCGCCGCCGGGCCCGGCGTGCGCGCGCTGCGGGCGGCGCCCGCCCTTCTGGAGACCGCCGGCGGGGGGCCCGTGGGCGTCCACGCCCTGGTCGCCGCGTGGGGGCGGCCGTACGCCTACGTCGGACCGCGGGCGATCGACCTGCTCCCCCAGGCCGCATGGGACGGGCGGCTCGCCTGGATCGCCCTCACCTCGCGCTCGCCGCTGCGCGCCATGGGGCTGCTGGGCGCCGCGCTGCGCGGCGGAGACGACCCGGTCGCCGCGAACGGCACCATCGGTGGGCTCACCGGGATGCCGCTGGTGCTGGTCTCCGAGCACGGGGTCCTCGCCCAGGCCGACGGCGATCCGCTGGGGCGCGTGCGCCGGCTGGAGCTGGGCCCGGGACCCCGCCTGCGGGTCCGCTGCCCCCTTCAGCTTTCGTGAGGTTCTGCCGATAGAACCCAAAGCGGAGTGGGCACGGCTGCCCGAACCGCGTGTGCACAACAGTGATCCTGAAGAGCAAGGAGGCTCGCCAGGTGACCATGAACGGTCCAGATCCCCGCGCGGCGACGCGCGGACTCGTCGCGCTGGTCCTCGATCAGACGCGCATCGATCCCCAACGGCGCCCCAGTCCGGACATGCGGCGCTGGTGCAGGGATCTCGCGGCGCGGCTCGGCGTGCCGCCGCGAGAGGTGATCGACACCAACCGGGAGCTCCTCCAGGAGGCCCTCCGGCTGGAGCAGGTCTCGCACCTGACCGCAGGGGTGGAGAGCACCCCGCCCGACCGGGTCCTCACGGGCCTCGTGTCGGAGGCGCGCGAGGAGTAGCCCAGACTCAGCCGGTCCGGTCCGCGCCCTGCGACATCAGGGTTGCGGAATCCGGGGGCAGCTCCCGGTGCGCCCCGATGCGCCGGAAGCGCTCCCGCCGGATCCGGCGGCGTTCCGGGATCGGCAGGGCACCCAGCTCACGAAGGGTCCGCGACAGGTAGCCGTCCAGCAGACGGGCGGCCTCATCGGGATCCGTGTGGGCGCCGCCCTCCGGCTCCGGGACGACCGCATCGGCGATCCCCCATCGGTAGCAGTTCGCGGCGGTCGGCTTGAACGCGGCCGCGGCCAGCTTCGCCTTGCCGGCGTCCCGCCAGAGGATGGCGGCCGCGCCCTCGGGCGAGATGACCGAGTACGTCGCGTTCTCCAGCATCACCACGCGGTCCGCCACGCCCAGCGCCAGCGCGCCGCCGGACGACCCCTCGCCGATCACCACGGCGACGGTGGGCGCCGGCAGCCGCAGCATGGTGAGCATGCTGCGCGCGATCGCGCCGCCCTGACCGTTCTCCTCGGCGTTCGCGCCGGGAAACGCGCCGGGCGTGTCGATGAGGGTGATGAGCGGCATCTCCATCTTGGCCGCCAGCTCCATCAGGCGCATGCCCTTGCGGTAGCCCTCGGGCCCCGGCATGCCGAAGTTCCGGAACGCCCGGTCCTGGGCGTCGCGGCCCTTCTGATGGCCGATCACCGCGATGGGGCGGCCGTGGTACCGGCCGATCCCCGCCACGATGGCGGCGTCGTCGCCCTGCAGCCGGTCGCCGTGGATCTCCTCGAAGTCCGGCATGAGGCGGGAGATGTAGTCCAGCGGGTAGGGCCGGTCCTGGTGACGGGCCAGCTGGATGGCCTCCCAGGAGTCCCCGCCCTCCACCTCGGCGTGGGTGAGGCGGTCGGCGATGCGCCGCACGAACCTCGGGCCGCGGCGCGGCCCCATCGATCCGGCGCTCACCAGCGGTCCCCCGGTCGGCGGGTCTGCGACTGCTCGCCCATCACGCGGTCGCGCAGGCGGCGGGAGAGCTGGGGCAGGGCGCGCGCCATGCTCGCGGCGCGCTCGGTGCCGTTCTGGGCCAGCTGGGTCGCCAGCGACTGGGGCGCCTCCCGCGGCGGCTGCTCGAGGATCGCCAGGAGCCGGCCCAGGCGGGCGGCGAGCTGGCGGCGGTCGACGACGGCGTCCACGTGGCCGTGCACCAGCTGGCGCTCCGACAGGCCGAAGTCCTCGGGGAGCTTCTCGCGGGTGGTCTGCTCGATCACGCGAGGACCGCTGAAGGCGATGAGCGCACCCGGCTCGGCGTAGGTCACGTCCCCGAGTGAGGCGAACGACGCCCAGACGCCGCCGGTGGTGGGGTGCGTGAGCACCACGATGAACGGCAGGCCGGCGTCGTGCAGCTCGTCGAGCGAGACGATCGTCTTGGCCATCTGCATGAGGGCCAGCACGCCCTCCTGCATCCGCGCGCCCCCGGAGGAGGTGATGCTGATGAGCGGGATGCCGCGGGCCACGGCGTGGTCGGCCGCCTTGGCGAACCGCTCGCCCACGACCGAGCCCATGGAGCCGCCGAGGAACCCGAAGTCCATGACCGCGGCCACGCACCGCTGGCCGTCCAGCGCGAGCTCGGCGCAGACGATGGCCTCGGTGTTGCCCTTGGCCTCGGCGGACCGGAGGCGGTCGGGGTACGGCTGGAGGTCGACGAAGCGCAGCGGGTCGGTCGCACGCAGCTCCCCGCCGATCTCGGTCCACACGCCGCCGTCGGCCATGTTGTCGAGCCGCTCGCGGGCGCCGATCGGGAAGTGGTGGTCGCACGCCGCGCACACGAACTGGTTGCGGCGGATCTCCTCGGCCCGGAAGTGGCTCTTGCAGCGCGGGCACTGCCGGTCGTCGCCGGGCAGGCGCGCCGGACGGGGCACGGGCCGGCGGCCACGGAGGCGATCGATCGAGACGGAGATGGGTCGGCGTGACACTGAGGCGGGGATTATCGCACCGGCGGAGGGTCGGGGTGGGCCGTCGGCAGTCCTTCGACGTCCCGATCGGCCAGCCAGCGCTCCACGCTCTCCCGGTATGCGGGCACCAACTTGCCCATCGGACGGGCCTCCAGCACCAGCCGGGCGGCGTCGTCCTCCGAGTGTCCGAGCAGCCGCAGGGTGGCGTACGCGACGAAGACCGACCGCCTGCGGCCCTGCTGGCAGTGGATCAGCACGCGCGCGTCGGGGTCCTCCCGCAGCGCCCGGGCGGCGAACTGCGCGGCCGGCGCCCACAGCACCGGATCCTTCGGCTTGCCGTCGTCCCACATGGCCGCGTGGGCCACATTCCCGGCGCCCAGCACGCGCCGGGCCGCCCACAGGTCCTGGCTCAGGCGCACCTGCGGCAGCGCGCGGCACACGACCAGGTGCGTGATGCCCGCGTCCGGCAGCGCCGTGATCTCGCGCGACACGGGGATTCCGCCGATCGCCACCCGCTCGCCCGGCACCCACGAGAACCCGCCGCACCCGCCGCGGGGCCCGTAGACGCGCGTGCTGAGCCCGTGCCACGCGGCCCGAGGCCCGCGGTAGCCCTCCGCCACGGCGATCACCCCTCGAAGCGGCGCATGACCAGCGCCGCGTTGTGCCCGCCGAAGCCGAAGGCGTTCGAGACCGCGGTGCGGATGTCGGCGGTGCGCTTGGCGTTGGCGACGTGGTCCACGCCGACGCACTCCGGGTCCAGGTCGGTGAGGTTGATCGTGGGCGGCACGACCCCGTCGCGCAGCGCCATGGCCGTCAGGGCGGCCTCCACGCCCCCGGCGGCGCCGAGGCAGTGGCCGTGCATGGACTTGGTGGAGCTCACCAGGGTCTTCGCCGCGTGCGCCTCACCAAGGGCCATCTTGATGACGCGCACCTCGCTGGGGTCGCCCACCGGCGTGGAGGTGGCGTGCGCGTTGATGTAGTCGACGTCCTCCGGCTCCGCGCCGGCGTCGCGCAGCGCCATCCGGATGGCCGAGGCGGGGGCCTCGCCGGTGGGGTCGGGCTCGGTGAGGTGGTGGGCGTCGCCCGAGAGGCCGTAGCCCGCCAGCTCGGCGTAGATGCGCGCGCCGCGGGCCACCGCGTGGCCCAGCTCCTCCAGCACCAGCACCGCGCCCGCCTCACCCATCACGAAGCCGTCGCGGCCGCTGTCGAACGGGCGGCTGGCCGTGTTGGGCTCGTCGTTGCGGGTGGACAGCGCCCGCATCGCGTTGAAGGCCGCCAGGCCGATCTCGTTGATCGAGCACTCCGACCCGCCGGCCAGGATCACGTCGGCGCGGCCCAGGCGGATCGCGTCGAGGGCCTCGCCCAGCGCATGGTTGGACGTGGCGCACGCGCTCACGGTCACCAGCAGCGGCCCGCGCAGCCCGTAGGTCATCGACACCTGGGCGGCGCCCATGTTCGGGATGATCATGGGGATGAAGAACGGCGACAGCCGGTCGGGGCCGCGCTCGATCATGACCGTGGTCTGCTCGACGAAGGTGCTCAGCCCGCCGATGCCGGACCCGATGTAGACGCCGGCGTCGGGCACGTCGGCGGGGTCCAGGCCCGCGTCGCCCAGGGCCATGCCGCCGGCGGCGACGGCCATCTGCGCGAACCGGTCCATGCGGCGGGCGGCCCGCCGGTCCATGAAGTCGCCCGGCTGGAAGTCCGGGACGTCGCACGCGACCCGCGTGGGGATGCGGGAGGTGTCGAACGCCGTGATCGGGCGGGCGCCGCTGGTGCCCGCGAGCGCATTGCGCCACACGTCCTCGGCGCCGATGCCGATGGAGGTCACCAGCCCGACGCCGGTGATGACGACGCGGCGCACCTCCCTCACGTGGCGAGGCCTCCGTCCACCGTCAGGACCGTGCCGGTGATGAAGCCGGCGCCGGGCGAGCACAGGAACGCGACCGCGGACGCCACGTCCTCCGGGGTGCCGAGCCGCCCGAGCGGGGTGGAGGACAGCACCGCGTCGCGCTGCGCGTCCGTGAGCTCGGAGGTCATGTCGGTGACGATGTACCCGGGCGCGACGGCGTTCACGCGGATCCCGCGACCGCCGGCCTCGCGGGCCAGGGACTTGACCATGCCGATCATCCCGGCCTTCGCCGCGGCGTAGTTCGCCTGGCCGGCGTTGCCCATGAGCCCCACCACCGACGACACCGCGACGATGGTGCCCGCCTTGCGGCGCAGCATCCCGCGCAGCGCGGTGCGGGCCACGAAGAACGCGCCGGTGAGGTTGGTCTCCACCACCGCGTGCCAGTCCTCGGCCGACATGCGCATGAACAGGCCGTCGCGGGTGATCCCCGCGTTCAGCACCACGGCGTCCAGCGGGCCGAGGGCCTCCTCGGCCCGCTCGACCAGCGCCATCGCCTCGGCCTCCACCGACACATCGCCGCGCACGGCGACGGCCCTCCGGCCCAGCGCCTCGACCGCGGCGACGGTCTCCGCGGCGGCCGCCTCGCCGCCCACGTATCCCACCGCCACGTCGTACCCGTCGGCCGCGAGGGCACGGCACACGGCCGCGCCGATCCCGCGGGAACCACCGGTCACCAGCGCAACGCTCACGAGCCGACCACCTCCGCCAGGCCCACCAGGTCAGCCGGGGTGCTCACCTGCAGCACCCGGGCGTCACGGCGGACGCGCTTGACCAGACCGGACAGCACCCGGCCCACGCCGAGCTCCACGAAGGTGTCGGCGCCGGCCGCCAGGGCGGCCTCCACCGCCCCGCCGAACCGCACCGGCGCGGTGAGCTGCGACAGCAGCACCTCGCGCATGCGCTCCGGGGGCTCCTGGACGCAGGTGGTGGTGGAGAGGAAGGGCACCGCGGGCGACAGTGGCTCCCACCGGGCGAGCGCCGGCTCCAGCCGCTCGGCGGCCGGCACCATCAGCGGGCTGTGGAAGGCGCCGGAGACCTGCAGGCGCGCCGCCTTCACCCCCGCGTCCACGGCGGCGCGCAGCAGGCGGTCGACGCCGTCCACCGTGCCGCTCACCACCACCTGGCCAGGGCAGTTGAAGTTGGCCGGCCACACCTCGCCGGCCGCCGCGCACATCGCCTCGACCGCCGCGTCGTCGGACCCCAGGATGGCCGCCATGGCCCCGGGGCTGGCATCGGCGGCGGCCTGCATCGCGGCGCCGCGCTCGGCGACGACCTGCAGGGCGTCGGCGTAGGGCATCGACCCGGCCGCGACCAGCGCGGAGTACTCGCCCAGGGAGTGGCCGATCACCAGGTCGCCGATGAGCCCGTGCTCGGTGGCCACCCGCCATGCCGCGACCGAGGTCGCCACGAGGGCAGGCTGGCACACGTCGGTCTGCGTCAGGCGCTCCGCGGGGCCCTCGAAGATGATCGTCGAGAGGGGGTAGCCCAGGGCGTCGTCGGCCTCCTCGAAGGCGGCGCGGGCGCTCGGGAACGCGTCGGCGAGCTCCTTGCCCATGCCGACGGCCTGGGCGCCCTGCCCGGGGAACATGAGCACGATCATTCGGGTTCGTACCTCACGATGCAGGAGGCCCAGGTGAGCCCGGCGCCGAAGCCGACCAGCAGCACCAGCGCGCCGGGGCGCAGCGCGCCCGCGTCGCGGGCCTCGGTGAGCGCGAGCGGGATCGAGGCGGCCGAGGTGTTGCCGTACCGCTCGAGGTTGTTGAAGACGCGGGACTCGTCGATGCCCAGCCGCTTCACGGCGTGGTCGATGATGCGCTGGTTGGCCTGGTGGGCCACCAGCAGGTCCACGTCCGCAATGCTCAGCTCCAGGCGATCCAGGAGCCGCACGATCGACTCCTCCATCACCCGCGTCGCGAACTTGTAGACCTCGCGGCCGTTCATCTTCAGGAAGGCCTGATCGGGCGCGAAGGGCTGCGACGCCGGGATGCGCGTGCCGCCCACCGGGATGCAGATGTCCATGGCCTGGCTGCCGTCGGCCCCGAGCTCGAATCCCAGGAAGCCGGCGGTCGCCTCCGGGTCGCCGCTGGTGACCAGCGCGCCGGCCGCGGCGTCCCCGAACAGGATGCAGGTGCCGCGATCGCTCATGTCCAGGATCTTCGAGAACACCTCGGCGCCCACCACCAGCACGTTGCGGGCGATGCCCGACTCCACCAGGGCCGTGGCCTGGGCGAGCCCGTAGATGAAGCCGGAGCACGCTGCCTGCAGGTCGAAGGCGGCGGCGTTGCGCGCGCCGACGCGGTGCGCGGTGGTGGCCGACACCGACGGGAAGAGGTGGTCGGGGGTGCAGGTGGGGACGATCACCACGTCGATCTCCGCCGCGTCGATGCCGGCGTTGCGCAGGACGTCCTCGGCGGCGAGGACCGCCAGGTCGCTGGTCGCCTGCTCGGGCGCGGCGTAGCGGCGCTCGCGGATGCCGGTGCGCGTGACGATCCACTCGTCGCTGGTGTCGACATGGCGCTCCATGTCGGCGTTCGTGACGACCCGCTCCGGGACGTACGCGCCGAGGGCGGCCAGCCGGGCGCGGCCCGGGCGGCCGTTGCGAGCGGCGATCACCCGCCCTCCGCCACGGACTGGTCGACCAGGGCGAACGAGAGGCCGGCCGAGCAGGCCAGCTGGCCGTCCACGTGGGCCGTGCCCTCGCCGAAGCCGAGCGGGCCCCGCTGACGCACCAGCCGGGTCTCCAGGTCGATCGTCTCGCCCGGGCGGACCGGGCGGCGGAACCGGACCTTCTCGATGCCGGCGAACATCGCCAGCTTCCCGCGGTTCTCCTCCAGGCTCATCGCGGCGAGGGCGCCGGTCTGGGCCAGGGCCTCGACGATGAGCACGCCGGGCGTGATGGGGTTCCCCGGGAAGTGGCCCGCGAAGAACCACATCTCCTCGCGGAGCGTCCAGCGGGCCCGGGCGCCGACGCCCGGCTCCAGCGAGACGATCTCGTCGATGAGGAGGAACGGCTCCCGGTGCGGGAGCAGGTCTTTGGGATCGGGAAGGCTCACGTGGCGCGGACCGCGCGGCGCACGCACACCCATCCGGTGGGCGCGGGTCGGCGGGACTGCAATGGTATCCGGGCGGACCCCGATGTGCCGGGCCGCCGCGGCGCATGGTAGGACAGGCTCACACGACGACGCTCGAACGGCGGGCGGGAAAGGAAGCGGCATGGCCCTGGTGGTGGTCCTCATCGTCCTGGCCCTGGTCGCGCTGTTCGTCTTCAGCGCCGTCAAGATCGCCAACGAGTACGAACGGGGGGTCGTCTTCCGCCTGGGGCGCCTCCTCGGTGTGAAGGGCCCCGGGCTGTTCCTGCTCATCCCCTTCATCGACCGCGCCCTGCGCGTCGACCTGCGGACGGTGACCCTCAACGTCCCGCCGCAGGAGATCATCACGCGGGACAACGTGACGGTGACCGTGAACGCGGTTGCCTACTTCCGCGTGGTGGAGCCCACACGCGCGATCGTCCAGGTCGAGAACTACCTGGTGGCGACCTCCCAGATCGCCCAGACCACGCTCCGGTCGGTCGCCGGTGAGGCCGACCTCGACCAGCTGCTCTCGCAGCGGGACGAGATCAACACCCGGCTGGCGTCGCTGATCGCCGACCAGACCACGGCCTGGGGCGTCCAGGTGTCGCTGGTGGAGCTGAAGGACGTGGAGCTCCCGCAGACGATGCAGCGGGCCATCGCCCGCCAGGCCGAGGCCGAGCGGGAGCGGCGCGCGAAGATCATCGCCGCCGAGGGTGAGGCGCAGGCCTCGCAGATGATCTCCCAGGCGGCGAGCGTCATCACCGCCCAGCCCGGCGCGCTGCAGCTGCGCTACCTGCAGACCATCTCGGAGGTCGGCGCCTCGGACGGGACCAACACGCTGATCATCCCGCTCCCCGTCGAGATGCTGGAGTTCTTCGGCGCCGTCGGCGGCCGCACGCCGGCGCCGGCCCCGGCCGGCAACGGCAACGGCGGCCCGCCCGCAACCCCCTAGGAAGAGGATCCCGTGCGCGCCATCTGGAAGGGCTTCGTCAGCTTCGGCCTGGTCACCATCCCGGTCAACGTGGGCATCGCCCAGGACCGCAAGGACCCCAGCTTCCGCAC
>LNFM01012713.1_pt1 | contig 10964 bp, 23 predicted proteins | sample 596031 | NCBI WGS metagenome assembly LNFM01 (sample SAMN04254537, study PRJNA301005) | activated carbon metagenome | isolation source: dual media filters at the Ann Arbor, Michigan drinking water treatment plant | place: USA: Ann Arbor | reverse complement strand
CTTCATTGCCTCGACTCCCTCATGACGAATTGATCGATGCGCGCGTGCGCGCGGTCTGTTTCGGCTTGGATGCGCACCGCTTGGTCTTTGAGATTTCGCAGATCCGCACGGATGCCCCCGTAGATGGCACCCGCCACGATCAGCTGGCCCACAAGCGTGCCTGCGATCGAGAGCGCATCCACGGTCACACCTGCACGTCGCGTAGGATTTCCGACACATAGGCGCGTGTTTCGGCCGGCGCCGCGCCCAGGCCGCGCCGTGTAACGTTGCCGATGCCCCAGTTATACGACGCCAGCGCCCGCTCCCAAGAGCCGGTGGCGTTGAATAGCTTGCGCAGGTAGCGCGCGGCACCGTTGATGCTGTCGAAAGGATCGAGCGGGTTTACCCCCTCATCTTTGGCCGTTGCGGGCATGAATTGCGCGATGCCCACGGCCCCGGCCGAGCTTCGCACCTTGCCCGTGATGATGTCGGGCCGGAATCGGGACTCTTGCCAGAGCACACGACCAAGCAGGCTTTGCGGGATGCCGTGCTTTTGTTCGGCCGCGCGAATGGCATCCGCATATGGGGCGGCCGATGCTGGGAGCGCGAACAATCGGCGCGCACTGCCTGCGATCGAGCGGGCCGCACGCGCGAATACCTCGGTGAACGGTTCGACGGTGAGCGGGGAGCCGGTTGGCGGACCCATCAAATCGTCGTAGGTTGGGTTCGGTGTATCAAAGACGAGCGATTGCCCCTCGCCTACCCGTGAGCGAAAAACGACAAAGGCCGCGATCGCTGCGGCCGTCAGTGCAAGCAGGATCGGCATGGCTAATCGCTCCATGGCGCTTTGGCAAGATCGACGCCGCGCGCCTTGGTCGCGAGGTTGAATTCCTTCATCTTGCCGCCTTCGACCAAATACACCCGCCCCTCGAGCCCCGCCGCTTTCGCTTCGGCAGCAATACGCACCGCCGCGATAAGTTCGCTGCCCTTCAGAATGGCGCCCGGTTCGCCGGGCAGCCCTGTAACGATGATGGTATCGACCGCCACTATTTCACCTCGTAATGCCAGTGGATCACGTTGCCGACGGCCGGCGCAACCACCACGTTCGACAAGTGATAGACGCCCCAGCCGGGCGGAATCTCCCGACTCTGCAGGGGGATTTGTTCGAACTCATTGATCGCTGATATGGAGCTGACATACATCAGCAGCGCCGTATTGGCTTTGGACGAGATCCCCGGGGGCGCCGAGATGCTCGCGACCATCCACCCGACAATTTGCCCGCCTGCGCCCGGCGTGTAGCTTTGCACGGCATGCCGCAGCCGCACGCCGCGCGGGTTGGCGGCCGGCGCCAGTAGCGTGACGAGCTGGTTATTGCCGACGGCCGTGGGGAGGTTCACCACATCGACGCGACCGGCCGGGTCGAGCAGATCGACCACGTTCACGGGCGCCGTGACGGTGACGCCCGCGCCGATGCCCGGTAGAAAGTCCACGTCCACGCCGTACAGGATACGGATGGATTGGCCCGGTTGCGCATCGTTTTGAATCACCAGCTGCGTGAATGGCGCCTTCAGGATGTACCCCGCGAACACCGTGACCGGCGTATTCCCGGCGTTGAAGGTGTCGTCTACGATGTGCACGGTGGCATAGCCCGTGTTTTTTCGCTGGTCGATATAGAGCACGTTGCCCGCGATCGGAATGACGAGCGCCGTACCGGCCGTGAGTGACCGCGCCGTCGACAAGTCCACATCCCAATGCAAGATGCCGGTTCGGCGCCGATCGCGTACGGCGCCGAAATTGTCGGAAGGCATCGACAGCCCGCTGAATCGCTCGCTCATCGAATCTTGACTCCAAATAGCAGACGATCGGCCGCAGCCGCGTCTGGATTGTTGGCGCGCATCCACTGCCCCGCCTCGGCATCATCGATATCCGCGGTTGCCACGTCGGCGCCGTAGAGCTGCGCATTCATCCATTGAACATCTTCGCGCGTGAGCTTGGAGCCGCCGAATTGACGCACGAGCGAAGCCGCGTTCGGGGATACGCGCCCAGGCCCTACGTCGACAGCTGCATCAGCACGCGGTTGGTTGGGGTTGAATAGGTCATAGAGCGCACTGCCGGCCGACGTGGACGGGTCGCCCGTGAGCACCTGCGCGACCCTGTCGGCCGCTTTCGATACGACGTTATCGGGGTTCGCGGGGTTGATCGCATCGAGCACTGCCCCGCCCGCACCCCGCACGCGCGATGCGACCGTGACAACGACATAGACCGCGAGCCCGGCGAGCGCGAGGTAAGCGATGCCTTCGCCCTTGGAGATCACGCCGCGCCTTTCATGAACGCCCAGGCCGCTACTCCGAGAAACGCTAAGAACATGAAATCGCCCCCGTCAAGCTGCCTTTGCAGCTGCGCGGTCTGCTGCGCGTTTCGAAAGATCGCCTGCGCCCGCATCGACTCTACCCCGGCTTGTGCGATGGCCACATCACGCGCGGTCGACGCTTGGGTGCGCGCTACATCGAACGCCGTCGCGGTTTGAATGCGTTGCAGGCTGAACGAGTCGCGCGCGTTCTGCAGGCCGACCACGGTTTTGGCCAGCCCGCCGACAGTCCCCGCGACCGATTGGAGCCCCGCATTGAAGTCGGCAAAGCTCCACCCGTTCGAGTAGGTTTGAGAGGTTCCCGACGGGATGTCGTCGGGGTAACTTGCGACCGCGTTCGCCGACAGCCCGCCGTAGCCTCGATTGGCGAGCATCGTCTGTCCGAGCGCGTAGTCCTCTGCATCGAGAGCAGACATTACTCGCCCGCCTCGCCCATGAATGCCATGACCGCCACGGCGATCACTGCAAGGATGAGTATCGAATCCATACCGCCGCCGAGCGGGGTTGCTGTCGGTGCGCTTTTCGGTGCATTGGCCATGTCAGAACCTCCGAATGTCAAAATCATAGGAATCCCCGCGCTGCCGGGCATGGTAAGCGGTGGGGCGCTGGGTTTGTCGCTTGTCGCTTGGTTGATGAGATTCGCGCCCGTGGCGATCGCGCCCACGGATCCCGCGACCTGGCCGGCTTGCTTCACGACCTCGAGCACGGACGGCGTAGCGGCTGCGCTCGCGACCTGGCCGGCTTTTGGGAGCGCGCTGGTTAGTTGCACGGCCGTCGGCGCCGCGCTAATCGTTGTTGCCGCGATCGCTTCAGCGACACCCTTGCCGCCCGGCACGAATTCGGCCATCGCATTTAGAAATTCATCGCCCGCCGATGCTGCCGCGCTGCCGGTCCCCGCGAGCGCGTTCTGAGCGCCATTGAAGGCGAACGGCAATGACAGGATGCGGATTGGGGGCGCACTGAGAAACCCCGCCAAGGTATGCATGAAGCCGCGCGGGCGGGTTTCTTTCGCCTGAAAATCGCCCTGCGCCAGTTCGGGCCGGTAGATGAGCGCCCCGCCTTCGCTGCGAATCATGGCCCGCGCATCGGTCAGGTAAGACTCAGCATTGAGCCCTTCGACGCCGACCGTATAGCGGGTGTCCAGCAGACGACTCAGGAAGGCATCGAACTCCGCAGACTCCACGCGCGAGCCCGATTGCCAGCGGAACGCATCGGGCCCCAGCAATGCTTCCTGTAGGCCGCCGCGCGCGATTGCCTCGCGATCCTCCGGCGTGTAGCGCGCAAACACGGTATCGCCCGTTTCGGCATCAACGGTCTGCCGCACTGCGAAGCGATCGAGTTCGCCGTCCTCATTGGTGCGTTCGGCCCAGAAGTTGCCGCGCGAATCTTGGACAGCTTGTGAGAAGGTGCGGATCATGCCGAGCGCCTAAGACAATCCCCGCGCAGGCTCGCACCTGGCGGGGAGATTACGACCACGAACGGATTACGCAGCGGCGAGGATGTATTCCTCGGTCACCACCTGCACCTGAACGTTCGCGCCGCCGACCACATCGAGCACCACACGCGGTTCGGCCTGGCGGGTCACGTCCCACAGATCGGTCAGATTGACCGTCGGGCCGCCCTTCGCCAGCAGATCCGCGAGGTAGTAGCCCGCCAGCACGGGCCCAAAATTGGCGTTGTTTTCCGCGCGCAGGCCAGGGCCGCTCATGTTCACGCGAACATCGACACCGGACACCAGCTGGACGTTATTGAGCACCGTCACGGAGGGCTCGCCCGCCGTCGGCGCCCCGTCAGTGCGGATCAGCACCGAGCGGATCATGTTGCCGGCCGGTAGCCGCACTTCGGCCGCGCTGTTTGAGCTGGCGAAGGCTTGCTGCTGGAACGAGGTTTTCTTCAACGCGACGGGGCTGGTGATGAAGTCGCCCTTCGCGTTCTGCTCTTCGACGCATTCGGCGGTGAACACTTCGACCACGGGCGCACCCGAGAACACGACCGTACCGCCGACGAACGCATCCCCAGCGGCGCCAAAGGTCAGCCGCAGCTGGAGCAGGGAAAGACCGCGCGTGCGGAAGTTGCTGTCCTTGGGCCGCACACCGTCGACGGTCTGCAGATCGATCACGCCGATGGCTTCGACCGCGTAGGTTGCGATGGCCACACCGGTTGGCGGCGTCGTTGCCCGGCCGCCGGTCAAGGTGAGATGGCGACGCACGTTTCCGAGCGCCGCGTACCAGAATGGCGCGGAGAAGATCGTGTTTTTTCCGTCGGCGATCACCTCGATACGCGGCACCAGCTGGCAAGGCGCTTCAGCCCGCACGGACGTTGCCCCGGCGGTCACTTGCAACGATGCCGAGATGCGCAGAAAGATTGCCTCGTAATCGTACTGACGCGGCAGATCGATCACGCCAAAAGAGTTCGCGACGATCGGCAGGCTGGCGATGCGTCGCTTGATTCGATATTGAGATGCCACGGGGCGCCCCCTTAAATGATGGATGAATGCCGCGCGGGTCGGGTTAGACGAATTGGGAAGTGATCGGGAGACGCTTGGCGATGGCAACGGCAACGATGGCGATCACGGCGATTCGAAGAGCACCTTTCATGGACGATCCTTTGAGCGTTGAGAGTTGGAGAAAAACTGCAACGCTCGCAGGCTCACATCATCTCGATCGACACTGTCAAGCTTTTTTCGCGCCTTTGGCGGCCGTCGGCCGGTTGCGATCACGCTCGATCGCGGCGAAGCCGTTCAATCGCTGGACCTCGAGCACCGGCACGCCGAGCGCAGCCGCCATTGCGCGCTGGTCCGCCTCGTAGCCCAGCGCCGTGCATCGAATGCGCGTGGCTTGCGACCAGAAGGTCTTATCAATCGACGCTGGACGCTGGCTGGCCGCGATGATCGATAGGCCGCGCTTGCGACCTCGCGATATGCATGCGGTCCAGTAGGCCGGCGCCGATCCCGCGCGCACGACGGTTGCCAGTTCATCGACCAGCACCAGCGGCGCGCGCCCCTGCTCTCCGCGCTTGAATGCGATGCGGCAAAACAAATTGAAGGCGCGTTCGGCGCGATCGCGATCGAAGGGGGGTTCATAGATCACCGCCCAGCGATCGCCCTCGGTGAGCCGCACCACTTCGCCCAAGTCGCGGGTCACGGTTCCAAGCTTGGAGAATTCCCCTTCCGGATCCCAGGCCAGCAACCGAGCGGGTCGCCCGGCGCGCACCTGGCCCAGCATCCAGTAAGTCTTTCCGGTTCCGGTGCCGCCGATTACCGCCGTGATGTCGGCCAGCTGCGGCCGCGCGGTCATTGGTTGAAACGCCCAAGCGGGTTCGGGCCGGTGTGATCGGGTTCGGGGATCGGTGCGGCCGGATCGGGGGGCGCCGTTGGCGCGTCCGCTTTGGCGCGATCGGCGCGGATCGCTTTCACCGTCGGCACGACCAGCGGCAATACGACCATCGCGAAACCGATTTCCTCAAAGTAGCGCCCGAAGAGATCGCTTAGGCTGACGCCGTACTTGGCGAGCAGTCGACCGCCCGCGACCGCGATGCGCTGGCGAACGTCTTCGGTGTATATTTTTTCGAGCGATGGATAGAGCGGCACGAGCGACGCATGCGCGAAGTCGATTATTTCGCGCGCATCCTGCGTGTGGTCGACGGGTACCGGTGGCGCTGCGTTCGGGTCGACGGGGTTCACCGCCGCCGCCTGCTCCATGTCGATCGCTTCGGCTTGCTGGGTGATCGCGAGCAGTTCGCCATCGAGCGGGGTATCGGTGGCGGGGTTCATTCGTCATCCCCCGCGAGAAAGGCCATGAAGCCGCCGCGCTTGGCGGGTGTCGGTGCGGGTTTCGCAGCTGGTGCAGCAGCTGGCGCAGCGGGTACCTTTGCGGCCGGCGCTGCCGGCTTGAGCTTGGCGAGTATGCCGGCATTGGCGCGCGGTCCCTTGGCCCAGCCGACAAACCCATTCGGGCACTTGAACGACGTGCCGCCGCCTTTCATCTCGGTCGCTTCCCACGCGCCCGAGCAGCACGGGCACACTAGCCGCCCGAGTTTGTCACCTGTGGCCATTGGCGTTCCCTTTCCAGTTGGGTGATTCGCTGGTCCAGATCCGCCAAGATCAGAATTATCTCATGCACCGTCGAGCGCATTTCAGCAGTAACGAACGGGCTATCGAGCAGTCGAGATGCTTTTGGAGTTAAGGCATTGATGCGTTGAAACGTTGTCACTGCACGCTCCCCGGGTAAGACCACAGAGCGCCCCTCGGTGAAACCAGATCCGGCCGACCGGGGGGCGCCCGATCGCGCAGCCGTGCGCGCAGGTAATCGATAAAGTCGTCCAGATCGCGCTGCGAGGTATCCGGGTCGATGCAAGACTGCGATGCGTACTCCATGAACTCGCCCAGCGCGCGCGCCTTCATCACGACCGCGTATGCGTCCGCGTGCAGGATCCCAACTTTCACTTCCTCGCCCATTTCGCGTTCAGCCGCGAGTTCATCGTTGATTTCTGCGATCCCGAGCGCCGCTTTCAAGCCCCGCGACCAGACGAGCATCCTTCGCCCCGAGTAGGCGCGCGCGTATTCCTGGAACGCGGCGCGCGCGGTCGAGTCGCCGCCCATCGCCCATTCGAGCAGAGCGAACGGCGTGAAATGCTGGCCATCGCCCGCCTCTCTCCTAAGCCCCACCTTCGCGTGCGGTCGTGTGACCTCTGACGAGAGCCCCCAGGCGGAATCGTGGCCGAATTTGGCGATGTACTCGGCCGCGTATTGACCGCCGCGCAGATCGAGCCCATGCCGCCAAGCATCGCGCAGCGGCTTGAGGGTTCCATCCAAACGCAATAGGCCCGCTTTCAGCTGCGCGCGTAGCCATAAACCTTTCAACCGGCGCAGCGTCGAAAAATCCCCTTCCAGGCCGGGCGCGGCTAGCCAAAGATCGTGCGCGTGCGGATGCCATCCGTTGATGCCCCATGTGCATTCACTGGCGTGAATCGCGCCGAGCCGGGAATAGCGCGCGGCGATCGCCTTGAAGCCGCGAGAGTTGCGGAACGATTGAAGCGCCTTTTTCTGGCGATCGAGCAGCGGATCGAGCGCATCTTCGGCTCGATGCGGCGACGTGAGCGTGAGCAGGTACGCATGGTGCCCGAGCGACTGCGCCACGATCATGGCCGTCGCCAGTTCATCGCGGCGAACCTCGCACACCTTCGACGAGCACACCGGGCACGTCCAGACGTTGCCGCATGTCCCGATGCCCTGGATGCGCGATCGGCCGCCGTCAACCGACCTGTAAACCGTCAATGTTTCGTCGCGGTCCTTGATCCGACGGTGGCACCAGCACGTCCGATGCTGGTTCGCGTGCGGCGCGTCTCGAACGTAGAGCAGGGATTGCGCCGCGCGCTGGAGTTCGAATCGCATACGCTGCGCCCCGGCCGCCGCTTTCGGCTGAGAATTCGACCGCTTCGGCCGGGCCGCGTGTATGGATTTCGCAATTATACCTAGAAGGGGTCCAGCCCCCTCGATCGAACGGGGGGCGGCGATCATTCGAGAGGCCGCCCCGTGATACGGTAAACACGCACCTCGATCCGCACCGCCCCGTCGATCGCAATTTGCAGTTCTTCGGCCGCTCTCGTCTCATCAGCTGGCCAAACGCCGCAGGTTTCACTGAGCCCGACTCCGAGCAGACGTTCGAAGCCCTCGAGTTCAAGGCCGTCAATACGGAAAATGTAGCCTCGCTCGATCATGCCGCCGCCCTGGCCGGCGCCGTGAGCCCTGCAAGCCGCTTGGCGACGCCGTCGGCCGTTTGTGGGGCACGGGCTAGGATTTCCTGCGCCGCGAGCGCCACGAGCGCCGTGTGGACGCTGCGGGCGGCGACTTGCGGCAGGGATGCGGGCAGCTGGTTGGATTTGAGAGCCGAGTTGATCGCTTCCCCTAGCTCTATGTACTGCTGCAACGCGGGGAGGATTTCCGCGAGCGCGCGGGCGCGTTCGTCGATCAATTGAGCGCCCCCCGGACCGCGTTGAGCACTGAGCCGGCCGCCTTGGCCCGTAGCACGACCTCGAACGCTCCGAGCGCCAGCAGTTCGCCCAGGATCGCGTCATTCGTCTGAAGTGAGCCGGCCGCCTTGGCCGCGTGCACCGCTTGCTCGATCAGGCCCGTATTCGCCGGATCGACCGACACAATGAACGGGTCAGCCATGGCGCCCCCCCCTCGTCGGAGCCGAGAACAATTCACTCAGCGCGTTGGCCATATCCAGCGCGTGCTGTTTGGCGAGTTCCCGATTGAGTTCACGCGCGTATTCGAGCGCCGCTTGATCGACTGGCGCCGCGCGAAGCCGGTTTAGATGCTCCGCCCGTGCGATGTCTCGCGCACCGCATGCCGGGCAAAAACAGCCATGGGTGTAGCCGGTACATTTCCAGCCGATCGGGTTTTCGAGCGTTTCGGGCGCTGGGGGCGCCGCTTTGGGAGTGCCGTACATAGTCGTTTCCTTTGCCAAGGGGGTTGGGTGCCGGCCGGCGCGGACCCTTGGCGGAGGACCGACACCGGGCGCGGCACGTGCATAGTAGTCCAGTCCCCTTAGACGGTCAAATGTCCCTGACCTTGAACGTCGAACGGCGTTGGACTATTTTTCGATCGATCCTTGGCGGGAGACAGGCATGCACACCACGGCGGCACTCGTACGAGCTTTGAAAGATCGCACCGGCATCGAGTCGGACTACGGCATCGCAAAGCATCTCGGCATCACGAAGCAGACGCTATCCCACTATCGAGCGGGCACTACGGCCATGAGCCCGGAAATCGCGCTGCGGGTCGCCGCTGAATTGCGCCTCGATCCGGGCTATGTGCTGGCGTGCATGAGCGCCGAGCGTGCAAAACGCACAGATGAAAAACGGGTTTGGGAGCGCGTTGCGCGCCGGATGGCGCAGGCCGCATGCCTTTGTTTGGCCGTGGGAATCGTGGCCCTTGCCGGGACGCTGCCCGGCCCCGCGGTTGCGGGTTTTTTTGACCTACAGGCTACACATTATGCGCAATGGCCGGCGATCGCGATCGCGCTTCACTTCGCCCTCAAAATCGCCCGCGCCTGGCCGTAAAGCCGGCTATGCGCACTGGCACGCTACTCCTGCTCGATTGGGTGACGACGCCCCAGCTGGCCGACCTGGCCGGCGTCGATCGCACAACCGCGATGCGCTGGCGCCGTGGCGATCGGCCAGCACCTCTGTCGGTGCATCGACTGCTCGAGATGTATCACGGGGGGCACGTGGGGCCGCGCGCGGGTGACGCCTGGCGGGGTTGGTGGTTCGACGTGGACGGGCTATTGCGCCCGCCCGACATGCGCAACGCGATCGACGCGCGCGAGCTGCGCGCCTACATGCTGCTGCGGGCATCGGGCGCCCGAGCTGGCGACGCTTATACCCTGATGGCGCGCGCGGGTTGAGTCTGCCGGCGCAGTTCCCACACCAGCCACAGGCCCACGCCGAGCAGCACCCAATCGCTGGAGTTCATCGCCCGAGCACTTCGACGCAGTAAGCCTCTAGCGTCATCGAGTCGGCGATGTTGGTCAACTGAGCGGTCACAGTCAATTCGAAGCCGGTCGAACAATCGACGCTCGTCAAGGCGACGGGCGCGACGCCAGTGATGAACGGCGCAGTCATCGCTGGATTGTGCGCCTGACCCGACAGACCTCGCATTGGAGTCAGCCCCATGATCGATCCGGTTGCGACGCTGGTCAGCGCGGAGACATGCCAGACGACACCATTGGCACGAAGGCGAACGGTTTTCACGTTGGCGTTGTTGGTGACCGACCACATCGTCCAAATCCGAAACAATGAATTTGGGCGAACGGCCGACGGCGGAACGGAAATGGTAGCGAGCGCCTGCTCGACTAGCGTCCCTGTCAGCAAAACCGGCGAACTACCGACCGCCAAACACAACGACGAAACGCCATCTTCGAGTAGATCATCGCGCATTGTTTGCTTCTTTCATCAGGATGGCCGCCACGGCCGCGAGTGCCCCGGCAATGTCTGGCGCCGTGAATTGTTCGGCCCCGTCCACGCCTAGGATCGACGCGAGCACCGCGAGCCCCGCCCACGTCGACGGCTCATGCGCGCGCGCTTTCAGACGATCGAGCATGGATCAGCCGTTCAGGGAGTTTTCGCGCACCAGCTGGCGCACGGCAGGGATGCGAGAGATGATCCAGGCCGCCGCAACGGTGGCGATCAGTATCGCGATTACCTCGCGAGAGACTTGCGGCAGGCTTGGGATGTACGGACTCATTACTTCACCAGTTCGGCTTGCTTGGCGAGCGCGTCCGCCCCGATGAAAATCGTCTGCTCTACGACCGGCTTGCCTTTGAGCTCGTTCACCATGGCGCGCGAATCGGGCCATTGCTCCGCGTAGGCATCCCAGCCCTCGGGCGGCACTTCGGCGCGAAGGCGCCCGTCGGTGTAATGGCGCAGCTGGCCATCGTCCGACGCTTCGAAGGTCGACGTCACCATGATCGGCACGGCCCCGGGGACCGGCTTGCGGTCAAACGTGAATGCGTGATGTTGCTTCATTGCCTCGACTCCCTCATGACGAATTGATCGATGCGCGCGTGCGCGCGGTCTGTTTCGGCTTGGATGCGCACCGCTTGGTCTTTGAGAT
>LNFM01012712.1_pt1 | contig 10964 bp, 16 predicted proteins | sample 596031 | NCBI WGS metagenome assembly LNFM01 (sample SAMN04254537, study PRJNA301005) | activated carbon metagenome | isolation source: dual media filters at the Ann Arbor, Michigan drinking water treatment plant | place: USA: Ann Arbor | reverse complement strand
AAAATTGCCTCGAAACACCAGTGTCACGCGTCCTAATCGCAAGCATCGCCGCACAGGACGACTTCATGAAGCGCATACGGCGGAATGGCGGCGCGCGTGACAATCTAGCACCAAAGGGCATTGCCATTCTCTACTCCGAAACGGATCGCGCACTAATGCAGCAACTCGGACTTTCTTTCGGAACTCGCGAGTTCGTGTCGTACAAGCCGAAGAACGACGACGAAGCCAAGCTTTTGCGTGACGTCGGCCAAATCGACTAGACCATGCAATTCGTCACCCTGCCCAATGCCCTTGCCGTGTTCGCACTGGTGAACCTGTGGACCTTCATCCTGTTCGGCCTCGACAAGATCCGCGCTGAGCAAGGTAGCTGGCGCGTCTCTGAGGGAACGCTGCTCACATGGGCGTTCCTCGGCGGGACAATCGGCGCTTACACCGGCCGCGCGCTATTCCGGCACAAGACGCGCAAACAACCCTTTTGCAACAACCTGCACCAGACCGCGATATTCCAGGTCTTCGCAGCTGCCTTGGCCGGGGGTTGGATGCTGGCAGGCTAACCGCCGCATTTTCCATTTTCCTACAAATAACCATATCGGTTATATTCCATGATTTTGGAGTATGGAAATATGGACACCGAACAAACCCCCGACCCCCACCCCTCCCCGCTGCGCGACGATGCTGACGCTAGGCTCCCCGCCGCCGCCTTCCTTCGTTACGAATCCCGCGCCGATGGCTGGAGCGCGGGGCGACAGGCGGCGTTCCTCGCCCATCTGGCCGATCATGGCGTGGTCGACGATGCGGCGCGCAGCGTCGGAAAGCATATCAGTGGCGGCTATGCGTTGCGGCGCGAGGCGCGGGGTTACGCCTTCAATCTTGGGTGGGAGGCGGCGTTGATCATCGCGCGGCGGATCGTCGCGGACAATCTGATGGCTGCGGCGATTCGGGGTGAAGAATCACGCTGGGTGCGCGAAGACGGCGTCACCACCTACACCCGGCAGAACACGAAATTGTCGCTGACTTTGCTCGACCGCGTCAATCCGGCGACAACGCTGGCCGAAGTGATGGCGGTCGCGACCCGATTTGACTGGTTCCTGAAGCTATTGGGCGACGGCGTGGCCGCCGAAGAGCTATGGGATCTGTTTTTCGACGATGCCCTTCCCCACAGCGAAATGGAGGCGCGGGATAGGGTACGGGTTGCGCTTCTACTTACTGAGGATTCCGCGGGTTTCGAGCGCGATTGTGATGGCCAGAATGAGCCACCTATCGAATATAAGTCGATGGATGGCCCGCCGCCAAAACAGGGCGCCGATGGGCAGCAATTATCCGACCGCCATCAACTGGCTGGGAAAGGGCACCACCAGCTTTGCTGCATCCTCCCAATCCGCAGTCAGCCACGCCTGATAGTCGGCCTCGGCCAAAATCACCGGCATCGCTTTGGGATGGAGCGGTGCGACCAATGGGTTGGGCTCGCACGTCAGAAAGGCAAAGACCTTGGCGGCATTCGGCGCATCGCTTGTCCCGACCAGATCAAGCGTCGGCTGTTTGGGCAGTTCGGCCCAGCGCCATACACCCGCGAACGCCGCAACCTCGCGGTTCTTTACTGTGAACCAATGCTCCTCCCGCCCCGCGCCGATCTTCGGCTCGGCAAAGGTCGTGAAGGGGACGAGGCAGCGTTGTTCGGGTTTCGCCAGCATCGACCGCCAGAACGGGCTGGAAAGATTACGGACATTGGTGATGTGTTTCGACAATTTCGTCCCGGGCCGTTTTCCAGGCAATGACAAGGGAACGCCCCAGGTCATGACGTCGACAAAGGCGCCGCCAGCCTCTTCGCTTTGCCGCACCACCGCCGCTTCGCGCCGGGGCCAGACATCTTCATCGAGCGCATCGGTTTCAGGCGGCGACTTGGCATCGATGCTCCACGAAATATATTCGCGCCAGCTTTGCAGAAATTTCTGCGCGCCGGGGATGTTGCGGTAATGGTTGCACATGAGCGGCAGACTGCCTGTGTGTCACCCGGCTTGCAATGCCCGACTTTGACCCAGATCAAGGCGCTCCATATGAAACGCGAATAATCAGGCATCACCTCTAACCAAAGGAGCCTGTCATGGACGCATTTCAAATTCCCTTCGTCGCCTTGTTTACCGGCATGGTTCTCGCCTTCGCCGCTGTCATGCTGTACGGCACGATCAACGAATATCGCCGCGATTAACTGCGGCCGCGCCCAAGCATCATGCAACTTATCGCGGGTTCAGCCATTCTCTGTGCAAGCATAACATAAAAGGACGATTATCATGTCGCATACCCCGCACGATCTTCACGCCGAATTTCCCGACGCGACCGACGCGCTGCACACGCTCAAAACCGGTAATCCACATTTCGGCAAGCTGGCGGATCAATATCATGACCTGAACCGCGAAATTCACCGGATCGACAGCGGCATCGAAGCCGCGTCGGATGATCGGACCGAGCAGCTGAAGAAAGAACGGCTGGTGATCCTCGATCAGGTTGCGGTGATGATCGCCGAGGTACAGCAATGACCGGGACAGCGGCCGTCCGCGCAGAGCTCGAACAGCGGCTGGCCGATCTGACGGCGCGTGCCGGGCGGATCGAGGCCGAAATGGCCGCCCCGATGGATGCCGATTCCGAAGAACAGGCAACCGAAGCGGCCGACGACACCGCGCTGGCTGGCGAAGACGCGCTGGTGCTCAAGGAAATCGCCGCTATACGCGCCGCGATCGGGCGAATAGACGCGGGACATTATGGCCAATGCCTATCCTGCGGCGCCGACATCGCCCCTGCCCGGCTGGCGGCCTTGCCAGAGGCGACGATGTGCATGGATTGTGCGACATAAAGCATCGTCGCTTTGACTTGACGGCGCCTTTGGCCGACAAGCGGGCATGATTGTTCAATTGGCCGTGTCCACCGCGATGGTGGTTCTGACCGTAGTGTTTCACGGCGGCGGCCTGGCGGTCCTGGGCCGGATGCTGCGCGGCGAAGTGCAGATGGAGCGCTCGCACCATATCCCGAGCATGTCACCGCGCACGATGGGCTTTACGCTCGCACTGGTGCTGGCGCTCTTCGTGCTCCACGGCGTTGAAATCTGGCTGTACGCGTTTCTGTACGAAGCACTGGGTGCCGTCGATAATCTGGAAACCGCGGTCTATTTTTCGACCATCAGCTATGCCGGTATCGGCTTCGATGATCGCTATATTGAGCCTGCTTGGCGGCTGGTCGCGGCAATCGAGGGGATTAACGGCCTGCTGTTGCTCGGCTGGTCGACCGCGTTCTTCGTCACCATCGTCTCGCGCCTCGGCCGGGCTTAGCCCCAAACAAAAACCGCCGAGGTTTGACACCCCGGCGGCTTCAGGAAAGCGGGCGTCACACCCGCTCGACGTTTCTGTTATGACTAGAAACGGACGCCCACGCCAACGACTGCCTGATGGCGGTCGAAGTCGGTGTCGAGATCGAAGTCATCGCGACCGATGTCGATGTTCGAATAGTTCGAATAGCGATATTCGGCCTTGATGAAGCCCGATGGTCCGAACAGGTTGAATTTCTGTTCGATACCCGCGCCGATCCGATAACCGTCTGCAGTCACGCCGTTATTGAAGATTGTCCCGGTGCCATTGTCGAAACGGCTTTCGAACTTGGCGTTGGTGTAACCACCCTTTGCATAGATCATCGTCGATGGTGCAACGGCGAATCCGAGACGCGCGCCGACATAAAGGTCGCGGTCGGTGTTGAGGCTGAAGCGGTCACCGGTGGTGATCAAATCCTGCCCCGAACCCTTGACATCGGAATCGGCATATTCGCCCTCAATACCGGCAATCACGCCGCCGAGTTGAAAGTCGTAACCGGCATTAACGCCGTACATCAGGTCGCCTTTGCCTTCGCTGACATCATCATAGCCGACGATGGCCTCGATATGCGGTCCGGTAAACGGAGCCGCTTCTTGGGCGAATGCAGGAGTGATGGCGGCGGTGGATAGGAGAGCCACGCCTAGGAGATATTTACGCATTTGTTATTCCATTTTCTATTTACCGACCCCGCTACGTGTGGGGCCGGTAAGAAAACGGGCGGTTCCGCAATGTGTTTCATGAACCTAACATAACAAGGACCTGTAACTTTATTACAACACTCCTAGTCGGCCAGCGGAAGCTCGTCGTCATTTTCATTGGCCGAGCTACCATGTTCGTCGCGGTCGCCGGGTTCCATGCCCGCTTCGCCCAGCGTGCCGGATTCGTCATCATCGCTGCGTTCGCCGCGATAGGCGTCCATGTCGATGCGCCCGCTGCTTTCCATCTGTTCCATATGATCGACCACATCCTGCGCGTCGTCGGGTATGATTTGTGCGGGGTTGGTGGTGCCGCCATGATCGCTGTCCTCGGCGCTAATTTGTCCTGCCGCCAAACCACGAATGGCATCATCAGCGACGGTCTGTGCTTGCGCCGCTTCGTCATCATGGTCGTTATCATGCGTCTCGGGAGCGTCTTGCGAGCGATCAACCGGCCGCTCGTCGGCATGGTCGTTGTCAATGTCGAGGCCGGTCGGAGTCATAGCTGCATCGGCTGGCTTATCAGTGTCTGGCATATCGTGCATCCTTTTGAAATGTGAACTCACAAGCGAAACGCTGTCAGCACTGCGCAGTTCCATTACCCTTGCCCCCTCCGCATCATTTCGGCATTGGCGCGTGATGACCGACACAGCCCCCCCCGCTACCGCTTACAAAATCCTCACCGCACAGCAATGGGCGCAATTTCAGGCCGATGGCATATTCTACGGCGCACCGGTGGATCTGGCTGATGGCTATATTCATCTGTCCGGTGCAGAGCAGTTGCAAGGCACGCTCGACAAGCATTTTGCAGGGCAATCGGACCTCGTCATTGCCGAGGTCGATCTCGCGGCGCTCGGCGATCTAGTGAAATGTGAAGTATCGCGCGGCGACGCTTTGTTCCCGCATATTTACGGGGCGCTGCCACTCGCTGCGGTCATAGGCACCCGCGCCGCATAAACCGCTCTTTCGTCCCGACCGTTTTGGGGCTAGAGCGCGCTCATGGCCGACCTCTATCTCAAAGCTCTCGAATCCGAACGCCGCAGCCTGTGGGCCTCTGCCCGATTGAAGGGTCTGCCCAAAGACTCGCCCGAGCGGCAGCGGATTGCGACGCTCGACGCCGATATCGCGACGCACAAGTCAAAGACCAAAGCGCCACAAAAATAGGCCCGCCCTCCGGTTAAGGAGAACGGGCCCTTCCGCTCCTTTAGCATCACGGGGGCGATGCGTTGGGGAAATTATTCGACTGGCGTAAACTGCTGATCGCGCGGTTGGTGACCATGTTCGTCAACCGCGCCGGTCTCGCTGCCCGATTGCTGGAGCATATCGGCTTCATTTTCTTCGTCCATTTGATCCGGTGTCTCCGGCGCCTGTTCTGTGGAAGGCACTTCGGCGTTTTGATTGTTAAAATCTTCCGGAGTGATCGTGGCCGCGCTCTGCTGCTGCGACGTGTCAGGTGCGGTCGCTGAAGCTGCATCAGTGATTGGATTGGTGCCGATAGGACGGCCGGTGTCGTTACTGCTCATGTTCGCTTTCCTTTTCTGAGATCGATAACAAACAAACTAGGCTCTCGATGCGCAGTTCCGCCTAATTCTGTGAGAATCGATTGCACCTGCGACAAACAACATCGCATTCGAAGAGCGTGTAGCCTGTCGCGCCCAAAGAAATCAGCTTGCGGCGCGCGCAAAATTGCGTAACCTTTGCATTAAGGGTCAAATGGGAGGCAGAAAATGCTCCAACGGGTTGCTGTGTCGCTGGTCATGCTGGCCGCAATTATTTTCGGGCTTCAGTTTCTGCCAACCGCGGCGGACGGGGCGGATAAATGTCCGTCGATTACCGTGACCGGCATCGCTGAGGATGGGCGCAGCGCTCTGTTCAGCGCCAATGTGACCAGCCTGAACCAGGACCTGACATATGTTTGGACGGTCTCGGCTGGAACAATCACCAACGGTCAGGGAACGTTGCAAATTTCGGTTGCTGCTGCAGATGTTAATTCGGTATCTGCAACGGTCGAAGTCGGCGGTGTTCCAGCATCTTGTCCTGCAACCGCGAACGGGACCGTCGACTTTTAAGTTTCAAGCCAGATTCGTTGGCCAGCAAAAATCCAAGGTCGTTTCCCCGGTGACATCGCCTTTGGTATCGTAGCGGCGTTCGACAATTCGGCCTTCGCCCACCTCATCGACCAATATGACTGTGCTGCACCGTGTGCCGTAAACCGGATTGCGGATAAAGATTGGCAGCCCATCCGGGTCAGGAATGCGTTCATCACCAAGCAAATCCAATAGCGTGCCGGCACAGTCAGACGTACGCTCCAACCAACTTCCCAGTTCCTGGATGAGCAGGTCTTTACGCGGCCAATGTCCATTGGGGATGGCGTTGGAGAATCCATGGATGCCTGCGCCAAGCGGCGTACGCGATGGCACTGGTCGGTTCGCAAGATATGTCGCTGACCGACCTTCCGCCACGAATAAATTGAATGGATTGTAGCCGTTTGGATTATCGGGCACCGCACCGTGCGCCAGCCAGTCGGCAACCAACGCGCCACGCGAAAGCTTGTTAGGATCGGGCCCGTCGGCGTTGCGAATGTTGGTGACAACGGCCAGTCGTCCGGTTTCGGAAACGCCTAGCCAGGAACCGCCTGAGACCAGATCGCGTCCGGCGATGATACCCGAACCATCGTCCCATCGCACAAGCGGAGCCGAGGCACGAGAGTGGAATTCGTCGCGATTGCCCGCAACCACCAACTGCCAACGCGGATGTGCTTCCAAGCCAATTGCTACCACGCACATCTCAGGCTCCCTCAGTCAACGCACCGGCAAAGGGTGCCACCAGATGTTGGGCCTCATTCCAGTCGCTGCAAAGCCAGCGATCGTAATTGTGCGCCTCAAGCAAGACGGGCATCGACGATGCACCAGCTTGCTTAACGTTGCCCGTGGCATCGGTCGCCATAATGGCGAAGACCGGCATATCGGTCAAATCGCGCCAAATGCCAGCCATAGCAAATACAGGGGATTCTACGACCGCAAACCAATGATCCTGGCCTTTTCCGCGCAAAGCGAAAGATGTGGCGGGCACGAGACAACGCAATTCGCTATGCCGCAAATTGCCAATCCAGAAAGGGCTTTCGACATTACGCACCGTCGGCACCCAGCGCATGTCGCGTGCATTGCCTGCCAAGTCCGTTCCCGGCGCAGGATAGCCCCACACCATCGGCCGGACGACGCGCTGCCTGGTCTTTTGTGATCGTATCACCACCGGCGCGAATTCTCCGGGAGCAAGCGCTCCGCCACCCCATGGATCGGGGCCATGGTTTGCCTCCAGCGCCTCGGCTATGGCTTGGGAAGGCGCATCGAGGCGATAGGCACGGGTCATGCAACGACGATGAACGCGCCCGCAGATATTGGCAATCGTCGCCTCGGATTAAACGAAATCAGGGAACAACGTCCGTTTAGTTTTTGTCGGATCAAACCCATAATGCGCCGCCAGCGCATCACTCGCAAAATCTTCAAAACGCATTGTCGGATGCAGGTCGCGGCCTTCATATAGCTTAGCTGGTGCCAGCCCAGGCCAATCGGATTGAATTTTCCCTCCATTGGCAAGACCACCGCCAAACAGCATCGCGGCCGCGCCGGTGCCATGGTCGGTGCCGCCGGTGCCGTTGAACGCGACGGTCCGGCCAAACTCGGTTGCGACCATGACCAAACTGTTGTTCCACTCGTTGCCGAGATTATCGCGCAACGACGCGATCAACGCATCGATTTGCTTGAGACCCGCGGTAAGGCGGCCCTTTTGCTGGAAATGCGTATCCCAGCCATTGGTTTCGAGCATCACCACGCGCGCGCCGTTCGCACCGGCCATCAATCCGGCGGTGAGCTTTCCAAGCGCAGCACCGCCGCGCAATGCTTCGCCCGACGGCGCTCCTGCCATCGCTTCGGCGGCCTGTGCGCCTTCCCACAATTTCGACAATTGCGCGTCTTCGGCGTAGAGCGTTGTCAAGCGCTGCATCAGATCGAAATTGGCATCGGGCAAGCGCGATGGTGCATAGCTATTGGCTGATATCGGCCCGCGCAGAGCCAGCGGGACCGCCGGTGCAACTGCCAGCGCCTTGGCATCGGCCTTGGGAAGCATCGTCAGCAACCGCCCCATCCAGCCATCGTCGCGGCCATAAGGACGCGATGCACCCGACTCGATCATATTTTGGGCATCGAAATGCGAACGCTCACGGTAGCCCGACGCCAGCGCATGCGCGAAACTTGCCTGTTTCGCTGCAAATAGCTTCGCGCCCTCAACCATCGCCGGATGCAGTGCGAACATCGCGTCAAGCTTGCTCCCGGCAAGGGCTTCTTCAGCAGCATCGCCGCGGGCGCGGATGAAATCGGGGTCGCCAACCGGCGCGAGCGTGGCGAGGCCATCGGCGGCCCCGCGTTGAATGATGAAAATGAATTTCTTGTCGGTCAAAGGCGCTGCCCACGCAAACCTCGGCGCGGTGACTGCGCATAGTCCGGAAAGGCCTGAAGCGATAAAAAAGCGGCGGTTCAGCATGACAATCACCTTCTTAAAAATTCTGGCGACAGCAAAAATAGGGCAAGTCCTTGCGACGGGCTTTCGGCGCGCGCTATGCTCTCGCCTGTCACGGGGCTCAACTGTCCTGCCAAAATAAGCGGCGCCAGCGCCCGGGCATCGACACGGTTGGCGCTACGCTCGGCCAAGCGGTTTGCTATTTCCACCCGCCGCATCAAGGCAGCACCGCCTGCCCAATTTTCCGATGTATCGGCAAAACCGGCAGGCGAACCCGGACGCCAGATCGGTTGCCCCATTTGCGTCAGCATATTGACTGTTTGCCGTTCGTTGCCCGGCAGCGCGCGGACATTTAGCGCCCGCAACGCGGACACGGTCCAGTCCCACGGCGATTTGAACTTGGCCTGCTGCGGAACCCAAGCCTCTGGCGCGTCGATCAGTGTGGCGTAAACGGTGGGCAGATCACCTCCGTTATTCAGAAACGCCTGCTCCAGCCGTGCGACCAATGTTGGGGGCGGATTGTCGGCTACAAAATGGGCCGCAAGCTTGGTTGCGATATGTTTGGCAGTCGCCTGATGGACGGCCAGATCGGCAAGTATCGCTTTGGCCTGTGCCTCCCCTTGCTGGCGGTACCGCTTTCCTACCACCTGCCGCTCGCCCGGTTCGTGGATCGGCGCAAAAAACTGCGTGTCGCCCGCATTGCCGCTTTTCATCAGCAAGCGCTGCACAGGGCCTTTCGCCATTCCGCCGACCGTATAGCCGGTCAGCGCGCGGGCGAATTCGGTCACATCATTCTGATCATACACCGTCCGCACGCCAAGCGTGTGCAGCTCCAAAATCTCGCGCGCCAGATTTTCATTTAGCCCCACCTCCTTGTTGCGCCGTGCGGCAATGCGCTGCGCCAGCGGGCTGCCGGGTCCTATTGATTGCGCCTGATCGAGATAGAGCAGCATCGCGGGATGGGTAACCGCCGCCGTCAACAACTGCGAAAATGTGCCCATGATGTTCGGCCGGATGGCGTTGAATTCAAAATCGCCGCCGAGTCCCAGTACCGGCAGTTTGTCAATCGACACGGCAAAATGGTTGGACCAAAAATGAACCAGCCGCTCGGCAAAAGACGTGTTGCTTGCCAGTGCTGCGCTCAGCCGGGCATCAGCGGCGGCCACATAACGGACGCCCAAGCTGTTGTCGACTTTTCCGATTTGCGCGCGATCAAAAGCTGTGTCGGCAGGCTGGGTCGCGACGGCTTGCTTCATCGCGTCCCGCCGGTCTTTGCGATCGATTTGATATTCACGAAATTCGGCTGCTATTTCGGATCGATTGGGCTGGCTTTTGAGTTCCTGCGGTGCCGGATCAAATTCGTTGACCTGCCGTTTCAACCAGCCTTTTGGATCGGCGGGAATTTCCTCATTTGGGCGCGCACCCAATCCGAAACGATTGGCCGCAATAGTTGATGCTATCGCCATAAATTTTCCTCGAACGCGGCAAACGCCACACATGCACTCGAATGAAAACTAGGCCTTCATGTCGCCAAGGCAAATTGGAAATTGTACGAATTTGTCGCAAGTGCAGCAAAGCGCCTAAAGCGCTTTCTGATAGATCCGGTACACCTTGTTTACATTGCCGCCGACGGCCTCACCTACCGAACGCATCGGCCCGTTGCTTGCAAGCACCCAACCGAAATCTCCCCTACTGGCACCGAATTTAGCAGTTGCGTCGCGGCGGATATATTCGACGAGCATGAAGGCTAGCTGGCTTGCCATTCGGGTCGATTGGAGGCGTTTAACAACGCCCATCAACGGCACCCGCATCGTGGTTACCTGGGGTTTGCGCAGCCACCAGAGCAGTTTTGCCCAGTTGAAGGGCCACAATGAGCCGCCAAATTCGCGCAGCTTTTCGTTGATATCGGGAATCGTCATCATGAATGCGACGGGTTCGCCGTCAACCTCGGCAACGCGGATCAGGTCTTCATATACGATCGGTTTCAGCTTTTTCCCGGCATAGGCGATCTCGGCATCGGTGAAAGGCACAAAGCCCCAATTGTCGCTCCATGCGTCGTTCAATATGCGCAGGATGAGCGCAGCTTCTTCATCGAAACGGCTTTTATCAACGCGGCGGATGCGTATTTTGCCCGACCGTTCGCCCATCGCGACGATCCTGTTGGTGAGTTCGGGCAAGCCATCTGCAATGGGCAGATCATATGTCAGCAAATCCTGAACGCCCATATAGCCCGCCGCCTCGACCCACGGGCCGTACGCTGAGCTATTGAACCCCATCATCACCACCGGCGGCCGGCCAAAACCCTCAACCAGCAGCCCGGGCTCATCCCACATCGCCAAGCTTATGGGTCCAATTGAGCGCGTCATGCCTTTGGCACGCAGCGCTGCTTCGGCCCGGT
>LNFM01012711.1_pt1 | contig 10964 bp, 13 predicted proteins | sample 596031 | NCBI WGS metagenome assembly LNFM01 (sample SAMN04254537, study PRJNA301005) | activated carbon metagenome | isolation source: dual media filters at the Ann Arbor, Michigan drinking water treatment plant | place: USA: Ann Arbor | reverse complement strand
GGCTCATGCCGACGATGTTCGACGGTGCCACCCGATCGCGCACGCGCTGACGCAGCTGACGCGTCTCCCGCCGCAGGGCCTGCGTCTCGAGGACCTTGTCGAGCACGAGCAAAAGCTCGTCGAAGTCGATCGGCTTCGTGAGGTAGTCGGCCGCTCCCGACCGCATCGCCTCGACCGCGGTGGCCACGGCGCCGAACGCCGTCATCACCACCACGGCCGTCCCATCGTCGGCTCCACGGACCTTCTTGACGAGCTCGATGCCATCCATCCCCGGCATCTTGAGATCCGTCACCACGACGTGCGGGGAGAACGACTCGACCTTGCCGAGGGCCTTGAATGCGTCGGCGGCCATCTCGACCTCGAATCCCTCGTCGCGGAGGAGCTCGGCCAGGGCGGTGCGAGCGTTCGCCTCATCATCGACCACCAGAATCCGACCAGCACGCATGAGCGACGACTGTAGCGATTCCCGTGCCGCCCCACGCGCAGGTTTGGCGCATCGCCGCCCGCAAGTTTTGCGCCACTGGTGCATGGCGCGCAAACCTTGCGCGGTTTAACTCTGCGGAACCAGGAGCTCTTCGAGCGCCGCGGTCAGCTCCGTCACCTTGACCGGCTTGGTGAGATAGCGATGAAAGCCGGCATCGACGGCCCGCTTCCCATCGCTGGGCAGGGCGGCCGCGGAGAGTCCGAGGACGGGGATGGAGCGGGTCTCGGGACCTGCCTTCAGGATCCGGACGGCGTCCACCCCGCTCATCCCCGGCAGGTTGATGTCCATGATGACGACCGTCGGGCGGTGGGCCCGAATCAGCTCCAGCCCGATCTCGGCCGTCGGCGCGGTGATGAGCTCGACCGAGCTCAGCTCGTCCATCACATCCCGCATGAAGGCGATGTTGGACGGATTGTCCTCGACGTAGACCACCTTGAAGCGAGCGGACTCGCCTTCCGTCAAGGGCGAGAGGGGGCCGGACCGCTGACGCCCGGGGAGTGGCTCGTCGGCGGGCACCTCGTGGAGCGGCACCTCGATCCAGAACGTCGAGCCCCGTCCCTCCTCCGTGGAGAAGCCGACGCGGCCGTGCATCAGCTCTGCGAGGCGCTTGCTGATGGCCAGGCCGATGCCAGTGCCCTCGATCGGACCGGTCTCCTGACCCGCTCGCTGGAACGGTTCGAAGATGCGATCGCGCTTGGCGTCGGGGATGCCGAGCCCGTTGTCGATGGTGGAGATCCGGACCCGCGTCCCGACCGGCTTCACGTCGAAGCGCAGGAAGCCATCCTTTCGACCGTACTTGATCGCGTTCGAGCCGAAGTTCATCAGGACCTGCGCGAGCCGGGTGCGATCTGCGGTCACCACGATCGGGCCATCCGGGAGCGGCGCGAGCTCCATCTGGATCTGGGCGCGCGTCGCCATCGGCTCGAGCGTGGTCAGCACCTCCCGCAGGACGTCTTCCAGGGAAACCTGTTCGATCGAGACGGAGACATGGCCCGACTCGATCTTGGCGAGATCGAGCACGTCATCGATGAGGCGAAGCAGGTGCTCTCCACCTCGCAGGACGTGCTGGACGCGCTCGATCTGACGGGCATCGAGTGGGTTCCTGCGATCACGCTCGAGGAGCTGTGCAAACCCGAGCACCGCGTTCAGCGGCGTCCGGAGCTCGTGGCTCATCGACGACAGGAACTCGCTCTTGGCGGCGCTCGCCGCCTCGGCCGCCGCCCGCGCTTGCCGCAGATCCGCTTCGCGCTGCACGTCATCGGTGACGTCGGCGATGGTCGATACCGTGCCGTGCTCGGCGGTCTTCCGTGCGGTCACGCGCAGGTAGCGACCGGTGCCCGTGCGCACGTCGAGCATGCCGATCGGATTCTGGTGGTACGCGAACCAGCGGCGCAGCAACGCATCCTTGGATTCACTGCTGAAGTCGAAGGCGCCGCTCTCCACCGCCGAGCGCAGCAGATCATCGAAGCGCATCCCCACGATGGCGTGTCCGAGGTCGCTGCCCAGGAGCTCGCGCGCGGTGCTATTCACCATCACGACGCGGTCATGCTCGTCGAAGAGCGCGAACGCATCACTGACGGAATCGACCGCCGACGTGAGATACGCGGTGGCGCGGCGCTTCTCTCCCTCGAGCACGCGGCGCTCCGAGATGTCGCGAATGCCCGCCGTGATGAGCAGGCCCCGCTCGGTCTCGATGGGAGACAGGCTGATCTCGACGGGAAACTCGGTGCCGTCCTTGCGTGCTCCGTGGAGGTCCAGCCCCGAGCCCATCGGTCGGAGCCGCGGCGCCGCCGTGAACGACGCCATGTGCTTGGCGTGATACGGCCGCACGCGCCTCGGCACCAGCAGGTCGATGGTCCGACCGATCAGCTCGTCGCGCTCGTAGCCGAACATGCGGGCGCCCTCGGCGTTCACCAGCACGATCCGTCCCGAGGCCTCGCACACGATCAGGCCGTCCGGTGCTGCATCGATCAGCTCGCGGAAGGGCAGGTCATCCATGACGAGGAAATCTTGCACAGAACACGGCTCCGGGCTCCGCGTCCTCCACCCAGATCTCGCCGCCGTGGGCTTCCATGACCAGCTTGCAGAACGACAGCCCTAGCCCGCGGTTGTGACTCTTCGAGCGATCTCCACTCGTGAAGCGGTCGAAGACGGACTCCTTGCGATCGACGGGGATCCCGCTCCCCGCGTCACGCACGCGCAGCTCGACGCCGTGGCGGGTATCGGTGAGAGCGACGGTCACGGCCGTCCCGGCCGGCGCATGGCGGAGCGCGTTCTCGACGAGGTTGGCGAGAAGCCGGTGCACGAGATCACGATCCGCGAGCACCTCGTTGGCGCCGATCGAGGCCACGAGCTCGACATCTGCATCGGAGGCCATCGGCCGCAGCTCGTCGAGAACCTCGGTGACGAGGGGGCTCGTGGGGACCAGCTTCACGTTCGGAGCCAGCCGCCCCTCGTCCGCCTTGCTCACGTCGAGCAGGTTCGTGATCATCCGCATCAGCGCACGGGTCTCGGCGCGCATGGCGGCGGCGGCGGTCTTGGAGCGCTCGCTGCCGGTGGCATCCCGGAGGATGCGCTGGGCGAGCAGATCGATCGTCCCGACCGGATTCTTCAGGTCGTGCACCAGGAACGTCGCGAGCTGCTCCTTCTGATACTGGAGGCGCTGCAGGTGATCGCGTTGCTGCTTCAGCTCGGCGACCAGCTCGAGCCGTTCGCCGGCGAGCCGCCGGATGTGCAGGGCGGCGCGCAGGCGCGCCACCAGCTCGTCGGGACGGAGCGGCTTCGTCAGGAAGTCATCGCCACCCGCAGCCACCGCCCGGTCGAAGGTGTCCAGCTCGCGGAGGGCCGTCGCGAACACGATCGCGACCTTCGAGCCGCCCGCCAGTGCGCGGATGCGCTCGCAGGCCACGAGGCCATCGATGCCCGGCATGCGCACGTCCATGACGATGCAGTCCACGCGCTCGCGCTCGAACTCGGCGATCGCCTGCGCTCCGTCCACCGCCTCGCGCACGGAGAAGCCTTCGTCCTCGAGGGTGGCTCGAGCCAGCGCGCGGTTCTGCGCGTTGTCATCGACGACGAGGACCGTGACCACATCCAGCATTCGCGCCCCCTACTCATACCCCCGTCTGCGCAACGGGTGCGGGTCGTTTCACGCTGAAGCGAAGAACTTGCGCATTCCCGGCCCCCGGCCCAGGTGGCATGGGCCTGGCAGCACCGGCTCGTATGTACATGCGCGTCGCCGCTGCCGCCCTGCTCGTCGCCTCCGCATGTCGGCCCGAGAAACAGTATCCCCCCGCGCCCGCGATGCCCCCGCAACCGTCGTTCGTCACCCTCGTGAACTCGACGCTCGCCCGGATGCACCAGCGGTACAGCGCCGCGCGCCGCATCGAAGAGGCGATCATCTGGGGAGATCTCGCAACGGCCCAGGCCGAGGCCGGACAGCTCGCGCTCCTCGCCGAGCCGAGCGCCCTCCCCGAATGGCAGCCGTACTTCGACCGCGTGCGCGATGCGGCCCGGGAGCTCGAGGCGTCGGGCGTGATCGCGTCGGCCGCACGGCGGAGCGCCGAGCTCGGTGCCGCCTGCGCGGACTGTCATGCCGCCATCGGCGGCCGCCCCGTGTTCGATACGATCCTGCCGCCGCCGACCGGTGACAGCGTCGATGCGCAGATGCGGGCCCACGGCTGGGGCGCCGCGCGGATGTGGGAGGGCTTGATCGCCCCCGAGAATGCCCGCTGGGAAGAGGGCGCGGGGGCGCTCGTCCTCTCGCCGATCACGATCTCGGAGGTCGAACAGACCCGCCTGTCAGACAACATGGTGTCCGTGCGCAACGCCATGGGCGAGCATGTCGAGAAGATCCGCGCGTACGCGAGCAAGGCGATGACGCCTCTCACCCAGCGCGAGCGCGTCGACCTGTACGGCGAGATGCTGGTGACGTGCGCGAGCTGCCATGCGCTCGTGCGCGACGTGGACCTCGCGCGCCAGTGACGTCGCGCAAGCCGTGCGGCTCGGACCTGGGCCCGACCGGCGATTGCGCGTGATCTCACCTCGCGGTGGTTCCAGGGTGGCGCGTGCCTTGCTCTCTCGGCGTGCATGAGCATCGACATCTCGGACCACGCCACGAAGGCGGCGTGACATGACGACATCTACCCATGCCCGCGACAAGGTCGCGCTCGTCACCGGAGGAGCCTCCGGTATCGGCCGCGCGACGGCAGAGGCCTTTGCGGCGCGCGGCATCGCCGTCGCGGTCGCGGATCTAGACGTCGCGGGCGGCGAGGAGACCGTCGCTCTCGTACACAAGCTAGGGGGACGGGGCATCTTCATCCGCACGGATGTGTCCTCGTCGGTGTCCGTGCACACGATGGTCGAGCGCACCATCGCGGAGTATGGCCGCCTCGATATCGCCTTCAACAACGCGGGCATCGAGGGTGAGTCGGGCTCCGTCCTCGACTGTAGCGAGGCGAACTGGGATCGCGTGCTCACCGTCAATCTGAAGAGCGTGTGGCTGTGCATGAAGCACGAGATTCCACACATGCTCCACGCGGGCGGCGCGATCGTGAACTGCGCGTCGATCGCTGGTCTGGTCGGGTTCCGGAACCTGCCGGCCTACGTCGCCAGCAAGCACGGCATCATCGGTCTCACGCGCGCGGCCTCGCTCGAGCTCGCCCGCTCGAACATCCGGGTGAACGCCGTCTGCCCGGGCGTGATCCAGACGCCGATGATCGATCGAGCCACGCATGGCGATCCGGCCCAGCGCGCCGGATACGCCGCGGCCGAACCCGTGGGACGACTGGGTGGGGCGTTCGAGGTCGCCGACGCCGTCGTGTGGCTCTGCTCGCCCAACGCGTCGTTCGTGACCGGCATCGCGCTTCCCGTCGACGGCGGCTGGGTCGCGCAATAACCGGCAAACGAGCTTCGCCGGGGGCCGTGCAAACATTTCGCGCGCTTTCCTGGGCAACCGCCCTGCACGTGGCCTCGTCTCTGGGTATGGAGGAACCATGCGCAAGTTGTTCATCGCCAGTGCCCTCTTTCTGGCCGCCTGCACCGGCGGTGAGTCCACCGGCATCGAGCCGGTCACGTGTTCGCCCGACTCGACGCTCACGTACGAGAACTTCGGGCGGGCGCTGATCGAGCAGCGCTGCCTGGGGTGCCACGACTCGGAGAACCCGCGCCTCACGACGGTCGCCGCCATTCGCACGCACACGGACTCGATCCTCGATGAGGCCGTCTACACGACGTCGATGCCCGAGGGCGCGTCGATGCCGCTGTCAGAGCGCGAGATGCTCAACGAGTGGCTCGCGTGTGGGGCGCCGTAGTAGCGACCCGCGCTACGAGCGGTGGCGCGCGACGAGCACGGGCGTCCGCGCGTGTCGCACGACCTTCTCGGCGACCGAGCCCAGGATGATGCGCGAGAGGCCGGTCCGGCCCTCGCTGCCGATGACCACGAGGTCCGTCGCCGTCTGCGCGTCGAGCTCGTCGAGCACGCCGGCGCCCGCAGTGCCGACCCGGACGCTCGTCCGGATGGCGACCTTGGTCAACGTCCGCAGGGTTGCTTCCCAGCGGGTGAGCTCTTCGCGAGCCTGACTGTCGAGCAACTGCATGTAGGGCGTGTCGAGCGGACGACCGGAGTACATCACCGGCGGCTCGATGACGTGGAGCAGCGTGATGCCAAGCCCTCCGGGCGCGGTCAGGGCGGCGGCGGTCTCCATCGCGAAGCGTGACGACTCGGAGAAGTCGACCGGGCAGAGCACGGTGCGGTACGGCTGCGGTTCGGCGTTGCGAACGGCGAGGACCGAGCACGGCGCGTGGCGGATGACCTTCTCCGCCACGGAGCCGAGCAACACGCGTCCGAGCCCGGTGCGGCCATGTGTTCCCACGACGCATAGATCGAAGGCCTGTTGCCCGAGAAGATCGGTGATCTCCCGCCAGGCCATGCCGTTCGCGAGCCGCAAGGTCACATCGCGAGCACCCGCGAGGCGTGCGTGTGCTTCGGCGTGGGCAAGCTCGGTCGCCGCCGCGTCGGAGATCGCAGGATAGAGCGGAGCCGCGAACGCGTCCGCCGACAAGGCGACCGCGGGCAGATGCCAGACGTGGAGGATCGTCAGCTCGCCGGCAGACTCGGCCGCGAGGTGGGCGGCGGTGCGGAGCGCGAGCTCCGACCCAGCCGAGAAGTCAGTGGCGCAAAGGATCTTCTTGAACGGCATGAGGAGCTCCTGTCACCGGGCTCACAGCAAGCGGCGTGCACGACGCCTGCTCGTTCACGCCGCTTGTGGAATGCAGGCTGCAAGGTCACGACCTGTGACGAACGACCGCATCGCCACCGTTTTCGAGCAAGTCGCCGCACTCCTCGAACAGCAAGGCGCGTCTGCGCACCGGGTGCGCGCGTGGCGAGCTGCTGCGCAAGCCCTGCGCGAAACGACGAAGGAGGTCGCCATGGTCTACCGGGACGCGGGCCGGCCGGGCATCGAAGGCCTGCCGCACATCGGCCCCAAGCTGGCGGCCGCCGTCATCGAGCTCCTGCTCACGCGGCGGTGTTCCACGCTCACCCGCCTCCAGGGTGATACCGAGCACGTGCTCGCCGGTGTCCCCGGCATCGGTCCGACGCTCGCGTCCCGCATCCACGCTCATCTGGGAATCGAGACTCTCGAGGAGCTCGAGCTCGCCGCGCACGATGGCCGTCTGACCAAGGTGCCGGGCTTCGGGCGTCGGCGGCTCGAGATCGTCCGCGACGTGCTCACGCAGCGCCTGGGCCGACGCCAGCCACCGTCGTCGAGCGTGCGGCTGCCTCCCGTGGAGCTGCTGCTCGAAGTCGACGCCATGTATCGGCAGGGCGCGGCGACGGAGTCCTTGCCCATGGTGGCCCCCCGTCGCCTGAATCCTTCGGGCGCCGCCTGGCTGCCGATGCTGCACACCGAACGCGACGGGTGGCACTTCACCGCCCTGTTCTCGACGACGCCGCTCGCGCACCAGCGCGGACGCACGCGCGACTGGGTCGTCCTGCTGTTCCACCTGGAGGGGCAGCCCGAGCATCAGGCGACCGTGGTCACCGAGTGGCAGCAACCGCTGCGCGGCTTGCGGGTAGTGCGGGGGCGAGAGCGCGAATGCCGCGAGCACTACGCTCTGATGAGCGGACACGGGCAACACGCGGCGTGAGGCCGCTATACGAGCAAGGGCTCGAGTAGCGCGCCCACCGCATACGCCGCGCCGCTCGCACCACCCGCGAGGACGATCATCTCGAGGGCACACCGCCATGCGGGCCGCGCGACGAACCTCGCGCGGCCGGCGCCGACGACCGCGAGGGCAGCGAGGCCGAGGACGAACGAGGTCTGGAAGCGCGACATGCCGGGGAGTCCGATGAGGAAGGCGAGGAGGGGAATCGCCCCGACGACCACGAACGCCGCGAAGGTCGCGAGCCCGTGTCGCCAGGGCATCTCGGCGTCGAGTGACTCGCCGTTCTGCTCGAGCTCTGACTTGAGCCCGAGGTAGTTGCTCACCGCCATCGAGAGTCCGTCCGCGACGAGGTTGGCGAGCCCCAGCACGAGGCCAACGCCCGCCGGAAGGTCGGCGCCCGCCGCGCCGGCGATCACCGCGAGGGTCGTGATGACACCGTCCGTCGCGCCGTAGACCAGATCGCGTAGGTAGTGTCCGAGCCCATCCGCCGGCCGACCGACGGCGGCCCCGAGCGTCACGCCCGCGCTGCCTGGTGACGCAAGATGTCGATGTACGACACGATGCCGATCAGCGCGCCAAACTGGTCGGTGACGGGCAGGGCGCCGTGGCGAACCTCGACGAGCTTGTGCACGATCTCCTGGAAGGGCAGGTCGAAGGGAATCGTCGTCGGGGCGCGGCGCATCAGGTGAAGGACGCGCAGCCCATGCGTACCGGCCGCGTGCTGAGACACGAACGTGCGCGGATCGCCGACGGCCGTCCGGACGTCGCGGTCACTGAGAATGCCGACGATCGTGCTGGAGACATCGACGACGGGGAGGTGCCGGATCTTCCGGTCGACCATGATCGAGACCGCATCGACGAGCAGCGTCTCCGGCTGCACCGCGATGGCATACGGGGTCATGATGTCGGCAGCCATGGTCGTGGTCTCGGTCGTGGCGACGGGAGCCTGCATGACCGGTGCTCCAGCATGCGCGATGCCAGGTCACACGTCGGGCGGGATATGCGGCACGACGACGCGATCGATCCGACCGTTGGGGACGTAGCTGCGGCCCACCGGATCGAACGTGAACGCGTACGTACCTCCCGCCGGTGGCTGGAAGAACAGCCGATTGTCGCGGAGCCAGATGGCGCCCTCCGCGTGGGATTCGCCCTCCCAGGTCTCGACGACGGCGACGAAGACGGCGTCAAGGACGTGCGCTGGCCCCGGCCGATAGAACGCGACCTCCGTCGCCGCCTCGCTTCGTCCTCCGCGCACGGTGGCGAGCACGACGACCGGAGCGCCGTCGAGTCGGGCCACCGCCAGCGCGGTGATCTCGTCGGCGCTGCCGCTGCACGGCGAGCCCGGGAGTCGACCGAGCACGTGTCCCGCTCCGTCTCGAACCGTCACCCCATCGAGAAAGGACGCAGAAATCGTCTCGGCGCCCTCCGCGGCCGCAACGTTTGCGCGGACGACCCAGGTCTGGACCGCTCCGACGCTGCACCCCTCGGGCGGCTCCGGGGCGCTCGGCACGAGGCTCCCCAGGCGCACGTCGACGAGACCATGCACCCACGGGAGCGCTCCCGGGGGAGGCGCATCCGCGACGGTGGCCCCGAGCGCGACGATCGAAGCGATGGCGGTGCGGCTCATGCCCCCACGAGCAGCACGACGCGTGCCGTGGCGCGGACGTTGCTCGGGTCGACGCCATGAGCCGATATCTCGTCGTCTACGCGTCCCACTTCGGACAGACCCGCAAGATCGCCGACCGGATCGCGGACACGATCCGGGCGCGTGGGCACATCGCCGAGGTCGCGGATGTCGTCGCCTGCAAGGTCCCGCCGCCGGTGCAGGACTACGACGTCCTGGTGGCCGGCAGTCGGGTCGAGCTCGGCCGTCATGACGGGGTCCTGGTCGAGTACCTCCGCGAGAGTCGCCAGGCTCTCGCCTTCATGCCGTGGGCCTTCTTCTCCGTCAGTGCCGCGGCCTCGACGCCCAACGCCGGCGCGGATCCAAACGGCTACATGGAGGTGCTCTTCTCCGACCTCGGCTCGCGGCCGACGCGGGCCAAGGCCTTCGCGGGCGGGCTGCCGTACCGGAAGTACAACTTCATCCTCCGCTTCATCATGAAGCGCGTCTCGCGAAGCGCCGGGCATACGACGGATACCTCCCGGAACCACGAGATGACCAACTGGGACGACGTCCGCGCCTTCGCCGAGGACCTCGCGACCCTCTCCCCGCTGCGTCGCCCCGACCCGCGGATGATGGCGTGAGGGCTTCGCGCAGAACCTGCGGCCGGCCGGCTGCGGCACGCAATGTCTGCCGTTGCGCGAGGCGCAGCCCTTGAGTCGCGGGCAGATACGAGTGGCACGACGGCCGCAAGAGGCGCCGTCATGGCCGCTGTCTTCGCGCTCGTCTTTCTCTTCGCCTTCGCTGCCACTGCCCTGTTCGTCAAGGGCCTCGCGGTGCTGTCACTCGGTACAGCCCTGACGGGTGGCGTCTTCTTCGGTCTCGCCGTGGGCGTCTTTGTCGGCCTCCTGCGGCTCGTGAAGGGCCTCGAGGAAGACCCGGAGCACGCAGCGTGAAGTACTTCGTCGCCCTGGATGCGTCGCCGCGGGCGGCCTCCGTGCTGGCGGCGGCCGTCCAGCTCGCGCGCGCCACGGGGGCCAAGCTCACCCTGTACCGCGCCGTCGGGATCCCCGAGGACGTCCCGCGCTCCGTGCTCGGGGCGACGGATGCACGCCTCGAGGACGTGTTGATCGCCAACGCGCGAGCGGACCTCGAGCGGATGGCCTCCGCCATCGAGCCCGCGCTCGTCGAAGCGGTCGTCGCCACGTTCGCGACGGCGTGGGATGGAGTGTGTCGCGAGGCCGCCGAGCATGACGCCGACCTCATCGTCATCGGGGCCCACGGATACGGCCGCCTCGATCGAATGCTGGGAACCACCGTGGCGAAGGTCGCCAACCACGCCGATCGCAACCTCTTGATCGTTCGCAGCCGAAGGAGTGACTGACATGTTGATGCCACCCGTCGACCGCTACATGACGCGTGTCCCCGTGACGATCGAACCAGGATCGTCGCTCGCCACGGCCCGCGAGATGATGACGTTGCGCATGATCCATCACCTGCCCGTCGTCGAGCACGGGAACCTCGTCGGCATCCTGTCGGAGCGCGACGTCGAGGTCCTCGCGGCCATCCCCGGTGTCGATCTCGGTCACGTCGAGGTGTGTCGAGTGATGGGCCGGCCCCACGCCGTGTGGAGCGAGAGCGGCCTCGACTCCGTCGCGGAGCTGATGCGAGAGCAGGGCTGCGACGCCGTGGTCGTGCGCGACCAGCGGG
>LNFM01018615.1_pt1 | contig 10966 bp, 9 predicted proteins | sample 596031 | NCBI WGS metagenome assembly LNFM01 (sample SAMN04254537, study PRJNA301005) | activated carbon metagenome | isolation source: dual media filters at the Ann Arbor, Michigan drinking water treatment plant | place: USA: Ann Arbor | reverse complement strand
CGATAAAATGGCCCGATAAGGCACGCCCCGGCTATTATCCGCAAGATCATGCGGCTGATTTTGAAGAAACCCTGTCATTGACCGAATGGATGGACCAGTGGCGGCAAGGCAATGATGACGATCAAACAATACGCGGCACATTGGGCCGGTTATTATTTTCCGGCGATGACGTCAAAAAATCCACCCGCGTAATCTCTGGCGGAGAACAAGGCCGCATGCTCTTTGGCAAGTTGATTCTGCAGAAACCGAATGTTTTGCTGATGGATGAACCGACCAATCATCTGGATATGGAATCCATCGAATCGCTGAATAGTGCACTGGAGAAATATACCGGCACTTTAATTTTTATTTCCCATGACCGGGAATTCGTTTCTTCACTGGCCACACGTATTCTTGAAATGAAACCGGAGGGGATCAATGATTTCAAAGGGAATTATGAGGATTATTTGAGATCACAAGGGATTGAATAATTTATAACATTCTCCGATTTCTCATTGGCTGTATGCCGCCTTTTACAGGCGGCAACGATCGCTAATTTCAGGTCTTTGTGTTTTTGTGCAGAATCTCAGACAAAGGCCTTTCAACCAGCTGTTATTGCTGCTTTAGTATTTAAATAACCTCCTTACGACTTTATTCTGCATTTCAGCTACAAACGCTTTATCGCCCAACAAGTCTGATCTGACGAGGTATGTGAATTTATTGTGAATTAGATATTAATTTTCTGTGAATCTTGTCGTTATAAATTCCGGGCATTTTTTGATTATTCGAACAATCCATTTTTTGGAGATCTTATGAAGACAAGTCACATTTTTCTCGCATCAGTACTCGTTATTACTGGAACATTCTTTGGCATTCTTACGGTATTCGAATTGCCGGGATCAATCATGCAATGGATCATTTCTGATGTTGTTCTTGGTATGATGTTGTATATAAGTTACTTCATTATCGCATTGCAATATGACCATTCTCATGGCAATTTTTCTACGGAGTTGCCATCAGGCCTTGCCTAAGCATTCAATATGCTGATGCATGCAAAATATTCAAATCACTAATCTATATAAAAAATGCAGGATCTGATCCTGCATTTTTTTGCGTTTTATTACTATCAATCGTACTATTAATGTTTTCCGTATTGTTAGATCTACACTAGGCGGCGAACACAGTCATTTGTAATCAATCATGTCCTTTCCATCACCGTGTGATGTTTCGCACGATCGATCTGACGGAATCCTAGTTTTTGATAAAGCCGGCAAGCACCTTGATTGACGTGCAGCACTCTCAGGCGCAGGGGTAAATGGCGTGCGCGCGCTCTGACGATCAATTGCCCGATCACTTCCGTTCCGATGCCTTGATTCTGATAGCTAGGATCGATTTGAATCTCATCCAGCCACAAATGATCCGCGTGCTCATCGACAATGAACATGCCGACATTCTTCTCATCCAGCATAAGAATTTCAATAGGTTTCGATTCCCAGGCTTTCCTGAACAAACCCAATTCCTCGTCTTCATCCCAATATCCGAATTCTAGCGTAATCAAATCCCGATAGACAGTATGGTGCAATTCAAGCAACCACTGATAATCGGAATTACGGGTAGGTCGTGTCTGGATATTCATACAATCAATAATCTTGCAAATTTATGGAGCCACTGAATAACTGTCATTTCGAGCACAGCGAGAAATCTATGCTGTTGATCCCCAAAAGATTCCTCATTCCATTCGGAATGACAAAGATGGTTACTCAGAGTTCTCCATTAATATCCGCAGGATTTCAGAGGAACGGTTGCAGCCGTAAGGCACTGTGGATCTTGTCACGATGATCCTGGCTCACGCCCGCCACATCGGCATAATCTCCCCAGCGCGAAACCACCTGCTGCACATCGTGCAGAATCGCCTTGGCTTGTCCGCGTTTCAAGCCGGCCACTTTTTCAACCGCGACAAAATCAGCCAAATCGAATCCATCCCGCTTGCCATTCAGCGTCATTTGGTGCGTAGAAGTCCAACGCCCGGTGGGCTGGTAACTGTATGTCACGTCAAACGCCGGCGCCAATGACCAGATACCCCGCTTATCCATCAGAAATGCAATGTTCTTGACATGATCGTCTTGGTTGCGTGCGGCCACATTGAACACCATGCGCCGGAACTGCTGTTCCACGTCGCGCATCGGTAATTGCAATCGTTTAATCACTTGCACCGCTTGTTCATAGCTGTAAGCGCCCGCCAGATTGAAATCGTAATGCGCCTAAGGATTGCATGTGCAATTTGCCGCCGCTATCGGGATAATCGAGACGATCGAAACGTTTGGTCGTGAAGTGCTTGCGCCCTTTTTCTTCCAGCAAGCGGCATTCGTTCATGTGGATCCCGGCATCTCGTGCCATCAGATAATAGGCATACTCAATTGCGCCGTAGCCTTTGGGATCTTCCAGTTCCTTGTCCTTATTGCCGCTGACGCCGTCAAACTTCAGCAGCCAATAACCAAACCCTTCAAGTGCTTTCACCTGGCCGGAGCGCACTTCATGCGTAACAGGATTCCAGGCAATCACCGCCTTGGCGCGCGCGCCACCGGCTGAGGTGCCTACTTGCAAGATCTGCTTGAGCGCACTGGCTTTATGCGCATCATCGCCAAAAGTTTCTGCAAGCTTCTGACGATGCGTGAGCACTTCCGATGCCAGCTTGACCAACTGCTCAACTTGGATTTTCTGCGACATGCGCGCCTTCGGGCCTTTTACCGGTAAAAATTCTAGTGCTCCCATGCCACGGCTGCCGGTATAGCACAGCCGCCCCACTACATTGAAGGAATTCGGCTGACGGCCTTGCGTGGCTAGCCAAGCGTCGATCAAGGCATTACCAAACTTGTCCGGTAGCGAATCGGCCAAGAGGCCGGGCAAGCCATGAAAGGTATCCTGCCCCAGTGCCGGAAAGCGATATACCGTACTGGCCAACGGCATCGTCAGCGGCGCAATCTCGATGCCACTACGGGCAAACTGACTGTCGTATTCAAAGCTCGCAACAGTACCACCGTCTGCCAATGCCACAGCACCGATGGTACGCCCCCACAATCTCACTTCCGCAACTGCGCTCATGATGTTGGACAGCTTTTTATGATGACGAATCACCCCAAGTCCAGGGTTTTTCGCCAGATTTCATGACCGGTACAGTACGTTGACCGCTCGCCCGCTGCCGCCCCTTGCCTGCATTCTTTTCCTTTAATAACGCCATCGGACTTAGACCTGTTTCCGGCAACCACTGATCCAATCCATCCATCAAATCCAATACACGACACAGACGCACCAGCGTGATCAACTGAACGGATTCCCCAGATTTAACCCGCTCCACCGTGCGCTTGGCCACTCCGGCTTCCGCCGACAGCGCTGCCTGAGATAACTGTCGCGCGATGCGCCGCTGAGCCAGACGCCCACCCAACTCAGTCAGTATAATTTTATCAGACAGTTCGTTACTTATTCTCATATTCGCCATTTATGTCGACTTATTAGCAATAATATAGATTAGATCGTCAAATATGGCGAATTAATTCATTCAATTATTAGTGGAATAGCGTTTTACGCCAAACTAAAAACATTTTTTAGCTCATTATTTCTATTCAGATTCTCAATCCATTTTTCCCCGCCACCCACAGTCATATCAGCCAGATTTTGCTAGATCTATGCGCTGGAGAAACGTGTGAAGCGGAGAGAGATCGGATCGATACTCGCACGTAAATAACTCCTTTCGGATCACTCTTCGTGTCACGTTAGAGCTCGTCGGACCATCAAAAAGCTTAACTTCCTGATGGTCCGCTTAAATGAATTATCGGGTAGCTTTAGGTACGTCTAGAAGCCTGTCGGACTCAAGCAATCGTAGCGCACCGTGTGGGATAACAGATTGACCTTAAGCCTGACAGGCTTCTAGGCCAATGTTACTTTTGTTTTGCTGCCCAGAGCTTTGCCGTTTCTATCATAGTTCTGCACGACAATCTCTTTGCCGACGATATCGATACGTGTGAAATTATCATCCTGCTCAAAACCATAAGCCTTGTAACTCATGATGACATCGTCATTGACGTCGAAGTCATCGCCCTCCAGCTTGGAATCGTGCACGAAGGACAGAGGATCACCATCCGCAAAGGCCCAGGGCCAATAGAATGCGGAGGACGTGATGCAGAACGCGTGAAGCGGAAGCTGGCCGGTGGTTTTGTGGGTAAAAGTAATCTTTGCGAGGTTGGAACAATGCACGTCACCACTCAGGAAGACGACATTCTGGATATTTCCGCTAACAATAGTTTGAAGCAATTGGCGCCGTGTCTCAGGAAATGCGGCCCACGAATCGTCTTCGCATTTCTTGCGACGGCTACGCTCGTCGGTACCGGCTGTTTCGACTCCGTTTGGAACGAAAATACTCGGAGATACGATGAACTTCGGGCGATCGCCCATCTTCTTCTGCTGCGACAGGAGCCAAGCACATAGAATGTCGATCTGGCCCTGATAATTTGGCGCGCTCGGCTTGGTAGGGTAACCCAGGAGATGATTGTCTTCGAGAACATAATCTTTGTCATCACGGACACGTTGGGTGCGGCTATCCATAACAAAAAATGGGTAACCATTGCACTCGAATGAGTAGAACAGCTTATCGCCATCGGCGTCTTGAACCTCGCCCCGAGGGCCGTAATTTCTTGGGCAATGCAGCCATTGGTAGCTCATGTAAGCAGAAATCGCGGTCTGGAACAGGAGTCGTTTGTCCGCGTCTCTGTCCATTCGGCCTTTGACCCAGTTATCCTCGATTTCGTGATCGTCGAGAATCATATAAGTGGGTACTGAACGAAGCAGGGCACGCATATTCGGCGAACTTAATGCCGTCACGTAGCGTTCGTGAAATTCTGACGGGGTGTCGGCTCGCTCGAGTGGAATCTGACGATGTATTTTATCCGCGTAAATCTGGTCGCCGACCATCAGAAGGAACTGCGGTGCATTCTTGGATTGGAACTTCTCGTAAATGGATCCAAAGATGCGGTCCGCCTTCTTTGCAGCCCAGAGGAGTCCAGGGTAACGACAGGAACCGAAAATGAAAGATAGGCCTTTCTCGTCGCTGTCCTGGTAAGTGGTGAACTTGGCTTCGCTTTCCCCGGGAAGCAATTTCAGGTCGCCACATAAGGCTTCCGCTTCGGGGAGCTTCTTCAGCAATTCTTCATCTTCGACGTTCGCCATATCATCGGTGCTGTCGATTGTGAGTGAGCCGACTCTGACGCTATAGCTCGTATTGGGCTTGAGCTTGGTGAAATCCACGACACCTGTGCGATCATATTCCCGGTGAAGGCGCAGATAACAGGCTGACTTGGTGACGTAGGTGCCCTTGGCATCATACAGGGCAGCAACGCCGACAGTACGTCCAGGTGCCTCATCAGACCCACGCATCCAGATACGGGTGGAAGTGCTTGTCGTGTGACCTACGATGGGGCCAACGCTGGGGCTTCGTAGCATATTATTCATGATCAATCCTGTGTGTTTATCCGGGCAAAGTTAGCTGAAGGTGCCTGAGAACAGGCGGATGCACCTCACGCATTGAATTATTCCCGGCAATGCAGTCAATGTGCCTGGAGGTGTATAAGAAAAACAAACGTACTTTTCATTGCAGATGAAAGTACTGAAAGTCAGATGAAATGTCAAACACGCTGACAAATGATCAGAAACTCACAAAATTCTTCCAGACTAGCCGCAAGAGGCGTTATTTCGTTCAAAGTTAAATTACCTCCGGCAGAGCCGGAGGTAATTTAACTGCTGCATAGCCTTGAAAAAGATAAGAAAAGAAAGCTCCAGCCTGATTCCTAATCAAGGTGCTTTCAGTCTCATAGTGATTAAACGAATTAGTATTAATGAAGATTATGTAAATCTGCGGCGTGGTTAGTTAGTTCAGAAACGCCAATCCAGTTGAAGACCACCAATATTGATTTGTTCAGAATATTGCCCAACGAGAAAACCAGCAGTCGAACCTCGGTTATTTATCGAGGCGTCGTTCATAAACAAGTGTGCATAAGCAGCGTGGATATTCACATTTTTTAACAGTGCATAAGTCAAACCAGCTGTTAGCCAGTAACGGTTGTTATCAGGAACGCGCGCTGATCTCTGCTGTGCATCTGGAACAGGCGTTTGATCGTAGGCAAATCCGGTGCGGAATATCCATTTATTAGTTTCTGAAAAATAATTGACGCCAACCGCATAGCGCCAAGTATCGTTCCATTTCAAATTTTGCACATCATCAGGCCGCGGCGAAGAAAAATTTGTTCTGAGTTCCTTAATAAGACTCCAATGTGTCCACAAAGCATCCGCGGAGAAAGCCCAGCGGGGATTAATACGATGTGAGAAACCAAACAAAACATTATCGGGTAGTGTTATTGAAGTAAGTGCATTGGTTTCGATACTCCCGCTTCCCGTCAATATCATGGCATTACTCGGTACGGATAAATTCGCATTGCCATGCACATCATGCGCAATTCTGGAGCGATAACTGACACCAAACCGAGTATCTTGATTCAACGCATAGAAGGCGCCGAAATTATAGCCAAATCCAACACTGTCACCCTTGAGTGAAGCATGCCCGTCTGCGGCTTGTGGCAACAGGTCTTGACTGGCACAGCCCGCGATATTTTGCAGTGCCTGCAAACAGGCTGTTCCAAAATCTACGGCGTTGGTCAATCTGGATTTTAGGTACTGCACGTTGAAACCAGCACCAACCGAAAACCTTTCGGTTACCTTGAAAGATAACGATGGATTAAGGTTAATCGTCATAATTTCCGAATCGATGGCTTGATAGCGCCCTTTCCAATCCGAATGATAGCTATTGCTCGTGCCAAATGGCGTATTAAACCCGAAACCGAAAGCCGCCCGTTTTGTCAGCGCCTGCACGTAATAAATATTGGGAATAAAAGCTAAATTGCCGGAGTCTCCGCCATTACCGCCTTTTAACGGCGCACCGCCCAACGCCGGGCTCAAATTTGACGTACTATTCTGGAAAGTCGCGGAAGGTGCAATGACATATCCAGCTACCGAAACCAGCTTGCCGCGCACATGACTCATCGCGCCCGGATTAAAAAACACCATACTGCCGTCGTCAATGTTGGTTGGCGCGCCGGAGAATGCCTGCCCCAATTCCTTGACACTCTGCTCCATCACAGCAATACCGGCACTCATTACTGGTATTGGAACTACAAACAGAAGGAAGCCGATGTAATGCGTAATACTGCGATGAACAAAACACGCTGGGATACAGTGTGCATTACCCAGTTCACTCCCGTAATTTTCTTGTTCAATTGAGTTCATTGCCTATCTCAGTAGGTCAGCACATACAACTGCTTGCTTTACTTACAAAAAATACTAAGTATAATTTTCCCATTGTCAATAAGAATTATCTGACACCTTAAAAATGCGCATACTCCGGATTCGACTCAAAAACAGCATTGTCACTCAAGTAATCTGCACATCCGATTTTTCAACTCAACTCATTGAAAATGAATTATATGCTTCTTTATATCGGATAAACAGTCTCAGGTCGATTGAAAAATTCTTTGGCAAGCGGCGTACAATCCACTTAATTTGTCCGCGATGAAAAATGATGACATGGAATGGAAATTCAATCAGCACACAATGAATTCCCGGTTTCAGCAATCCGATCACGCTGCCGAACTGCTGCCCCTAAAGCGCTTATTGTCTCGCTGATCATTGCCGCAGCGCTTACTTTTGTTTTCTGGAATCTCGTTGCAAAAATCTGGCTGGTAAGCTGGCTGGCGGCAGTCTATCTGCTTACTTTCGCCCGATTTCTGCTGATTAAATCTTATTTCCGCAAAAATCCGGCCATTACCGAATCTCCCGTATGGGGTCGCCGATTTTTAATCGGCACATTATTATCGGGAGTACTCTGGGGCATCGCTGGAAGCATACTTTTTGTGAGCGGCAGCGCAATGCACCAGCTATTTCTTGCCTACCTGCTCGGCGGCATGGTTGCAGGTGCAATGGCCACATTATCATCGTACAAGTGGGCTTTCTCGGCCTTCTCAATACCCATTGTCTTGCCTTTTACCTATCAGGTCATCACGCATGAAAGTGACATTCATCTCATCCTTGCGCTTACTTACCTGCTTTTTGTTTTTGCGATGGGAAGCATTTCGCATCGGCTGTACCACACCATCTCGGAATCACTTAAATTCCGCTTCGAAAATTTCGACCTGTTAAAGCGCCTGATCCAAGCCAAGGATCGCCAGAACGCGATCAATCGGGTTTTACAAACGCAAATCGCAGAAAAAGACCAGTCGCAGAAAACATTACAAACTGTCAAAGAACAATTGGAACAACGTGTCATGGAGCGCACGGAAGCACTCGCCTTAGCCAATGATATTCTGCATCAGGAAAAAGAGCTCTTTCAAGTGACTCTAGCCAGTATCGGGGATGCGGTGATCACCACCGATTCCAGCGGAAAAATATCCTACCTCAACCCGGCTGCGGAAATATTCACCGGCTGGCACAACCAGGAAGCAAATGGCGCGCCGCTGCAGGACGTTTTTAACATTCTCGATACGGCAACCCGGAAGCCCGTTAAAGACCCGTTTGCCGGTCACTTAAGTAAATCCGGGAGTACCAAAGACCATCACGAGTGCCTGCTGATCCGTAAAGACAAGCAAGAATGGATTATCGATTATTCCGTCGCACCGATTCAAAATGAGCAAGAACATGTGATTGGAACTGTAATAACCTTCCGGGATGTCACAGAACAACGCAAGATAACGCAAAAACTCGTCTATCAGGCAACGCATGATTCGCTGACTGGTCTGTTGAATCGCAAGGAATTTGAAGCCCGCCTCAGCAAAATCCTGGCATCGACGCGCAAAAATGACATGCATGCGCTGCTGTATCTCGACCTGGATCAGTTTAAAATCATCAATGACTCTTGCGGGCATAGCGCCGGAGATGAATTGTTGCGCCAGGTGACCGTTCTGTTCCAATCCAAGCTGCGCACACGGGATACGCTGGCACGTCTCGGCGGCGATGAATTTGGCATTATTCTGGAACATTGCCCGCAAAATGAAGCAGTACAAGTCGCGCAGACTTTGCGTGAACTGGTGCAGAACTATCGCTATCACTATCAAAACAAGACGTTCACGATTGGCGTCAGCATCGGATTGTTCCCGATCACCCACGCCAATGAAGGTCTTGCCCATGCACTCAATGCAGCCGACAGCGCGTGTTATGAGGCCAAAGATCAGGGACGGAACCGGGTTCATGTGTATCAATCGGCTGATAAGCAGCAAAAACCGGGTGAGCTGCAGTGGCTGCCGCGTATTCAACAAGCCATTGCCGATCAGCGGCTATACTTGTATTTGCAACCAATCCGGGCGATTTCCGGAAAAAATGGCTTGGAGGAACACGGTGAAATCCTGCTGCGCCTGAAGGATGAACACGGCCAAATGATCATGCCGGGCGCGTTTCTCCCTTCTGCCGAACGGCATGATCAGATGCTGATGATCGATCGCTGGGTAATACAGCAATTGTTCAAATTACTCAAGGCGCACGCTCGCCAGCCATCCAACGCCGTTTACACCATCAACTTGTCCGCACAAGCGCTTGGAAACACGGATTTTCTCAATTTTACAGTCGATAGCATCAGAGCCAGCAAAATAAATCCTGCCAATATCTGTTTTGAAATCACCGAACATATTGCACTGGCTGATTTAAAGCATGCCATGCATTTTATTTCAACCCTCAAAGAACTGGGCTGCCGTATCTCCATCGACAATTTTGGAAGCGGCGTATCGTCATTCGGCTATTTGAAAAACTTCCCGCTGGATTATCTGAAAATCGACGGACGGCTAATCAAGGATATGGCCACCGACCCGGTAGATCATGCGATGGTCGAATCGATCAACCGCATCGGACATGTCATGCGGCTCAAAACCATCGCCGGATGGGTCGAAAACGCCCAGACATTGCAACTCTTGGAAAATATGGGTATTGATTACGCACAAGGATTCTGGCTCGCTGAGCCGCAGCTTTTTCAGCTCAGTTCGGAAAAATCTTTAAGTGTGTCTCAGAAAGCAACACCATCAGCAAATACTGGTAAGTGATGCCGTAGGATTATTTTCGTTGCTTCAATATGCTAGCCACTAAATACGGACACTAAAAACTGTCAAAATTTTAAGCATCACAAAATATGCTAATACAGTGATCAGGGATGCTAACAGTAGACTGAGCCAGAAGTTAATTTCCATCCGGATTAACAGGGGTAACGTCACAAAGAAAGCCAAAGATGGCAATACCAGCCAAAAAATATTTTGAGAAAGTACCGAGATTTTTTGTACATCACCGGTGTCCAAATACAGCCAAATAAAAGCCAGAAGAGAAATCAGTGGCAAAGAAGCCAAAATAGCAGCCCAAAGAGAGCTGCGCTTGGCAAGCTCGGAAACAACCACGATGATAATGGCAGAAACTAAAATTTTAAGTGCATAGGCCACATTATGTTTATAAACATTTAATTAGAATTAGACAAATACAAGTTAGAACACAAAACTAAACAAGTCAATCTATAATATCGAGATTATTTGTTCTTCGCTTGCCAGATTCTCTCCAACACCCGCAAAACCGTCTGACGCGGCGCACCAATATTCAACCGCATAAACCCGCTGCCTTCCGTACCGAACAGAATGCCCGGACTCATACCGACCCCCGCTTCATGGATGAAGAAATGCTTCAGTTGCGCGTCGGTCCTATTCCATGCCCGGCAATCCAGCCATAACAAATACGTGCCTTCGGCTTTGATGACTTTGATTTCCGGCAAGTGTTCGGCCAGAAAGGTTTCCACGCAATCGCGCGTATCGCGCAGATAAATCAATAGTGCTTCCAGCCAGGCTTCGCCTTCGCGGTAAGCAGCTTCAAAGGCGGCGATGCTGAACGGGTTGGATGCGCTGATATGCAGCGTGTTAAACACTTG
>LNFM01012710.1_pt1 | contig 10967 bp, 6 predicted proteins | sample 596031 | NCBI WGS metagenome assembly LNFM01 (sample SAMN04254537, study PRJNA301005) | activated carbon metagenome | isolation source: dual media filters at the Ann Arbor, Michigan drinking water treatment plant | place: USA: Ann Arbor | reverse complement strand
GGTCATTCTGGTCAGGCTGCTTCGCGCTTCGGTTCTCACTGCGCCACATCCAGAGCACTTTATTCGCACGGCTGAACATCGTGGCTAATCAGGTAACGCAAACATTCCTGTATTCGGGGATGCGGAGTGGATCGGTGTTTTCGAGGCCCAAGATGGGCAAGCGCATATGCCTAGTAATTTGCAGGGTGCTATTGATGTAACACAAGTCCGGGATAAAGCCGCCAATATTCTTGAAGGTGGTAAGACTGCCTTTAATCAACGCAAAGCCAAATATGGATACTGAGGTAAACCATGTTGAAAAATGAATTATTGGAAATCATCGCTAACGGTGAAAACTCCGGGGTTGAATTTAAACGAGATGATATTCGCCCCGAACAGTTGGCCAAAGAAATAGTCGCATTGGCAAACCTTCAGGGTGGCAGGCTGATACTCGGCGTCGAGGATGATGGAACGATATCAGGGCTCCAACAAAAGAATACTCAGGAATGGGTTCTGAATGTGTTTCGTGACAAAGTATTTCCTCAGATCATCCCATTTTATGAGGAGATAAAAATAGATGATCAGCGCCGGGTGGCTGTTATTACGGTTGTGCCCGGCATTTTCAAACCTTACATGCTGAAACATGACAATCGGGAGGAGATTTATATCCGTATGGGAGATCGCTCTGAAAAAGCCTCCCGGGAGCAACAATTGCGGCTTTTTGAAAGCGGTGGATTGCTGCATGTCGAAGTACTTCCTGTAGCAGGGACTTCTTTGGATAATCTGGATATGGATCGGCTCGGTTACTATTTGTCAGCCATCATAAAAGACCCTGAAATTCCCAATACTGACTCAGAATGGGAGGAACGTTTATTGGGTCTTGGCCTGATGGCTTCCGATGGGCTAGGGAATACAGTTTGCTCAGTAGCCGGGTTAATCTGTTTCGGAATCAATCCACGGCGATTTCTTCGGCAGGCCGGGTTGCGTGTGATGGCATTTTCAGGGACAGACAAAGAATATCAGGCATTGCTTGACGTGGTATTGGATGCGCCACTCGTTGGCAGGTGGAAAATCAATGAGTCCGGAAAAAGACAGTTGCTTGATGAAGGTCTGATTGAAAAATTTGCTCTAACCATAGCGCCATTCATTACGCAGGAATCATCTGATATTGATGAACACATGCGCAGGGAAAAGGTGTCCTTTTATCCTTGGGAAGCGGTTCGCGAAACGGTCATCAATGCTTTGGCACATCGTGACTGGACAAGGGCGGTAGATATAGAAGTAACAAATTATTCGGACCGGCTAGAAGTTATCAGCCCCGGCAAGCTTCAAAATTCTATGACCATTAGCAAAATGGTTGCAGGACAGCGATCACCACGAAACACACTTATTATGGAAATCCTTCGTGATTATGCCTATGTCGATTCACGAGGCATGGGAGTGCGTACCAAGGTGATTCCGCTGATGAAAAAATTTAATCAGGCTGAACCGATATTTGAGGCAACGGAGGATTACCTGAAGACTGTTTTGCCGAGAAAACCATCGGGATCATGATTGTAAACAATGTCAGCAACCACACCATGAAAAAACTCCCGACCACCGTCGTTGTTCTCGGCGCCGTAAGTTTCTTCAATGATATCGCCAGCGATATGATTTTGCCGCTGTTGCCGATTTTTCTCACCGCTACGTTGGGCGCGGGCCCTGCCGTGTTGGGTTTGATCGAAGGCGTGGCCGAGGCGACGGCGAGTTTGTTGAAGTTGTGGGCGGGACGTTTGGGGGATGCCGGCGTGGGTCATAAGCGTCTCGCGTTGACGGGGTATAGCATCTCGAATATCGTCAGGCCGTTAGTGGGCTTTGCCGGAAACTGGCCTACGGTGTTGGCGTTGCGTTTTGCTGACCGTATTGGCAAGGGCATACGCACCGCGCCGCGTGATGCCTTGCTGGCGGCGGCGGTGGATGCCAGTGAGCGTGGCCGCGCATTTGGGTTTCACCGTTCGATGGATCATGCCGGGGCGATGGTCGGCCCGTTGATCGCCAGTGCTTTGCTGGCGTTGGGCATGGGCATGCAGGATGTGTTTCTGGCGTCCGTGGTGCCCGGTGCATTGGCGGTGTTGTTGCTGGCGTTTGGAGTGCCGCGCGATAGCGTCGCGGCCTTGCCAGCGATAGCCACGCCGCCGTTGCCGCCGCTACGCTGGTCAGCGCTGGATATACGCCTGCGCGGTCTGGTGCTGGCGTCCGGCGGTCTGGCATTGGCGGCGGTGCCCGAGGTCATGCTGATTTTATGGTTGAGCCAGTCGGGTGTGTCGGTTGTATGGATTCCGTTGGTGTGGGCCTTGGCGCATGGCATACGCGCACTGGTGGCGCTGCCCGCCGGGCGGCTGTCCGATCGCTTTGGCCGCTTGCCGGTGGTGCTCACGGGCTGGTTGTCGCGCGCGGTGTTGCTGGGCTGCATCCCGTGGTTTACTGACCTTACTGCGGTGATAATATTATTCCTGATTTATGCGGCGGTCACGGCGAGCACCGAGGGTGCGGAGCGGGCGTTGATTGGTGATGTGGCTGACCCCGCCGCCAAAGGCGCGGCGTTTGGTATTTATCACATGACCGTGGGTTTGCTGGCGCTGCCCGGCGCGATCTGGTTTGGCGTGGTGTGGGAGATGCTGGGTAAAGAAACCGCGTTTCTGCTGTCGGCGGGTTTAACCCTGGTGATGACAGTATGGCTGTGGCATAGCGCGCGACAAGCACAAAAACCCCCGACAACGAGCGCCAAGGGATGATACATTATAGGCTCTAATCCAACACTATGTTGTCATTCCGAACGCAGTGAGGGATCTTGGGGGTTCCTTGCCGCGCTCGGAATGGCACGGTTTATGTAACCTATCGCAGTTTCAAGGATTGCACAATGCACTATCGTCGTCTGGGCCGCACCGATCTTAATGTCAGCTTGATTTGTCTGGGCACCATGACCTGGGGTGAACAAAATACCGAAGCCGAGGCACATCAGCAGCTTGATGCCGCACTGGCAGCGGGGGTGAATTTTATTGATGCGGCGGAGATGTACCCAGTGCCACCCAAAGCGGAGACCTATGGCGCCACGGAAAAATATATTGGCACCTGGTTGAAGCAACGCAAGCAGCGTGAAAAAGTTATTCTTGCCACCAAAGTCATCGGCCGCTCTGATTTTTCTTATGTGCGTGACGGTAGCCAATGTCTGGACCGCAAAAATATCGAAGCCGCATTAAACGCCAGCCTGCAACGCCTGCAAACCGATTACATTGATCTGTATCAACTGCATTGGCCGGATCGGACCACCAATTATTTTGGCAAGCTGGGTTATGAGTATGACCCCAATGACAATCCGGTAGCCATCGATGAAACATTGGCCGTGCTGGGTGATCTGGTCGCGGCGGGCAAGGTGCGTCATATCGGGTTATCCAACGAATCACCGTGGGGCGTGATGACATTTCTGCGCGCCGCCGAGCGGCTCGGTCTGCCGCGTGTGGCGAGCATTCAAAATCCTTACTGCCTGCTGAATCGCACCTTTGAAGTGGGCCTGGCCGAAGTCGCGCATCATGAGGATGTGGGCTTGCTTGCCTATTCACCTTTGGGGTTTGGCGTGTTGTCCGGTAAATACCTTAATGGCGCACGCCCTGCTGATGCGCGGCTGACGTTGTTCACACGCTTCACGCGTTATAACAATCCGGTTGCAGTTGCCGCCACGCAAAAATATGTCGAACTTGCACAGCGTTACAGCCTGGATCCGGCGCAAATGGCCTTGGCGTATGTGAACAGCCGCAGCTTTCTCACCAGCACTATTATCGGCGCGACCAGCCTTGAGCAACTGCGCAACAATATCGCCAGTGTTGATGTGACGTTATCGCCAGAGGTAGTCAGTGCGATTGAGACGATCCATCAAGGCCATCCCAATCCTGCTCCCTGACCAAGGACTTCTTTATTCACATGTTGTTGCGTATGTTGTTGTTAATGTTGTCCAGCGGCTTTCTCTGCGCGGGTACCTGGGCAAAGCCGGCGATTGACGCGGTAATACCCGCTACTATTCCCATGGGGCGTGATGCCGACATCCTCATGCAGGTAAAAGACGGCATCAACAACCAGTTTTTGATAATGCCGGGCGGGCCGTTCATTAAAAAAACCTTGCCGTTGCCGTACCGGCTCTATGACATGGCGGTGTACGAAGGGTTTGGGTTAATCGCCGCAGGTGAGCGTGGGTTGCTGGTGGCCGATGTTGCGGCGACCGTGCCAAAAATTGTTGGCAGTTATTCAGCGGTCGCTCCCTGCATCCTGCCTCCCGCGACACTAGCACATCCGTGTGCGTCGCCAGGTAAAATCACCCGTGTCGTTGTCGAAAATGATCAGGCATGGATGATTGATAACGACACCGGGATTGTAGTTTTGCATCTTGCCAATCTGGTGAAGCCTGTAGTGCTGGGCCGTTATCATAGTGGTCAAGCCATCGCAGACATGGTGGTGCGCGGTGGTTATGCTTATTTGTTACTTTGCTCCCAAGCCCCTGTAATGCCTGCTGACAATACGAGTACGCCCGCGTGTGATAATAGCACCGATCTTGCCATCATCGACATGCGCACGCCGAATGCTCCCATAGAGCTATCGCGCGTTACCTTGTCCAGCGCAACACAAAAAATATTTGTCAAAGGCAATTATATCTATGCCGCTCAACCCGCCGCAGGGTTGGCAATTATTGACGCCACCGATAAAACTCATCCCGCACAAATAAGCCGCCATGCGGTCACCGGCGGCGCAACGGCGGTCACAGTGCAAGACAATATCGCGCTGGTGGCGCGTGGCGTGAATGGCATTGCGGTGTTTGATGTCGCTGACCCTGCGCATATTAAATGGCTGGGGAGCCATAGCCGGTTGGGGCGTGTTGTGGGTATCACCGGCAATGCCCGTCAGGCATTGCTGTGGAATGATCGCAATGAAATCATCACGCTTGATATCACCCGCCCCGCCCTGCCTTCTATCATCGCCGCTCATCGGGACATTGCGCCGGTTGCCGCAGTGTGGCTCGATGCACTGAGTGACAATGGCACGATTATTACGGCCACCTCTTCGGCGGTGCACGTCATGGATTTTTCCGCGACACCGCCGTTAATCTCCAATGAAAATCTGGATGCCGGCCAAGGCGTTAATTTTGGTGGCGAACGGCGTTTGTTTATTAATGGCGACATTGCCTACGTCACCGACTGGTTTTCTGGTTTGCATTTATATGACATCACCACGCCTGTACGACCGCGTTTGTTATCCAGCTTTCATACCCCAGGTTCAGCCAAAGGTGTCGTCGTGCGCGATGGTTATGCTTTTGTTGCCGACGATGACCACGGTTTGAATGTGGTCGATGTGCGCGATCCCGCGCGCCCCGTATCCATCGCCACCCTTGCCACTAACGGGCTAGCGTACACGCCAAAATTAGTTGGCAATCTTCTGTATCTTGCCAGTCACCGGGGCGGTTTTCAGATTATTGATGTCAGCAATGCCGCTTCGCCAAAAATTATCGCCGATGTCGATACGCCCGGCAAATCATGGAGCCTGGATGTCGTCGGCAACACATTGTTTGTGGCGGATGACACGTCTGGCATACTGGTGTTTGATGTCACTGACCCCGCGCAACCCAAACAGATCGGCACATTCAGCCCAGGCGGTGCCGCTGAAGATATCGTGGTGCGCGGCAACATCGCGTACACGGCTTTTTTTGATCAGGGTTTTTATGTGCTGGACATCACTAACCCCGCCGCGCCACAACAAACAGGTCATACCCTCACGCCCGGTAATGCGCGCGCCATCGTATTAAAAGATAACTTTGCCTACGTGACAGACTGGTTCGCCGGGGTGCAGGTCATCGACATCACCGACAACACCGCCCCCACCATTGTCGGCGAATACGACACCAGTGGCGCCGCATGGGGCATCGGCATTAAAGGTGATTACGCATATATCGGTGACTGGTGGGGCGGCTTTGTCACGCTCGATATCAGCGACCCAAAAATGCCCACGCTGGCCGATGATTACCACGCGCGCGGCCAGATTCTGCAAATTGCCACGCAAGGAAAATTTGCCTACGCCGCCATAGAAAATGGCGGCGTACAGATCTTTGACATCACCAACACACTTAATCCAACATGGGTTACCGGCATAGAGGTTGATGGCGCTCTCAAAGGATTATTGCTGGATGGCACGCTGATGTACCTCGCCGTAGACAGCGGTAATGACAGTGGTGTGGTCGTGGTTGACATCAGCAATCCTTTTCAGGCGCGCCGCATCAATCACATCGCCATTGAAAAGGGCGTACAGCGCCTCAGAATCGGCGCGGGGCGATTATATTTCATAAACGCCAAAGGCCTGGGCGTTATTGCTCTCGGTAACCCCACCCAACCGCAACTCCTGCCAGGCTATGCCGCAAAAATAAATGATCTGTGGATCGATGACAAACGCATTTATCTTGCCACCGATCAAGGCATGGAAGTGCTGGATGTGCGGCTCAACGTAAAATCACGCTACAAGATTGTACGCGAGGCTACCCTGGTACGTGCGCGCGGCAACACGGCTTTCCTATATGTTGAGGGGTTGGGCATACGGGTGCTGAATGTGACCGATGGGACTGTTCGTCCCGTTTCGTTATTTAATCCTGATGAGTTATTGTCTGATCTTAGGCTGGATGATGGCGTGCTCTATGCCACCGGACATGATGCGCATCTACTGACGATCGACATCACAGATCTGCGGCGCCTCAAAATCCAGAGCCTCTATCCGCTGGCACGTCCTGCAACCGGCATTACGATCACCAATGACACCGCCTTGCTTGCGGGCCACGACATTATTACTTCAGTGAAACTCTTGCCCACGGTTGTTATAATGCGCCGTGATAAAAAAGACATACGCCTGACGTTGCCCAAGGGATTTCCCGCAGGCACCTATCATGCGGTAAGTATCACCCCGAATGGCAAACGCAGCATGGGCTACAACATGCTCAACATCGAAATACCCCGCTCCGCAAAACCAAAAATCACCCCCGAAGAATTTCAGCGTTTGTTGCAGGAACAGAGAAAAGGGCTGCTTGAAGGCTCACCTGCTCGTTAAGTGTGGCGGGCAGACGCTACTGTTGATTTAACCGTTCGTGGTGAGCCTGTCGAACCACCGCTGCAAGTGCCTGAAAAATAACTGGAAGACGGTTTGCATTTTGATGGGCTAATGATGGGTGTTGGGCTTGGGCGGAGTCCAACACCTGTTTCATGCGACCTAATATTGCGTAATAGATGCTCTAAAATTAACAAATCCCGCACATTTCTGTGCTAAATTACACCAATGCTGAAGTTGACTAAATAGCCCGGCAAACACCACAGCGGTGCGCTGCACGCCCGTTTCGATTTATTTACTTTACGACATTAAGGAAGGTTTATGGGTAATGTGCTCACGCTGGCACGCGTTGTAACGCTTTGCCTTTTTGCCACGCTCACTGCATGTGGTGGTGGGAATGAAGAAGCGGCTGCGCCAACACCCTCTCCTACCTTCCTCATAAGCGCCAACAACGGTACCGCCGGATTCGAACTATTCCGCACCGACGGCACCGCTGCTGGCACTACGCTGCTCAAGAATATCAACACCAATACCAGCGCGGATCCACAGAGCCTGGTCGTGATCGGTAACACGATCTATTTTATTGCACGAGACGGGCTCACGGGTGAAAGGGGTGATCTGTGGAAAAGCGATGGCACCGCAGCGGGCACCGTGTTGGTCAAGGATCTCACGCCTGGTTTGGAGAATAGTCTCCCCTACGCCCCCCTCGTCGCTGCTGGTAACACGCTCTATTTCCAGGCTTATGATAGCGCCAGCGGCCGTGAGTTGTGGAAAAGCGATGGCACGGCCGCAGGCACAGTGCTGGTTAAGGATATTAACCCCGGTGTGGGTGATGGTCTTCGTTACGGCCCCATCACTGCTGTCGGCAGTATGATCTACTTTCAGGCTGATGACGGCGCCAGTGGCCGTGAACTGTGGAAAAGCGATGGCACCGCAGCGGGTACGGTGATGGTCAAGGACATTAACCCCGGTGTGGCAGGTGGTTTTTCCTACGGTGCCCTCACTGCCGTTGGGAATATGCTCTATTTTCAGGCCCATGATGGTAGCGCCAACGGCTGGGGACTGTGGAAGAGTGACGGCACCACTGCGGGCACGGTGCTGGTTAAGAGCATGGTAATCGCCAGCAATCACTATCCCGGTGCCATTATTGCCATCGGTAGCACGCTCTACTTTTCCGCCTATGATCCTGTTCAGGGCAATGGGTTGTGGAAAAGCGACGGCACAGAGGCAGGTACTGTGATGGTCAAAGGTGGCAACCCCAATGGCTTCTACGCTGGAGGTTTTATCGCTGTAGGCGGCACGTTGTACTTCGGAGCTAATCAAGGTGAGGATACCTATGGTGCTGAGTTATGGAAGAGCGATGGCACAGAGGTGGGCACGGTGTTGGTTAAGGACATCAATCCCGGTACGGGCCATAGCTATGTTTGGGCGCTTACCGCCGTTGGTAACACGCTCTACTTCTGGGCAAATGACGGTGCCAGTGGCCGTGAGCTGTGGAAAAGCGACGGCACAGAGGTGGGCACGGTGTTGGTTAAGGACATCAAGCCCGGTGCGGGCGATAGCTTGCCTGACTTCGCCCCCCTCGTTATCGGTACCACGCTCTATTTCATGGCCGACGACGGTGTTCATGGTTATGAGCTGTGGAAGAGTGATGGCACTACCGTGGGCACTGCGCTGGTTAAAGACATTTTTATCGGTACGGGTTCTGGTTCCGGCACAGCTTACCGCTGGGATGGGACAGTTCTGGTTGCTGTGGGTACGACGGTGTATTTCAGCGCTTATGATGGTGTTACTGGCCATGAGTTGTGGCGCAGCGACGGCACAGAGGCTGGCACGGATATGGTCAAGGACATCGGCACAGCCAGTGACAACGCAGATATATCCGCAGCCGTCACGATCAATGGAATCAGTTACTTCAGTGCCGATGATGGTGTGATCGGCAGTCAATTATGGCGTACCGATGGCACGGTGGCGGGAACCCAGCTCGTTAAACAGATTAACTCGGCAGGCAGCAGTTTGTTCAGCGAGCTTACCGCTGTTGGCGGCACCCTCTACTTCGGTGCCAGTGATGGCGCCAACGGCATTGAGCTTTGGAAGAGCGACGGCACCGCAACGGGTACGGTGCTGGTTAAGGACATCACTCCCGGCGCGAAAGACAGTTATCCTTCTGTTCTTACTGCCGTTGGCAATACGCTTTTCTTTACCGCCAACGGCGGTGAGTTATGGAAAAGCGATGGCACAGCAGCGGGTACGGTATTGATCAAAAGTGCTGTCGCCGGCTACTATTCTTATAACCTCACCGCTGTTGGCAGCACCCTCTATTTCGTGGTTCGTGACAATGTTTACGTTAACGGTGGTGAGTTATGGAAAAGCGATGGCACAGCAATGGGCACCGTGCTGGTCAAACGCATCTCAGTCGGCGGCCAGTACGGCAGTTGCTTTGGTTCCCTCGCCGCCGTTCGCAGTACGCTCTATTTTTGTGGTAGTGATGACGTCAACGGCACCGAGCTGTGGAAAAGCGATGGCACGGCAACGGGTACGGTGATGGTGAAGGATATTAACCCTGGCGTGAGTGGCAGTGAGCCCCTCCACTTTACTGCTATCGGTAGCACACTCTATTTCCAGGCTCATGACGGCGTTCACGGTGCTGAGCTATGGAAAAGCGACGGCACAGCAGCGGGCACAACATTGGTCAAAGACATTAATCCCGGTTCAGGCCGTAGTGATGTCTACGCTATTACCGCCCTCGGCAGCGCGTTCTACTTTAAGGCTAATGACGGTGCTCACGGTGTCGAGCTGTGGAAAAGCGACGGCACGGCAGCGGGCACTGCGCTGCTTAAGGACATCAATCCCGGCACGGTGATAGCTTTAATGGGGATGACTACTATACCCCTGAATTATTCACCGTCATTGGGAACGTGTTCTACTTCAGGGCTGATGATGGCTCTAGCGGCGGCGAGCTATGGAAAAGCGACGGCACTTCAGCAGGCACCGTACAAGTGATGGATCTGAATCCCGGTGTGGCGAATGGTTTTGGGAGAATACTTAATTAGCATCCACTGTTCACAGGAGGCTCACATGACAACCGAACGCACCATCACCGGCATTTACCGGGGCGCGCTGCACCACAAGGAGAGCTACAGGGTGTTCACCCGATCACCCAAATGTTGTTTAGCCCAGGCAATAAATGTTCGGGTGCGGGCGGAAAGGCGCCGTGAGGGTGAGTAGACCAGCGCCACCGGTAATGGCGCTGGCTCATATTTGTCGAGAATAATCTGGAGTTGTCCGGCGGCGACAAGCTCCTGGATTTGATATGACAGGAATAGCCCCGCTCCCAAGCCATCAAGACAACCGGCAATGGCGGCATCGCCATGATTGGTGCTGAGGCGAATGTTGGTCAGTGTTACAACCTTGTTGCTTGGTGTGATACCGAACGTGATCTGCTGGCTGTGCATTAAACCGAGAAGCTGGATAAATGGGATGTCGGCCAGGTCGCTGGGTTTTTCGATTTTTGCATGCGCTTCAAGGAATGCGGGGGTTGCGCAGACACATCTGCGGACACTGCCGACCGGCGTTACGACCATATCCAGACTGCTTGCAGCACCGATCCTGACGGCGAGATCGATCGCCTCTTCAACCAGATTAACTACCCCCTTGTTACGCGAACTCTGGGCTCAGGATGCTCCAGGATATCGATCATGAAGGAGCCGGGAACCCCTCTAACGCACAAGGTCAAAGCCTTCAGGCATCAACGGCTTCCCCAGAACCCGTCTCCTGATTCGCAGTAAGCGCTCCAGCAACCCCAATCTATTCAGCGAGGCGTGATGTTGGTTAAAGTAGCCGCCTGGAAATTCCACGGCAACAACTTCTCTATTTCA
>LNFM01012709.1_pt1 | contig 10967 bp, 10 predicted proteins | sample 596031 | NCBI WGS metagenome assembly LNFM01 (sample SAMN04254537, study PRJNA301005) | activated carbon metagenome | isolation source: dual media filters at the Ann Arbor, Michigan drinking water treatment plant | place: USA: Ann Arbor | reverse complement strand
TACTCGGCAAAACCGTGCTGCATCCCAAGCGTCCTCCGGGATGGAGCGAATCATATTCGGTGCCGCGTCGCATAGGGCTTATTCAGAGATTCCCTAACCCTGGGGCAACAGGATTTGGGGAACGCCTTGACCACTGCCGCTGAACGCCTCGTCGCCTTCCTGGTGGAGCGAGGCATCGACCGCGCCTTCTGCGTGCCGGGGGAGAGCTACATTGCCCTTCTCGATGCGCTGCATGACGCGCCGGTCGATCTCGTGGTCTGTCGGCATGAGGGAGGTGCGGGCTTCGCCGCGATCGCCGATGCCAAGCTGACCGGCCGCCCCGGCGTGGTGCTGGTGAGCCGCGGCCCCGGCGCCTGCAACGCCGCCATCGCGCTGCACACGGCCGAGCAGGATGCCGTGCCGCTGATCCTGCTGATCGGCCAGGTGGAGGCGCGAGACCTCCGGCGCGATGCCTTCCAGGAGATCGACTACTCCCGCATGTTCGGCGGCTTCTGCAAATTCGTGGGCGAGGCGACGCGGCCGGAGCAGGTGCCGGAGCTCATCGCCCGCGCTTATGCGGCGGCCATGCAGGGCGTGCCCGGGCCGGTGGTGCTCTCGCTGCCGGAAGACGTGCTGGCGATGGATTGCGCGCCGAGCGCGCCAGCCATCACCCCCGCGCGGCCCGCCCTGCCGGCGCCAGCCGAGGTCGCGCGCATCTCGGACCTGCTGCACGCCGCCGAGCGGCCCATCCTGCTCGCCGGCCACGGCTTCGAGAGCGAGGCGGGGCGCGCCGCCTTGGCGCGCTTCGCGGCGCAATGGGAGGTGCCCGTCGCGGTCTCCTTCCGCCGGCAGGACCTCTTCGACAATGCGAGCCGCTTCTATGCGGGCGATCTCGGCCTCAGGAACCCGGACGCGCAGCGCGAGGCCTTCGCCGCGGCGGACCTCATCCTCGCCTTCGGCACGCGGCTGACGGACATCACGACGCAGGGCTATTCCTGGCCGGCGCCGGGCCAGCGCCTGGTGCATCTCTGCGCCGATCCGAAGCACCTGAACTGGCATTTCCCGGCCGAGGTCGCGACCACGGCCGATCCGGTCGCGCTGATGACGGTGCTGGGTGCCCCGGGCAAGCGCCCGCCGCGCGGCGAATGGATCGCGCGGCTGCGCGCCCTGCAGGTGGCCGACAGCCAGGTGGTCCCGCGCGACTGGCAGGATGGGCTGGCCTTCCCGGAGGTGGCGCAGGCGGTGCATCAGGCGCTGCCGGCCGATGGCATCATCACGCTCGATGCCGGCACCTTCGGCGCGCCCTTCTACCGCAAGGCGGTCTGGCGGCCGGGGCAAAGGCTGCTGGTCCCGGTCTCGGGCGCGATGGGCTTCGGCGTGCCGGCGGCGGTGGCGGCGGCGCTGCGCTGCCCGGGCCGCACGGTCGTCTGCGGCGTGGGCGATGGCGGCATCCTGATGACGGGTGGCGAGATGGCGGTGGCGCTGGAGCGGCAATTGCCCATCAAGCTGCTGCTCTCGGAGAACCTGGGCTACGCCTCGATCCGCATCCACCAGGAACGGCAGCACCCGGGGCGGGTCAGCGGCACAATGTTCGCCAATCCGGATTTCTCCCACTGGGCGCAGGCCTTCGGAATGCCCGTCACGCGCGTCAACACGCGCGATGACTTCGACGCGATGCGCGCGGCCATCGCGGCCCCTGGCCCGGCGGCGATCCTGGTGAAGACCTCCATGCAGGCGGTGCTGCCCCATGTCGCCTGAGATCATCGCGCAACTGGCGCCGACGGGCGTGCTGCGCGCTGCCATCAACATGAGCAATTTCCTGCTCGTCACCGGGCGTGGCCCGGCTGGCGAGCCGGACGGCGTCTCGCCCGGCATGGCGCGCGCCATCGCCGAGCGGCTCGGCGTGCCCATCCAATACATGCCCTTTCCGCGCCCGGGCGAACTGGCCGATGCGGTGGGCCAATGGGATATCGGGCTGATCGGCGCCGAGCCGCAGCGGGCGGAGAAGATCGCCTTCACGCCCGCCTATACCGAGATCGAGGCGACCTATCTGGTGCGCGGCGACAGCCCCATCACGGATCTGGCGCAGGTGGACCGCCCTGGCGTGCGGATCGCGGTCACGGCGCGGGCGGCCTATGACCTCTGGCTCGCGCGCAACATCCAGCAGGCGACGCTCATCCGCGCCGAGAGCCTGGATGGCGCCTTCGACATCTTCCAGCGTGATGGGCTGGAGGTGCTGGCCGGCCTCAAGCCTCGGCTTCTCGCGGATGCCGAGGCGCTGCCCGGCGCGCGCATCCTGCCCGGCAACTTCACGACCGTGCAGCAGGCCATCGGCACGGCGCGGGCGAATGCGGCGGCGGCCGCCTGGCTCGCGGATTTCGTGGCCGAGGCGAAGGCGAGCGGGCTGGTGGCGGGCCTGATCGCGCAGCACCAGGTGCGCGGCCTCTCCGTCGCGCGCTGAGCGCGCTGCGCTGGCATGAGATATGCAAGGGATCGCAGGGGCTTGCGCGGCGCGGACCGCCAGGCGGCCAAGTGAGGTTCCATGACGCCATTGACAATGTTTGGAAACTTACCAGTTTCTGCAACGATCTTCCTTGGATGACCGATATGAAGCACGTGACAGCGATGGCCGTTTCCCAGGCGGCCTCTGCCTCCCGGCGCGCCACCTTCTGGTGGAGCCTGCTTCCCTTGGGCGCCCTGGCGCTGGCCCTTGCTGGTTGTGACGAGCCCAAGGCCGGCGCGGCCCAGGCGCAGGGGCAGGCGACGCCCCCGCCGGTCGCCGTCACGGTGATCACGCTGGAACGGCGCGAGATTCCCGTCACCTCCACCTTGCCCGGCCGCACCGCGCCCTTCCGCGTCGCCGAGATCCGCCCGCAGGTGGGCGGCCTGCTGCGCGAGCGGCTTTTCACCGAGGGTGAGTCGGTCACACTCGGCCAGCCGCTCTTCCAGATCGACCCCGCACCCTTCGAGGCCGCGGTGCGCCGGGCGGAGGCCGCGTTGCAGCGCATGGAAGCGACCGAGCGCGTGGCGATGAGCACCGCCAACCGCCTTCGCTCCCTGGCACGCTCGCAGGTGGTGAGCGAGCAGAACCTGGAGAATGCCGAGGCGACGCTCCGCCAGGCCCAGGCGGACCTCATCTCGCTCCGCGCCGCGCTGGAAACCGCGAAGATCGACCTGAACTACACGCGCGTCGCCTCGCCGATCTCGGGCCGCACGGGCCGTTCCACCGTGACGCCGGGCGCGCTCGTCACCGCCAACCAGCAGACCGCGCTCGTCACCGTGGCGCAGCTCGACCCGATCCTGGTCGACCTCACCCAGCCCAGCGCGGCCCTGCTCCAGCAGCGGCGCGATGTGGACAGCGGCGCGCTCCGCCGCCCCTCGGCCGACCGTGCGACGGCACGCCTCATCCTGGAGGATGGCTCGGAATACGCCCATCCCGGCGAGGTGCAGTTCTCCGAGGTGATCGTGGACCAGGGCACCGGCTCGGTCACCATGCGCGCTGTGTTCCCCAACCCGAACCAGCTGCTGCTGCCCGGCATGTTCGTCCGTGCCCGCGTCGAGGAAGGGGTGACGGATCGCGCGCTCCTCGTGCCCCAGCGCGCCGTGCTGCGGACCCCCCGCGGCGAGCCCATGGCCTTCGTCGTGAATGAGGAAGGCGTGGTGCAGGCCCGCGTGCTGCGCGCCAACCGCGCCATCGGCAATGACTGGATGGTGACCGAGGGCCTGAACCCCGGCGACCGCGTGGTGGTGGAGGGCCTGCAGCGCATCCGCCCCGGCACCCGGGTGCGGGCGACCGAGCGCGGCGCGGCCGCGAGCTAGGCCCGCGCGATGGCACGCTTCTTCATCGACCGCCCGGTCTTCGCCTGGGTCATCGCCATCGGCATCATGCTGGCCGGTGCGCTGGCGCTGCGCAACATGGCCGTCTCGCAATATCCGGCCATCGCGCCGCCCACCATCGCGATCAACGTGACCTTCCCCGGCGCCTCGGCCGAGACGGTGCAGGCGACGGTGGTGCAGGTGATCGAGCAGCAGCTCACCGGCATCGACAACCTGCTCTTCTTCGACAGCCAGACGACGAAGGACGGCCAGGCGCGCATCCAGCTCACCTTCGCGCCGGGCACCAATGCCGATACGGCGCAGGTGCAGGTGCAGAACCGCGTGCAGCTGGCCGTGCCCCGCCTGCCGCAGACGGTGCAGCAGCAGGGCCTGCGCGTCGTGAAATCCGCCGGCAATTGGATGCTGATCGTGGGGTTCTACACCACCGATAACAGCATGGAGCGCCTCGACATCACCGATTTCCTGGCGGCGAACGTCCAGGACCCGATCAGCCGCACGCCGGGGGTGGGCGATTTCCAGGTCTTCGGCGCGCAATTCGCCATGCGGATCTGGCTGGACCCCGCGCGGCTCATCAATTTCGGCCTGACGCCCGCGGATGTCGCGGCCGCGGTGCGGGCGCAGAACGTGCAGGTCTCGAGCGGCGAGATGGGCGGCCTGCCGGCCGTGCCGGGCCAGCAGCTCAACGCCACCATCATCGGCCCCTCCTACCTCCAGACCGTCGAGGAATTCGGCGCCATCCTGATGCGCGTGCGCGCCGATGGCTCGCAGGTCCGGCTGCGCGACGTGGCGCGGCTGGAGATCGGCGGCGAGAACTACGCCATCTCCACCCAGCTCGATGGCCGCATCTCGAGCGGCATCGGCATCCGGCTCGCCAGCGGCGCCAATGCGCTGGATACGGCGGCGGCGGTGCGGGCGACGATTGACCGCCTGCGCCCGAGCTTCCCGCCCGGCCTCGAGGTCACCTATCTGCAGGACACGACGCCCTTCGTGCAGCGCTCCATCAAGAGCGTGATCATCACGCTGGCCGAGGCGGTGGCCCTCGTCTTCCTCGTCATGCTCCTCTTCCTCCAGAACATCCGCGCGACCCTGATCCCGACCATGGCCATCCCGGTGGTGCTGCTCGGCACCTTCGCGGTGCTCTCGGCGCTGGGCTTCAGCATCAACACGCTCACCCTGTTCGGGATCGTGCTGGCCATCGGCCTGCTGGTGGATGACGCGATCGTGGTGGTGGAGAATGTCGAGCGCGTGATGGCGGAGGAGCATCTCTCGCCGCTCGAGGCCACGCGCAAATCCATGGACCAGATCACCGGCGCGCTGATCGGCATCGGCCTGGTGCTTTCGGCCGTCTTCCTGCCGATGGCCTTCTTCGGCGGCTCGGTCGGCGTGATCTACCGGCAATTCTCGGTGACCATCGCGACCGCCATGGGGCTTTCCGTGCTGGTCGCGATCTTCTTCACGCCCGTGCTCTGCGCCACCATGCTGAAGCCGCACAAGCCGGGGCAGGGGACGCGCGGCTTCTATGGCTGGTTCAACCGCGGCTTCGACCGCACGACCAACGGCTATCTCTGGGGCGTGCGCGCCAGCCTGCGCCGGCCCGCGCGCATGCTGATGGTCTATGCGGCGCTGCTCGGCGCGCTCGGCTATGCCTTCCTGCGCCTGCCCGGCGGCTTCCTGCCGAATGAGGACCAGGGCATCGCCTTCGTGCAGGTGACGGCCCCCCCGGGTGCGACGGCCGACCGCACGCAGCGCGCGCTGGACGATGTCGGCCGCTACCTGCGCGAGGAGGAGGGGGCCGTGGTGGACAGCCTTTTCGCCATCAACGGCTTCAGCTTCGGCGGGCGGGGGCAGGCTTCCGGCCTTGGCTTCATCACGCTGAAGGACTGGGATGAGCGGCGCGGGCCGCAGAACTCGGTCAGCGCGCTGACCGAGCGCATCAACCGCCGCTTCAGCACCTACCAGGACGCGCTGATCAACGCCTCCTCGCCGCCTGCCATCCGCGAACTCGGCAACGCGACCGGCTTCTCCTTCCAGCTGCTGGACCGCGGCGCGCAGGGCCATGCGGCGCTCATGGAGGCGCGGGACCAGCTGCTACGCCTGGCCCAGGCCAGCCCCATCCTCTCCCGCGTGCGCGCCAACGGGCTGAACGACGAGGCGCAGTTCCGCCTCATCATCGACTGGGAGCGGGCCAGCGCGCTCGGCCTCACCATCACCGAGATCAACCAGACGCTCTCCACCGCCTGGGGCGCCACCTACGTCAACGACTTCATGGATCGCGGGCGCATCAAGCGCGTCTTCATGCAGGGCGCGCCGGAAGCGCGCATGGTGCCCTCCGACCTCGACAAATGGTATGTCCGCAACGCGCAGGGGCAGATGGTGCCCTTCTCGGCCTTTGGCCGGGCGGAGTGGCGCTTCGGCTCGCCGCGGCTCGAGCGCTTCAACGGCATCCCCTCGCGCGAGATCCAGGGTGGGCCGGCGCCGGGCTTCACCACCGGCCAGGCGATGGACGAGATGGAGCGCCTGATGCGGCAATTGCCGCCCGGCTTCGGCCATGAATGGAGCGGCATCTCCTTCCAGGAGCGGCAATCCTCGGGCCAGGCGCCGGCGCTCTATGCGATCTCGCTCATCGTGGTCTTCCTCTGCCTCGCGGCCCTTTATGAAAGCTGGTCCATTCCCACGGCGGTCATGCTGGCGGTTCCGCTCGGCGTGTTGGGCGCCGTCGTCGCCTCGCTGATGAAGGGCATGGCGAATGACGTGTATTTCCAGGTGGGGCTGCTGGCGACGATCGGGCTGACGGCCAAGAACGCCATCCTGATCGTGGAATTCGCGCGCGATGGCTATGATCGCGGCCTCTCCCTGGCCGAGGCGGCGACGGAAGCGGCGCGTCAGCGCCTCAGGCCCATCATCATGACCTCGCTCGCCTTCACGCTGGGCGTGGTGCCGCTGGCGATCTCGTCGGGCGCGGGCTCGGGCGCGCAGAACGCGATCGGCGTGGGCGTGATCGGCGGCGTGATCGCGGGCACGGTGCTGGCGGTGCTCTTCGTGCCGCTCTTCTTCGTGCTGGTGCTGCGCCTGTTCCGCGCCCGTCGGGCGGGCGAGAAGAACCAGCCCACCGCCGCCACGCACGCGCCTGCGGAGTAGGCCTGATGTCGCAGGACCTCGGGACAAGGCCGCGCTGCCGGCCCGGCCCCAGCCCCATGCCGGAGGAGCAGCGCCGGCATGCCGTGGTGGAGGCCGCGGCCGCGGTCTTCATCCGCGACGGCTATGCGGCGGCCAGCATGGACCAGGTGGCGCGTGAGGCAGGCATGTCCAAGCGCACCCTCTACCGCATCTTCCCCTCCAAGGCGGCGCTTTTCGAGGCGACGGTCAGCGACTCCCTCGCGCCGCTGGATCTCGACCCGGCGCTGGCACTCGAGCCTGATCTGCAACGGGCGCTGGCGGGTATCCTGGAGGCGTCCGGCCGGCATCTGCTGGCTCTGCGGCCGATCGGCATTTTCCGTCTGGTGATCGCCGAGGTCGGGCGCTCACCGGAACTGGCGGAGACCTTTCACCGTGTGCTGGTCCGGCGGGGGGCGAGCGCATTGCAACGCCTGATTGGCGTGGCCATGGATGCCGGCCGGCTGCAGCCGGGGGACCCTGTTGCCACTGGCCGGATGCTCTATGGCATGGCCTTCGGGTCGACGCAGATCCGGCTGCTGCTGGGTGTGCGGAAGGTGCCGAGCCGCGAGGAAATCGCGGCTTTGGCGCGGGATGCGGTGGCCGTCTTCCTCAACGGGGCAAGGCGCCAGGAAGCCTGGGATGGCGGGCGCGCCTTCGCAGCGTCTTGAGCGGCCAGGCTCAGGCGAGGCCCAGCCGGGCGTCGCGCCGGCGCAGCAACGCCACGATGGGCAGGGCCAGCAGCACCATCCAGGCCTTGCCGATCACCTGGCCGGCCAGATAGTCGAGGCTGCCAAAGGCGAGCAGCAAGAAGATCACGCTGTCCACCAACAGCCCCACCACGGAGGAGGCGGCGACGGCGAGCACCAGCCCGCGCTTCTGCAACGGCGTGTAGATGCCGAGATCCACCAGTTCCGAGAGCAGGAAGGCCACGGTGGAGGCGATGACCAGCGCGGGCGGGGCGATATAGGCCGAGAGGGCGGCGCCGGCGAAGATCGCGCTCAGCGCCCAGTTCATGCCAAGCCGCCGCTGGACCAGGTCCCGAAGCACGAGCGCGAGCCCGATCATCAGCACGCCCGAGGGCGCCATGATGCCCGGCGCCACGGGGATCAGGCAGGGGCCATTGGGCACGCAGAACGTGCCGGCATTGCCGATCAGCCAATTGGCGGCGGGGATGCAGAGCGCGAAGGCGAGGAGGAAGGCGAAGCCTTCAATGCGGGTGCGGGTCATCATGTGGGCTCGCATAGGCCGCCCAGCCCTTGGCGCGCAAGTCACAAGCGGGGCATTCCCCGCAGCCATGGCCCCAGGGGTGGAGCGTCGCGCGCTCTCCCTTGTAGCAGGAGTGGCTTTCGACGCGGATCAGTTCGACCAGGGCGGGACCGCCCAGGCGTTCGGCCAGGCGCCAGGTCTCGGCCTTGTCGCGCCACATCAGTGGCGTGTGGAGCACGAGGCGGGTGTTCATGCCGAGGTTGATGGCGGCCTGCAGCGCCTTGATCGTGTCGTCCCGGCAATCGGGGTAGCCGGAGTAATCCGTCTCGCACATGCCGGCCACGATGTGGCGCAGGCCGCGGCGATAGGCCAAGGCGGCGGCGAAGGTGAGGAAGATGAGGTTGCGGCCGGGGACGAAGGTGTTGGGCAACCCGTCCTCGCGCAGCGCGATCTCGGCATCGCGCGTCAGGGCAGTTTCGCTGAGGCTGCCCAGCACGCCGAGGTCGAGCGTATGGTCCGGGCCGAGGCGGGGCGAGGCCATGCCGGCGCGCAGGGCCGCGCGGCAGGTGAGTTCCACGGCATGGCGCTGGCGATAGTCGAAGCCGAGCGTCTCCACCGTGGCGAATCGATCCAGGGCCCAGGCGAGGCAGGTGGCGGAATCCTGGCCGCCGGAAAACAGGACAAGCGCGCCGTCGCTCATGGGTCGAGTTGCTCCAGGGCCCAGCGGGCGGCTTCGGCGACCACGGGGTCTCCATCCTCGCACAGCACGCGGGCGGCGGGCAGGAGGGCAGTGTCGCCGCTATTGCCGATGGCGATGAGTACATTGCGGATGAAGCGGTTGCGGCCGATGCGCTTGATGGGGGAGCCCGCGAAGCGGGCGCGGAAGGCCGCGTCATCCAGCCCGGCCAGTTCCGCGAGGCGGGGCGCGATTTCGGCCCGGGGCGCGAACTGCATCTCGGCCGCGGCGCGGGCGAATTTGTTCCAGGGGCAGACGGCCAGGCAGTCATCGCAGCCATAGATCCGGTTGCCCATGGCGCGGCGGAATTCCTTCGGGATGGGGCCGTGATGCTCGATCGTTAGGTACGAGATGCAGCGCCGCGCATCCAGGCGGTAGGGGGCGGGGAAGGCGGCGGTCGGGCAGGCGTCGAGGCAGGCGCGGCAGGAGCCGCAATGGTCGCTCTCCGGCGCGTCCGGCTCCAGGGCGAGGGTGGTGTAGATCTCGCCCAGGAACAGCCAGGAGCCATGGCTGCGGCTGACGAGGTTGGTGTGCTTGCCCTGCCAGCCGAGGCCCGCCTGGGCGGCGAGCGGCTTTTCCATGACCGGTGCGGTGTCCACGAAGACCTTGAGCGGCTGTCCGCGAAACTCCCGCGCCATCCATTGGCCGAGCGCCTTGAGGCGCTTCTTCACAACGTCGTGATAGTCGCGCCCCTGGGCATAGGCGCTGATGGTGGCGCGGTGGCGCTGTTCCAGGCTCGCCAGCGGGTCGTAATCGGGGCCGTAGTTCAGGCCGAGGGCGATGACGCTGACCGCCTCGGGCCAGAGGGCGCGCGGCTGGGCGCGCTGCTCGCGCCGCGTCTCCATCCAGCCCATGCCGCCATGGGCGCCCGAGTCCACGAAGGCATCGAGCCGCTCGCGGGCGGCTTCGGGGAGCAGGGCCTCGGTGAAGCGGACGGCGTCGAAGCCCAGGCGCAGCGCCTCGGCGCGAATAGCCTCGGTCGGGGTCACCCCTTCGGCAGGATGGCCGTGGCCTCGATCTCGACCCGGGCCTCCTCCTCCACCAGTGCCACCACCTGCACCAGCGTCATCGCCGGGAAGTGGCGGCCCATGACGGCGCGGTAGGCGGGGCCGAGCTCGGCCAGGCTCGCGCGGTATTCGCCGATATCGGTCACGAACCAGGTGAGGCGCGCGATGTGCTCGGGCTTGCCGCCGGCCTCGGCCAGGACCGCGAGGATATTGGAGAGCGCCTGGCGCACCTGGGGCACGAAGCCCTCGCCGAAGCGCCCTGCCGAATCCCAGCCGATCTGCCCGCCGATGATGACGATGCGGCCCTCGCCCATCAGGCCGTTCGCGTAACCCTTGGGCGCGGGCCAGCCCTTGGGCTGCAGGTTGGTGAGGCTCATGGGGTCAGGCTTTCGCAGGCGGCGGCGTAGCGCGCAAGGGCCGCGCGCAGGTCGTCGGGGATGGGCTTGGGGCGGGCGGTGTCGAGGTCGGTCGTCGCGTTCACGAAGCGGAAGCGGACCAGTTCAACCTCGGCCTTATGGGCGTGCAGCGTGGTGGCGTAGGAGGCGCCGCCGATGCGGGTGATGAGCGGCGTGAAGACCACGTGATCGCCCATGCGGCCGGGCGCGAACCAATCGGCCTCGGCATGGACGAAGCCGGTGCCGGTGCGCCGCTCGCCGTGGATGTGGTGGAAATCGAGCTGGAGGGTGAGCTCGAAGAAATCCTCGATGGCGGCGTTGGCCAGCGTGAACCAGGCGCCGAAGAAGGCGATGCCGGCCGGGTCGCAATCGGAGAAGCGGATGCGGCCGGGGATGCGCGCGGACGCGGCAGGCAGGGCGGAGGCGGGAACAGGTGAGGGGCGGGTCATGAGTGCCTGAGGGCGAAACGTTGCAGCTTGCCCGTGCCGGTGCGGGGCAGGCTCTCCGCGAAGATGACGCGGCGCGGATACTTATAGGGCGCGATGGCCGCTTTCACATGCTCCTGCAGGGCCTTGGCCATCGCGTCATCGGCCGTGAAGCCCGCATGCAGCACGACATGGGCGGTGACGAGCATGCCGCGCTCGGGGTCGG
>LNFM01013296.1_pt1 | contig 10968 bp, 9 predicted proteins | sample 596031 | NCBI WGS metagenome assembly LNFM01 (sample SAMN04254537, study PRJNA301005) | activated carbon metagenome | isolation source: dual media filters at the Ann Arbor, Michigan drinking water treatment plant | place: USA: Ann Arbor | reverse complement strand
GTCCGTGAGGTCAAGCGCGGTGAACTTCAGCTCGGGAGCCGGGCCAAAGGCAGGACCATCCATCATGTGTCATTCCCAAAATGCAAAAGGCCCCGCGATGGGGCCTTGTCGTCCTCGATGGCGGCAGCAACCGCTCTGGCGCCGCGTCAGAAAGCCGTTGCCACTGCTATGTCCCGTCTTCCAGCGGCGTATACCCCGCCGCCTCGCGCTTCTCGTTCAGCGTCAAGAAACCGGCCGCATTGAGCCGCGCCCACAGCGCCTCGCGCTCCGGCACCAGCGCCGCAACACCATCGAGATCCGGCTTCAGCTCCAAACCACCGCCGAACGCCGCCCCAGCGCCTACCCCAATCGATTACGCCCTCTTCGCATGCCACCACCACATCCCACGCTCCTCCAAAATGCGCTCTGCCTCCTTTTCACCCGCCTCCGTCAGTTCCATCTCAGGTACAGGTATCTGAAAGTACGGAGGGCCAACCGCACTGCGCCGATCCGCCCAGACTTTGGTGTCCGGTAGAAAAGTCAGATGCGTGACGATTTCGTTAATTACTCTTTCAGCTTCGTCTTGAGAAACGGAACGCCCCCCAGTTGCTAGCGAGGACATTTCAAGCACAACGAGACCACGGCGAATGAGCGTGCGAACTGCGTCTTGCACCGCTGCAACTTCTTCCAAATTTCCACTCCGCTCCGTGGTCTTGTAAATCAACATCGGGAAGTCCTGATATCCCTCCTCCATCTCGGACAATATTCGCATCTCGATCTCGGACAAGTCGGCCATATTTCTCTTCCCTAATCTTCCTTATCGAGAATCGTAATGTGACTGCCCTCTGGCTGATTGCGTCCGGATCGATACCGATAATAATACCGGTTTAACAATTTCTGCTGCGATCCTCTTCGAACCCGTGTCGCAGGCCGTTCCATAATACGGACTTCCTCATCTGTTATTAGGTTCCGAAGTATAATCCCGTTACCTTTCGCGCGCTTGTACAATACGAACCCTCTATCACCCAACTCCTTCCGCAACCGGTTCACACCCCAGTCCGGATTCGTATTCGGGATCGCATCCCGCAGCAACTCCCTGAGCCGCGCCGACGCCTCCGCCAGTTCGCCTTCGCGCGCGCGAATTGCTCCCTCGGCCGTCTCGATGAGACTGGGCGTTGGCTTCCAGTCTGGATCGCGATCACGCACGCGCCGCAGCGCCTGCTTGGCCAGCGCCTCAGCGATCTCATACCGCGCCGCCTGCGCAGGCGTCATCTCTGGCAGACCGCCAGGCCGTCCCCGGCCGCCGCCGCGCGCCTGCGAAATTCGCGTCTCGCCATCACCTCGGCGCCGGTCTTCCCGCGACAACCCCTCATCAACCCATTGCCCACCATCCGGTTGGCCACGCGGCACACGCGGTTGATCGGGGCGGTACTTCAGAAATTGATCGGAGAAGCGCCCCGCGAGGGGCGCACACTCAAAAGGGACGTTTCGCTCCTCCTTCCCGTCTTCCAGCGGCGTATAGCCCGCCGCCTCGCGCTTCTCGTTCAACGTCAAGAAGCTCGCCGCGTTGAGCCGCGCCCACAGCGCCTCGCGCTCCGGCACCAGCGCCGCGACACCGTCGAGGTCGGGCTTCAATTCGAGCCCGCCGCCGAACGCCGGCCCGAGCCAGCCGCTTAACGCCTGCGCCGTGCGGTTAACGAGCGGCAGCACCGTCTGCCGCCAGAACGCCCGCGTCGCCTCCTGGTAATTCGAATAGGTGTTGTCGCCCGGAATGCCGAGCAGCATCGGCGGCACGCCTATGGCGAGTGCAATTTCCCGAGCCGCCGCATTCTTCGCCTCGATGAAGTCCATGTCGCGCGGAGAGAGCGACAGCGGCTTCCAGTCGAGCCCACCTTCGAGCAGCAACGGCCGCCCCGCGTGCTTGGCACCCTGGAAGTTCGCTTCTAATTCCGACTTTAACCGGTCGAACTGCTCCGCCGTCAGCCGCCCCGCGCCGTTGCCGTAAACGAGCGCTCCCGACGGCCGCGCCGAGTTGTCGAGCAGCGCCTTGTTCCAGCCGGCCGCCGTGTTGTGAATGTCGATCGCGGTCGCCGCCGCCTCGATCGGGCTCAACCCATAATGATCGTTCGCCGGATGGAAGAGCTTCATGTGCAGGATCGGCGCCACGCCGCCGGGCGCGGTCTCAGCATCCGCGGAGAAACGCACACTCGCCCCGTTCGCCGTATATTCGAACCCCTCCGGCCAACCCTCGCGACCAGGAATGATCGCCATCCGATCCGGCCGCAACGCATGCAGTTCGCGCACGCGCTCGTTCAGCACTACCGCCTCGGCATAGGCATTGCCGGACACGAGCAGAAACCCGAACCAGCTCTCGAAGAAATCCGCCGACGACTGGATCGCATTCGGCTGCCGGATGAGATCGAGCAGCGGATGCGTCTCGTGTTCGTGTGCGCCTTCATAGAGCAGCAGCGGGATCGACGCCGCCGCTTCCGCGATCATGCGCACCGACCGATAGACGATCGGGTTCTGCATATAGCCTTCGCGCGCGAACGTCTGGTAGTCGCGTGGGCTCCACACCGGCCGCCCCAACGTCTCCATCGCGATCACCGCCCCCACGCGTGAGGCTTTCTCCTCGCCCGCCGGAAGCGCTCCCGTCAGTGCAAACGGCGCACGCCGCGGCTCCGCCCACAGGTGAGCGAACCGGTCCGTCCATCGGGCCATGTTGTGTCCTTCAAATCGTTGTGGAAATGACGCGCCCGGCGGCCGGCTCCACGCGGGGAGTCGACGGGCGCAAACTAAAGTGTCCTGATCCCCGGCCGCGCCAGCGGCGTGAGTTTCAGATCTGTCAGCGCCCACACGAGCGCATCGAGCCGGTCCGGACTGCGCCCACCCGCGCGGCCATCGCCGGCAAACGCCATCATCTGCGCTTCCAATTTCTCAAACCGCCCCACGTGCGACACACGCCCTTCCGCATAGAGCGCCGCCACCGGTTCCGCGCGCAGCCACTTGCCCCGCGTCGCCGTCACCTTCTGCACGGGAACGTTCTCATCCATCTGCTTCAGGATCGCGACCACCAGATCGCCACCCTGGTTGGTCTCAGCGACAATATGATCGGCCCGATAGTCGTGATAGGCCGCCACCGCCGCGCGCGCCCACACGTGCGGCTCGCGTCCCTCGAGCGTCAGATCGGCAAGAACGAACACGCGCCCGTCCTCCGCTTCGCCCGCGACCACGATCCCGCACGCATCCGATGTCTTCGTCGCCGTCACCGGCGGATCGACCGCGACCACGATACGCCGCAAGTCGGGCGCCATCCCAACCCGCGAACTCTCGATCCAATCCCGTCGCCACAGCGCGCCTTGCTCGCCCTCGACGATCTCGCCCAGCAATTCCTGCCGCCCCAGCACTGATCCCTGATACCTCCGCTCCATCTCCGTCACGAACCCCGGAGCGAGGTTGTCCGCGTTATCATGCGTCGCGGCTCGCATCGTCACCGTCGCCGCATCCGCGATCAACGACTTCAGAAACGGCAGCGGCCGCGGCGTCGTCGTCACGCACACGCGCGGCACGGTTCCAAGTCGCAACGCAAACTGCAGCATGTCCCACACCTGGTCCGGATCCCGCCACTTCGCGATCTCGTCGCACCAGGCAAATTCGAATTGCGGTCCGCGCAGACTGTCCGGCGTCTCCGCCGAGAACACATGCGCCACCGACCCGTTCGGCCAAACGATCCGCCCGTTCGACGCCTCGAATACCGGACGCTCCTCCTCGGCGTGAACCGCCAGCAACCCCGACGCACCCTCGATCATCACGCGCCGCACATCGGCGAACGTCTCGCCAATGAGCGCAATCCGCCGCGAACGCCGCGCGTCGCCATCCCACAAGCCGAGCGCCTGCGCCCGCACCCATTCCGCGCCCGCCCGCGTCTTGCCGGCCCCACGACCGCCGAGCAGTAGCCACACCCGCCACGCAGCGCCGTCCTCGGGCGGCAGCTGATCGTCCCGCGCCCAGAACCGCCAATCGAAGTAGATCCGGCGGATCTGCGCGTCGGTCAGTTCATTCAGGCTTGGCGGGTTCGTCGCTGAACTTGGCGCTGAGGCGTTCAAGACGCTCCGCAATCTCGCGGCGCATCCGGTCGGCCTCGGCACGGTCATGGCTCTGGCCTCCATCGGTCTCCGGCACCTTGCCCTGCGTATTGGCAAGTTCGGTCACGCGCTCCATCGCGGTGACCGTCTGCGTCACGGCGCGCGCCGTCTTCTCTTGATCTTGGGGTGACATATTTGGGGTGTTGGCCATGGTTCTCTCCAGCTTCAACAGGAGCCGGTCGATAATGCGATGCAGCCGCTCCACTCGCTGCGCATGCGTCTCAGCCGGCCGCTCCTCGTCGAGGGGAACCGCCGGTATGTGTTCTGCTGCTTGGCTATCATCGGCTGCCGGTACGAACCGCACAGCCGGCGGCGCCACGACCATCTCGCGAACGAGGTTGCGATCCGCGCGTCGCGGCCAGTTCTCACGCCGCAACTGTTTGTAGATGCGGTCCTTGCTGATCCCATACCGCACGCCGATCGCGTCGACGGCCTCATCCGTGGTCTCGTACGCCAGCCGGATCGCAGCCCACGCGTCATCGCTGAGGACCACGCGCGCCGCCATCCCAAGCCGCCTCTTTCGTTTCAGCTCATTCAGGTGTTCGAACGGGTACAGCCCCACACCGGCATGGCCAGTGTGTGGGCCACTCAATCGCGTGTGGACGAAATAAAAAAACAGCCCGGAAGCATCCCTGCCGCCGCGCCGCCCGCAACTCTCGCACCATAGCGAAACCCTACTCCACCAGCGTCACGCTGTCAAACGCAAAATCTCCATTTTCTGTTTTATTTCAGATGCTTGAAGCCGGAAAACACCCGAACACTCCAGGATACGCGCCCCCCGAACCCCGGGGATAACATTCGCGCAAAAAATCATCCCGACCCCGCCCGCCGAACAATCCCTGCAAACCTGTCCCCCGCGAAACAGCGCGCCACCGCCCGAACGGCCAATGTGATCCCAACGAACGCGACACACGCTGAAGCAAAGGATCACCGCCATGCTCCGCTCATCCAACGCCCTCAAGTCCCTCGCCGCCACGGCAACCGCCGCCCTCCTCGCTACGATCTTCCTCAGCGCTGCCGCGCACGCCGGTTGCGGCGGCGGACACGGTGGCGGATACAGCACCCGCACGACTTACAGCACGCCCTCGCCGGCCTACGCCTCCAAGCTGCGCGCCCGCAAGGCCGCCGAAGCCCGCGCGGTCGCCGCCGCCAAGCGGCAGAAGACGATCGAGATCGCCAAGGCCCGCGCCGCCGCCAAGGCCCGCACGGTGGTCACCGCGAAAAAAGCCGACGCCAAAGCCGAACGGGTCGCAGCCGTCTCTGAGACCGCAACACCCGAAACAAAGGCCCCCGCAACGAAGACTGTCGAAGTCGCAGCCACGCCCTCCACGTGCCGCAAGTTCGTCCCCGCCACCGGCACCACCGTCGAAGTCCCCTGCTCGATCGAGTAACGTCCCCAACGAATCGGTCGAGCCGCAGCCGGAGAGCCCCCGCCTCTCCGGCTGTCCGTCTGCCACACTTTGATTGTCTGACCGACCCGGCCCGTGACCGCCGTTACGCTTCAGCGCCCTGATACCGGCTTACACCATCCCCGAGATAAGCATTATTGGCTTCCCGGATTTTGGCCGCTTCATCGTCATAGAGGAACGGCAAGAACGCATAACGCCGTCCGCGCGTCACCGGCGAAACGGCATGTAGCAGCGAGCACGAAAACACGACCGCTCCACCCGGTGGCGCCTTAAAGCCGCGCGATCCGTATTCGGGGAAACAGACCTCGCCGCCATCTAAGTCACTGTTGAGATTGATCGACACCGCGAACCTGCGATGCGCAGTGCCTTTGGTCGTGTTGTCCCGGTGCGCGCGAAAATGGCCACCGTCCTCCGCCGCGTAACACGAGACGATGTAGCGCTCCATGCGCGTAACCGCGAACTGATGCACCTTGCGAATTTCCGGCACCACGCACCGCTTCACGCGCCGTTGCGTCTCCGCAACCAAATTTGGGTCTTCGATGGTGTAGTCCTTGCGCCGCTTGTGGCCATGATCGTGGATAGCAACCGTTTTGCCGTCGACTTCGCGCATGAAGCCGGACTCCGTCCCACCATGCGCCTCGTAGAGCCCGATCAGATGCGCGCAGAACTCCGGCTCGAACACATCCGGCAGCACCAAGATCGGCGCCGGCACCTCAAATCCGGCAAAGCGCTCCGGTGGCGGCAAAGCATCGAGATAAGTGAGTATCTCTCCAATGTCCGAACCGTCCGCCGCAAATGGCACCACCGTCTTCACCCGCAACGTCGGATCGAGCACCACCCACATCCGCCGCACCGGCAATCCGCGAGCGTCGGCAGGTGCGTCGAATGGAATAGCCCCATAAAGCCGCCCCACGGCCCCATCGAAATCGCACAGATACCGCATTCCCGGATAGCGGTCTGCGATACGGGCCTCGCTCACGTCGGTGGGGTCGGAGGAAACCCCGAAGAAACACCCCTTGAGATCATCGAAAAAGCCACGGTGTGCCGCAACGGCTTGAATGATCGCATGCGAATGATGATCGCGCGCACTCCCGAAGAAGCACAGAACGATGTACCGCCCCGCCGCCGTATCGAACGCATAATTCGGATTGGACAAAGAGCGTTGCCGGAACCATGGGCCAGGTTCGCCCGGCATCAAAAGCTTGAATTGGGCCATTGCAATCGTTCCCGGTGGGGATGCGCACACCAGCGAATTGGACTACGCTTTTCTGCGTCTATTCGGCTCCAGGTGCCATACGTGCCTTTACTTGAGATCATTATCCTACTGACGCTCGCAGCCTTCATCGCCGGCTACGTGGACGCGATTGCGGGCGGCGGCGGCCTCATCACCGTGCCGGCCCTCATGCTCGCCGGCCTCTCCCCCGTCGAAGCCATCGCCACCAACAAGCTACAAGGCACCGCAGGCGTCGCAGCCTCCACCTTCGCTTTCTGGAAAGCCGGCCACCTCGACACAAAAGCCCTGCGCCGCGCCATCCCCGCTGCCGCCATCGGCGCCGCGGTGGGCTGCCTTCTCGTCGGCGCGCTCGATGCAACCCTCCTCAAGCGCGCGATCCCCGTAGCCCTCATCCTCATCGCGCTCTACTTTGCGTTTCAGCGCCCAGCTACCCAACAAAGAGCCACCCAACACAGAACCGAGCCGCACGACGCCGCGCCACCCACTCCGCTCTCACCCACGCGCACAGCCCTCGTCGCGTTCCCCGTCGCGGCCTACGACGGCTTCCTCGGCCCCGGCGCCGGGTCATTCTATATGGCCGGCCTCACGAGCCTCGCCCATGCGCCGCTCCTCTCAGCGCTGGCCAACACCAAACCGCTGAACCTGACCTCGAACGCGGTCGCGCTCGTCATCTTCGCCTTAAGCGGCAACCTCGTCCTCTGGGCCGGCCTCCCCATGGCGCTCGCCCAATTCGCCGGCAGCCGCCTCGGTGCCGCCTCCGCACTCCGCCACGGCGCCCCCCTCATCCGCCCCGCCATCGTGACAGTCTCTCTGCTCCTCGCCGCCCGCCTCTTGTGGACGGCCTGAAGACAGCGCGCACCGCGGCCGGGCGGCGACCTGAGGCTGGATGAAGCAAAGTCGGCATCCGCCCGATAGCCGCGAAGGTTTTCGCAGGCGGGGGTGAAATGGCACCGCAGACGCACTATATCTGGCCGCACAGTGTGCCCAGCCGGGCCCAGTCATCGTTTCAGAATGGCCATCTTTTCAGAATGGGTTGAACACAATGAAGCGCATCGCACTATTTCTGGCGACGAACATCGCCGTTCTGGTCGTCATATCCATCTTGATCAGCGTCTTGGGCCTTGGCCGCATCGCGGATGCCAATGGGATCGACTACTGGTCACTTCTCGGGATGTCGGCCGTGATCGGTTTCACCGGTGCCATCATCTCTCTGCTGATTTCCAAACCGATGGCCAAGTGGCAGACGGGGGCCCACGTTATTACCGAACCGGCAAACGCCGAAGAGCGCTGGCTCCTTCAGTCCGTCGAGCAGCTCTCGGCCCGAGCCGGCATCAGAACGCCTGAAGTCGCAATCTACGAGGGCGAGCCGAACGCGTTCGCCACCGGTGCATTCAAGAACTCTGCCTTGGTCGCCGTCTCCACGGGCCTGCTCCAGACCATGAACCAAGAGGAAGTCGAGGCCGTTCTCGCGCACGAAGTCGCCCACGTCGCCAATGGCGACATGGTCACCATGACGTTGATTCAGGGCGTGGTGAACACGTTCGTGGTGTTCCTGTCGCGCATCGTCGGCTATGTCGTCGACAAGCAGATAAACAAGGACGGCAACGGCCAAGGCGTGGGCTACATGGTAACCTCGCTCATCGCGCAGATCGTGTTCGGCGTCCTCGCCTCCATGATCGTCGCCTGGTTCTCACGCCACCGCGAATTCCGGGCCGATGCCGGAGCAGCCAACTACATGGGCCAGCCCAACAGCATGATCCGCGCCTTGGCGACGCTGGGTCGCGTCGATCCGGGTGAATTGCCCAAGTCGATCCAGGCCATGGGCATCAGCGACCGGCCGGGCTTCATGGCGCTCTTCTCCACCCACCCTCCGATCGAAGAGCGGATTGCGGCACTGCGCAATCACACGGGCTAAGTGCGGCGCAGGGGCACGGCGGTGGTTTTCACCACGTGCCCCTCGACGATCCTGGGGCGCAATCTGCGAAAGAATTGAAGACTGGGCGCCACCGGGCAATATCGACGCCTGAACCGTTCCATAGCGATGTGCCATTCAAGGCATCGTTTACCCTCTCCGCACACGGCAGATCCGTGCGCCATAGTTGCGTAAAATTCGAACGATCCCGCTAAGCAGACTTTGACGTCAGCTCCCTAAAACTCGATGCAAATTGATTGATGCGCGCGCCGGCGCGTGTCCGCGTTTTCGTGTGGGAGTTTGACCGTGGCCCTTGCCGTCTGGACCGATAGCCAAGTTCTCGCCCAACTCAATTCCGGCACCAAATGGTCGGGCACCACAATCACCTATTCATTCCCCTCGCTTTCGGCCGGCATGTACACCGGCAGCGGCGAAGGCCCCGGCTTCCGTGCCTTCACCGACGGGCAAAAGCCCTTGGCCCGCCTCGCCCTGCAGCTGTGGGACGACATCATCGCCCCCGATATGACCGAAGCCGCGGCCGGAACCTCCTACTCCTCGACGAACCTCGAACTCGCCTTCTCCACCACCGAAGTCAGCTACGCGCATGCATATTTTCCAACCGTTGGCAGCGTCTGGTTCAACCAGACATTCACAGGCGGCAACTCGCTGACCGCTCCCACCATCGGCCAGCATGGCTTCCTCACCTACATCCATGAACTGGGCCATGCCATGGGCCTCGAACACATGGGCGAATATAACGGCGCCGATAACAACGGCCCCTCCAGCTTCCAGGATAGTACAGTCTATTCCGTCATGTCCTATTACGGCCCGAGCTGGGGATCGGGCGCATCCAACGGCGAAGGCCAGGTGGCCTGGGCCGATTGGGTCGCCGCCAACGGCCAGCGCTATGCGCCCCAGACGCCGATGGTCAACGACGTAATGGCCATGCAGGCCATGTACGGCGCCGAGACCACGACGCGCACCGGCGATACGGTGTACGGCTTCAACTCCAACGTCACCGGCAATACCGCGTCGATCTACAATTTCTCCACCAACCTCAATCCGATCCTCACCATTGTCGACAGCGCCGGCAACGACACCCTCGACCTCAGCGGATATTCCACCGCCAGCACCATCGACCTAGCGCCCGGCGCGGCCTCCTCCGCCAATTCCATGACGCTCAACATCTGGATCGCGCGATCGGCCGTGATCGAGAACGCGCGCGGCGGTTCGGCGGCCGACATCATCCGCGGCAACCAAGTCGCCAACGTGCTGACCGGCAATGGCGGCAACGATCAGCTCTTTGGCCTCAGCGGCGATGATCGCCTTATCGGCGGCGCGGGGTCCGACACCATCGACGGCGGGGCAGGTATCGATACCGCTGTGTTCGATGTCGCCTGGAGCGCGATCGCCTACAGCTACAACAGCACGACGATGACCTTCACCTTCACCGGGTCCGGTTGGACCGACACCATCGTCAACGTCGAAAACTTTACCGACAGCCTGAACGTCACGCGCACGGCCTCGCAACTGACCACGGCGACTCCGCCCCCCGCGCCCACGCCGTCGAACGTATCGATCAGCCCCCTCACATCGTCCGTCGCGGAAGGCAACGGCGGCACGACTGCAAACACCATGCAGTTCCGCGTCACACTGGCCACCGCCGCGACCGCCAACGAGACCATCAACTGGGGTCTATCCGGCGGCACCGCGACCGCCGCTTTGCCGCCGGCGAAACCACCAAGACCGTCACCCTCACCATTCTCGGCGACACGGTTGTCGAAGCCAACGAAACCGTCTCGGTGGTCCTCTCGAATGCGTCCTCGGGATTGCGCATCGCGACCGGCACCGCCACCGCGACCATCACCAACGACGACACGGCGGCCCCGCCACCCCCCACCAACTCGACCATCACAGGCACTGCCGCCACCGACTACCTTTACGGCGCGGCTGCCGCCGATATCATCTACGGCCTCGCCGGCAACGACTACCTATACGGACGCGCCGGCGACGATATCCTCCACGGCGGCACCGGCAGTGACCGCATGACCGGCGAAGCCGGCAACGACATCTACTACGTCGACCATACCTCCGACCTCGTCATCGAAGCCGCGAACGGCGGCATTGATACCGTCCGCACCACGCTCGCCGCCACCATGGCCGCGGCCAACGTCGAGAACCTGCAATATATCGGCACTGGAAACTTCCGCGGCACCGGCAACGCACTCGCCAACGAAATCCGCGGTGGAGCAGGCAACGACACGCTCGACGGCGGACTTGGCAACGACC
>LNFM01012706.1_pt1 | contig 10971 bp, 8 predicted proteins | sample 596031 | NCBI WGS metagenome assembly LNFM01 (sample SAMN04254537, study PRJNA301005) | activated carbon metagenome | isolation source: dual media filters at the Ann Arbor, Michigan drinking water treatment plant | place: USA: Ann Arbor | reverse complement strand
GGTGGAGCGCAACCGGTTCCAGACCTTCCTGCTGGAGGATTCCATCCACCAGGGCGCCGCCCTGCTGAGCGAACCCTTGCAGCCCCTGCCGCTGGAGGATTGCATCGCCAACCGCCCCGGCCCGGTGCTGGTGCTGGACCAGGTGACGGACCCGCGCAATGTGGGCGCCATCCTGCGTTCCGCCGCCGCCTTCGGTGCCGCCTGCGTGGTGATGCAGGACCGCCATGCCCCGCCCGAGACCGGTTCCCTGGCGCGGGCGGCCTCCGGCGCGCTGGAACTCGTGCCGATCTCGCGGGAGGTGAACCTCTCCCGCGCCATCGTCGCCTTGCAGAAGGCCGGCTTCTGGGTGCTTGGCCTGGCCGGGGAGGGTCAGCGCACGCTGGGCGAGGCGGTGCCGCGCGACCGGCGCTGCGTGCTGGTGCTGGGCGCCGAGGATGCGGGCCTGCGCCGCCTGCAGCGGGAGACCTGCGACGAGCTGGTCCGCCTGCCCATGGTGCCGGAGGTGGAAAGCCTGAACGTCGCCGCCGCCGCCGCCGTCGCGCTGTATGAAATCGCCCGCGGCGCGCTGCCGGATGACGAGGCGCCCGATCCGCAGGACGAACTGGCCGAGGATGACGACGACGGCTTCGAGCTGAAGCTCGCGGAGGGGGACGGCCCGGAATGACCAGCGCCGCCGCCACCGCCATCCTGGCCGCCCGCCGCGGCCGGCAGAACCTGGTCCCACTCGGCGCCCATGCCCCGGCCGATGTCGCCGGTGGCTATGCGGTGCAGCGGGAGGTGGCGCAGGCCATGGGCGCCATCCCGCCCGCCGGCTTCAAGATCGGCGCCACGACGCGGCAGATGCAGGCCTATCTGGGCCTGGCAGGCCCCGCCGCCGGCTTCGTGCCGGCCGCCGGGCTGCATGCTTCGCCGGCCCGGCTGCGGCTGGCGGATTTCGTGGCGCCGGGGGTGGAATGCGAGGTCGGGCTGCGGCTCGGCGCCGACCTGCCGGCCGGCCCCTGCACCCGCGCGCAGGCCCAGGCGGCGGTGGCGGAGGTCTTCGCCGCCATCGAGATCGTCGAGAAGCGCTACGACGACCTGGCCGCCCTCGGCACGCCCACGCTGATCGCGGACCAGGTGTTTCATGCCGGCGGCGTGCTCGGGGCGCCGGCTGCCAATTGGCGGGACCTCGACCTCGGCGCCACGCGCGGTCGGATGGTGGTCGGCGGCGAATTGCGCGGCGAGGGGGTGGGCGCCGATCTGCTGGGGCATCCGATGGAGGCGCTGGCCTGGCTTGCCGCCTCCCCCGCCGCATCCGTCTTCGGCGGGCTGCGCGCGGGCCAGGTGGTGTTTCTCGGCTCCGTCACCCCGCCAATCTGGATCGAGGGGCCGGCCGAGGTGGTGGTGGAATTCGACACGCTGGGCCGGGTGGAACTGCACTTCACCTGATCGCGAGCAGCGCGGCGAATCGGCCGCGTTCATGGTCCGGCAATTTCGGTCTGCCATTCTGACCTCGCCGCAACCTGACCCCGCGGCATCTCGCCAGGATGGCGCCCCCGAATGCTGGGACCGCCATGCGAATAGCAGACTGGAACACCCTGCCCGAGGATCTGCAGCTTGTGCTGTCCCGTGAGGCGCTGCGCCGCGCGGCGGAGACGCTTGCGGAACACGCGGAGCTGCTGGCCGAGGAGATGGAGCAGGGCACGCTGTCCGACCGCGGTGGGCCGGATGCGCTGCGGCTGTTCGCCGCCGTGGTGCGCGCCACCAATGACGATGCCTTCGGCCAGGTGGGGCACGCATAGCGCGCCCAGCGCGCCTGACGGCCAAGCGCGCCTGATGCGCCAAAGGGGTGACAGGGCGCTGGCGCCGCGCTACCTCGGCGGTGGCTGTCCCTTGCCGGGTTAGCACAGCGGTAGTGCAGCGGTTTTGTAAACCGAAGGTCGGGGGTTCGATCCCCTCACCCGGCATACCCGCCACCCCGCCAGATAAGTCGCCCGAAGCAATGTGAAATTGCACCAAGCGTAATTACTTGCAGGCCGAGAGAAGTCACGAAGCCGGATTACGTTTCGGGCAGTCGTCTCAATCTTGGTGATTGCCGAATTGCGCATCATCCATCACGATCCTGCCAGTATTCTACGGGTATCCGGCACATGATCTCGAAGTCTGCTCCCTTGCCGCAAATGCAGCCGGTCGCGCCGGACCTGGCGGCGGCTTCACAGGCGCTGCCGCAACGGCTGAGCCTCCGCAATGCCATGCTGCTGATCGCGGGCGTCTCCGCCCTGCTCTGGGTCGCCATAGGGATGATCGCGGATCGCCTGTTCGGCTGAGCCTGCGTCTTTCGAATCCCGCGGCTCGGCCAGGCGCAGCAATTGCGCCATGCCGCTGGCATCGCCCAGCAGGGCCGCCTTCTCCGGCCGCGTCAGCACGGCCAGCGCATCCGCCAGGGCCGTGGCCTCCTCCAGCTTTGCCCGGCCCATCAGCAGGGCCGGGTCCAGCGGATCCTCGCGCGGGCGGCGCGGCGGCGGCAGCATCAGCCGATGCGCCTCCCGCAGCGTCGCATCGGCCGCCAGGTGCTGCACCGCCTCCGCCGCAGCGGCCTGCTCCACCAGCCGGCGCCGGATGGTGTTGGCGCGGTTCAGCACGGCAGGCGGCGCGGATTCCTCCGGGATCGACAGCAGGCCCAGGCGCCGCAACAGCCCGGCCGGCCGCGCCGTCAGCGCCGCCAGCGGCACCGCCAGCGCCAGCCCCAACGTCACCGGCAGCATCCACAGCGCCAGGTAGGGCGAGACCAGCCAGGACGCGGCGCCGAACAGCAGGCCGAAGACGGTGTGCCGCCAATACAGCCGCAGCACCGTGCCCCAGGCCAGCCGGCCGTCATCGCGCTGCTGGGGCTGCCAGCCGGAATCCCGGCCGGTCAGGATGGAGGCCACATCGGCGCTTTGCGTCAGCATCGTCACCGGCGCCAGCAGGCCGGCCACCAGGGTTTCCACCAGCATGCTCAGGAAGGACCGGATGGGGCCGCCAATGCCGCGCCGCTCCTCTGGATTCCGCAGAAGCAGGACCCAGGCGAGCAGCTTCGGCACCAGCAACAGCGACATGGTGACGATGAACAGCCACATGGCGCGCACCGGGTCCACCACCGGCCAATCCGGGAACAGGGAGGGGCCGGAGGGGAAGTAGTTCGGCCGGATGAAGCGCACCTCCAGCGCGCCGAACACGCCCACCACCAGGAACAGCAGCCAGAGCGGTGCGGTGATGTAGCTGCCGATTCCGGTGAACAGGTGCAGCCGGCTGATCGGATGCAGCCCGCGCGCCGGCAGCACCGCGGCGTGCTGGAGGTTGCCCTGGCACCAGCGCCGGTCGCGCACCGCGAGTTCGGTCAGCGAGGGCGGGCTTTCCTCGTAGCTGCCGCGCAGCGCAGGCACCATGTGCACCGCCCAGCCCGCGCGGCGCAGCAGGGCGGCCTCGACGAAATCATGGCTCAGGATATGCCCGCCGAAGGGTTTCGGGCCGCGCAGCGTCGGCAGGCCGGCATGGTCGGCGAAGGCGCGGGTGCGGATGATGGCATTGTGGCCCCAGTAATTGCCCTCCGCCCCATGCCACCAGGCGATGCCGGCGGCGATCATCGGGCCGTAGACCCGCCCGGCGAATTGCTGCATCCGCGCGAAGAACGAGGTGCCGTTGACGATCACCGGCAGCGTCTGGATCAGGCCGACATCGGGGTGCGATTCCATCGCCGCGGCCAGGCGCACCAGCGCATCCCCCTCCATCACGCTATCGGCGTCGAGGACGAGCATGCAGGGATAGGCGGCGCCGAAGCGCTGCACCCATTCGGCGATGTTGCCGGCCTTGCGCTCATGGTTCCTGGGCCGGCGGCGGTAGAAGATGTGGTCGTGGTCGCCGGTGCGGTCGCGCAGCGCCAGGAAGGCCGCTTCCTCCGCCACCCAGGCATCGGGGTCCGTGGTGTCGCTCAGGATGAAGATGTCGAAGTGCTGGCCGCGTCCGGTCGCCGCCAGGCTTTCATGGATGGCTTGCAGCCCCGCCATCACCCGCGCCGGTGGCTCGTTATAGACCGGCATGAGGAGCGCGGTGCGCCCTTGCAGCGCCGGCATGGGCGAAGCCGGGTCGATGCCCAGCCGCCGCCCGCCCCCCGCCAGCAGGCTGCCGAAGCCGGCCAGCGCGCTGAGGAAGGACAGGGCGATCCAGCCGAACAGGGCGACGAACAGCGCCAGCAGCGTGATTTGCAGCGCGGTCGGGCGGCTGATGTCCAGCACCAGCCCCATCTCCCGCGCGCCGAAGCCCGTCAGCAGCACCGCCCCGCCCAGCACCAGCAGCCGCCTGGCCCACATCCGCGGCGGGGAGGACGGGCGCCGATCGGGGCCGGGCGCCGGCTTCTGCCGCAGCGACTGCACCGGCATGGCCAGCGGTGCCGCATCCGGCAGGGCACGCCAGGGCGCCGCCGCGTGGCTCAGAGTGTCCATCGGTAGAGCCAGGTCTCGGTCAGCGGCCGGTCGCCCAGCTTCAGCACCGCCCGCAGCTCCACCAGCCGCGCCGCGCCGGGCACCAGTTCGAAATGCACGCGCCAGCCGCCATTCTGCGGATTGCGCTGCACCACGGCGTTGCGGATTTCCCCGGCGCTGTGGGACAAATCGAGCGTCGGCGTGGCGTCGGCCGGCACCTCCCCGGCCCGGCCACCGGCCACATCCAGCACGAAAAGCCGCCCCGCCCGCCCGGCCGCGCCGCTGCGGGTTTCCGTGAACTGCGCCAGATCGGCGCTGCCGGGGAAGACCGGCATCCAGTGCAGGCGATAGACGTAGTTGTATTCCTCCCCCGGGCGCATCGGCTGGTCCGGGCGCCAGAAGGCCACGATGTTGTCATTCACCTCATTGTCGGTCGGGATCTCCACCAGTTGGATGCGCCCCGCGCCCCAATCGGCGATCGGCTCCACCCATAGCGAGGGGCGCCGCTCATACACCGCCTCCAGGTCATTGTAGCTGAAGTGGTCGCGCCGGCGCTGCATCAGGCCGAAGCCGCGCGGATTGACCTCGGCGAATTCGCTCACCTGCAGGTCGCGCGGATTCTGCAACGGCCGCCAAAGCTGCTCACCGCGGGAGGTGGCGACCATCAGCCCATCCGAATCATGCACCGCCGTGCGGTAGTCATCCGCCGTGCCGCGGTCATTCGGGGCGAAGAAATACATGCTGGTCAGCGGCGCGACGCCGACGGCCACCAAGGCCACCCGCGGATAGATCACCGCCTGCACGTCGAAGACCGTGTTGTCCCCGGGCCGGATGGTGAAGCGGAAGGCGGCGCTGGCGCTGGGGCTGTCCAGCAGCGCGTGCACCACCACCGAATTGGCGCCGGCATGCGGGCGTTCCAGCCAGAAGCTGCGGAACACCGGAAACTCCTCCCCGGCCGGATCGGCGGTCTTGATGGCCAGGCCGCGCGCCGAAAGCCCATAGACCTGCCCGCGCCCCACCGCCCGGAAGTAGGAGGCACCGAGGAACACCGCGAGCTCGTCGAACAACCCCTGGGTGTTCAGCGGGTGGTGGATGCGGAAGCCGGCATGGCCGAAGCCGGCGCCCGGCGCCGGGCGGTCGCCCAGGGTGAAGGCGGCGGCGTCGTAGGGGATCGGCCGTGCCCGGCGCTCCGCCACCTCATGCAGCTCGACCTTCTGGGCGTAGAGGAAGCCGCGGTGGAACAGCTGGACGTTGAAATCCGACCCCGCCCCGCGCCACAGCGCCGCCTGCGGGTTGAATCGCAGCGACCGGTATTCGTCATAGCCGAGATCGGTGAAGCCGCGCGGCAGGCTGGTATCCGGCGCCCGGTAGGGCTGGCGCGCCATCTCCCGCGCCAGGTCGCGCACGGTGCTGTCGCTGAACGGCGTGCCTGCCGGTGCCGCGGCAGGCTGTGCTTCCACCTGGTCGGCGGCGGAGCGCAGCAGCAGCGCGGAGGAAGCGAAGGCGGCAAGGGCAGTTCGGCGGTGCAAAGGTGGCCCCCAATCGGCGCAGGTGACGCCGGACTGGCAGGGGCATCCCATCCAGGGCACCCCATCCAGGCACGGCGATCACGTAACGAGCCGAAGCGCGGCCGGTTGCATGCGCCATGCCGCAGTGCCGCATTTGGCCGAGGGTGATCCCTCAGGCCGAGAGCGCCAGCTCGACCGGCAATGCCCCATCGGCCTGCGGCTGGGGGAAGGCCAGGCGCCAGGTGATGCCGGCCGGGTCGAAGCGGGATTCGGCGTGGCCACGCAAATCATGCGTGACGCAGCGTTCGATCAGCCGGGCGCCGAAGCCGCGCCGGCTGGCCGGGACAATCGGCAGGTCGCTGCATTCGGCCCAGCACAGATGCACCCAGGGGCCGGGCTGGCCGCCCGGCACAGCCCCGGGCGGGGCCGCCTCCAGGGTCCAGGTGACGGAGACGCTGCCCGCGGCTTCCGGCCGCAGCGCCCCGTGCTTGGCGGCATTGGTGGCCATCTCGTGCAGCACCATTGCCAGCGACAGGGTCTGCTTGGCCGGCAGCGGCACCTCCGGCCCCTGTGCCAGGATGGCCGCGCCGAAGGGGGCCAGCGTGACCTGTACCAGCGCCTCCAGCCGCACCCGGCCATCCTCCGCCGCGAACAGCGCATCCTGCGCCCTGGCCAGCAGCGCCAGGCGCGGGTTGAAGCTGCGGCGGAACTCCTCCAGCGAGCTGCTCTGCGCCAGGGTCTGCGCCACCATGGACTGCACCACCGCCAGGGCGTTCTTCACCCTGTGGCGCAGCTCCGCCGTCAGCAATTCGCGCTGGCGCTCGGCATGGCGGCGTTCGCCCACATCCAGGAAGGCGGCCACGGCCAGCGGCACCCCACCCTCGGCCCGCACCGGCGCGGCGCTGACGGACAGCACCGTCTCGCCGCCATCGGTGCGGCGCAGGGGCACTTCCAACCCCTCCGTCACCGCCCCGGCCTGGATCGCATCCCGCAGGGGACCGGCCAGCGGTTCGGGCAGGGCGGCGGGGGCGATGGCTGCCAGGGTCGTGCCCCCAAGGGTCGTGCCCCCAAGCAGGGCCTGCGCCCGGGCGTTGCGGAACACCTCCCGCCCCGAGGGGATTTCGGCCAGCACCACCGCGACCGGCATCTGCCCCAGCACGGCGCGCAGCCGCGCCTCACCCTCGCGCAATTCCTGTTCGCGCATGGCCACCGCATCCGCCATGGCGTTGAAGCCGGCGGCCAGGCGGCCGATCTCGCCGCGGTCCGTGCTGTAGCTGCGCACGGCATGGTCGCCCGCGGTCCAGCGCCGGATGGCCTCCAGCAAATGATCGACCGGCTGGCGCAGATAGATCCGGCCGAACAGCCAGGCCGCGGCCATCGCCGACAGCACGCCGACCAGAAGCAGCAGCACGGCCCGGCCGGTCGCCTCATTCACCTGCCGCAGGGCCGGGCCGATGGCGACGCCGGCGCTGACATAAAGCCCGGCCGGGCCGGCGCCGATCGGGACGTAGCCCAGCAGGCGTGGCGTGCCGTCCTGGCTCATCACCTCGATCACGCCAGGCGCGGACGCGCCCAGCAGGTCGCGGAACGGGGCCGGGATCGGCGTGCCGACGAAGGTTTCCGGCTGCGGCACCCGCGCCACGATCACCCCCTGCCGGTCCGCCACGGTGACGGACCCGCCGGGCGGCAGGGCGCCGGAGGCCACGAGATTCTCGGACAGCCAGACGGTATCGAGGCTGGTGATGGCCACGCCGGCGAAACGGCCCTCGGACAGGATGGGCAGGGCCAGCGGCAGGATGCGCCGAAGCTCCCCGCCCGGGCGCTGCACCTCCATCAGGGCGCCGACCTCGAAATCCAGGCTTTCCCGTGCCCGCAGGAAATAAGCGCGGGTGGCGATGGAGCCGGGGCCGGCGGCGCCGGAGGAGCTGCACAGGATGCGGCCTTCGGCATCGCTGATGCCGATCGAGGCGTAGCGCGGCATGCGCTCGCTCAGCGCCGCCAACCCGGCCGCGCAGCCAGGATAGGTGCCGCCCCGCAGATGCGCCTCCCCCACCGCGGCCAGCATGTTGCGGGCGCCTTCGAGCATGCGTGTGAGTTCGGAGGCCGATTGCAGCGCGAAGCGCTGGGTGCCGGCGCGCACATCGTCGATCCGCGCCTGGCGCGAGGCCACCTCGTGCCAAGCCTGGATGGCAAGGGATGGCAGGACGGCAGCCGCGCATAAGGCGGCGATACGCGTCGATAATCGCATCCGGCGCGGCTTTTCCTTTGCCCGGCGCAGTCATGGCGGGAAGGTTGCACTACCCGGCACAATCACGCGTCGCAAGTCAAACCAGGGTCAAGGGCTGGCCGTGACCGATCGCGGAGATCAAAAAAAGGGGCGCCCGTTGCGGGCGCCCCGTCCGGCCTGGCGTGCCAGGGTCTCAGGCGACGTCGCCAGGGCGGCGCAGGGTGGGGTCGTTCGCCAGGCGCGGCTCCTCATGGATGGAGCCGATGGGCGCGGCGCCGGCATAGCCCGGGTTGCGCGCAGGGTTGGCATCCGGATCCCAGCCGCCGCTGCGCCATTCGGCCTGGCGCGTTTCCATGTCCACCGGGCCATGCTGCTCCAGGATCCGCTCGACTTCCGCCGCGCGGCTTTCATCGGTGCGGACGGCAACCAGATGGCCGCCGCGGCGCAGACCCTCGGAGTAGGTGCTGGCGTGCTTTTCCTCCACCCCGGCCGAGGTCAGGCCGCCGAGCAGGCCGCCCGTCGCGGCGCCGACGCCGGCGCCGGTCAGCGTGGCAACCAGCCAGCCGGCGGCGACCAGCGGGCCGACGCCCGGAATGGCCAGGGCGCCGATGCCCGCCAGCAGGCCGGCGCCGCCACCGACCACGGTGCCGAGCGAAGCGCCCGTGGCCGCGCCGGTTTCCGCGCCGGTTTCGCCGGTGGTGTCGGTGGTTCGGGCGCCGTGGACGGACTCGGTCTTCCCGTCATCGGAGCTGCCCATATAGGTGATGTCGTCATGCGTGATGCCGGCGGCTTCCAGGCTGCGCACCGCGGCGTGCGCGGTGGCGGAGGTGTCGAAAAGCCGGGCGATGGTGCGGGTTGCCATGGGGGATGGTCCTCTCATTCTGTTCTGGGTCGCGCGCCAAGGGTCGCCTCAAGCGCCCGTCGGCGTGCGCGTCCTGTCTCAAGCAGCGGCGGCCGCGAGGCCGCCGGTGGAAACGGTGGCCTCAATCCGTGGCGACGATGTTGCCCTGGTAGTCGAGCGCGACGCCGGTCGGGCGGCCGTTGCGCATCGCGCGGCCGCGCCAGACGCCCTGCTCATCCAGCCGCAGGCCCTGCAGCTCGGCATAGCCGGCATCGACGATGCGGGACTGGGCCTGGCCCTCGGTGAAGGAATTGGCGCCGCTCAGCGGGGCCGTGTCGCTGCGCGCACCCGATTGTGCCGCGGGCCGCCCGGCGCCCTGGGAAGGGGCGGTGGGGGTGGTGGTGCCGGTCGCGGGTGCCGCCCCGCCCATGCCGGGTGCCTGACCGGCGCGGCTGCCCGGTGCCATCGGCGTCGGGTTGGACGTCTGCGCCCGCTCACCCTCCACCGCGCCGCCACGGCGCTGGTCCTGCTGCGTCACCGGCTGGCCAGCCGGGCCCAGATTCGGCGTGGTGGCGCTGGGCGAGGTGCTCTGCGCGAAGGCGGCGCCCGACAAGCCGAGCACGGCGGCGAAGGCGCCTGCGAGAGCCATGTGCCGATTGGTCATAGGTGTTCCTCCGGTTGTTCACGTTCACGCGCTGGCCGGATGCCGAGCACCCGTACCAAAACAGAACGCAAACACCGGCCGGATGTTCGTCTCGGCACCGGACCGGCCGCGCACAGCGGCGCGAGGATGCGGCGCGGGGGCTTACCCAGGCCCGGCGATGGCCAGGGCGGCGTTGGCGTAGCGCGGTTCATCCGTCACCTCGCGGCCCAGCCAGTCCGGCAAGGCGGGCTGCGTCGCCATATCGGGCAACTCGACCTCCGCCAGCACCAGCCCGGCCAGCCGCGCCGGGGCCTCGAACACATCGACGGTCCAGAGATGCCCCGCATGCGGCACCTCGAAGCGGGTCTTGGCCAAGGGCGGCGTGGTGCACAGCGCCAGCAGCGCCACCGCATCCTCGGCCGGGATCGGGTATTCGAATTCCGGCCGCATTTGCCCGCCGCTGCCGGCCAGGGCCGGTCCCTTGATGGTCAGGAAGCCTTGCGGCCCCGCCAGCCGCACCCGGACATGGGTGGCGCCGGGGCCGGGTGCGGCGAGGTAGCCCTGGCGCAGCTTCACCCCTTCCCCCTGCACCGCCGGGCGCCAGCCCTCGCCGGCCACCAGGAACTTCCGCTCGATCTCGATGCCCATGGATGCCCTCCGCGAAAGGGGAGGCTACCGCAGCGGCGCCGGAGCGCCCACATTCGCGGGGCCATGAACATCCTCACACCCGTCGAGTTCTTCCCGCAGAAGCGCCCGGCGCCGCCTTCCGGCACGCCGCTGCGCGTCGTTTCCCCCTATGAACCCAATGGCGACCAGCCGACGGCCATCGCCACGCTGCTGGATGGGCTGGGCAGGGGGGAGCGGGACCAGGTGCTGCTGGGCGTCACCGGCTCCGGCAAGACCTTCACCATGGCCAAGGTGATCGAGGCGGTGCAGCGGCCGACGCTGGTGCTGGCGCCGAACAAGACCCTGGCGGCGCAGTTGTACGGGGAGATGAAGTCCTTCTTCCCCGACAATGCCGTGGAATATTTCGTCAGCTACTACGATTACTACCAGCCGGAGGCCTATGTTCCCCGGACCGACACCTACATAGAAAAAGACGCGCAGATCAACGAACAGATCGACCGCATGCGGCACTCCGCCACGCAGTCGCTGCTCGAACGCTCGGACGTCATCATCGTGGCGTCGGTGTCCTGCATCTACGGCATCGGCTCGGTCGAGACCTACTCCCGCATGGTGGTGAAGCTGGAGCGCGGCGGCAGGATCGAGCGCGACGTGCTGATCAAGGGCCTGGTCGAACAGCAATACCGCCG
>LNFM01012705.1_pt1 | contig 10971 bp, 12 predicted proteins | sample 596031 | NCBI WGS metagenome assembly LNFM01 (sample SAMN04254537, study PRJNA301005) | activated carbon metagenome | isolation source: dual media filters at the Ann Arbor, Michigan drinking water treatment plant | place: USA: Ann Arbor | reverse complement strand
GGTAACAGCCAATGACAAGGAGAGGGAACCACTGATAGCTGCCCGTGACGTCGATCAGGGTCCGCAATTCAGGTTTAGCGGCCATAGTCAGCGTGCCCAGGATGCCGATGGCAGGAAACAGGGCACGGAGTGGGGAAGGAGCCCACTTCAAAAACTGTCGGATAAAGTAGATCATGGGTGCACCTAGCGTTTAGGCCGGCCTCCGGTCATTCTCTACCGTACGAGGTACTAGTACCTCGCTAATGAATCCTTACGCGACCGTGCTGATCGAACCAATCACCACTGTTGCGTGCTATTGCCTGATGTAGAGCGAGGCGTCTCTGAGGTAGAGCGAGCCGTTTCTGATGTAGGTGTGGGCAGGGGGAGTGGGGGCTTCGCTGCCGCTTGATGCGGTGTAGGTGATAAGACATTTTCCTATTCCACCAGCTCCTCCCTCAGTTTCGCCGCCTCCGCCACCGGCTCCAAGGCGCGTGGAGTTGTCGATGCCCCCTTGCCCATCATCGGCTCCACCAGCTCCACCACCACCGTTATCGCTAGTTCCGCCTTGAAAACCACTGCCTGAATTTCCTCCATTACCTCCTCCTCCACCGTAGGTACTGGCACCGCCCGTTTGTCCTGATGCGCTATTGCCACCATTGCCGCCACCGCCACCGCCACCCACTGTGCCAGTACCAGTTGCACCATTTCCTCCCGCACCGTGCGGCCCCGCGCTGCCACCTCCACCACCAGATGTGTCTCCCGAATTTGTTCCGCCACCGCCATTTCCACCCGAGAATCTGACAGTGCCAGTCGAGAAAGCCGCGCTCCCTCCGGCAGAGGTAGCCGCATTCGCGCTGGATGCGGTGGCGCCACCCCTGCCACCCTGAGCCACGACGGTTGTTGTGGCGAATGTACTGGTCGCGCCTATACCTCCGGCGGTATTGGACAAGCCGCCGCTCCCGCCTGCGCCTATGAAAAGCGTGTACTGTGTGCCAGGTGTTACTGCGACCGTGGAAGATGCGAATGCCCCACCGCCTCCACCACCACCTCCTGCAAGAGAGCCATCGCCACCACCACCGCCACCGCCCCAGCACGCTACATTAGCAGCGGTTACGCCTGGAGGAGCGACCCATGATCCGTACCCCGCAGAGGTAAATGCTTCGGTGGTTTGCGCCTCAGCAGACGGGATAAACGACCAAGTCTGCAGATCGTATGCTTCCGGCGTAGTGGTAGCTCGGCGCATGTTGTACCAGTTGCCATGACGCAGCACGAGCCGGCGTTCGGCAAAGACAACGTGAAATTGATTATCAAGGAGATAGGTTTGCGAAATCTCAGTGCGCAGCTCGGGTACTTCATTCTCCAGTGTGGTAGCTGGTTCACTTTCAAGTGTGACGTACTCGACAACATTTTCATCCCGATAGGCGATGCCTAGAATGTCGTCGGATACGAGGCGCTGATGTGCGGGGAGCGCGGCTATCTGAATTTCGTTGATGAGGACTGGAGCGCCTACGCCTAAGGCGAGTGCAGTAGTTGCAGTTAGTCCGGCTCCAAATGTCTTCCACATACTACAATTGAGTTGGACACGTTACGATTGCTGCTGACACGACACCGTTGAGAGCGGACAACTCCGTACAACCCGCCGCATCAACATCTTCGAGGATTATTGAACCACCCTTGCCTGCGGCAGTTGAGTAGATGAAGGTGGTCGAGGTCGCGGAGAGCGGGCCGGTTATCGTCGTCGTTCCGTTTGATCCGATGCTCAAGTACGTGACGTTGGACGATGAGGCGAAGCTCGCGATGGGGACAGTGGAGCCCGAGGTACCCGAGACTGAAAACGCAGAGGTGGGGGTAGTGGTGGCGACACCGACATTGCCGCCGAACTCGTTGAGGATGAGACTGCGCGCGGCACCAAGCGCGTAATTGTAGGCGTAGATGCCGCCGCCGATTGCCCCTGTCGCTGATTTCATGAACACGCCGATGTCCGCTGCGGCTACTCCCATGCGGGCGTCAGTAGGGTCTTGGACCAAGAACTTGATGTTCGGATTGACGTTCGCGTTCGTACCGCAGTCAAAGATTGCCTTGGCCTGAGAGGTGTTTACGCAGCCGAAGCCGATTTTGCCGGTGTTCGAGTTGACGTGGATACCTGTCCAGGTCGAAGTTCCGACTACGAAGGCGGTGTTGCTCATTGGAGTGGTGGAGCCGAAGGACCCCCAATCGGCGAGTGTCGTGGAAGCAATCATTGACCACGGTGTTGTTGCGCGCAGCCAGAGTCCTGTTGAAGTCGCTGAGACACCAACGCCGGCGAAAGAGCCAGGGGTGAAAGGATAGTCGGCACCAGCGCCGGTAGGCCATGAGGTACGGCAGTCAGCACCGATACAGAAGGTTGTCCCCGAGAGCGCGGTCGTCGAAGCATACGGAAAGACCGATGCGACGCTTGTAGTCGCAATGAAGCGGCCCGCCGTTGCCGAGTTTCCGAGTGCCGAGATGCCTTCTACCGAGATCTGTGCATACGGCGAAGTGGTGCCGAAGCCCGCGAGCCCGGTATCCGTGAAGCGGAAGAGCTCATTGCTCGAGGTGTTGCCGAAGATTCGGAGCGCGTCCGTGCCGTTGTTGTTGCTGTCGATGTAGAGGTCGAGGAAGCCACGCGACATGATGGCGAGGTTGCCGGTCGAGAGTGAGGCGATACTCTCGGTCGTGTTCGAGAAGGACGCGGAGCCAGTGCGGTCGAAGATGCCGAGCCCACCGAAGGTCTGATTGGCGGTGAAAGCGTTGGCGGTGTAGGTCTTGGGGATGGTCGTCGAGCCGTTGACGAAGAACTCAGCCGAGGTCGTTGACCACGTACCATCTGCTACGCCCGAGCCTGAGACACAGGTGCCGTTGATAGCAAAGCAGCCCGCAGCGAGATTGATGCCGCCCGTGCCGTAGAAGGTTGAGGTGGCGGTGTGGAGGTTGACGATGCCGTTGACGGAGAGGAGCGTGCCGGGAGTTGAGGTACCAATACCGACAAGCCCCGTGGCGCTTATTGTTAGGTCAGTGGCAGCGACAGTTGAGAATTGATTGGTGGAGCGCTGGAAGAGCAAGGCTCCCGCAGAGTTGATGAAGCGGTTCGAGGTGACACCTGATGCGCGCAGAAACTCAATACCCGGTGTCGTGCTGTTGGTGCGCTCGACTTTGAGAATAGTTGAAGCGCCGGAGACGTGCAGGAGACTCTGCGGCGAAGTTGTGCCGATGCCTACATTACCCGTGCCATTGGGCATGAGGACCAAGTGGCCGTTGTTGATCGTGCTGAGGGGGCTGAGAAACACGTTACAGCCCGCAATACCCGTCATGCTGTCCGCCGTGCCTTGTGGGTAGGTGTTGCCGTGGAAGCAGTTGCGATTCGATGACCCATGCACCAGGGACGAAGTGACAACCTTATTGCCGGTACCCACGGAAAACACGCTGTCGGAGATAATGACATCATTAGTAGCGCGACTTAGACTATCCTGGAAAAGGACGCCAACATCGGCGGCATTAAACTCTATCTGTTCGGCCTGTAGCTTGGACGTGGAGGCGATGCGCAAGGAACTGGATGCGATGCCGTTCATCCACACATTCGAGATGCGGATTTGTGTTTGGTCTTGGAAGTCCATATTGGAGCCACCACGGTAATCCTCTACGCCCATTGTGCCGCGTTCGATAAAGAAGCCGCCGGGCACGGTTGAGGCTGTAGGTGGGTGTACCCCGGCGTAGGTGCCCTTCACGTTGTTGATGCAGCCGCGCATGCGGAAGTCTGTAATCTTGACCAAATCAGCGTTGTGCAAGAGTACACAGGTCGTGGCGTTGCCGCCGTTGCCTTCCAGGAAGATGTGTTCAATGGAGAAATCGTGGTTGAGGTCGGTGTTGGATGAGGCGTAGTTGCCAGAAACGTCGATCATGTTCGCTATGGCCGCATCGGCTTTCAGTACCGCACCGCCGTTGAATATACCCGCTTCGTTTTTGATGCTCTTTGCGCCCATGAGACGCACGTGGCTGTCTTTCGGCACGACGATAGGAGCGGTGAGGGAGTAGGTGGCTACGGGGAGGTGAACGACACCGCCGCCGCGCGCTGCCTGATCATTGATAGCAGCCTGGATACCTGCGCCGGTCTGTGGGTAGTGAACACCATCGACGACGATCATGCCGTTTATCATTGAGGCAGTAGTGGTGGAGAAGGTCGATGTTGCTATGACGGTGAAGTTGCGCTGTGCGGTAATATCGCGTGTGGTAGCAACGGTGAGCGCCGCTACATCGTCAATGCGAATGTCAAAAGGAAGCGTGTCTTCATTCCCGGCGTTCCCAGAGTTAATGAGCTGTGAGGTGCCATTACTTTCGAGGGTGATGAAAGAGTAGTTCGCGTTGGAGCTATCGGGTGTGATGGTGAGGCGAGAGCTGTTGGCGTTTCCCTTAGCTTGCAAGAAAAGCTCTGCGGCGTCGTTTGCCCCGTCTGCTTGGAGACGAAGTCGCTGCACCCCGTCTTCTTCTTCAGCGTCAAAGGTGAAGAGGTTTTGGAAGTCGATGGTGCCGTCTGCGTGCAGGACGCCCGTTATCGTAGAACTCGCGGTCGAGAGAAAGCCGTTGAGGAAGCCGAGGGTGGTCGAGGTCGAGTTGCCCCAAGACGTAGGAAGCCATGTGAAAGTGCCTCCTCGTGCTGCTTGCTGCGTCTCCCAGTAGTCGGCAGATGAGGTGCTGAAAAAATTGCGTTGATCTTTCCAATAGTCCCAGGAGCTGGTGGCGAGCTGCGCGCCGCCCACACCGCCCTCATCGGTGCCACATGAGGCAACGCCATTGGCGTCCGTGTCGATCGTGTTGCAGTTGGCGAGGAACGGGATGCGAATGGATGCCGTCGTGCTCGAGAGCTGCACGTTGCCGCCACTGGCCTTCCACTGATCGAGCTGCGAGATGCCCTGACCGCCAAATGACGGGGTCACCGCGAGTACGAGTCCGAGAAGCCAAGAGAGTATTTCCATATCAGCTCATGAGGTGCCGAATAGCGGCCGTCGGGTCTATTTGCTCGGGTGCTACCTCCTTCTTGGGGCGGTTCACCTTCATGGCAACTGGCAGAGTGATTTCCTGGTTGTGAATGGTCTCTTCGACGGCCGCGGTGATGGCGCTCGTGGTCTCGGTTTGGTACTTGGCGAGAGCGCTCTCGAGGGACTGGATGAGGTTTGCATCGCGGCTCTTGCCGTCGGCTCCGAGCTCTTTGAGACCGGCGATGATGTCGCGGCAGAGATCGAGTATCGGGGAGAGGTCAGTCGGCTCGTATTTAGGTCGCGCTTTGACCAATTCCTGCACGTCCAGGATTTGGTCCGCGAGCTTCGAGAGATCCGGTCCATCCTTGGGGATACGGTTGATCTCACGTGTGATAGCCCCCAGAGCGCCAAAAAGAGCATCGACGAAGGACATATCGGGCGCATCGGGGACGTTGAGCTTCTCAGGCTTCGGGATGACCTTCACGGCCTTCTCGATCTCCTCCTGGACAATCTCGCGCAGAACGCCGTAGTCGAGCCCGCCGCCGCCTCCGACGAAAGGAAGCTGCGATTTGACGAGGAAGTACTGCTCCTGCTCCTCGTAGTTCTCGGATTTCGTGCTGAAGCTCGAGTCCGTATAGACGGTCGCGATGGAGACGATGTTGCGGCCATAGCCAACCGGGTCACCAGGCGCCTGGGTTGTCGCGATGAAGAGCCGGCTGTTGGTTGCCGACTGGGAAAGGGTGATCGTGTTCAGAAGCTCACCGGTGCGCACGTCGTAGACCTTAGCCTGGACGTAGTAGGTGGTCGCATCGGTGTGATTCCGAAGGAAATAGAAGACGTCAAAGTTCTCTCCCGGAGACACCTGACTGGGTTGGACCTGCATAACTGAAGGCTACCCAGTCGAGGTGTTTTGTAACGGGACTAGCGCTCCTGGATGAATACCGTCGTGGACGCGTTCTGAGAGCGGCAGTGCAGCGCGCCTTGGTACATGTTGTCGAGGTCCCATGCCTTGGAGGACGTGGGCCCGATAACAATGCCCGTGTAGAGAGCGCCTGCACGGCCGTTGGTGTTGCAGTAGACGGCCTGCGAGCTCGTGGCCCCGACGTTTTGAATTTCGAGGTACGTGCGCGCGGTATTGGTCGCCACAACGACGGTGCTCGAGTTCGGGCCAATCCAAGCCGATGTGACGGGCAGCTCGGCGTAGACGACACTGATGCCGGCGCTCTCTGCGAGCGGGGTCTTATAGAAGAGACCCACGACCGCGTATGCGAGAAATCCTGCCGCGAGGAGCAGGATGCCGATGGCGAATTTGTCTGCTGTTTTCATATCGATGTTGATGATCTTCCGGGCTCCGCTCTGAGGCCAGAAGCCCCAGAGGGAACCAAGAAGGCGGATAAGTTAGCGAACAATCCAGTACTGGACGCTCGTGGTTGCCTGGCGGAACGACGTGGTCGCTGCACCCGTGAGATTGGAGATGTTGAAGCCAATCACATCTGTGGTGGTTGCGTAACTGCCCGAGAGAGTGAAGCCGCCCCATACAGAGCCTGCGCCCTGCGCATTTGCGGCCGCACCTGCCGGAAGCGAGACGAAGACACGGTCGCCTGAGCGCGCACCTGTGACCGCGCAGAAGAACTGCCCGGACGAGGATGCGGCAAGCGATGTGCCGGAGAAGGACGCATTACAGGTGCCATGGATGGCATCTGCGATGAGCGTGTTGGGTTGCCCCGACGTCTCCCCGATGTAGATCCCGGTCGTGAAGAACGTGTCGAGCTGCTGGATAGCAGCGCCGAAGAGCGTTTTCTGGCCGAGGGCTCCGACGAGTACCAAGACTAAGCCGACGAGACCTGCGATGATTTTTGTGTTCATAGAGGTGTGAGATCAAGAGGGGTGTTACCACCCCTCCATCACTCTATCGGTTAGGCGTGGACGTTCGAGTAAGCGGTGAACGAGCTTGCGTCAGATCGCACGGACAGCGCGATGATCGCACGAGCCTGGTCTCGGAAGACTTTGTTGTCGTAGACGGTCCAGAGGACGTAGTCGCGAGCAACTTTGCCGGATACCGGGTTCTCGTAGATCTCAGGCTCCTTGCGGATGGCAAGGCAGACGTTCTTCGCGATAACGAAGAGCGACTGCACGCACTGCTTCGCAGCCGTGAATTCGTTGGAAGCTGAGGTGAAGGTCTCAGAGACCGTGACCTTGCCGGCACCCTTGATCACGATGTCGACGTACGTCGTGCCATCGGTCGCGACGATGCCATGAAGCGCGTCCGACTTGTTGATGACGTAGCCGTTTTCCGTAAGGTAGTCGGTACCATCAACGAAGGCGTCGAAGACGTTAGTGACGTTCGTTGTGAGGGCGTTGAGCGCCGTCACGATGTTGTCGCACGTATCTGCTGCGGTTGCACCGATCTGGATGTCGCCGTTGGCTGCTGTCGCAGTCTTGAAGCGGAAGGTAACGCCCTTAATCGTCATTGTGTCGCCGTCAGTAGGATTGACAGAGAGCGCAAGACGAGTGGTGAACGGAAGGGTGTTGACCACGAACACATTGAACTTGCCGAAGGTGCCGTTGTAGCCGTTGGCCACAACCTCATCACCCTTGGCCGTGATGCGCGCGATCATGTACTTCTCGATCTGGGTCCATACCTGTGGCGGGACGATCCAGGTGAGCATGCCTCCGTAGTCTTCGTACGGGAGCTTTCCGAAGCGCATGTTCATGTTGTACACCACGTTCTTGCCGCGGAAGGTTTCCATGGCGATGACCGGGATGTCCGCGATGTTGGCGGTCGAGACGGTGAGCCCGTTGCCGGACGTACCGCCGAAGCTGCCGTCATCGAGTGTTGAACCTGCATTTGCGTACGCGGTGTAGAGCGTGTCGCCTTCGATGTCCTGCCAGATGGCATTGGAGAGTTGCACTCCGTAGCTCTTCGTGACTGGAAGGTCCGTGTGAAGGACCTGTGGCTTCGGGATGCGAACGGACGCTTCCTTCTGCTTCGAGATCGTGAAGCTCTCCTCCGCTTCGACGTACTGCTGCGGCGAGTAGGACCCGTCGCTGCCGAGCGTCTTGGCGAAGATCGGATTGGTGCGGTAGCGGCGATACACGGTATCACCGACTGAGAGCGCATCCTTGAACTGCATATCGGCAATAACCGGATAGACCGGCATCGCCCAGTTTGCCTTCTGGTACTCGTTGGTCCAGACGGACTTATATTTGAATGTATTTGCTGTAGGCATACTAATTTAATTGGTGCCTACCTACACGACTAGCGGCCCTGTTTGATCTCAAATTGGGATGCGCGGGGCTCATAGACTGCGCGCTGCGCCTGCTCGGGGGTGACTCTCCCGGAGGAGAAATCAACCGCCGCAGGTGCGTCGCTGTCCTGAGTCTGCCCGCCTGCCTCGAAGGATGGTTTCTTGGGAGAGACCATCTTGGCAAGTGCCTCGCGGTTCTTCCAGACGATGTAGTCGGTCTCCTTGTCATGGAACTCCTTCGTGTGCGCGAGGCGCACGACTTCGTTCATGACTTCGGAGAGTTCCTTCTCGTCGTGGATACCGAGCTGCTCTTTGACAGATGGTGCCTGGGCCAGAATGGCCTGGTCTTCCTTCTGTCGCTGAGTTGCGGCGCGCTCTTCGCGCCAGGCAGCTGCTTCTTCAGGCGTCAGAGTCCCTTCGGGTTTGGGGAGCGCGGAGGTGATGATCTTGGTGAGTTCGCGTACGGCATTGCCATCGAGGCCCTGCTTCTCCGCCCACTCATCGATCGCGTCCTTCGCTTCCTTCTTCTCCTCGGGTGTGGTGGCGTCCTTCTAATTGTTCAAAAGAGCTTCGAGTTCGGCGGCTCGGGTCTCTGCGGCGGCACGTGCGGTCCTTTCGGTCTCGAGTGCTGCCTCAGCTTCCTTGCGGCGCGCCTTCTCTTCCTGCTTCGCGTCGTAGATAGACTTTGGTTTTTTAACTTCAGGTTGAGGGGCTTCCGGCTCCTTTTCAGATTCCTTTGTCTCCTCATCTGCTGGCTTCTCATCTTTCGATGCGTCGCCTTCTGGAGCCTTTTCTTCCGGCTCCGTCGCTAGAGTTGTCTCGAGCGGGTCTGCAAATTCTTGATCTGCTTGACCGGGAATATGTCCTGGATCTGACATAGAGATGCGTTTTATGGCCTCCGCCGAGGGACAGGTCTTAGCGGGCCTGTACGCTTCCCCAGTTAAGCTGCTGGGGGCAGGAAGTGCGTAGTGGCACTTGTGGTGAGGCCGGGTTGCGGACGGCCCCACGCAAATATCGCTACGCAACGATTCTTGCGGCGTGCTTCTTTCGAAACTCGTCCGCAAGCGATTTGAACTCTTTGCCGTGCACCTCCTTCGAGAAGGTACGCTCCGTGACCTGACCGCGGTCCATGAACTTGACCGTGATCTCGGTTTTGCTCGAGGTCTCGGTCTCGGCAGGCTGCTGGCCCTCATCTACGGCGCCTCGTGCTTCGAGGTCGGTGTCGGGTGCAACCGCTGCTGTCTTTTTTGCTGCCATATCTAAATCAACTAGATGCTAATGCCCTCACCCTACCGAGTACCGGGCTTTTGTAACGTCAGAGCTGGCCGAGATCGTTCGCCAGCTGATCCTCGATGCTCTGGATCTCGGCTTCGAAGTTGCGGTTGAGGAGGCGAATGAACCACATTCGGGCGTCGATGAGCTGCCAGAGCTCCCGCTGCTTCTCGGGGGAATCAACGAGGGTGCGGTCACTGGCGAGCTGCTTGCGCGCGCCTACGATGGTGTCGCGACACGAGGCAAGGAGCGCCTTCACCCCGGGGTGCTCGGCGAGGTCCTGAAACTCAAGCAGGCGCTGGAGCGCGTCTTCTTCTTTTTTGATCTCTTCTAGCGCCTCGGGATAGCGGCGGCGGAGCTCCGCGTACTTTTCAAAGATGTCGCTCATACAGCCATAGGAGCGTCACGCTTGACTTGGGACATGGCCGATGGAATCTCCGCAGCGCCCGGAATGCCGGGGGCACCGGGTTCTGCGGCCGGGCCATCTGGTGCGCCCTGCATCTTGGCCTGTGCGACGTCACCGGCTTTGCGAAGCATGTTCTCCTGCGCAATCGGGCCGTGGTTCATCGAGTAATCGATGAGGAGCTGGTACTTGCGCTCACCGAGGGAATTGCGGTTGTTGACCGCGAAGTCGTGGATGACCTGCATGAAAAAGGTGGTAGCGCCGTAGAACGTCGAGGGCTGCTTGCCTTCCTGGACCGTCTGGATGGCCTCGTGGGCCTTCGCAAGCTCGACTTCGTTGCCATAGTTTTTGGTGTCCATGGCAATCTGCACTTCTGGATCGTCGTATTCTCCGACCGAGCGGAGCTTCTCCTTCACGAGCCACTTGGGGTTGACGTGCGGCAGGAGTGCCGGATTTGCCGAGATCTCGTCGAGGGCCTTGGCGCGGGCTTCCTTCTTGAGCTGTGAGTTGCGCATCTCGATCGAGCTGGAGGTGATCTTGATGTCGAGGTCGCCGTAGAGGTCGAGGTCGGTGCGGCGTATTTCTGCCTCCCAGTTCTCTCCTTCGCTTCCGAGGCGCTTGAGGGCCTTCTTGGCCGGCAGGTGATCCTTCGCACCCTGGATGAACAGTTTCACGATGCGGCCCATGGCTTCCGTGTACGGCGAGGAGCGCAGGAGCAGGCGCTTCGATATGGACTGCTGTTCGGCTAGGACGACGGTCGCCTTCTTTGATGTGTTCTGCACGCCACCCATGGAGAGGTCCGTGATGCCGAGGTTCCGGCCGCTCTCTTCGAGAATCCACTGCGTGAGGTCGATGGTGCCCTGCAGCTGGGCTGTTTCGAACGTGTAAATGGCGTCCGAGAGCTTCCTGGTGCCGCCCTTGGTATCAATTGGGACCAGCGCGTCGGGGCGGTACTGGGCTTGGTCGAGTTTCGCGACGTCGGGGACTGAACTGGCCCCCATTTCGACCGGACAGTCAGCATAACGCGGGAGGCTTGAGGCTATCCTCAAGCACAGGCTTATGGCTGACGATTATCGAC
>LNFM01012704.1_pt1 | contig 10972 bp, 9 predicted proteins | sample 596031 | NCBI WGS metagenome assembly LNFM01 (sample SAMN04254537, study PRJNA301005) | activated carbon metagenome | isolation source: dual media filters at the Ann Arbor, Michigan drinking water treatment plant | place: USA: Ann Arbor | reverse complement strand
GATCGCGGCTGGTTCGTCCGCGGACCGGACCAAGACTCAAGACGGCGCGGCGGGAGCCGTCGACGCGATCGGCTCCGGCGAGTGAATGACGGCCGGTGCGTCGCCGAGGCGCGCGACGACGAACGCGTACAACCCGGCACTGTCGAAGCCCCGGCGCAGGCCGATGCGCCACCCGATCTGCGCGAAGTGATCAGCCTCGATCTCCGCGAGGGTCTCGCCCCAGTACTGCGACGTCACGGGCACGAGCCCATCATTCACTCCGCTCGTTCGCCGCAGATAGGCGTGCGCGGGGATCAATGGCAACGGAATCACGCTGTCGTCGCGATGCATGCCACCGACGACGCACGCATAGCGAACGTCGGGATGATCCGTGATCTCCGCGTTGAACTTCTCGAGCGCGCTCGTCGACAACCAGTCGACGGCCTCGAGCGGCATCCCGATGGTCTTCAGCAGCCGATGCGCCCACCCGAACGGCGCGGACAGGACGAGGTCTGCGATCGGACTCCCGCGATGCGGCGTGCCGATCGTCACGAGCGAGCGCACCCGCTCCGCGAGCCCGAGCTTGGACAGCGCGTAGCGCGCATCCAGACCACCGAGGCTGTGGGCGATCAGATCGATGCGGTCGTGGGGCAGTGCCCTCACCAGCTCGACGAGCTTCGCGGCGCGTGCGGGCACGCTCCCGATCGGCGGGAGCCGCACCGCGTGGGCGTGACAGCCGAGGCGGCCGAGGTGCTTCGCGATGCCGCGGAAGTAGTCGAAGCGTGCCCCCGGTACGCCGATCCGATCGAAGCCGAAGAGGCCATGCACCAGCACGACCGGCAGGGCCGGCCCCCGTGGCACCTCCGTTCCCTTCGTCTCGACGCCCGCGATCGGCGCGTCGACGACCACGGCGGTGGGCGGCGGCCGCGTGGCGCGCGTGTGAATCGCGACGACCGCCAGCAGCAACAACCCGACGACGAGCGTGATGATCAGCGCCGTCAGCACGACGGGAGCACTATATGCCGAGCTACGTGATTCGCCCGGTCTGGTTCCTCGCTCTCGTCGTCAGGCAGCCGCCGGCACAGCCGAACGACCCCGGCTTCGATCACGGCCGACCGAATCGGGAACAGGGTAGCGGAGCCGAGAAGGCGAGCGGCGCGGTGCCGATGATTCGGATCCGTGCTTAGCCGACGATCATCGCGAGGATCTTGCGTTCGACCGCGTCGAGGTTCGGCTCGCCGGGCTTTGCGAGGAGCACGCGCACCTGCGACTTCACCGTGTTCTCGCTGACGCCCAGGGTCACGGCGAGGTCCTTGCGCTGCACGCCCCGGAGCGAGCACGCGAGGAGCTGTACCTGCTGCCGGGGGAGCTCGTTCGTCTCGGCGTAGCGGGCGAGGGCGCGACCGATCGCGTTGTCGTCCGTCATCGCGACCGCTTCGACGAGCTGGAGGAAGTAGCGGATGTTCTGCGGCGGGACGGGCTTGGGGAGATAGATCGCGTCGAGCATGTGCGCGTTCAGGGCGGGTGTCGCGGACCGGGAGCCCGTCATGACGAGGACCGGCATGAGCGGCCAGCGGAGGCGGATCTGGCGGAGGATGTCGAGCCCCGAGCCGTCCGGGAGCTGGACGTCGAGGATCGCGCCCGCGAGCGGGAGGTCGAGCTCGAGCGCGGCCTCGGCCTCCGCGATGGTCTCGCACGGCACGGGGACCAGCGGCCCGGAGATCGTGCGCGCCAGAGACCGACGTAGCTCTGGCTTGTCCTCCAGAACCATCACGTGAACGACAGACAACAACGTCGGCCATACTAACTACGGCCGCGCTGGCTAAAGGTTTAGGGCCAAGAAAAACACGAGGAAAATCGGCGCGTTCACCCCGCCGGGGTGATTTTGGGCTCGTCGGCATACTCGTGTGCGAGCCGAGTCAGCAAGCGTCGGCAATCCGCGAACACGCCGGGGAGCTCGCGCGGCTCGTCGAGCATCTCGAGCAGACGCGCGGAGTCGAGGAGCCGCGCGCGCCGATTCCAGTCGGGCGGCAGCGTGCCGCCGTACTCGCGGTAGCCACGCGCGAACGCCTCGAGAAAGCCCGCGTCGAACTGCTCGACGTGGCGGAAGAGCGAGCCGATGTCGACGAGCGGCGAGCCGATGCCGGCAGACTCCCAGTCGATGACGCCGATGATGCGGAAGCGATCGCGCTCGGCGGGCTGCACGAGAATATTGCGGCCACCGATGTCGTGGTGAGCGAGGCACGGCCTGCCCCATTCGAGCGTCGGGCCGCCGACATCGAGCGCGTGCTCGATCGCCTTCGCGAGTGGTTCCCCCATGCGTTCGCGGACGCGGATGCTGGCGACGCGCTCCTTCGCCTGCGCGATGATCGGCGCGATGTCCCAGAGCAGCATCACGGGGTTGGTGCGGCGGTTCTTGCCGACCGGTGGCGCGGGCTGGACCGGCTCGAGGCCCGCCATCCATGCGAAGAACCGGCCGAGTGGTTCGGCCAGTGATGCGAACGAGGCCCGCGACTCGCGCTTGAAGCACTCATCGAGTGGCATGCCATCGATCCAGCGATACGCGATCGCGCGGCGGCGATCATCGGCCCCCACCAGCTCGGGCACGGGCAGCACGCCGGCCAGCTGGCGGATCGCCGAGACCTCGTCCCGGTAGGACTCCGGCAGCGCGAAGTGCTTCACGACCAGGACCTCGCCGGTCGTCAGCGTGACCTTGTGCAGGGTGTTCGAGAAGCCGCCCTTCAGGGGCTCGAAGCTCGCGATGGGAACCGCGGCAACACCACCGCCGATCAGGGCTTCGATGTCGCCACGACTGACCTCGAGGAGGGGGTGGATTCGCGGCTCGTGTGGCATGCGATCCCGACTCTATCTCTCCGCGACAATCGGTCGCACGCAGACCGGCTTTCTCTCACGCAGCGCGCGCTCTTGTCGCACGCAGAACCTTGCGAAATGGTGGCAAAACGCGGTTTAACGCCCCGGGAAACCAAGATGCCTCGTTTCACATTCCCCGAATGGACCGAGACCCTCAAGAAGTGGATCAACCTCCTCGTCCTGGGAGCTCCGGTCTACCTCGTCGCGCTGGTCGCGTACGGCGTCACGCCGGAAGCGATCCGCATCGGCTATCAGCCCGACCAGCCGGTCCCGTACAGCCACGCGCTGCACGCCGGCGAGCTCGGTATGGATTGCCGGTACTGCCACTCGACAGTCGAGCGCGCGGGTGAAGCCGCGATTCCGCCGGCCGCCGTGTGCATGAACTGCCACGCGACGATCAAGAAGACGTCGGAAGCGCTCCTGCCCATTCGCGAGGCCTACGCGGAGGGCAACCCGGTCCACTGGACGCGCGTGACGGACGTCCCCGACTACGTCTACTTCAACCACGAGGCGCACGTGAACGCCGCCGTCGGCTGCGAGACCTGCCACGGCCGCGTGGACCAGATGATCAAGGTCTACCAGGCGAAGTCGCTGACGATGTCGTGGTGCCTCGACTGCCATCGCAACCCGACGCCGTACCTTCGCGAGCCCGCGAATGTGACGAAGATGGGCTACAAGGCCGAGCCCGGCGAAGGCGCTCGGATCCAGAAGGCCAATCGCATCCAGCCGCCCATTAACTGCTCGACCTGCCACCGCTAGGGAGCTTGAGAACCCATGTCGTCCGCCGATATTCACGACGAACACGAAGACAACTACGAAGCGGCGTACTCGTCGGCTCCTAGCGACGCTCCGGTCATCCCGGCCACTCCGGCCCACGGGTTCTGGAAGACGTTGAAGGAGCTCGACGGCACGGCCAAGCTGCAGACCGAGAAGGGCAACAACGAGTTCCCCGCCGGGCTCGTTGGCGGAGATGCACCGGTCAATCCGCTGCACCGCCGCAACTTCTTCCAGCTCATGGGCGCCTCGATGGCGCTCGCGGGCGTTGGCGCCTGCCGCTACGAGAAGGAAGAGATCGTTCCGCTCGCGCGCCGCCCCGAGGGTCAGGTCCCCGGCCAGGCGCAGCACTACGCGACGGCGATGGAGCTGGGTGGCGTCGCCTACCCGCTGCTCGCCACGTCCTACGAAGGGCGCCCGATCGGCGTGAACGGCAACCCGTTCCACCCGTTCGCCAGCGGCAACGTCGTCACCGGCACGCAGACGCATGCCGGCACCACGTCGTTCGCGCTCGCGAGCGTGCTGAACATGTACGACCCGGATCGCTCGCAGAACGTGCTGAAGGCGGGGGCGGGCTCGTCCCTCGAGCAGTTCCTCTCGCAGCTCCGCGCGCAGACCCCGCAGCAGGCCGGCGCGATTCGCATCCTGTCCGAGGCCTCGTCCTCGCCGACGATCGCGGCCCTGCGCCAGCGCCTCGCGGCGAAGTACCCGGCGCTCCAGTGGCACGAGTACGAGCCCATCTCGCACGACAGCGAGCGGCTCGGTATGCGCCTCGCGTTCGGTCGCGTGGTGCGCCCGCTGCCGCTCCTCGACAAGGCGCAGACGGTCGTCTCGCTCGACGCCGACTTCCTCTGCGATCACCCGGCCGGGCTCCGCCTGTCGCGTGACTTCGCCCGCGCCCGTCGCGTCGACGGCTGGCTGACCGACGCCAACGGCAAGTCGGTGATGAACCGCCTCTACGCCATCGAGAGCGCGCTCTCGAACACGGGCGCGATGGCGGATCACCGCCTCGGTGTTCGCTCCGAGCACTGCTTCGTGATCGCGCTCGCGCTCGACGCGATGCTCTCCGGCGGCTCGATGCCGAGCTCCGAGCTGCTCGGCGAGGCCAAGGTCAAGCGCTTCCTCGAGGTGCTCGTCGAGGAGCTCCGCGAGAACCGCGGTCGCGCCGTCGTCATCGCCGGTCGCAAGCAGCCGGCCGAGGTGCACGCCCTCGTCGCTCGCATCAACGAGGCTCTCCAGGCCCCGATCGAGTACTACGCGGATCCCGACCCGGAGCGCCCGGCGCACCTCGCGTCGATCCAGAGCCTCGTCGCCGACATGAAGAGCGGCGCGGTGCAGAACCTCTACATCCTCGGCGGCAACCCGGTCTACGACGCGCCCGCCGACCTCGACTTCGCGGGCGCGCTCGCGAAGGTCGGCAACTCGGTTCACCTCTCCGAGATGGTGAACGAGACGTCGCAGAAGACCTCGTGGCACCTCCCGAAGGCGCACTACCTCGAGGCGTGGGGCGACTCGCGCACGTGGGACGGCACCATCACCCTCTCGCAGCCGATCATCGCGCCGCTCTACGGCGGAATCTCGTCGGCGGAGCTCCTCGCGATGCTCCTCGGCGAAGAGACCAAGGGCGAGGCGCTCACGCGGGCGACGCACGACGCGCTCGGCCTCACCACGACGTGGCGCCAGTCGGTGCATGACGGCTTCATCGCCGGCACGGCGGCGCCGATCGCGAACGCGCGCACCACCCAGTTCCCGGTGCCGGCGATGTCCGGCAGCCAGGCCAAGGGCGGTCGCCGCGGCAACAACGAGATCGAGGTGACGTTCCAGACGTCGCCGTTCTCGTACGACGGTCGCTACGCGAACAACGCGTGGCTCCAGGAGACCCCGGACTTTTTGACGAAGGTCACCTGGGACAACTACGCGATCGTCGGTCCCGAGACGGCCACGGTGCTGAAGCTCGACAACGACACGATGATCACCGTGAAGATCGGTGACCGGTCGCTCACGCTGCCGTGCTACGTGCTGCCGGGTCAGGCTCGCTACTCGGTCGCGCTCGTCCTCGGCGGCGGTCGCACGGCCGCGGGTCGCGTCGGCGGTCAGGGCAAGCGCAGCGTCGGCTGGGACACGTACAAGGTCCGCACGACGGCCGGCTTCGACATCGCCCTGTCGGCCAGCATCTCCTCCACCGGTGACGCGTACGAGCTCGCCAGCGTGCAGGAGCACTGGGACATCCGCAAGGACCTCATCAAGGGGGTCACGCAGGATGGCATTGCCGAGCGCCTCCCCGAGCTCGTCAAGACGACGACGTTCGCCGAGTTCGAGAGCAAGCCCACCTGGACGGCCGAGTCGCAGCACCAGCCGTACTGGAACGACGAGCACGTCGACACGGGCGGCCCGAAGCGTGGGCTCTCGCTCTTCCGCGAGCACGAGTACACGTCCCACAAGTGGGGCATGGCGATCGATCTCACCACCTGCACGGGTTGCAACTCGTGCATGGTCGCGTGCCAGTCGGAGAACAACGTTCCCGTCGTCGGCCGCGAAGAGGTGAAGAACAACCGCGAGATGCACTGGATTCGCATCGACCGGTACTTCAGCGGTACGCCCGAGGAGCCGATCGTCGTCCACCAGCCGCTGACCTGCCAGCAGTGCGAGAACGCGCCGTGCGAGCAGGTCTGCCCCGTCGGTGCGACCGTGCACTCGAGCGAGGGCCTGAACGACATGGCCTACAACCGCTGCATCGGCACGCGGTACTGCGCGAACAACTGCCCGTACAAGGTCCGCCGCTTCAACTTCCTCGACTGGAACAAGGAGTGGCGCGAAGCCCGCAACAAGGTTCGGCGCCTCCTGTTCAACCCGGAGGTCACGGTCCGCATGCGTGGCGTGATGGAGAAGTGCACGTTCTGCGTGCAGCGGATCCAGAACGCGAAGATCCACGCGCGCGCCCAGATCCGGAACGGTCAGCGCGCGGGCGATATCAATCGTCCGCTCGTCGATGGCGAGGTCACGACGGCGTGCCAGCAGGCGTGCCCGAGCGAGGCCATCACCTTCGGCGATCTGGCCGATCCCACGAGCCGCGTCAGCAAGCTGCACGCGGATCGTCGCGCGTACGACCTCCTGCCCGAGACCTACACCAAGCCGCGCAACCAGTACCTGGCGCGCGTCCGTAACCCTAACCCGAAGCTCGAACCGCCGAAGGCAGCTGATGCTCATGGCGGTGGACACGGCGACGCACCGGCGGCCGCCCACGGGGAGCACCACTAGTCATGGCGACCGAATCAGCTCACGAAGAAGAGTTCGCTCCCGGCAAAGCGCGCGAAGCGTTCCGGTCGGTCACGCGCGATGTCGCGTGGGTGGCCGAGGCGCCGAAGCCGCACAAGGCATGGCTCGGTGCCCTCGGCATCGCGCTCCTGATGCTCGGCATCGGCGTCATCAGCATCTATCACCTGGTCACGACCGGCATCGGTGTGTGGGGTAACTCCAACACCGTCGGTTGGGCCTGGGACATCACGAACTTCGTCTGGTGGATCGGTATCGGTCACGCCGGCACGCTGATCTCCGCCGTGCTCTTCCTGACGCGGCAGGGCTGGCGCACGAGCATCAACCGCGCCGCCGAGGCGATGACGATCTTCGCCGTCATGTGCGCGCTGCTCTTCCCGCTCCTGCACACGGGTCGTCCGTGGTTCGCGTGGTGGATGCTGCCGCACCCGAACGACATGGGCATGTGGCCGCAGTTCCGCAGCCCGCTCATGTGGGACGTGTTCGCCGTCTCCACGTACGGCCTCACGTCGGTGCTGTTCTGGTACATGGGCCTCGTCCCCGACCTCGCGACGTTCCGCGATCGCGCATCGATGCGCGGTGACAAGGTCCGGACGCTCGTCTACGGCATCCTGTCGCTCGGCTGGCGCGGCTCGGCTCGCCACTGGCACCGTTACGAGCGCGCGTACTTGATCCTCGCCGGTCTCGCGACCCCGCTCGTCTTCTCCGTCCACTCGGTCGTGTCGTTCGACTTCGCGACCTCGCAGCTCCCGGGCTGGCACACGACGATCTTCCCGCCGTACTTCGTCGCCGGCGCCATCTTCTCCGGCTTCGGCATGGTGCTCACGCTCATGCTGCCGCTACGTCACCTCTTCAACCTGAAGCACATCATCAAGGAGTCGCACATCGAGGCGATGTGCAAGATCCTGCTGGCGACCGGCATGATGGTCGGTCTCGCGTACGGGACCGAGCTCTTCATCGCATGGTACTCGGGCAACCTGTACGAGAAGTACGCGTTCCTGGCCCGCGCCTTCGGACCGTTCTGGTGGAGCTACTTCGCCATGATCAGCTGCAACGTCCTCATCCCGCAGCTCTTCTGGTTCAAGAAGGTCCGCACGAGTCCGATGATCGTGTTCGTCCTCTGCATCTTCGTGAACATCGGCATGTGGTTCGAGCGCTTCGTCATCATCGCGACGTCGCTGGCTCGGTCGTTCCTGCCGTCCGCGTGGAGCTACTTCACGCCGACGCGCTGGGATGTGGGTCTCTTCATCGGAACCATCGGGTTGTTCTCGACCCTGTTCCTCCTCTTCTTCCGCTACGTCCCGGTGATCGCGATCGGTGAGGTCAAGGGTGTGATGCCCGAGGCCCACGCCGGTCACGGCAAGAAGGGAGCGCACTAATCATGTCGGATACACACGACACCCCGGCTCCCAAGCTCACGCCGATCCATGGCGAGGGCGAGCTCTACGGCATCCTCGCCGAGTACGACACGCCCGGCGAGCTGGTCGAAGCGGCGCGGCGCGTTCGCGATGCCGGCTACAAGGAGTTCGACTGCTACAGCCCGTTCCCGGTGCACGGCATCGACGACGCCATGGGCATCAAGCGGACGATCCTTCCGCTCGTGGTCTTCGGCGGCGGCTTCACCGGAATGCTGGGCGGCATGCTCCTCCAGTGGTGGATGAACGCCTACAACTGGCCGTGGAACATCGCTGGTAAGCCGGCGTGGTCCATCCCCGCGAACATCCCGATCGGCTTCGAAGCCACGATTCTCTTCTCGGTGCTCACCACGTTCTTCGGAATGTGGATCTTCAACAAGCTGCCGCAGGTCTGGCACCCGCTGTTCCGCAGCGACCGCTTCGCCCGCGTCACCGATGACGCCTTCCTGCTCGGCATCGAGGCGAAGGACAAGCGGTTCTCGGAGACCGAGACGGCCAAGCTCCTCACGGATGCGGGCGCGATCGCGATCGAGGCCGTGCACCTGGATCCCGACCCGGCGAACAAGCAGATGCCGAAGTGGATCATCGCGTTCATCATCGCGAGCACCTCGTTCGCGCTGATCCCGCTCGCGATCGCCGCGAAGGCGCGCAGCTCCTACTCGAAGGAGCCGCACCGCCACATCTTCTCGGACATGGACTTCCAGCCGAAGTTCAAGGCCGACACCGCGAGCGACCTGTTCGCGGATGGGCGCGCGAACCGCGGCGAGATCCCGGGCACCGTCGCCCGTGGTCAGCTGAACGCCGATGACCTCATGTACCGCGGGATCGAGAATGGCGACTGGACCACGCGGTTCCCGCCGCAGCTCGACATCGACGAGCAGTTCGCTCGCCGCGGTCAGGAGCGCTACGAGATCTACTGCTCCCCGTGCCACGGCTTCGACGGTCGCGGCGAAGGTGTTGTCCCGACGCGCATCAAGGCGCAGGGCGGCAACTGGGCCGCTCGTAACCTGACCGAGCCGAAGACCACGCTCATGCCGAACGGCCAGATCTTCAACACGATCTCGAACGGCTACAACACGATGATGGGCTACGCGAACCAGATCCCGCACGCGGATCGCTGGGCCATCGTCCTCTACGTGCGCGCCCTCCAGCGCGGCGCCACGGGGTCGTTCGACGACCTCCCCGAGAGCGCCCGCGCCGACATGCAGCAGCCCGCGAGCAACCAATGAGCCTCACCAAGACGCTTCACCCGGACGAGAAGTACAAGGCCGGCAAGATCGGCCAGACCATGACCAAGGCAGGTCTTGGTATCGGCGTGCTCGCGCTCGGTATCTCGATCGTCCTCACCATCATGTCCGAGCCGGCCGCCGCCGCTGGTCACACCAGCAAGTGGTCGCGCTTCCTCCACGCGTACGTGGTGGGCTGGACCTACATCTTCGGCATCGCGATGGGCGCCATCTGGATCACGATCCTGCACCACCTGGTGCGTGGTCGCTGGCTCACCGCCGTGCGCCGCATCACCGAGGCGATGGGCCTTGCGATGCCGATCGTGTTCCTGGCGGGCCTCGGGTTCATCATCCCGATGCTCGCCGGTCACCAGGACCTCTACTACTGGGCGCATCCCGACGCGCACAACCACGTGGTCAACCACCACCTGGCGCACAAGCTTGGCTGGCTCTCGCCGTCCAGCTTCGCCATCCGCTACGTGATCTACGGAGCGGCGATGTCGTTCCTCGCTCACTACTTCGCGAAGAAGTCGAGGGAGCAGGACGTCTCGGGCGATCCGAAGATCAGCGAGACGCTCCGCATCGCGTCGGCGCCGGCGATGATCCTCTTCTCGCTGGTCGTCTGCATGGTGTCGTTCGACGTCCTCATGTCGCTCGCGCCCAAGTGGTACTCGACGATCTACGGCGTCTCGTACTGGGGCGGCTCGATGGTGTCGTCGATGGCGGCGCTCGCGCTCATCGTCCTCGGCATCCAGCGCTCGGGACGCCTGACGCACTCGGTCAACGAGAACCACTATCACGACATCGGAAAGTGGATGTTCTCGTTCACGTTCTTCTGGGCGTACACGGCGTTCGCCCAGTTCATGCTGCAGTGGTACGGCAACATGCCGGAGGAGACGGTCTGGTACAAGTACCGCCTCTTCGGCGAGTGGCAGTGGGTGAGCATCGCGCTCCTCGTCGGCTTCTGGGCCTTCCCGTTCGTCTTCCTGATGTCGCGCTGGACCAAGCGCATCGTGCCGAGCCTCGTGTTCTTCGCGGTGTGGCAGCTCGTCTTCCGCTGGCTCGAGCTCTACTGGGAAGCGATGCCGAGCTTCGACTGGCACGTCGAGAACGGCATCAACCTCGGTCCGCTGCACGGCAACGTCGCGCTGCACCACGTCGGCTTCTCGCCGGTCGACCTCCTCGTGTGGATCGGCCTCTGCGGCATCCTCGTCGCGGGCATCGGCAAGAACCTCGTCGGGAATCTCATCCCGGTGAAGGACCCGACGCTCCCGCTCTCCCTCGGCCACGAGAACCAGTGAGGAACTGATGTCCGGACCTCATCGCAATCCAGACAAGATCAACACCATCGGCATCGTCGTCGTTGGCATCTGCGGCGCCGTGCTCGTCTACGTGTCGATCGTGGCCCTCCAGGCCTTCTACATGAACGACACG
>LNFM01014971.1_pt1 | contig 10973 bp, 10 predicted proteins | sample 596031 | NCBI WGS metagenome assembly LNFM01 (sample SAMN04254537, study PRJNA301005) | activated carbon metagenome | isolation source: dual media filters at the Ann Arbor, Michigan drinking water treatment plant | place: USA: Ann Arbor | reverse complement strand
GACATGAAGCGGTTGCCGGTCTGGTCGAGCAGCACCCAGGCCATTTTCAGCTTGACCTGGTCGTGCGCGCCGGGGAACCAGTCGGGGAAACGTTTGACGCGGATGCCGTAGGGATAGGCCGGGTCGCTGTGGCGGAAACCGTAGGCGCCGTGTACATGCCACATATGCCACAGGGCGGCGCCGAGGTCCTGCGCCATGCGGATGCCGTCGCCGGTGTTGCTGCGCGCGGCGGCGTTGAACACCGGGTAGGCCTCGAGGAACTGCGCCTTCATCTCGGCATTGCCTTCGAAGCCGCCGGTGGCGAGCACCACGCCGCGGCGCGCGCGGATGTGGCGGGTTTCGCCGTTCTGCACGACGGTGATGCCGATCACTTCGCGCGACGCGGGATCGGTGATCAGCCGCTGCGCGGCGACGCCGAGGCGCAGTTCGACGCCGGCCTTCAGTACATTGTCATGGACCACCTTGAACAGCTTGGGGCCGTTCGGTGCGCCGTTGGCCCAGGGATAGGCCTCGCGGGCCTTGAAGCCGGGGATGTCGACGACGGAGGTGTGATAGAAAGTGTCGGTGCCGGGCAGCGGGTAGTTGCCGCGGATCTGGCGGCGGTAGGGGTCGCCGGCCTTCGCGCGCTCCTCGTTTTCCTCGACCGAGGTGATCACCCGCGCGCCGCAGATCTGCGCCAGTTCACGTACATAACTTTCGAGTCCGCACATGCCTTCGGCCAGCACGCGGATTACATCGTCCGGCGTGCGGCCGCCGTTGGTGGCCTTCAGGTAGGCGAAGGCCTGTTCCGGGTCGTGCGCGCTGCGCACTGCCCCGTAGGAGCAGTGGATTTTTCGATCAGCAGGGTCTTGGCGCCGGCCTGTGCCGCGTTGAGGGCCGCAATGCCGCCGCCGTGGCCGAAGCCGGCAACGACGACGTCGTAAGTTTCCGTGAATGTCATGGTGTTTTTTCTGTATGGGATCAGTCAAACGAGGGCAGGGCGCTGCCGGCCGCCTGGAACAGTGCGAAGCCCCCCAGCGCCCCCGGCCATTCCAGCAGCAGTTGTCCGTCAAGGTCGCGAACCCTGCATTGCGCCTGTTCAAGATGGCGGCGGGTGGCCGCGAGGTCGTCGCTGGTCAGCACATAAGCCGCGATCCAGGGCAGTGAAGGCGCCGTCAGGCCCAGCCTGCGCTGCAGGGTTTCCGGCGTGACGAACAGCAGCGCGCCGCGCTGGGTGTCGATGCGCCACTGTGATCCGCTGACCTGCGCCAGCAGGCCGGTGTAACGCGCATAACGCTGCGCGGCTTCCTGCGGATTGTCGACGCAGAGGATTACCGCGGCGAGCCCTCGCGCCTGGTTGGCATGTGTGGTCCAGCGCGGCTGCCACAGCAGTTCCGGCGTGTGCTGCTGGCAGTACTGGATGCGGCCTTCGGCCATCGTGCCCGGCGGCACCCGCACCACGGTGAAACGCGCGGTGCCGCTGCCGTCGACGGTGCCGATTTCGCGCTGCAGCGCGACCGCCGGCAGCGGCGCGAAACCGTTTTTGTCCAGCCGCGCGTGGTCGGCGCCGTGTAACGCTGGATGGCGGTGCGCAGCTGTTCCGCGATCGGCGTGTCGCCGGTCGGGGTCAGGAATTCGAGGTAACCCTCGCGCAGCATCACGCAACGGTTGCCGGCGCCGGCAGGTACCAGCGGGCCGCCGGGTTCGAGGCGGTGCGACTGTGCGGAAAAAGGCGTCAGCGTGAAACCGGCCTGTTCCAGCGCCGCGCTGGCCGCGTCGATATGCGGCACAAAATGCGCGATGTGGTCGATGTTGAGTTTGCCCGGGGAGGGCGGCTGTGCGGCGGGGACCGGGGTGGTAACGGGCATGTCAGTGGTCCGGGTTGATTGAGGCCAGTCGCAACTGATGATCGTCATTCCGGCGCAAGCCGGAATCCAGAAAGCGGCAGGCACGCCTCTGGATTCCGGCTCGCGCTTCGCTTGGCCGGAATGACGTGCTGGGTGAGGTTCTGGCCTTGGGCATCAGTACCCCAGCTTCGGATCGATGCGCCGTTTCAGCTTTTTGCCGGCAAGGAACAGGGCGAGATTCTCGAACCAGAGATCGAGCGAGATGTCGATATAGTGTTCGCCGTCGTCGCAGGACACATGGGGCGTGATGACCAGGTTCGGCGTGCTCCAGAGCGTGGCATCGGCGGGCAGCGGTTCGGGCTCGACAACATCAAGCACCGCGCCGGCGAGCCGGCCGCTGCGCAGACGTTTTTCCAGCGAGGCCTGGTCGATCACCGGGCCGCGGGCGATGTTGATCACGCCGGCCGAAGGTTTCAGCAGGTCCATCCGCGCGGCGCTCATCAGGCCGCGGGTTTCAGCGGTCAGCGGTACCGCGAGCACGACAAAATCGGCCAGCGGCAATACCTTGTCCAGCTGGCGGTAGGTCACCACGCGGTCGGCATGGCGGTTTTTCTGCGCGCTGCGGCGCACGCCGATGACCTTCAGTCCGATTTTTTTCGCCGCGCGGGCGGCGGCTTCGCCGAGGTCGCCGAGGCCGACGACCACCGCGGTCTTGCCGCTGATGCTGGGGGAGAACAGCGGCTCCCAGCGTTTTGCCTGCTGGTTGGCCGTGATGGCCGCCATCCGCGAGTTGAGCAGGTGGTAGGCCATGGTCATGTACTGCTCGGCCTTGTGGCCGTGGGCACCGCTGTTGTTGGTGAACACGGTGCCGCGCGGCAACCAGTCCAGCGGCAACACGCCGTCGACGCCGGCCGAGGTCGAATGCACCCATTTCAGGCGGGGGGCGCGGGCCTTGAGATTCTTGCGGTCCGCCGGCACGCCGATGACCAGGTCGGCATCGGCCAGCGCCGCCTCCAGGATGTCGCCATCCCAGCCGAAGCTGACCTTGCCGATCTTCCGCGCCAGCGCCCGGTGCCGCCGGCAGGCGGCATCCCAGTGCGCGGGCAGCGTATGGAAGATGCTGTTTTTCTTGCGCGAGTTCTCGATGTGCAGGCGCAGTTTTTTTGCAGCCATGCCGCTTACTTGATCTGCTTCGAGCGCTGGTAGGGCTCGGTCATGAACGCGCTGTCCGGCGGATCCTTCTTCGCGGTGCCCGCGGCCTTGACGATTTCCTGCATGCGTTTCAGCGAAGCGACATCGGCGGTTTCGAAACTGGCCATGTAGGCGCCGTCCCACTGCGCGGCATAGGCTTTGGCGTCGGCGGGTTTCATGTTCGCCACCTTCTGCAGGATCTCGGCGACGCGGTCCTTGTTTTTCGAGCCGAATTCGAGGCCCTTGCGCATCGCGGCGAGGAACTTGGCGACGGCCTCCGGATTCTTGCCGACATAGTCGCCGTGGACGATGGTCACTGCGAGGATCGGCGCGGCGCTGCCCTTGGTCAGTTTTTTCCAGTCATCGACGATGCTGCCGAGATAGGTCAGTTTCACGTCATCGCTCATCTGGGCGATGGTCACCGAGCGGATCACCGCGGCATCGACTTCCTTCTGCAGCAGGAACTGGGCGAGGCGGCCTTCATTGCCGGGGACGACGCTGTAGTCGCCGGCTTTCAGGCCGTAGACGCCCTGCAGGATCGAGCTGGCGATGGCGTGGGTGGCGCTGCCCGGCGGCGACATGCCGATCTTCTTGCCCTTCAGGTCGGCAACACTCTTGATCGGCGAACCCGCGGGCACGACGATCTGGGCTTCGGCAATCTGCGAGGCGAGCACGATGCGCACCGGCACACCGTCGGCGGCGACGCTCATCGAGGCGGTGGAGGGCGCGCCGAAGGCGACGTCGATGGTCTGCGGCACGATCGCGCGCAGGGGGCCGGCGACTTCCGCGAACTTGACCCATTCGACGTCGAGGCCTTCCTTCTCGGCGAACTTCATCTGTTCCATCACGGCGCCGAAACCGAGGCTGAAGCCGCTGGTCCAGTAACCGACCTTGATTTTCTGGGCGTGAACCGCTCCGGCGGAGAGCAGCAGGGCGAGCAGCAGGGAGTGCATCAGACGCAGGACGTTCATCGCAGGCTCCTTTATAAAAATATCAATTAAATCAATGACTTAAGATGATGTGCCTGTTGTGCGGTGACGGGCTCGGTGGCATCCCGGGGGCGCGGCAGCGTGATCGCGACCTGTTCGCGGATGCGGCCCGGCCGCGGTGCCATCACCACCACATTGTCGGCGAGCACGACGGCTTCCTCGACATCGTGGGTGACGAAGACGATGGTCATTTTTTTCAGCTGCTGGATGCGCAGCAGTTCTTCATGCATCTGCGCGCGGGTCAGCGCATCAAGCCGCGAGAAGGGTTCGTCCATCAGCAGGATGCAGGGTTCCTGCACCAGGCTGCGCGCCAGCGCGACGCGGCTGCGCATGCCGCCGGAGAGTTGGTAGGGGAAGGCGTCGGCGAAACTTTCCAGGCCGACCAGTTTCAGCGCCTCGCGGGCGCGTGTTTCGCGCTCGGAGCGCAGCATGCTGCCGGCCTCGAGGCTGAACTCGACGTTGCGCAGGGCCGTGCGCCAGGGCAGCAGGCGGTCTTCCTGGAACATGTAGCTGATGCTGCGCCAGTCGCTGAATTCACGCGCGGGGACACCGTTGAGGATCACGTCGCCGCGTTCCGGCGTCACCAGCCCGGAGATGATGTTGAGCAGCGTCGACTTGCCGCAGCCCGAGGAGCCGATGATCGCGACCACCGACTGCGAGGGAATCGTCAGGCTGATGTTGTCGAGCACCTGCAGCGCGCCGTCGCCCGAGCCGAACCACTTGGAGACGCCGCGCACGGTGATCGCGCCGGTGTCGGTGGCCACTGCGGCGGCGCTGTTCATCTCAGGCGCCCTTGACCGGCACTTTGGCGGCGAACTGTGAATCGCGCAGGCACATGCGGCCTCGCGGGTCCTGCCACAGCTTGCCGTCCTCGTGCAGCTTGCCCAGCGCGCGGGCCACGGTCTGGAAATCGTAGTCGGCGAACTGCTCGGCGAGTTCCGAGTAGTACTTCGGCGTTTTTCCGATGACCGCGACGATCTTGGCCGACAGTTCAGCGACGGCCTTGTCGCCGGAGGCCACGGCCGGCGCCGGGTCGGCCTTGCCGCTGTAGTAGTCGGCGATCTTCGCGCGGTCGGTGTAGGCGTAGGAGATGCGCTCGAAACGTTCCTTGGGGATGCCCTCGGAAATCGTCGCGTCGATGCCGACCTTGGTGCCGGTCGGCACCACGCCGTGCGGCATCACCGGCAGGCTGGGGTCCAGCGGCTTGGCGCGGCTGCCCGGGATGATCATGATGTCCTTGTCGCCCTGCACGCGGGTGGCGATGGCCCATTCGACGTCCATCGCATTGAACACGTCGATGTCGTCGTCGACCACCACCACGTGTTTCAAGTCCATCACCGACAGCGCGGCGAGCAGGGCGTTTTTGCCCTCACCGGCCTGTTTCTTGATCGAAATGATGGCATGCCACATGCCGCAGCCGCCGAGCGTGACGTTGATGTCCTTGATCTGGATGCCGGCGGTTTTCAGCGCGCGGCGGATCTGGGTGTAACGCGTCGGCGCCATCAGCCAGGTGTTTTCCCAGGGCATGTGCAGGGCGTAGTAGATCGCATCCTTGCGCATGGTCACGGCGTTGATGCGCACGACAGGGTTCCAGTGCAGTCCGCCCATGAGCCGGGTGAATTCGCCGAAACGGCCTTCGGGCTGGGTCCAGCCGGTCGGCAGGATTTCACCTTCGAGCACGATCTCGGAATCGGCGATGCAGGGCAGGTCGATGGTTTCGCACTGTGCGAGTTCGATAGCCGAGCCGCGGATGCCGCCGGCGATGCCCATCTCGTCGGTGCCCAGCGGTGCGCGGAAACCGGAGCCGAGGTTCTCGAAGGGATGGTTGCCGATGGAGATCGAGATCGGCAGCGGTTTGCCGGCCTCGAAGGCGCGCTGCGCGAAGAGCCGCATGTTGTTCGGGGTGACGATGTCGATGCCGGTCAGGTTCTTTTCCTTGACCATGAAGCGGTAGATGCCGGAGTTGAGGCCGAACTCCGGATCCCTGGCGATGGTGATGCCGGCGGTGATCATCGGGCCGCCGTCGTAGATCGAGAACATGGGGATCGGCAGGCTGAACAGGTCGACGTCCTTGCCGGTCCTGATCACCTGCTTCAGCGGCGCGTTTTCGACGTAGCGCGGCGGGATCGGATTCTCGATGCCCTGCTGCAGGCGGAATTCGATCTCGGGATAGGTTTCGCAGCCCATCGACATGATCGCGCGTTTCTGCGAGCGGATGATGCCGGAGACCACCGGCATGTCGTAACCGATGACATTGTGGAACAGCAGCGCCTTGTCGGACTGGTCGACGAGTGTGGCGATGTGCCGGCTGTCGACCGGCTGCTTGATGTCGACGAGTTCCTTCCCGGCGCGCAGCCGGTCAAGGAAACCGCGGAAATTTTCGTCGGCGTAAGGCAGGGGTTTCATTGTTTCTTCTTGTCCTTCAGTTCGGCCGGGCCGGTGACGCCGGCCCAGCGGTTGATGGTGTCATGTTCGACTTCAAACAGGTCGAGCACCCGGCCGACCGTGTGGTTGACCAGGTCGTCGATGGTCTTGCCGCCGCTGTAGAAGGCGGGCACCGGCGGGAAAATGATGCCTCCCATCAGCGTCACCGACTCCATGTTGCGGATGTGTGCGAGGTTCAGCGGCGTCTCCCGGGTAATCAGCACCAGGCGGCGGCGCTCCTTCAGGATCACGTCGGCGGCGCGGGTGATCAGGTTGTCGGCAAGGGCATGGGCAACGCCGCCCAGCGTTTTCATCGAGCAGGGCGCGACGACCATGCCGGCGGTGATGAAGGAGCCGCTGGCGATGGTGGCGCCGATGTCGCGCACGTTATGGGTGACATCGGCCAGCTTGTGCAGCGCCTTGCGGTCCATGCCGTATTCCTGGAAGGCGTTGAGCACGCCGGCTTCCGACACCACGAGGTGGGTCTCCCAGCCGCCGATGTCGCGCAGCCGTTCGAGGATGCGGATGCCGTAGACGGAGCCCGAGGCGCCGGTCATTGCGACGATCAGGCGCCGGGGCGCCGCCTTGCGCGCTGCGTTCATTGCTCGGCCTCTTTTTTCCAGCGGAACAGGTAGTTTTCGAGTGGTCGCAGGATGCCCATCTCGAGGATGGCCATCATCACCACCAGTGTCAGCGTCCAGGCGAACACCTGGTCGGTCTGGATCAGGTCCGCCGCCTGGCGCAGCCGGTATCCTACACCGCTCGACGAGCCCAGCGTTTCAGCGACCAGCGACACCCGCCAGCCGAAACCGAAGGCGAGCCGGGCCCCGGAGAAGAAGTAGGGCAGGATGGTCGGCAGGTAGATTTTCCACATCACCTTCCACGCCGGCATGCGCAGCACATGGGCGAGTTCGATGAAGTCGGCGTTGACGGTGCGCGTGCCCTGCCAGACGTTGGTGATGATCAGCGGCATCGCGGTCATGAACACCACGAACACCGTGGTCGCATTGGACACGCCGAACCAGATGATCGCGAAGGTTGCCCAGATCGCGGAGGACACGGTATTCATCACCGGGATGATCGGCTCGAAGAATTCGCCGAGGCGCCGGCTGGCGCCGAAAATGATGCCCAGCGGCAGGCCGATCAGCGTCGCCAGCACGAAACCGGTGGCGACGCGGCCCAGCGTGATGCCCAGGTCCTGCCACAGCGTGCCGCTGTCCGAGATCAGCGTCAGGGCTTCCCACACCCGTGCCGGGCCCGGCAGCACGTAGTGCGGCACACGCAGCGCCAGCAGCCACCAGACGATGACAATGAAGGCCACCAGCCCGAGCCGCTGCAGCACCACGCCGTAACGCAGCCCGCGCGCGGCGGTGGGGGCGTGGATGCGGCTTTCGAGGACTTCGGGCATTTGCGGGGGCGGTGACTGGTAAGTGGTAATTGGTTAATGGCAATGAGTGAAGAGTTATGGGCTAATGCGGTGCGATGCTAGAGCCTGTTATGGACTTAAAAAATATATATTTAAATCAATGCATTAAAACACCCTCACCCTCGATCCCTCTCCCGGAGGGAGAGGGATGAAAAGCCCTTCTCCCTCCGGGAGAAGGGTGGGGATGAGGGAAGAACCTCTGAAGTCCATAACAGGCTCTAGGGAAAACAGCGCGTTCCAAATGTGCCAATTACCAGTCACCAATTACCTGTCACCGGTGTTACTTGGGCGGTGCGGTGAAGTAGGTGCCGCGTCCGCTGGCGACCAGCGCGCCGTCCTTGTCGTAAACATAGGCCTCGGCGGTGGAATACTGGCTGCCGCTGCGCACGACGCGGCCCTTGGCGGTGAGGTCGCCGGGCATCGCGGCCTTGTGGTAATCGACGCGGATGTCGATGGTCGGCACCGGGCGGCCGAGTTGCGCGGCGATCGCGTAATCGGCGACGACGTCGACGATCGCGGCGAGGATGCCGCCGTGGGTGTATTTGCGCTCGGGGTTGACCACCCATTCCTCGCGCCAGCCGGCTTTCACTTCGATGCCGGATTCATCGGCCTTGAGGAAAGTGAAGTTGAGCCACTGGTTGAACGGTCCGCGGGTGATCAGTTTCTGCAGTTGCTCGAGGCTGGGAGGGGTCGGTTTGCTGTCGGTCATGGCATTGCTCCGGATAAGCTGGGATTGAAGACTACGGGTGGAAACTGCACAACATAATAATAATCAGGCCGCTGATGAATTCTTCTCAGTACCGAGGGCCGCGATCTCGCGCAACCGTCCGCGGTCGACCTTGTTGGTGCCGGCCAGCGGCAGCTGGTCGAGGAAGAACACGCGCCGCGGGTGCTGGTAGGCGGGGCCGTTGGCGAGTGCGTGCTGCTTGAGTTCCTCTTCGCCTGCGTTTTTGCCGGCGCGCAGCACGACAAAGGCATAGGGCACCTGCCCTTTGAGCTCGTGCGCGAAAGGCAGCACGCAGGCCTGGTGTACGGCCGGGTGTTTCTCGAGCAGGCGTTCGACCTCGATCGGGAAAATGTTTTCGCCGCCGCAGACAAACATGTCGTCGGTGCGGCCGACGAAGAAATAGAAACCCTCGGCGTCGCGGCGGCAGACATCGCCGCTGTGGTACCAGCCGCCGGCGAGCCGTTTCGCTGTTTCCTCGGGCAGGTTGTGGTAGCCGATCAGGATGCCGGGATTTTTCAGCAGCAGTTCGCCTTCGTCGGGATGTGACCCGCCGGCGAGTTTTGCTTCGGTGCCGGGGTAGGGCACGCCGATCGAGCCCGGCGGCCGTGGTTTGCCTTCCGGATGCGGACCCAGCGGCACCGGGCCGCCCTCGGTGACGCCGTAGACCACCAGCGGTTCGGCGTTGGGGAAATGTTTGCGGATGTCGGCGAGCAGCTGCGGCGAGGAGGGCGCGGAGCCCATCATCACCGTACGCACCGAAGTCGTGTCGGTCTTCGCCATCAGGTCAGTGCGGGCGAGCAGCATCGAGATCATCGTCGGCACGCCTGAAACCACGGTGCAGCGATAACGCGCCAGCGCCGCAAGATAACCTTCGACGCTGAACTGCGGCATCAGTACCAGCTTGGCGCCGCCGGTAAGGCCCTGCTTGATCGCGTTCAGCGCGTTCTTGTGATACAGCGGCGCGGCGACAAGGATGGTGTCCTTTTCGCTGGTGCCGCGGGTGTGGGCGAGGATGCGCCGGCTCCAGTTCTGGCCGTAATGGGTCAGCAGCACGCCCTTGGGTTTGCCGGTGGAACCGGAGGTGTAGGGCTGTATCGCCACGCTGTCCGCGGCCGGCTCGAAGGCGGTGTGCGGTCCGGGATCGAGAAACCGTGTCCAGGCATCACCGTCGTCGTAGACCACCGTGCGCGCATCGGCCGGCAGCAGGTGGCGCCAGGCCGCCTCGCAGAACACCAGCTTCGCGCCGGCGTCGGCGACGATGTAACGCACGGTGTCGGCAGGGAGCTTGATGTTGATCGGCACCGGCACCATGCCGGCACGCATCGCGCCAAGCAGCGTGATCACGAATTCGGCGCGGTTCAGCGCGAGGATACCAACGCGGTCGCCGGGTTTCAGGCCGCTGCGTTCGAGGCCGCGCGCCAGTGCGTTGCAGGCGGCATCCAGCTCGCTGAAGCCGTATTCCCGCGGCGCCGCGGGGTCGCGCAGGTCGACCAGCGCCGTGCGCGCGAGCCCGGCATGTGCGGCAAACGGCAGGCCGAGGTTGCCGGGATAACCGCGGGGTTCGGGGCAGGGGATGGTCATGCGGTGTTGATGGAAATCAAGGTCAAAGTCAAAAGCCAGCCACAGAGGGCACAGAGAACTGCAAAATCAATTTACAGGATGGACAGGATGAACAAGATAAAACCGGAGCATCGGCCGTCAGACAAGACGCAAGGATTCACGGGTTTTATCCTGAACATCCTGTCCATCCTGTTAATCGCTCTGATTTTCTCTGTGCCCTCTGTGGCTAAAGGTTTTAAGGTTTCAGGGCGTGATCACGACCTTGCCGAACACCTCGCGGTCCTCGATCAGCTTGAGGCCCTTGGCGGCGTCCTGCAGCGGCATGACCTCGTCGACCACCGGCTTCATTTTGCCCTGCTGGATCAGGTCCATCAGCGCCTTCAGGTTTTCGTCGTAGAAGCTGTTGGAACCGATGATCTGCAGTTCGAAGCTCCAGACGTAGCGCAGGTCTTCCTTGGGGTCGTAGCCGGCGGTGGCGCCGCAGACCAGGATCTTGCCGCCGCGCTTGACGCATTTCAGCGTCGGCGCCCAGGTGTCGCCGCCGGTGAAGTTGATCACCACATCGACGCCGCCTTCGTAGTTGCGGCGCTGCGGCTTGCCGAATTTCTCGACCGCCCATTTCGAGAAGTCGGTGGTCTTGTAGTTGATGACGTGATCGGCGCCGAGATCCTTCAGGCGCTGGATCTTGTCCTCGCTGGAGGCGCAGGCGATGACTTCGGCGCCGAGCATCTTGGCCAGCAGCACGCAGCCGGTGCCGACGCCGCCGCTGGCGCCCAGCACCAGCACCTTGTCGCCCTTCTTGATCGTGTTGTGGGTGATGATCATGCGGT
>LNFM01001942.1_pt1 | contig 10973 bp, 11 predicted proteins | sample 596031 | NCBI WGS metagenome assembly LNFM01 (sample SAMN04254537, study PRJNA301005) | activated carbon metagenome | isolation source: dual media filters at the Ann Arbor, Michigan drinking water treatment plant | place: USA: Ann Arbor | reverse complement strand
TAATTGCATGATTATATGAGCTTTTCTAAAATCTCTCGCGTACGCGTATAGGCTGATGGGGTTAAAGGGGTGTCGTCAAGACCAAAAATTCAGGGAGCTAACCTTACTTTGTCGCGCGCCCCGCGTTCCAATATTCCGGCGAGCTCGATTTCGACCAAGACCATCTGGACGACCGATTGGCTGCGGCTTCATCGGCTTCACACGAAAATCTATCGGGTTGACGAGTTCGGCAATCTCGGCTGCATACTGCGCCAAAGTCGCGCCTTCGCGGATCGCCTGGTTACATCCGCGCGAGCGCGGGTCCGGTGAACCTGGCACCGCCATCACTTCGCCGCCCGCTTCTGCCCCCCCATATTGCCCGTCAGCTTTTGCTTTTGCCGATGCGGGGCTCGGTTCCCTTAATCAAATTCTCAATATTTACGCGATGCTTCCAGAAAATGATCAACGAACACGCAACAAGCATCGCTACCAGGTCATATCGTTCGAAATAGACGGCCGCCAGCGGCGCAACCAATGCCGCAAGCAGGCCAGCGACCGATGAAATCCGGAATATCAGCAATCCGCCGATCCATGCGACTGCGTAAATGACGCCCCCCTGCCAGAGCAGCCCAAACATGATCCCGGCATAGGTCGCAACGCCCTTGCCGCCTTTGAAGTTGAGCCAAACGGGATAAAGATGCCCGAAAAATGCCCCGGCCGCAGCAACTGCTTCACTACCCACAAAATACCCCTGCACCAACCAGACTGCGAAAAATCCTTTAAGCAAATCCAGCAAGAGGGTCAGTGCCGCCAACCCCTTGCGCCCGGTCCGAAGCACATTCGTCGCGCCGATATTGCCCGAACCGATGCTGCGAATATCACCACCGCCGGAGAATTTGGTGAGTAACAGGCCAAAGGGAATGGATCCAAGCAAGTAGCCCAGCACCAGCGCCGATATCGTACCTACCCAAAAATCAGTCACCAGACGAATCCTCTAAATATCTGGATTGCGTAGCTGTTTTGTTCTCATTGCTCAAGGGCGCTCGGCTTGCGTTGTCCTATCCCGATAGATAACAGCAAAACATGTCATCGCCGCTTCCTGAAGCTCCTCTGCTGTTTTTCGATTCCGGGATTGGTGGCCTGTCTGTTTTGCGTGCCGTGCGCGAAAAACTGCCACACGCGCCAATTGTCTATGCCGCCGATTATGCCGGCCTGCCCTACGGCACCAAAAGCGAGGCCGAAATAGCCGCGCGTGTGCCTGCATTGCTGGGCCGACTGGTCGAGCGGTATCGCCCGCGATTGGTGGCCATTGCGTGCAACACCGCTTGCACCATCGCGCTTGGCCATGTCCGGGCGGCGCTTGATGTGCCGGTGGTCGGCACCGTCCCCGCGATCAAGCCTGCCGCCGAAGTTACGCGAAGCGGCATTATCGGTTTGCTCGGGACAGCTGCAACCATCCGTCAGCCCTACGTAGACAGGTTGCAAAGCGACTACGCGGCCGGAATGACGCTTCTACGCCACGCCGCGCCAGAACTGGTTTACGCAGCCGAGGCCAAGTTGCGCGGCGAGTTCGTGAACCCGCAAATTTATGTCGATGCCATGCGAGGATTGACGCACCATCCCGATGGCGACCGGTTGGATGTCGTTGCGCTGGGATGTACGCATTTCCCGCTTGTTGTGGACGAGCTGACAGCCGTTTCACCCAAAATGCGGTTTGTCGATGGCGCCGCCGGTATAGCCCGGCGGATAGCTCATCTGACGCACGGCCAGGTTTGGCCAGACGAGCCACCAGAAGGCATTTTCGTCACCACGGGATCTGTTGGCGATGTCGAAAGCCTTCGCCTGGCGCTTGCTGATCAATGTTTGATACAGATCAAATCACTCTGAACGAAAATATCGCATTGGACTTGGCGGAACGGCGCTTGTTGCAAGTCGTTCGCGCTGGATTTTTCTTTTTCCGGCGATTAAAGGCGACGAAATGCTGCTAGTCAGCAGTTGAACCGGGGTGTGTGTTCCGTGAATTACGATGCAGTTTTCGACAAGGCAATCGACCGGCTTCACGCCGAGGGTCGTTACCGTGTGTTCATCGACATATTGCGAAACAAGGGCGCTTACCCGAATGCGCGGTGCTTTGCCGGGCACAACGGGCCGAAGCCGATAACGGTCTGGTGCTCGAACGACTATCTCGGCATGGGACAGCATCCCAAGGTCACGGCAGCGATGGAAGAAGCGCTTCATGATGTTGGCGCTGGTTCGGGCGGAACACGCAACATTGGCGGCAACACGCATTATCATGTCGAGCTAGAGTCAGAACTCGCCGACTTGCACGATAAGGGCGGCGCCTTGCTGTTCACGTCGGGTTATGTTTCCAACGACGCGACGCTCTCCACGCTGGCCAAGATTTTACCTGGTTGCATCATTTATTCCGACGAGTTGAATCACGCTTCGATGATTGCGGGCATCCGTAACGCTGGCTGCGAAAAGCGGGTGTGGAAGCATAATGATCTGGCGCATCTTGAAGATTTACTGGCTGCAGATGACCCCGAAACGCCCAAACTGATTGCTTTCGAAAGCGTATATTCGATGGACGGGGATGTTGCGCCCATCGCCGCGATCTGCGACCTTGCAGATAAATATAATGCGCTGACCTATTGCGACGAAGTTCATGCCGTTGGAATGTACGGCGCGCGGGGCGGCGGGATTACTGAGCGCGATGGTGTTGCCCACCGTGTAACGATTATCGAAGGTACGTTGGGCAAGGCATTTGGAGTCATGGGAGGCTATATCGCCGCTGATCAGCGCATCGTCGATGTAATCCGCTCATATGCTCCAGGTTTCATATTTACGACTTCGTTATCGCCGGTGCTGGTCGCAGGTGTGCTTGCGTCAGTAAAGCACCTCAAAGCATCAAGTGAAGAGCGCGAAGCGCAGCAAGCGCATGCTGCGATGCTCAAGATGCTGATGGCTGACGCCGGGCTTCCGGTGATGCACAGCGAGACGCATATCGTGCCGCTAATGGTCGGTGACCCGGTCAAAGCGAAGAAGATCAGTGATATCCTGCTTGCTGAGTACGGCGTCTATGTGCAGCCAATCAATTATCCCACCGTTCCGCGCGGTACAGAGCGGTTGCGTTTCACACCAGGGCCATTTCATGACGAAGCCATGATGCGTGAGTTGACGGCGGCGTTGGCTGAGATCTGGGATCGGTTGGAACTGCGCGTCGCGCAAGCTGCCTGATTCGGCATGGTGATGATTGTGGACACGATCGCCGGAACCACGTTTAACCCTTGGTTGAAGCGTCATCCAAATGTGTTATGGGCCTACGTTGCCGTGCAATCGGCAGCAGCGCTAGCAGTTTTGATTTATCTGCTTTAGTTTTCAACTGGCTTCAAATTTGCGGATAATTGGCATCGCGAACGACGCAATCGCTATCCAATCACGATTATTTGCGCATAACCTCGATAAGGTTTGGTAATTGTCACCGGCCGCTTTAGTTCGGTACCTAACTGCAAGACAAAGCTCAGCAATCCTGCGCGCGGTTCGACGTGAAACTTTGCGAGCCAAGCCAGTAACGCCTGTCTGAACCAGTCCGGCAAACCGTCCTGCATACCGAAATCGACAATATGGATGCTGCCTTGCGTCGACAGCAATGCCGTTGCTTGCCGCAACGCGCATTGCCAGTCGGGTATCATCGACAAGGTATATGAAAACATTATTCGGTCGAAACGAGCTCGCCCAAATAGCGAAATTGCATCGAAGCGGGCAGCATCAGCTTGTCCCAATCGAGTCCTGTCGACGCACCCAGCTCGGCGCAAATTTCGCGTGGCCGATTTCAGCATCTCCTCCGAAATATCGAGGCCATACAGCCGCGCTTGTGGCCATTTTTTTGCTATCTGCGCCAGATTGCGTCCGGTGCCGCATCCAATCTCCAGCACCGTGCCGCCATCGGGTACATCCATCTCGGCAATCAAACGGTCGCGACCCAAAAGATAATATTTGCGCGTCAGGTCGTAAATGTGCCGCTGCCCGCGATAGACTTCGTCCATCAGGCCCGCATGGTCACCTGTGAGCGTCTGCATCGCGTCAATCCTTTAGGACGTAAAGATGGACGCCGCCGTAAATCGCCGAGCGGTCACGAGCGGTATAGTTGAGAGAATCCTCCGCGCGATACTCCCACCGGTCGAGGATCGCATCAGGCAACCGTCCTGGCAACAGGGTTGGTTCGGCAGCGGTGCGGAACAGCACCCTTGAGCTCGGGCGGGCGGTGCGGGTCACCTCGGTCCACAAAGCCGTCAGCTGCGCATCAGTCATCCAGTCCTGGGCATCAAGGAAGATATATCGATCGAAGCTAGCATCTTCGGCACCAGCAAGAATATCAGTCATATTGGCATGACACATGTTCACGCGGCCAGCGCGCGATTTGACGGCGCTGTAGTTGGCTTCCTGCAAATAGGGCGGCAAAGGCATGTCCGCACCCTTGCCATAGCCGCGGCCAAAAGCCTGCCATGCGAAATAATTGTCCTTCAGGTCGAAATCGCAACTGAGTTTCTTCAACCTTGCGCGCAGCACGTCCGCCATCCGGTTGTCTCCCGCGAGTGCGTCATATTGCGCAGGCGGGATGCCAAGACCGAACAGCGACGAACGCTGGTCAGTGATCCAACGGATGAACTTGCGGTCGAACATCGGGGCAAGCTTGGCGTCGAAGATCGCCTGCTGCTCCTCAAGGTTTTTTGCTTCGAGCAAAGCTGTGGGGTCGATTCGATGCAGTCGCGCCAGCAAATGCGCCACTCCGATAAATCCGCCGAGCAGACCGCGTTTGTACACACCTGTCGCAAATCCGTTGATCCTCCGCCTGCCGACCAGATCGCGGCCTTCCCAATAGCGACGGCTGGTTTCGTCGAGATGCGGCTGCACATGCGCTTTATAGACCCGGATATTGGTCCGGGTATCGGCATCGGCGAAGAAACGGCGGAACGAGTGGTAATCTGGGATGTTGGCCAGCGCGGTTTGCTTCAGTTTGTTGAGCGCGACATGCGCGGTGTTCAGGTCAACCGCGACGATCTCAGCAGGGTCGGCGGTCAGGTAGGAAAAGACATTGCATCCGCCGCTGGCGATGGTCGCGATGCGGTTGCCGGGCTGCATATCGAGCGCCTCCATATCGACTACAGGGTCTTCCCAGATTTGCGCGTAGACAAGGCCGCGAAAGGCAAAGGCAAAGGCCTTATCGAGAAGTTTTTGCGGAGCTTCGCCCTCGTGCCGGACAACTGCTTCTTCAATCTTGGTGTTTTTCGCCTGCGCCAATTTTGCGGCCCCCTTATGCTTGGACATATGTCAGGCATAAGCGAGCAATGTGACGCCATCATTTGGCTTTTGTGATGGTTTTCGGACTCGTTAGGCAGCGCCGATCATTTTGGTAAACATCGCCGTATCGACATTTCCGCCTGAGAGCGTCACGGCGGTAACGCCTTTCAATTCGACCTTACCAGCCAGAACGGCCGCCAGAGCCACACTTCCGCCGGGTTCGACAACGAGATGCAGTTTTTCAAATACCAATCGCATGGCGGCGGCGACCTCGTCAGTGGTTACCGCAACGCCTGTGGAAACGCGCTGGCGTAACACTTCGAAGTTGATTGGATAGGTTTGCGGAGTCTGCAACGCGTCGCACGCAGTTGGGTAAGTCAGATCGTCCACCGGCAATATTTCTCCAGCGTCAAGCGAGCGAATGATATCGTCCCACCCTTCAGGTTCGACAATGATGATTTCGGCATCCGGACACGCAAGCGACAGGCCAGAAGCCAATCCACCACCGCCACAACATGAAACGATTTGGTTGGGGCCTCCTATTCCCAGATCGGCAAGTTGTGCTGCGATTTCAATCCCGGTGGTCCCCTGCCCTTCGATAACCCAAGGGTCACCGAACGCGTGAACCAACGTGCTACCGCTCTTAGCAATCAAGGCAGCAGCCACTTCGTCGCGCGATTCTGTGGCGCGGTCGTAGAGCACTACCTCGGCCCCAAGCGCCCGCGTCGCCGCCAGCTTCATTTCGGGCGCATTGGAAGGCATGACGATGGTCGCTGCTATACCGAGCCGCTTGGCACCCCAAGCGACGCCTTGCGCATGATTGCCGCTCGAGACACCTACGACACCCCTTGCGCTCTGTTCGTCGGTCAAGTCGCTCAGACGGTGCCAAGCGCCTCTGATCTTGAACGAACCTATGGGTTGGAGCATCTCGGCCTTGCACCAGATCGTCACGCCATCGACCTCAAGTGGCAACAGGGGCGTCTTTGGCAATATCGCGGCGACTTTCTCCATCGCGCGCAGCACGCCTTCGCGCGTTGGCTTGCGTGTGGATGAGAGCAATTCTTGTCCTGTCATAAAAGACCCCTATATGCGTGCGCTAACGAATCCCTGATAAAAGGAACGGTCAGATGAGCAAGGTTTTGGTAATTGGCGCAGGCGGCGTGGGTTCGGTCGCCGTGCACAAGATGGCAATGAATGCCGATATCTTCAGCCATATCAGCCTTGCCAGCCGAACCAAGTCGAAATGCGATGCCATTGCCGCTTCGGTGAAGGAGCGTACGGGGGTCGATATCGACACTTACGGCCTTGATGCTGACGACGTTGCGGCGACCACCGCAATGCTGAATGAGATCAAGCCGACGCTGGTCGTCAACCTCGCCTTGCCATACCAAGACCTCAACATCATGGACGCCTGCCTTGCCGCCGGCGTGCATTATATGGACACGGCTAACTACGAGCCGCTCGATGTCGCGAAGTTCGAATATCATTGGCAATGGGCCTATCATGACCGTTTCAAGGAAGCAGGCCTGACTGCCTTACTTGGCTCGGGTTTCGACCCCGGCGTGACCAGCGTGTTCACCACCTATCTCAAAAAACATCATTTCGACCGGATCGACACACTCGACATCTTGGATTGCAACGGCGGCGATCACGGGCAGGCCTTTGCCACTAACTTTAACCCCGAAATCAACATCCGCGAAGTGACTGCGGTAGCGCGCCACTGGGAAAATGGGGACTGGGTCGAAACTCCGCCAATGTCAGTCAAGCAGCAGTTCGACTTCGAGGCTGTCGGCCCGAAAAACATGTACCTGATGTACCATGAGGAAATCGAAAGCCTCAAAACCCATCTGCCCGAAATCAAGCGGATCCGGTTCTGGATGACCTTCGGTGATGCATATATCACGCATCTCAATGTGCTTCAGGCGGTTGGCATGACTCGAATTGATCCGGTGATGTACGAAGGCAAGGAAATCATCCCGCTCCAGTTTCTAAAAGCGGTATTGCCCGAGCCAGCGAGCCTTGGACCAACAACCAAAGGCAAGACCAACATCGGTTGCATCGCCACTGGTCTTGCAAAGGATGGGACCGCAAAGACGCTCTACATCTACAATATCTGCGACCATGAAGACGCCTATGCCGAAACCGGCAATCAGGCAGTGAGCTACACCACCGGCGTGCCAGCGATGATCGGTGCAGCCATGGTCGTGAAAGGCCTTTGGCGCGGACCCGGCGTGTTCAACATGGAACAGTTCAACCCTGATCCCTTCATGGAAATGCTGAACGCGCATGGTCTGCCTTGGCAGGTGAAGGAACTGGAAGGTCCGCTGGCGTTCTGATGGAAACCAGAGCAGGCGATCCCGGCGCTTTTGCGCATTTTGACTTGAACCGCGTTCCTTCGCCCGCGTTCGTCGTGGACGAGGTTGTGATACGGCGGAATCTGGCGATCCTCGCTGACGTCAAAGCGCAGTCGGGTGCCAAAGTCCTATCGGCGATGAAGGCTTTCTCGATGTGGGAGCTGGCGCCCCTCGTGGGCGAATATCTGGACGGCGTTTGCAGTTCCGGCCTGTGGGAATCGCGGTTAGCGCAGGAGAAATATTCGGGAGAAATCGCGACCTATTGTGCGGGCTATAAAGAGGCTGACATGGCCGAGATCGTCGCGATTTCGAATCATATTATTTTCAATAGCCCCCGTCAACACCGCCGTTTCGCTTCATTCCTGAATGATAGCATCGATGTCGGCCTTCGCATCAATCCCGAACATGCTGAAGGGGAAGTTGCCAAATATGACCCCTGTTCAGCCGGCTCGCGACTTGGCTTCCCGGTCAGTCAGTTGCTGCCCGAGCATTTGGAAGGCATATCGGGCATTCATTTCCACACCTTGTGCGAACAGGACTTCGAACCGCTCCAGCGCACTTGGCAAGCCCTCAAACCAAAAATCGCGCCTTATTTCGGCCAATTGCGCTGGCTTAACTTTGGCGGCGGCCATCATATCACTCGAGCCGATTACCAGCGCGAGGAACTTATTGAATTCATCAAATCGGTCCGCGCTGAAACCGGCCTCGATGTCTATCTCGAACCCGGCGAGGCCATTGCTCTCGATGCAGGTATCCTCGTCGGCGAATTGCTCGATGTGTTCAACAATGGCATCACAGTCGGCGTGGCAGACATCAGCGCTACCTGCCATATGCCCGACGTTATAGAAGCTCCGTACCGCCCAGCCATGCTCGGCGAACGTGAAAATGGTCCGATAATCCGTATTGGTGGTCCGTCCTGCCTCGCAGGCGATATCATCGGCGACTACCGCCTCCCTGTCGCCGCAGAACCCGGCGCACGATTCGCATTTCTAGATCAGGCGCATTATTCGATGGTCAAAACCAACACGTTCAACGGTGTTCCCTTGCCTTCAATCTGGCTGTGGAACAGCGAGACCGATGCTCTGAAATGCGTGAAGTCGTTCGAATGGACGGAATTCCGGGACCGTTTAAGTTGAGTGGTAAACTGCAAAAATTCCATCGGTTTTTTCTTTACAACCGGGACCGCTAACCATATACGCCCCACTCGCTGCCCCAGGGGGACTTCCAATAACCGCAAGGCAGCCTTGTCGATTACTGTTTATTTTTTGGGGGTCCCTTGAATTGTACGAGAACACTGACGCACTTGCTGTAGTCCGCGCGCTTCGCCCGGACGAACCAATCACGCTTCTCCGCCCGCACGCCGCTACGCGTGCCGCCCGTTTCTTCGTTGAGAAGTTTCAGGGTAAGTCGATGTATGCGGTAAAGGCCAATCCTTCGCCTGCTTTGCTTGAGATATTGTGGGAAGCAGGTATCACGCATTATGACGTGGCTTCGCTCGGTGAAGTGCGGCTGGTCCATAAGTTCCTGCCTGATGCAAAGCTCTGCTTCATGCATCCGGTGAAGTCCGAACGTGCGATTTCGCAGGCCTATCATAACCACGGCGTCCGCACCTTCAGCCTCGATAGCCACGACGAGCTCGATAAAATCGTGCGTGCGACTACCAAGGATGGTGTTGCCGCAACTGATCTTGAACTGTGTGTTCGGATCCGCGTTTCGTCGGAGCATGCCAAATTGAGCCTTGCTTCGAAGTTCGGTGCCGATCCATCTGAAATTGCGGATTTGTTGGTCGCGACCCGTCAGGTTGCCGATGCCTTGGGCATCTGCTTCCATGTCGGCAGTCAGGCGATGACGCCAACGGCCTATTCCGAAGCCATGGAGCATGTCCGCGCCGCGATTGTCGAAGCTTCGGTCACGGTCGATATCGTTGACGTTGGCGGTGGCTTCCCGTCGGTTTATCCGGGCATGGAACCTCCCCCGCTCGAAACTTACTTCGATGTCATCCACCGTACGTTCGAAGATCTGCCGATCAGCTATTCCGCCGAATTGTGGTGCGAACCGGGCCGGGCTTTGTGCGCAGAATATGCATCGCTGTTGGTGAAAGTCGAAAAACGCCGTGGAAGCGAGCTGTTTATCAACGACGGTTCATACGGATCGCTGTTCGATGCGGCGCACATTGGCTGGCGCTTCCCTGTAGCATTGCAGCGCTCGGACACGTCAATCGGCACCCAGATGGCTGAATTTAGCTTCTACGGGCCGACCTGCGACGATATGGACCATATGGCCGGGCCATTTGTCTTGCCTGACGATGTGCAAGCTGGCGATTATATCGAAGTCGGCATGCTCGGTGCTTATGGTTGCGCAATGCGGACTGAATTTAACGGCTTTGGCGAGACCGAAACCGTGGCGGTCGAAGACGAGCCGATGGCAAGCCTTTATGCGCGCATCCCGGCCAATGATGCGAGCAATGTCGTGAAGATCGGCAAGCGGTCAGCGCAATAAGTTGCAATTGACAATTTAATTTATGTGAAGCACCCTTCCAGTCATAACGATTGGGAGGGTCTTCTTTGTGGATAATTCGATTTTAGCTCCAGCAGCAGCGCTGGTCGTCTGGTCATTGATCATGCTGTTCTGGATGGCGGGTACGCGTCTGCCTGCATTGTCGAAGATCGGCATTGACCTCTCGAAGGCAGTCGGCGGTCGCGGCGCGGATATTGACCCTAATGTGCCTCCATCGGTTGCCTGGAAATCCCATAACTACGCGCATTTGATGGAACAGCCGACAATTTTTTACGCCACGGTCATGATCCTTGCGATCTCTGGTGGTGCGACCGAATTGTCGGTAATGCTTGCCTGGGGCTATACTGTGTTGCGTATCATCCACAGCATCTGGCAGGCGACGGTAAACAAGGTCGGCATCCGCTTTATCTTCTTTCTGTTGTCGACCATCTGTCTGACGATATTGGCGGTGCAGGCGCTGCTGGCGACGATTTAACCGGGGGTAATAATCATGAATAGCGCAATATTGGGGCCAGTCGTCGCGCTGGCGGCTTGGACAATGCTTGTCTGGATATGGATGTACGCAACACGCTTGCCAGCAATGGGCCGCGCAGGCATCGATGCAAAGAACATGGTCGGGTCGACGGGGGGCGGCCTGCGCAGCGACCTGATCGCCAAAGGCGAGGAGCGAGCGTCATGGGTAGCCGATAATTACAACCACTTACATGAAGCACCTACGGTGTTTTATGCGGTCGCCATTGTCCTCGCGATTATCGGCCAAGGCGACAATCTGAACGCGACCATCGCTTGGGCCTATGTTGGGCTCCGGGTTGCACACAGCCT
>LNFM01012703.1_pt1 | contig 10975 bp, 11 predicted proteins | sample 596031 | NCBI WGS metagenome assembly LNFM01 (sample SAMN04254537, study PRJNA301005) | activated carbon metagenome | isolation source: dual media filters at the Ann Arbor, Michigan drinking water treatment plant | place: USA: Ann Arbor | reverse complement strand
AATTGACGTGTTGCCACTTATCCGAAGTCATGCCAGTAACAACCGCTGCGCCAACCGCGCCGCCCACCGTCACGTCATAAATATCAGTCCCGGAAGCTGCGAAAAGCTCAGAATTGCCGGATGGTGGGGCATATGAAGCTACTGTGTTGACCGTCCCGGGGATGCCTGTCGCGTATTCGCTGTACCCGTCGCGGACTTTCACGTCATAGGGGGTGCAGAAGAAGTTGTCCAGCGATACGGCGTCGGTTTCCTTCATCATAGCCAGCGGATCGCGGGCGTTCCAGCCTCCTGTCGGGGATGACGCGGACAGCGTTACCGCAGCCTGTGCGCGTGACAGGTTCTTTTGGGGCTTGCGCACCTACCAGCTCCCGCGAGGAACGAGGATCGCAGGCTGGATTTCCCACTGCGCACCGTCCATGCTCAAAGTTGGCTTGCCGGCGTCCTTCGCCATCTTGTCCATCACCCGGCGTTCGTATTTGGCGAAGTCTTCGGCGTAGTCCAGCCCCTTCGCGGCCTTCCAGCGCCAGATCGTGCCCAGCGTGACAATGCGGTCATCAATTAGGGGGGTGTCAGCGTCGTTCGTCCACGTTTCGGATGTGCTGCCGCCTGATGTGCTGATCCAGTTCTTGGTGTTGTACTCAAACGCGCAAGACTCACCGGCCGCAGGCGGCGGGTAGAACAGAATCGTGTCATTCTTGATGCGGAAGCTGTTGAACGGCCCGTTAAGCTGAAGTGCCTTGTCCTGCTGCCAAACTTGCTGCGTGCTGGGGCCATAGACCGGCCGGCGCAGCGAGCGATTCCAAATCGTGTCGTTAACGATGCTCTCAAAGCCGGGGGCAATCGTCGCTAACGTTCCCTGTAGCTCAGCGGCTACAGTCGTAAATGTTGCCTCGGTCTGCAGGCCCTGCCAGTTGTAGCGCTCTTCCAGTTCCTGCCCCTCTTCCTCACTGATCGCCAATAGCTGGATGATCTGAGGATCCGTCGAGCCGACCGCTGCATTGGGCGCAAGTATCCCTATCCGCCTGCAAGCTGTCTGGATGATTTGGAGGCAGGACAGGGCCATATCGGGCTTTCTTTATGCTTCTGCGGTTTCTTTGCGCGGACGGCCACGGCGCGGCGTTTCATCCAGTGCCTCCAGCGCGTCCAGCCTGCTTGTCAGCGTGGCAAGTTGCTCCTGCTGCCTGCGGATGGTTTCGTTCGCGTCGGCTAGCTCCTTGACCACTGGCGAAAGATCAGTCTTGGCCTTGATATCGCCCCGGGCCATGTCGCGCAGCACGCGGCCATCCATGCCGATATCACCCAGCGAGGAATCAGGCACTGCGGCCAGGTCTTCCACGGTAGGGAAACGCTGCGCCAGTTGATCGCGGCGGCTTTTCAGGATCCGCTCCCACGTCAGCAAAGGAGTGCCGTTGCGGGGCAGAACCTTGCCCTCGCGCCATGCGGCCAGACCAGCCTTGAATTCAGCCACCCATGCCGGGTCATACAGGCCCTTGCGTGCATCGCCATCCTTGCGGGTGATGAACTCATCGGCGAAGAACTCCAGCGGGTCTCCCTTGTGACCGTGCGGGGTGATCAGGATGAAAGTCACCATCTTGGGGACTTCGTAGCCCTTTTCCTTGGATGCCTCGGCGTCGGCGCCGTGCTCGCGGTCTTGGAACATGAAAAACGGAACTCGGGACATGGGGTCGGCGTAGGCCATCAATTACTCCTTTGGGTTAAAGCGGTAGCGCTTTGCATTGCATTCGTATGAACACAATGAAAAGCGGCCCCAGAAGGGGCCACTAGAGCTAAGCCGGAAGGCTTAGGTAACGATCTGCATGCAGGTCGGGCAATTGATCACGCCAGAGCCGTAACCTGTGTAGGTGCCGGTCAGGGTGATGGAACCCGTAGCAGTAGCCAGCTTGTCAGCCGTGGCAATGGAAGTGCCCATGTAGATGGTTTTGCCATCAGGATCAAGGGCGGCAACCACCGTCGAAGCCGGCACGCCAGTACCAGACAGCGCCATCCCGAGGAAAGCACCGTCATAGCCCTGCGGCACGAACAGCTTGTTCAGACCGTTGAAGGTCTGCGTGTTGGCGAAGGTCTTGGTGTCGGTCGCAGCGATGCGGTTACGGACGCCAATCACTTGCTTGCCGGTTGCCGTAGCGCCCAGGATGCCAGCGGCGGCGATTGCCAGCACGCCATCAGCCGCAACAGTCGCGTTCGTCTTGTAGACAGCGCGGCCTGCGATCTGAACCCAGCCATAGGTGCCGGATGCCATGGGGGCCATCGCCACCGACCAAGGGAAGCCTTGGGTAACGGCGGAGGGCAACAGAGCTGCGTTGAACAACTCATCCCACATGCACACTGAACCTTTGAGGATCGCGTCAGCGGATTTGACGTACATGAAGCGGCCCTGACCCCAGAAAGGGTCTACCGCGTCAACGCAAGTACCCAGCACATGGCGCTGGGTTGTATCAGGGACGAACCAATCATTGAATGGTTGCGTACCTGCGAAGGGGCCAATTGCTGCAAACATTGTTGTAGCTCCTTATGCTTTCATGACGCCCTGCAGCGAGCGGTTGCTCACTGTCAGATTGCCCTGCCAGATGATGGTTTTCACCAGCGCATCCTGATTGATGGACTCAACGTCATCCAGCATGGTGATGTTGGCGTCTTTGTGGACGACCATATCCATGTAGTTGGTGTTGAGGAAGTAGGCGTGGGCGCCTGGAATACCACCGGACGAGTCGAAGAACACGTCTGCGGTTTTGTACTTCATGCTCAGCATGCCGCCCTTGCCGTTGTCTTCCGGCGCATACCGCTTCAGGCTCGTCTGCGATTGCTCGTAGAAAGTGAAGTAGTCGTCGGACATGACGATCAGGTTTGGCATGTCCATGCCGCGAGTCAGGCGTATCCACAGCGGCAGCATCAGGCTTTCAATCGTCGTTGCGGACGGCGTGATGCCCGCACCACCTTGCAGCGGCGCGGCGGCCGATTGCACGGTGTTTTGCCAGAAGCCGTAGGTGCTGGAGTTGATGCCACCCACGGTGCCGGTGCCGGCGTCTGCGATCAGGGCTTGGAGGCCGTTGATCTGGTTCGCTGCGGTGCCGTCGCTGTACAGGTCGGTGGACAGACCATTGGCAAACGAGTGCTGAGCATTCTTCACCTTCGCCTTGACGAAGTTGATAATGCGGTTCTCGCCGCTGTTGGTCCGCATTTCCAGGCCGGAAACTGCGAGGTTGACCGCGACTTGACGCCACGGGAATTCAGCAGCAGACAGAACGTCCACGGCTGCGATGTTCAGCACGTCATAGCCGGAGTAGCGCTGATAGGTGCTGTTGCTGGCGTATTCCAGCGGTTGAACAATGCTCAGGCCGCCGTCTTCGAGGCGAACTTTTCCTTCGCCTGTCAGTTTGCGGTAAAGCGCGTTGTGTTTGCTGATGTTGTCAGCGACTTCCTTCGAGTGGTTGCGGAACGTGGTGGTTACCAGCTCCGAGAACACGTTGAAGGCGCCGGCTGCATAGCCTTGACCTGGTGATGCCATTTGATGGCTCCTTTAAGTGAGTCAGGCGCCCTGCAAGTTGCGCAGAGTCGCCCGGATGGTGTCTTCCATAGAACCTATGGGCTGTGATACCGGCATGGACGCACGGGGGCGCGTGTTAACGCTTGCCGCTGTCTTTGCCGCCGTCGCCTTCTTTGCCGCCTCGGCTCGCTGCTCTGCCTGCTGTTGAGCAAGGACTAGGGCGCGAGTGGTCGGGTTGGCATATATGGCTTGCTCATAGGCATCTGCGAGGCTGGAGGCTTGGCCGGCTTGTAGAAGCGCGGCCATATGCCCCTTGACACTCTCAAAATGACTATGTTTCGGGTCGGCTGCGAATGAGGCAATCTCGCTGTTGAGCGTTGCTTCCTCTTGCTGCTTTCCCTGTGATTGCTGGTTTTCGATAAACCCGGACAGGCGCTGCACTTGCTGTTGCAGCGCGGCAATGTTCGGGTCAATCGGTGTCTGTTCAACCTGCTGCACTGCGGCCATGTCGATGCCGTAGCGCTGGGCAAGTTCTGCGAAAAACGTGTTCTTTTCCTGTTGCGAGCCGTAGCGCAGCTTGTGATCTGCTGCCATCAGCTCGCCGACTGCCTTATCTGCTGTGATTCCTAGGCCCTGAATGGTCTGGGCGTAGGGCGTGATTGCGCGCTCCATCGCCTGACCGAACCCGGCTGCTTGCCTGTAGCCCTCGATGCCCTTGTGGAAGTCGGCCTCACGGCGCAGCACTTCGCCGCGCACCTCGGGGGGCAGGTTCTGCCACGTTGCGGCTACTTCCTTGCGCCATGTGTTGGGCGCGGCGTCCAGCGGGCCAGCCTGCGCGGCTGGCGTATTGGGGTCAACTGGCGGCGCATTCGGATCTACCGGAGTCTGCTTGGCAAACTTGCCTTGCTCATCGCGGATGCGCTGGGCCTTTTCTTCTGGCGTGTCTGGTGTTTCTGGCTTGCCGATCTCGCCACCCTCGCCGCGCGCCCGGATTTCGGACAGCGTGTTGCGGATGGTGTCGTCAATCGAGACAGGCGCTTCCGGCGCTTGTGTCTCGGGTGTTGCGGGGTCGATTACTTGTTCGATTTCGCCGGTTGCGGCTTGATCTACTGGGTCCATTAACTATCTCCAGACATAAAAAAAGCACCTCGAAAGGTGCTGGGTTGGTGGCTTGTTGGCCTATGCAGCGAGCGCGGCAGCTTTCTTTTCCGGCGAGAGCTGAGCCCAAGCCGTCCTTACTGAGTGGTCTAACTTCGCGTCGTTTTCTGCTTCGGCATACTGTTTCTGGCGAGCTGCGTGGGCCTTTTCGTCAGCCATGCCCTCCCAATCGCGGCAGCCGGACGCCTTCATGTCTTCCCGGCGCTGCGCCTTGGATGTGATCAATTTGCCAGTAGCTGGTGACTCAAAGGCGTCCCAATTGGCAATGTCTGGGCTCATCATTGGCGCAGACAGGATGCGTTTGTCGGTCTTTGTGCCGCAGCATTCAGGCGTGTCCATGTACTGCGAAACGGGGCGAATGTATTCATGCGCCGCGCCGCACTTCAGGCAAACGGCTTCATACACTGGCACTGGCTGACTCCGGTTTGTTTGCGCTGATCTGGGCGCTTTCAAGAGTGGTATCGCGCGCGATCAAGGCCACATCGATCTTGTTTGCGCTCTTCATCTCTTCCAGCACCAAGGCAAAGCGACCTTCAACCTCGGCCATGCGCTCGGCAGATGCGGTGCGCTCACGCTCCAATGCGGCCTCAAGCGCGGCGCCCTGCTCTGCTCGCATAGCCTCCAGTGAGTTTTGATGCTCGTTCTGCCGGGCCTGGCTTTCCTGCTTGCTTTGCTCGGTTTGAGCATTCAGGGTTGCCTGGAACTCTGCGGCCTTGGCGTCCGCCGCGAGCTGCCGCTCATGTTGGGTATTGGCAAGCTCAGCCTTGAACTGCTCCAGCGCCTTCATGGCTTCGATCTTCCCGGCTTCTGGATCTGGCTGCTTCGGCGGCTGCTTCATTTTGCTAATCACGTCTTCCACTGCCGTACCCATCTTGGCGCGACGGCAGACAACAAGCATCAGCTCTTTCAGCATGCCAATATCCATCGCGCCCTGCTGCACGGCTGGGCCGAATGCGGTCAACAGGCTGGCAAGACCGGCCAGAACCTTCTGCAAGCCCTCCATGTCGTCGTCTTGCGTGGCAGAAAGCGTGCTGTCTGTCTCGATATCGATGCGATACGTCCGGGTGGCGTCCGACCGCATGGCTTCCACAACCTTCTCCCACGATATGGGCATGGGCTGCTTGAGCTTTTCCAGCTCTGGGGGCGGTGGCGGTGGCTGCTGGCCGGTCTGTTGCGCCATCATTGCCTGCTGCTGATATTGCTGCCCCATTTGCTCCAGACTCAGCTTTTCGGCGTCAAGCTCGGCCTGGTGCGGCAGTTGAACCAGCGTCATCTGCTCCAGCGTTTCGGGCTGGAACTTCTCGGCGATGATTTCGGCTTTCAGGCGGATCAGGTCGCGGATGTAGCGTTGAACCTCCCGCTGCATACGCTGCAGGCGCTGTGTGCCCCACTGGGTCTTGATCTTCTGCGCGCCGAATGTCTCGTTCGGGTCGCTGGCGCTGCGCATAATGTCCGCAATGCCGGTGATTTCGTAGATGATTTGCTTGGTCTGGTCGCGCTGGATGTACAGCTCAGCGATGACTTTCGCGGCCTGCTCAATAGGCATCATCCAGATGGCTTTATCCAGCCCGCCACGGTCAAGCAGGGCCGTGACGTTGGAGCCGGCAATCAGCTCGTTATCCGCAGCCTTCATCAACTGGGATAGCTCGCCCAGCGTGGAGTCATAAATACCCCGCACCTTGAGCGCGTCCACCAGCTTGTTAATACGCCCGCTGATCTTGTTTAGCTCTTTCGCCTGCTGCTCGTACTGGGTGTACAACGGCGCAGGGATCAGCGTCTGATTGTTCTCAATCGCATACAGCGGCTTGGGGATGGGGAAGAAACCGGACAGGCTCAGCGGGTCATTCTGCACCTTGCAGGGGTTTGCGTAGGTCTTGCAGATCCAGATGACCTCTTTTTCGTCCTTGTCCCATATTTCCCAGATTTCAGCGGTCTTAAACAGGTCTTCGCAATCCTTCGAGGTTTTTACGTCCTCATCGTCAGCCGAATCAAGCGTAATGGCGTTGCCAATGTCGTCGCCGAACTTCTCAATGCAGTCTTCACGGGTGAAGCGGTGACGGAAACCAATAGCCGTAACCTGATCCCACGTCTTGGCAGCGCACAGGATGCGAAAGTCGTCATATTGGACGTTTTCCGCAATGACCTGCTCCCACTCGATTTCCTCGTAAGCCTCTGGGTCCGTGGTGTCATCGCCCTCTTTCGCCTCGCCTTCAATCGCTCGAATGTCCGGGATGTACCGAATGCGTGACACGGCGCGACCGGGCAGCAGCATGGACAGCACGTCAGCCTTCAGGACGCTATCGAAGTCATACACATCCTGGCAGAACTCCAGTGAGCGGGTCATGACCTCGGCGACGGCCTTGCCTAGCGGGTCTTCGTCCTGATAGCGCCTGCGTGCGTCTGGCTGTGGCAGGGAGTTATAGACCGACTGGCGCAGGGTTTCGGTGTTTGTCCACAGGATGCCAAAGCTGTTTGTTGCCGGCGTCTCCGGCGTGTACAGCTTGTAGATATCAGCCGACTTCTTGCGCCATGCCGACTCCCGCTTGTCGGCGAGCTTTAGCTCCAGCTTCCAGCGGCGAGCGATAGCCTCGGGAGACTTGCCCAGATCACTGGGCTTCTCCAAGCTATTGGCGTTTGAATCGGTCATACGATGGCAGAGGGGTTCTGCATGTAGAAGTTGTGAGCCGCGCTGACGGTCTGCGCACCGGACTGCGTGAGGTTGTAATAAGCGAGCAAACGCTCACCCCATTGGCCGGCGGCAATCAATTTCAGGTCAAACAGGGCGTGCCAATCCTCGTTGTACATACCCGTGGTGCTGGTTAGAGCCCTCACGTTTTCCTGTACTTGCTCGGTGAGTGATGCCATTTATTCGCCTTCTGTCCTGCGTCTGGTTTGCCGCTCGATGATTTCTGAAATGGTGCGGTGCTGGGGGAAACGCGCTATCTCACTCGACGGATTCGGCTTGACCCAAGGCCGCGACATGCAGCCATAACGCCAGTCATCGCCTGCGTGGTCTTCGCCGTCCGTGTCTAAGTCCTCCAGCCGATCTTTGTCGTGCTGGAGGACGGGAATCGTTCGTATTGAGTCGGTACAAGTGCTGAAGCACACCACCATGGGCCGGTCTTCACCCTCACCTATCAGGCGGCTGCGCATCTGATCCCAGCCGCCTAGGGCGCCCTTTTGCGGCACCCTTGCGTTATCAGCCCTACGCCAGATGATGTTGCCGCCGCTACCTATGCGCATGCGCTCTTCAATTGATGGCCCACCGTCACGGCTAAATGCAGCCGGATCAAGCACGCCGTACTGAATCGGCGCATCGCTCTTTTCACGCTCATACAGCCCAGCGCCCACAGCCTCAGCCGTCATTTTTAGTCCGACGTTGTACTGAAGCTGCCCGTGGTCGTCTTTCTTGATGCCGTACCACTCGCGATATCGCACCATGCAGCCGCGCGGGAGGGTTAGCCCCTCTTCCGTCTTCATGTCATCCGACACAACGGCCCACCAGCCGAAGCTGAACGGCCTGGCGCTACCCCAGTCACCAGATCGGAACTTGAGCCAATGCTCTGGAATTTCAAACGGACGAATGACATGCCGCGACTGACGCCAGCAGTCAAAGAACGCGCCGGCTACGATGTTCCAATCACCCTCAAGCCACGCTTTACGCAAAGCGTCGTTGCCGCCCGTCGCCGCTTTGATCCTGTTTCTGTACTCTGGGTCGGCCTGTAACAGAATCTGGTTGTCGCTGGTCTTAGACGGCACAAACATGCGCGTAAAGCCCGTGTCCGGGTCTTTGAACGGCGTCATCGGCTGACGCCCCGTGATGTACCTGTCTTTCACCCACCCATGCCCGATGCCACCCGGATTGCCCGTTGCCCTCATGGTGCAGGGCACGCCGTGCGGGCTGCGCAGCGTTGACAGCATCTTGAGCAAACCCGCAGGCGTTGGGTACTCGGTCACCTCATCAAAGCTAATGTGCGTGTACTGGTGGCCGTGATACCTGCCGTAATCGCGCTCATGCTCGATATAGCGCATCTTGACCGTCGCCCCATTGGGCCAGTACCAGCAATTACTGAACGGATAGCCTGAGCTGGGCTGCACCTTGTACACGGCGCCAGATTCGGGGAAAACCTCGGCGGCGCGTGACTGCAACTCTTCCAGCTCGGTATAAGTCTTACGGAACATGATCCCGCGCGACTTGCCGTCATACCTTAATGCGCCATCCTCCTGATATCCCAACTGATAGTCAGACTTGCCGCCGCCGCGTTCGCCGCCATAAAACAGCTCATCGCACCAGTCAGCAAGCAGCGCACTAGCCTGCGGGCCGGGCTGTGGCTCCCACGCCATGCGCTTTCATCCATTCTTCTTTTGTCAGCTGAGGCCGCAAGGTCGAAATGACCTCCAACGGCTTTTCAGGGTCGCCCACAATTGGCTGCTCAGCCTTGCCCCATCCACGATCAAGCAACACGTTGGCGGCCGACACCCTGGCAGAGTCGCTGCTCGAAGCAAGCACCGAAACCAGCGTTTCGACGGCCTGCGCGGTGTACTGCCTGGCTAGCTCCCGGACGTGCTTTACATCCTCTGGCAGCTTTGGCCGACCGCCTGCGTTTCCAGTCTTTCCCGGCTGGAACGGCTTACCGCGTGGTTTTTTGCTGTTCTCAGCGGATTGTTTGGGGTTGCCCATACAGCCTCGCTTAGTGGTTGGAATAAGAAAGGCCCCGGGCCAATGGTCAGCGCGGGGCTAAGCTGCATTTCAGCAGTGGAGAAAACAGCGGGGCCATCGTCCGCAATCGAGGTCGCATCCTGTACTCAGTGAGTGGCGGCGCGTATCTATTACGTATCGGACGTGGCCCGCATTGGTTGCGCTTGTGGGCGCAGAAATACAAAAGCCCCGGCGCGTTGCTGCGACGAGGCTTGAATTGAATTTGGTGGCCGGTGCTGATCCCGGCTATCGGCCCGTTGTGGGCCTACCCCCTGGCGACCACTGAAAATGGTTTGGGGCGGCTGTCACGATTGCAGTCGCGGCGCTCAGCACTGCGCATTCACCAAAACGGCTGCTGACTGCACGGAGGAATCGAAACCTCGTTAGCCGCCCGCTACATTGTGGAGTCGAACCACTTACCGGAGCTACCGGCACCGCCACTGGATGCAATCAGCATGCGTTTTGACAAATTTTAGAGACAGCTACGCCCCACACGCGCTATTCTGCCCTGTTATTCACCCATGTCAAGCATTAAATGCTAGGTATAAACCCTAAGATGCCAATGGATTGCGAGTGTGAAACTTGGCGGCTGCTGATGAATAGGCCGCAGACGCCTCAGCTACTGTTCCAAACAGACCGAGATAGATGTCTTTGCCGTTTATAGCTATCTGCGCTTTCCATTTTTCACCCATCCGACTAACGCCACGAACGCCACTAGAGCTTCTTTTTGTAACTGTGTTTTGGGTGTTTTCAGACCTGTTCGCTTGGCGAAGGTTGTCGATCCTATTGTCAGTTCTGATCCTGTTTTTATGGTCTATCAGTTCTGCGGGCCATTCTCCATAAACATATAGCCAGGCCAAGCGGTGAGCGCGGTAGCCTTTACCATCAATAAAAATAACCAAATATCCGCTATCGTTTTTTGTGCCGGCAACTCTTCCGAGGCTCCGTCTTGTAAAAACACCAGTTTCTTGGTCGTAATGGAAAATTTCCCTGAGTCGATCAGGCGTCAAAGTAGAATTGCAGTTGCTCATGCCGCTTGTTCCTTAAAAACAAAGGTTTGGGAAGTGACGCTGACAGCCTGAACCGCTGTTGGCGTTGCGCTATTTTACCATACACGCCGATTAAACTCGCGTCGGAAACTTCACACAACCCCAGCCGCATAAAGCCGCTTCGTCAGCACATTCATGGCTTCCAGCATCAGCACAGCGCGTTCTTCCGGGTCTTGCGGAAGTCGTGGGCTACTCCAGACGCTGTTTCCGGTCGCCAGGTTGCGCGCCTTGATCTGGATGGCCGTGCGGTGAACCGGGTCCAGCTCCATGACGTGGAAATCGACAGCCTGCATCTGCGAGTTGTGCAGCGAGCCATCAACAACGTCATTGGCGCTATCCCACTGGCGAGAGCTGCGCACCCCCGTGAACATGGCGCAGGAGCCGTGCGCGGCCACTCCTGACCAGCCGGAAGCCCATTTGTGCCAAGCGGCCAGCAGATCCGAAATCAGGTAGTCGTTTTCGTTGCGCATCATGTTCCGTCCTTTTAGTTGTTCAGGGTGCTATCGCGTAAATACCCGGCTTCTTTGACTTATCCAGCGTCAGGAGTCCATGCTTCACGGCGCG
>LNFM01012702.1_pt1 | contig 10975 bp, 8 predicted proteins | sample 596031 | NCBI WGS metagenome assembly LNFM01 (sample SAMN04254537, study PRJNA301005) | activated carbon metagenome | isolation source: dual media filters at the Ann Arbor, Michigan drinking water treatment plant | place: USA: Ann Arbor | reverse complement strand
GAGGTCCGCCTCCTTCCAGTGGAGGCTGCGGCGTCCAAAGGCCACCTGACCCAAGCAGAACGATGCCCGGCGCTCGCACTTCGAGATCCGGGCTTGAACTCGCGTCCGCTCGGCAAGCCCGTGGCGCTGGCAACCAACACAGCCGGGACTCTTCATCAACGACGCACAGCGTCGTCCGGAGCCTTGCAGGCCGCTCATGTTGCCGCGTCGAAAGCCTCCCGACGCAGCCCGAGCCAGCTGCCGCAGGCACTGGATTTCCAATCCCGCCTCCCCTGAAGCTCAGGCGAAGTACGGCATCTCACCCTTCGCATGATCCGTCGCATCGCGCACCGCGCGCACTTCCGGCACGCGCTGCATGAGCGTCTTCTCCACGCCGTTCTTGAGCGTGTAGTCGACCTGCTTGCAGCCCTGGCAGCCGCCGCCGAAGCGCAGCACGACGATGCCGTCGGCGGTGATCTCTTCGAGGCTGACGCGGCCGCCGTGGCTGGCCACGCCGGGGTTGATCTCGGTGTCGATCACGTGCTGCACGCGCTCGACCAGGCTCGCCTCGGCCCCGGGCGGTACGCCCTTGATGCGCGGCGCGCGCACGGTCAGCTGGCCGCCGGTGGCCTCGCTGACGAAGTCGATCTCGGCGTCGGTGAAGTACTCGGCGCTGACGGCCTGCAGGTAGAGGATGAAACCCTCGCACTGCACCTCCCACTCGTCGCCGTCGAGATCGACGGCCTCGACGAACTCGAGCTTGGCGTCGGCGCTGGGCGTGCCAGCGCGCACCGCCGAGAGCCGGATGCCGGCGATGTCACCGCCCTGCTGCTGGATCAGGCGGACGAAATACTGCTGGGCGGCGGTGGTGATCTGGATCATGGCGCGACGGCACCCCGGGGAATTGGGACCGAAATGGTACCGCATGGCCCGTGAGGGTTCCTGAGGTGGATCAAGCGCGAGGCAGTCCCGACCGCTGCGGACCCCGTGCGGAATCCGGCGCAAGCCAGGCTGCCGAACGGCCGCTGGCTATACTCCGCGGCCTTGCTTTCGATGGATGTGACACGCCATGACCACGCTCGCCGAACTCGCCCTCCAGCGCTGCCGCCCCCTGCGCGGGGCCGAACACAAGGCCGATGCCGGCCGCATCCATGCCGCCCTGCAGGCGCTGCCCGGCTGGGAGCTGGTCGAGGACGGTGCGGCGATCCGCAAGACCTACAGCTTCGACGACTACTACCGGACGATAGCCTTCGTGAACGCGCTGGCCTATGTCGCCCATGCCGAGGACCACCACCCCGACCTGTCGGTGCACTACAACCGCTGCGTGGTGCGCTATTCCACGCATGACGTGGGCGGCCTGTCCGAGAACGATCTGATCTGCGCGGCCAAGGCCGAACGCCTGCACGGCGCAGGCTGAACCGTGCAGTCGGAGCGCGAGGGCGCCGCCGAGTTCGGAGCGCTGCTCGTGCTGGCGCTGGCCGCGGCCCTGGTCTGGCTGGCGCCCGCGGGTGTCGGCGCCCAGCTGGAGGCGCGCGCGCGGGCCGATGCCGAGCTGTATCGACGCGAAGCCTCGCCCTTCCGCTGGGACTTCACTGACCCTCGTGCCCGCGTTGGTCCACTGCAGGGCTTGCAGCAGGAGTCCGTGCGCGACGACGCGCTTGCGCTCAGCCTGATGCAGAGCAGCGGCGACTTCGGCCTGCGCCTGTCGGGCCAGCACATCGATCCTGCGGTGCTGCCGACCCTGCGGCTCGACTACCGCAGCGATGCGCCGCTGCGCCTGCGCCTGCGCGCCGCCGCCGACCTGCAGCCGCAGACCCGGCCCGGCGCCTGGATCGATCTGCCCGCACGCACCGACAGCGTCACCGAAGCCGGCGGTCTGCCGATCGCGCTCGGCCCGACACTGCCGCTCCTCGATGGCCCGATCGCGCAGCTGCGACTGGAGTTCGAAGCCGAGCCCGGACAGCGCTTCTCCCTGCATTCCGCCGAGCTGCTGCCGCCGCGCTGCGGCCCCGGACCCTGTGTTCCCCCGCGGCTTGCCCTGCCTGCGGATGCATCGACGCGCTGGCTGCTCGCGGTGCGCGACGAACAGCTCGCCGCCGCGCCGCAGCTGCGGGTCGGCGCCGATGCCAACGAGGCACTGGTGCGCGCCGCGGCTGCCGTCACTGCACTCAGCCCTGCGCTTGCGGCCACGCTGGGTGCTCTCATCGCCCAGCTGGCCTGGGCCTGGGCGCGATTTTTCCGGGGCCGGACGCGAGCGAGCGGCGCCCTGCTGCTGGGCGCGATTCTGCCGGCGGCGCTGCTCAGCCTGGGACTGCCACGCTTTCCGCCCGAGCTCGTGGACACCCTGCTGCTGGCGGGCTGGGCGCTGGCGCTGCTGGCGCTGTGGCCGCGCGAACGCAGCTTGATGCGCACGACAACCGAGGCGCCGCATGCGCCTGCGCCGGACATTCTCTCAGTCGAGACGCAGGACACCCGAGTGCCCTCGGCTGCGGAGCAGGTTGCGACGCCTGATTCGCAGAGCGACGCCGCCGCGGCCGTGCTCACGTCGCGAACGCCCTCGGCAGCCGCGGCCTGGCTCGTGGCCTTGGGCTTCACCGTGATGGGAGTCGTAGCCCTCGCAGCATGGGTCTGGCTCGAAGGGCCCGAGCTGCGCGTGGACCCGCGCGCCTTCGAAGTCGAGCGACTGCTGCGCTACACCGCCTGGGCCGCGCTGCAGCAGCTCTGGCTGGCGCGCTTCGCGCTGCCGCAGCTGCGCGCGCTGGGGCTGGGGCCATGGACCCTGCTGCTGGCGGGCCTGCTGTTCGCCGCCCTGCACCTGCCAAATCTGGAACTGATGGGCCTGTGCTTCATCGGCGGCTGCGCCTGGGCATGGATGGCGGAGCGCCACGGCCGGCTGCTGCCGCAGATCGCCTCGCACGCGGCGCTCGGCCTCGCCACCGCCGCACTCCTCCCACCGACGCTGCTGCGCTCGCTGGAGGTCGGCGGCCGCTACGTGTTCGCGCCGCTGTAAGCCTCTTCAGCGACCAAGCGTATCCAGCACCGCCTTCAGCTCGGCCGGCAGCGGCGCGCTCAAGGAATAGGGCTCGGTGCCGTCCTTCAGCGCGAACTTCAGGCTCGCGGCGTGCAGGAACAGGCGCTTCAGGCCGGCGCTCTTGAGGACCTTGTTGACCTCGCGCTCGCCGTACTTCTCGTCCATCGCCACCGGGTGGCCACTGTGCTGGGCATGCACGCGGATCTGGTGCGTGCGCCCGGTGTCGATACGCACCTCGGTGTAGCTATGCCCACCGTGCAGGGCGAGGCGCCGGAAGTGGCTGAGCGAAGCCTTGCCCTCGACCGGGTCGACCCGGACCATGCGCTCGCCGCCCTGCAGCTCGAACTTGCGCAGCGGCGCGTTCACGCTGAAGGGCTTCGAGCCGATGTCGCCGACCAGCAGGGTCAGGTAGCGCTTTTCGAGCTCGCCCTCGCGGATCAGGCGCTGCAGTTCGGTGAGCGCCGAGCGCTTCTTGGCCACTACCAGCAGGCCCGAAGTGTCCCGATCGAGACGATGCACCAGCTCCAGCGGCTCGCCCGGTCGCAGCTGGCGCAGCAGTTCGATGGCGCCGAAGCTGATCCCGCTGCCGCCATGGGTGGCGATGCCGCTGGGCTTGTCCAGCGCCAGCAGGGCGCGGTCCTCGAACACGATGCTGTCGCGGATGCGCTCCAGCTGGCTGCGCGGCGCCTCCTGCGGAGCCGCCGGCTCGGCCAGCCGCACCGGCGGAATGCGCACGGTCTCGCCGCCTTCGAGCCGGGTGTCGGGCTTGGCACGCCCGCCGTTCACCCGGACCTCGCCGGTGCGCAGGATGCGGTAGATCAAGGAGCGCGGCGCGCCCTTCAGCTGGCCGAGCAGGAAGTTGTCGAGGCGCTGGCCGGCACGGTCGGCCGGCACCTGCACCAGGCGCACGCCGCCCGCTGTGGACGGCTTGGCGGTTTCGTTTGCTGCGGCCGCACCCGGCTTGCTAGACTTCACGCGCGATAAGGTCCTGATTTTCCAGCGCCCTTGTCGTTTCCGGGGCTGTTTCCATGAAGCATTCGGTGCCGCGATCTGTTGGGATGCGCGGGCCGGAATCGAATCCGCCGCAGGCGGGTCGAGCATGGTAGCGGCAACGGCTGCACACCGCTTTATCGAGATGAACGCAGCCAGGGGCATGGGCCCCGGGGCTGCGCGGAGCCAGGGATCCGGCTCCGGTTCGGAATCGGCGGCTGCTGGCGTGCCTCCTTCGAGGGGCGCTGCGGCCGCCTGTTTCGTGTGGGCTCCACGGGCGCGTGCGCCACAAGTGGTGGAGCCGTCGCTGCCGGGAGGGATCCCGGCGCGGCAGCAGCATCGCAACACCCGCAGCGCCAGCCGCTTCCCTCGGTCACCGAGGTTCTGGCCGCAAGGCGCCGCGGAACGGTCGTCGGCACAGACGCCTCGGGGCTCCCGCGGCGTGGGCTGGCGGAAAGAAAGAACAATGTTTGGCGCTCCCGCGGGCCAGGGATGGACCCGGCTACACGGTCGCAGCGCTGGTGACTCCGCTTCGGGCGCGCGGCCTTCGCGTGCCTCGGCCGGGATTTCCGGCGTTCCCCGCGTGAGCGCGCGAGGAATGACATCCAATGAAGAGAATGCTGATCAACGCAACTCAGCAGGAAGAGTTGCGCGTGGCCATCGTCGACGGCCAGAGCCTGTACGACATCGATATCGAGCAGCCGGCCAAGGAACAGAAGAAGTCCAACATCTACAAGGGCCGCATCACCCGGCTCGAACCTTCACTGGAAGCCGCCTTCGTCGAGTACGGCGGTGAGCGTCACGGCTTCCTGCCGCTGAAGGAAATCTCCCGCGACTACTTCCTGCCCGGCACCGACCCCAACAAGCACGGGATCAAGGAGCTGCTCAAGGAAGGCCAGGAGATCGTCGTCCAGGTCGACAAGGAAGAGCGCGGCAACAAGGGCGCTGCCCTGACCACGTTCATTTCGCTGGCCGGCCGCTACATGGTGCTGATGCCCAACAGCCCCCGCGCCGGTGGCGTCTCGCGCCGCATCGAGGGCGAGGACCGCCAGGCCCTGAAAGAGGCCATGGACAAGCTGAACATCCCCGACGACATGGGGATCATCATCCGCACTGCCGGCGTCGGCCGCGACGCCGAAGAGCTGCAGTGGGACCTCGACTACCTGCTGCAGGTCTGGCGCTCGATCACCGACGCCGCGCTGGCCAAGCCGGCGGCCTTCCTGATCTACCAGGAATCGCGCCTGATCGTGCGGGCCCTGCGCGACTACCTGCGCGCCGATATCGGCGAGATCCTGATCGACTCCGAGCCGATGTTCCAGGAGGCCCGTGACTTCGTCGAGCAGGTGATGCCGCACACCCTGCGCAAGCTGAAGCTCTACAAAGACAACATCCCGCTGTTCAACCGCTACCAGATCGAGTCGCAGATCGAGAACGCCTACGAGCGCCAGGTCCGCCTGCCCTCCGGCGGCTCGATCGTGATCGACCAGACCGAAGCGCTGACGGCAGTCGACGTCAACTCGGCACGCGCCACCAAGGGCGGCGACATCGAGGAGACCGCGTTCAACACCAACCTCGAAGCCGCCGACGAGGTCGCCCGCCAGCTGCGCCTGCGCGATCTCGGTGGCCTGGTGGTGGTCGACTTCATCGACATGGAGTCAAACCGCCATCAGCGCGAGGTCGAAGAGCGCCTGAAGAACGCGCTCAAGGCGGATCGCGCGCGCGTGCAGATTGGCCGCATCTCGCGCTTCGGCCTGCTGGAAATGTCGCGCCAGCGCCTGCGTCCGAGCCTGGGCGAATCCAGCCAGATCGTCTGCCCACGCTGCGCCGGCCACGGCCGCATGCGCAGTGTCGACTCGCTGAGCCTGTCGATCCTGCGCCTGATCGAAGAGCAGGCAATGAAGGACAACACCGGCCAGGTGCTGGTGCAGGCCCCGCACGAGATCGCCAACTTTCTGTTGAACGAGAAACGCCGCGGCCTGATGGAGATCGAGCAGCGCCACGACGTGCCGGTGGTGATCGTCGCCGACGACCAGCTGGAGACCCCGCACTTCAACGTGCAGCGCATCCGCGAGGGCGAGCTCGGCGAGGAAACATCGAAGCCCAGCTACTACCGCACCTCGCCGCGCAAGCAGGAAGTGCACGCGCTGACCCGCGCCAACCTCAACATCCCGCCGGCACCGGCGGTGAAGGCGGTCAAGCCGGCCAGCCCGGCACCGATCCGCGAGGATCGCGAGGACGAAGAGCCACGCGCGAAGCCAGCGCCCCAGCCTCAGAAGCCGCAGCAGGTCGCCTCGCAGCCGCGCCCGCAAGCGCAGCCGGCGCCCACTGTGAAGAAGCCAGGACTCTGGTCACGCCTGCTGGGCGTGCTGGGCATCGGCGCCGCCGAGACTCCGGCCGCACCGCCCGCCCGCGAAGGCAAGCGCGAGGGCCGCGACGGCCGTCGCGACCGCGACCAGCGCCGCGAGGAGCGGCGCGGCGAGCGCAGCGAGCGCAATGAGCAGCGCGGAGACAACCGCAACGAGGCGCGCGGCGGCCAGGACGGCCGCGGCAACAAGCCGCAGAAGGGCCAGCAGGCCCAGGGCGGCAAGCCGCAGGTGGACGAACGCGGCCCGCGACCGAACCAGGACGAACGCAGCGAGAACCGCGGCAAGCAGGGCAAGCCTCAGGAGGCGCAGCGTCCCGACAAGCCCGAGCGTGGCGAACGGCCAGAGCGTGGAGACAAAGCCGAGCGTGGCGAAGCGCGCCGCGAGCGCGGCGGCAGCGAGGCCAACGCTGAGACGCGCGCAGCACGCAACGAAGAGCGTCGCGAGTCGAAAGCGGCCGAGGCCGGAAAGCCCGCGGAGACCGTCGAAGCGCTGGCAGCGATTGCAGCAGCCACCGCGGCGGTAACGGCGAGCGTCAGCGAGAGCGCCGAATCCGCGCCCGAGGCCGGCACCGATGCCGCCGCCACTGCCGAGGGCGGCCGTCGTCGCCGCGGTCGCCGTGGCGGCCGCCGTCGCCGACGCGAAGCGGGTGCGCCCGGCGAAGCCAATGGCAGCGATCAGGCGTTGGGACTCGATGACGAGGACGGTGAGGAATCCGAGGCCAGCCTCGACGCCAGTGCTGCGGACGCCACGCAGGAGGTCGCACCCCGGGTCGAGCGCGCCGTGAACAGCACCTCCGAAGCGCTGGACGAAGACAGCGCAGTCCCGCAGGCGCCCGAGGCCCCTGCACAAGGCGAGGCGCCACCGTTCGTGCCGGTACCGCTGCCGCGCCCCGCGGCGGCAGCCGCGGCTTCGGCGGCCGCCGCCGCGGCGATCCTCGCAGCGCCGGTCGAGGGGGCCGCCCCCTCGCGGCCAGAGACACAGGCCGTCACCGAGCAGCCCACCGCACCCGCTGTCGAGACGGTCGTCGAAGCGACGCACGCCCCTGCGGCGCACGCCGCGTCGGCCACCGTCACGCCGGCTGCGACCACGGATGAGGTAGCAACGGACGCCACGCCCGATGTTGTCATGCCGCGTCCGCCAGTCGACCCGCAGGCCGCCGAGTTCGCTGACGTGAGCGCTGCGGCGTCAGCGTCGGCGGCGACTCCGGCATCGGTCGGGGAAACCGGAGCAGCACAGGCGATCGCCGAGTCGACCGCACCAATCACGACGATCGCGGCTGTCGAGACGGTGCAGAGTCCCGCATCAGCGGCAAGCGAAATGGTCGCTGCGGCCGCTGTCGAAACTCAGCCGCCGGTCGCCGATGAAACTGCGACGCCAGTCGAAGCACCCATCGCCCCGCCCATCGAGTCCCGGATCGCCGAAGCTCCGGCAGCAACTGTGGTGGATTCCGTTGTGGCGCAGACCTCGCCGGTGGAGGCCGACCAGGTGCCAACGTCAGACGCTGCTGTCGATGCGCCTGTCGTTGCCGAGGCCGAGGCCGATCAGGCTGCCGCAGTCGACGCGGAGCCCGCAGCGGTTGCGCCCCGGGTCGACGAGGCCGCGGAAGCCCAGCCACGCCAGGAACGGCTGATCTGATCCCACGGATCGGTCAGCTTGCACACGCAAACGGCCCGGGACTTCCGGGCCGTTTGCGTTGGGGCCGCCGTGCGCGAGAAGCGTGAGCGAGCTCAGCTCGCGTTCGGATCCAGCAGACCGTGCTGGCGCGCGATCCGAACCAGCGAAACCACGTCGCGCACGCCGAGCTTGTCGAACACGCGGTACTTGTGGGTGGCGACGGTCTTCGCGCTCAGGCTGAGGCGCTCGCCGATCTCGGTCATCTTGCGGCCCTGCACCAGCAGCAGGGCCACCTCCAGCTCGCGAGGCGTCAGCGCCTGAACCGCCGAGGGCGTACCGTTCAGGCCTTCCAGCGCCATCTGCCGGGCGATATCGGCGCCAATGTAGCGACGCCCTGCTGCCACTTCGCGGACCGCCGTCAGCAGTTCCGCACCCGGCGCGCCCTTGTCGAGATAACCGTAGGCCCCTGCCGCCAGCACGCGCTTCGGGATGGGGCCATCGTTCAGCACAGAAACCATGATCAGACGGATTTCCGGCAGGCTGCGCGCCAGCCGTTCGGTGACTTCCAAGCCTGACAGGCCGGGCATGTGGAAGTCGCACAGCACCACATCAGGCTTGAGCTTGCGCAGCAGCGGCAGCGCCTCGTCACCGTTGCCGGCCTCGCCCACGACCTGTATGTCGGCCTGGGACTCCAACAGCATGCGCACGCCGGCGCGCATCAGCCCATGGTCATCGACCAGAACAATCCGGATCATCCAGTGCGCCCCTCCCCGGGCAATGCTGTGGATACACGAGCCCCTGCAGGAGTCGGACGCGCGACCCGAGTCCCACCGCGGGCGCAGCGTCAGCACACCGCTCGCGGCGAGGCGCTACCAGACCAGATCGTCGGGCACAGCGAAACGCGGGTCGGCGTAGTCGTCACCGCCTTCGCCCGCGGTCGGGTCAACCTTCAGGGCGATGCAGTCGGGCATGAGCGCACGCGCCTGCTCAGCGTGCTCCAGTCCGACCAGGTGGTAGCGGCCACCGGCGGCAACGATGGCGAGCTCACCCGCGTTCAGGGCCTTCAGCTGCTCGGGCGTGACGTAGATGCGGCGGATCTTGCCGGCATGCTCGAAGTGCCGCGGCAGCTCGGCCGTAGCCTGGTTGAGGGTGGCCGACTGCAGCAGGGTGTGCAGCTTCTGCCGGGCCTCGCGCCGCCGCGCGGCCTCGGCCTGGCGTTCGCGTTCCAGACGCTGCTGCTCTTCGCGCTCGACCCGCTGGCGCAGGGCGTAGGCCTTGGCGAGATCGATCTCTTCCTGGCTGCGGGTATCACCGCCGCGACCCCTGACTGGCGACGGCGCGCCAGACCTGCCGCCCTTGTCCGCGCCTGCGCGCCTGCCCTGCTCTGCGCGGCCCTGTTCGGGACGGCTCTTGCTGCCCGGCGCGCCGGCATGCGGCCGCGCCTTGTGCGCCGGCTCGCGCGGCTTGGCGGGTTCAGGAGGCTTGAAGCCAAGCTGGGTCAACTGGTCGCGTAGGGAAGATGTCATAGGTCAGCCACGGATCGGGTACGCCGCAGAATCAGTAGTGCGGGGGCGGCGGTTCCTGCACGGGGTCGGCATACAGCAGGCCGCGCAGGGACTTCAGGTCGGTGAGCATCAGCTCCAGGCGCCGCTCAAGCTGCTCGATGCGCAGGCTCTGGTCGGTGATCACCGCGTTCAAGCGCTGCATCGTATCGTCCTGGAAGGCGACCCGCATCTCCAGCTCGACGACACGTTCGACGAGTTCACGCATGTTCTGCTCCCGCACGGACCACGCTGCGGCCGCGACCGATGCCGTAGTAGGCGAGACCGGCCGCCTCGACGAGGTTCGGATCCCAGATGTTGCGGCCATCGAACACCACGGGCGACTTCAGGCTGCGCGCGATGCGGCGGAAATCCGGGCTCCAGAAGGCCTTCCATTCGGTCACCACGACCAGCGCATCGGCGCCCTCCAGTGCGTCATAGGGCTGCTCCACCAGCGCGAGGTCCGGCCGATCGCCGTAGAGCCTGCCGGCCTCGGCGCGGGCCTCGGGATCATAGGCCGCGACGCTGGCGCCGTCGGCCCACAGCTGCTCCATCAGGCGCCGGCTCGGAGCTTCGCGCATGTCGTCGGTGTTGGGCTTGAAGGCCAAGCCCCAGAGGGCGATGCGGCGGCCGCGCAGATCACCGAAATGGCGCGCGAGCAGCGCATGCAGCTTGTCCTTCTGGGCATGGTTGACGGCCTCGACCGCCTGCAGGATGCGGGCGTCAAAGCCGCGCGCAGCCGCCGTGCGGTGCAAGGCCTGCACGTCCTTGGGAAAACAGCTGCCGCCGTAGCCGGCGCCGGGGTAGATGAACGAGAAGCCGATACGCGGGTCGGAGCCGATGCCGATACGCACCTTCTCGATATCGGCACCCAGCTGCTCGGCCAGGTTCGCCATTTCGTTCATGAAGCTGATCTTGGTCGCGAGCATCGCGTTGGCGGCGTATTTGGTCAGCTCGGCCGAACGCAGGTCCATTGCGACGATGCGCTCGTGGTTGCGATTGAAGGGCGCATACAGCGCGCGCAGCACGTCCACGGCCTTCTGGCTTTCGCAGCCGATGACGATACGGTCCGGGCGCATGCAGTCCTTGACCGCATCGCCCTCCTTCAGGAATTCCGGATTCGACGCGACCTCGAAGGACAGGTCCGAACCGCGCGCCGCCAGGGCTTCTGCGACTGCCGCGCGGACGCGATCCGCGGTGCCCACCGGCACGGTCGACTTGGTGACCACCAGTGCCTCCCGCTGCAGGTGGTGGCCGATCGTTCGCGCGACCGCCAGCACGTGGCGCAGGTCGGCGCTGCCGTCCTCGTCGGGCGGGGTGCCCACGGCGATGAAGATGATGTCGGCGTCAGCCAGCGCGCCAGCGGCATCGGTGGTGAACAGCAGGCGTCCGGCCCGACTGTTGTCGATCACCATGGGCTCCAGGCCGGTCTCGAAGATCGGCACCCGACCGGC
>LNFM01018356.1_pt1 | contig 10976 bp, 11 predicted proteins | sample 596031 | NCBI WGS metagenome assembly LNFM01 (sample SAMN04254537, study PRJNA301005) | activated carbon metagenome | isolation source: dual media filters at the Ann Arbor, Michigan drinking water treatment plant | place: USA: Ann Arbor | reverse complement strand
TCGAGCAATGACTCCGGCGGCGCCTTGAGGATGCGCGGGATGAAACGCGCGCGCATCTGCGCGCCGCAGGCATAACGGCCTGTGGAGTTGAAAGCGAATCCGGTGACCGGTTTGCCGTCGCGGATGACGTCGGTGATCACCGCGACCACCGAGGTGGTCATCTCGCTGAAATCAAAAACTGCGTTGCGCAGCTCCGATTTCAGCGCGATCGACGTTTCGCGGATGTCAACGATGCGCATTGATGTCCAGAGTCAGTTCGGGTCAAGGAATTCCTGGAGACCCGTAGCGAGCGGCGCGCAGAAACCGAGGCATAACCTGAAGTTAGACGAGGTTGCGAGCACCGCGCGACGCAGCCTTCGCGCCGCGCAGCAGGGTAAACAGGGATTCCTCAATTGACCTTGATACCGGCGGCCTTGACGACCCTGGTCCACTTCTCCACTTCGACCTTCACCTGCGCGGCAAACTGCGCCGGCGAGCTGGCGATGATGTCGAAGCCGAGGCCTCCATCATCTTGACGACCTGGCCGTGCAGCCGGTCGACCACCGCCTTCGGCGTGCCGGCCGGCACCAGCAGGCCCTGCAGGGTGTCGGCTTCCTGTCCCTTGAAACCGACTTCGGCCATGGTCGGCACATCGGGTATGGCGCCGACACGTTTGCTGCTGGTGACCGCGATCGCGCGCAGCCGTCCGCCCTGGATGTGCGGCGTGGTCGGCGGCAGCGCGGTGCAGCCGATCGGCACCTGGTTCGCCACCACGGCGCCCACCGCGGGTCCGGCGCCACCGAAGGGCACGGTGATGAAATCGAGCTTGGTGGTGAGTTTCAGCAGCTGCGCCGACAGGTCCGGCGTGGTGCCGACGCCCGGAGTCGCAATCGAGAATTTTTTCGGATCGGCGGACACCAGCGTCAGCAGGTCCTTCATCGACTTCGCGGGAATCGTCGGATGGATGGTGAACACATTGGGCGAGGCCGCCATGTTCGACACCGGGACAAAACTCTTGTACGGATCGTAGGGAATGCTCTTGTACAAGCCCGGGTTCACGACGAAGCTCGAGCTGACAACGATCACCGTGTAGCCGTCGGGGGAGGCCGTCGCCGCCAGGCCCATGCCGATGTTGCCGCCGGCACCGGCGCGGTTGTCGACAACGACCTGCTGGCCGAGGCCTTCGGTCAGTTTCTGCGCGACGACGCGGGCAATGACGTCGGTGGGGCCGCCGGCGGCGAAAGGCACGATCATGCGCACCGGGCGGTTGGGATAGTCCTGCGCGGAAGCGGCGGAGGCGGCGGCCAGGCCGGCCAGGGCGGCGGCAACGATGGTCTTGCGGTTCATGGCTTCATCCTCGAAGGGTTGTGTTCAGTTGGCGCTTGCACCGGAGGCACGCACCACCCTGCCCCAGCGTTCCGTTTCACTGGTGATGAATTTGGCGAATTCCTCGGGCGAGCTGGTCATCGCGTCGGTGCCGCGGCTGGCCAGCTGCTTGCGCATTGCCGGATCGTTGAGCATCTTGGCGAAGGCGCCGTTGAGGCGGTTGATGATGTCGCGCGGCGTGCCGGTCGGCGCGAGCACGCCGTACCAGGTGTCCACCGTGAACCAGGGCATGCCGGCCTCGGCGACGGTCGGCACCTCGGGCACAGCCGGGTCACGGTTCTTGCCCAGCGCGGCCAGCGCGCGCAGCTTGCCGGCCTTGACGTGCGGCCTCGCCGGAGAGCAGGGCGATCTGCGCCTGGCTCGCGCCCTTGTGCGGAATCATCTCGATCTTCAGCTTGTTCTCGGAAATGAAATAACGCGCACCGAGATCGTTGGTGGTGCCCGGGCCGCCGGAGCCGAAATTGAGCTTGCCGGGGTTTTTGCGCGCCAGCGCGACGATGTCCTTCAGCGATTTCGCCGGCACCGAGGGATGCACCACCATCAGGTTGGGAATCGAGGCCACCAGCGAAATCGGCGTCAGATCCTTCGCGGGATCGTAGTTCAGCTTCTTGTAGAGGCTGGGACTGATCGCGATCGACGGCGAGCAGAGCACGATGGTGTAGCCGTCGGGCGCCTGGCGCGAGGCATATTCCGCGCCGACATTGCCGCCGGCGCCGGGCCGGTTTTCGGCGATGACCTGCTGGCCGAGATTCTCGCCCAGCCTCTGCGCCAGCATGCGGCCGAGGATGTCGGTGCCGCCGCCCGGGGGAAAAGGCAGGATCAAACGCACCGGCTTCGCGGGATAGGCTTGCGCATGCACGGGTGACGCGGCAAACGCCAAGGACAGCGCGGCTGCAACAGCAGCCGCGAGGCTCTGATACTTTTTCATTTTGTGCTCCTCGGTTACAGGCAAGCGCCCGGTACATTGCGATTGTTCGGATTCCGGGCGCACGGCCGATTGTCCACGCAGGGCCCTGTTTGTCAAACACAAAGAGCCGGCTTCATGGGCAAAACGGGTAGAATGGCGCCCACCCAAATCACCGCCCGCCCCATGAAATCGCCGCGCATCGCCCTGATCCACGCGACTCCGCTCGCCATCGAACCGATCGTCGCCGCCTTCGGCCGCTTATGGCCCGAAGCGCGCACCACCAACCTGCTCGACGACTCGCTGTCCGCCGACCTCGCCGCCGAGGGCCGGCTCACCGACTCGATGATCGAACGTTTCCTGACGCTGGGGCGCTACGTGCGCGGCAGCGGCGCCGATGCCATCCTGTTCACCTGCTCCGCTTTCGGGCCGGCAATCGAGGCCACGGCCGCGGCGCTGCCGATTCCCGTACTCAAACCCAACGAGGCCATGCTCGACGAAGCGCTCGCCGCCGGCGGCAGCATCGGACTGATCGCGACCTTCGGCCCCAGCATCCCGGCGCTGAAGGCCGAACTCGAAGACATGGCGCGGGCCAAAAAGCAGCCGCTGAAGCTGGCCACACGAACCCTGCCGGATGCGCTCGCCGCGCTGCAGCGCGGTGACGCCGAAAGCCATGACCGGCTGATCGCAGACGCCGCCGCCGGGCTGATGCCCTGCGATGCGCTGGTGCTGGGCCAGTTTTCGATGGCCACCGCCGCGCGGCTGATCCCGGCGCAGGCCGGCTGTCGCGTGTTGACCAGTCCGGATTCGGCGGTATTGCGCCTGAAGGAGACGCTGCACGCCTGATCACGCCGTCCGGTACTCATGCTCATTCACCAGGAGGAGGATGCAATGAAGAACCGACAGTATCGCAGTGCCGCATTATCCGCAGCCGCCGCATCGCTGCTCGCCCTCACCGCCGGTCCTGCCCTCGGCCAGGCCTATCCCGTCAAACCCGTACGCTTCGTGGTGCCCTTCGTGCCCGGCGGCCCCACCGACATCCAGGGCCGCATGCTCGGCGAAAAACTGGCGCAGCGACTCGGCCAGCAGGTGCTGGTCGACAACCGCGGCGGTGCCGGCGGCAACATCGGCATGGAGCTGACCGCGAAGGCGCCGCCCGACGGTTACACCATCGTCATCGCGACTGTCGGCACCTGGGCTGTCAACCCCCACCTCTACAAGCTGCCCTTCGATGTGATGCGCGACTTCACGCCTATCATCCAGGTTTCGACCTCGCCCGGCGTGCTGGTGGTGCATCCCTCCGTGCCGGTGAAATCGGTGAAGGAACTGGTGGCGCTGGCCAGGGCCCGGCCCAACGAGCTCAACTACGGCTCCTCGGGTGTCGGCGGCTTCGGCCACATCAGCGGCGAACTGTTCGCGCTGATGACCAACACCAAAATGATCCACGTGCCGTACAAGAGCTCTGCGCCGTCGCTGACCGACCTAGTCGCCGGCCAGATCCAGGTGCTGTTCAACAATGCGATCTCGACGGTGCCCTTCGTGCAGGCGGGACGCGTGCGCGCGCTGGCCACCTCCGGCGCCAAGCGCCTCGCCGTGTTGTCGGACCTGCCGACCATCGCCGAAGCCGGCGTACCTGGTTACGAAAACTCCTCGTGGTCCGCGGTGGCCGGTCCGGCAGGCCTGCCCCCGGCGATCCAGGGCCGCCTGCACAAGGAGTTCACCGGCATACTCACCGATCCGGACATCCAGAAACGGCACTCGGATGTCGGTGCCCAGATCATCGGCGGTTCGCCGGAACAGTTCCACGCCTACCTGAAGGCCGAAGTCGAGAAGTTCGGCAAGCTGGTGAAGTCTGCCGGCATCAAGGCAGCGTCGGGCGGCTGAAATTCGGCGGCATAAAAAAAGCGCAGCCGAGGCTGCGCTTTTTTACTTCCGGCAAAGGCCATACTTCGCCCAGCCATCGGCATTCCCTTCAGATGTAACAGGGGCCGGGAATCCCCGGGAGTTTCGCGAACAGGGATTCATCGACCTCCACACCAAGCCCCGGCTTTTCGTTCGGCTCGACGTGACCGGCATTCAGCGACGGCCCGCCTGATACCAGTTCATCCCTGAATGGGTTAAAAGCGGCGCAGTCGCTCTCATAGACCAGACCATTGGCGCTTGAGCAAAGCAGATGCAGGCAGGCCGCGCCGTCGATCCCGCTCATGCCGGTATGTGGCGCGAACGATCGCCGGAAGGCCGATGCCAGATCGGCAATTTTTTTGCACTCGGTGATGCCGCCGGACTTGCAGGGATCCGGCTGAATGATGTCGACGGCAGCGGTCTCAAGCAGTTGCCTGGCCTGGTAGCGGGTAAAGTGGTTTTCGCCTCCGGCCAGCGGTATGCGCGTAGATGCGTTGACGCGCGCATAGTCTGCAACGTTATCCGGTGTGAACGGCTCCTCCAGCCAGAACACGCCGCACTCCTCCAGCACCGGCAGCACGCGCTGCGCCTGCAGATAGGTGTAACGCGTGTTGATGTCGACCATGATGTCGACCGAAGGCGGCAGGTGCTTCCGGACATGGCGGACGCGCTCGATGTCGTTCTCGACCGAATCTCCCAGCCGCAGCTTGAGAGCCGTCCAGCCGCGCTCGACAAATCCCGCAGCCTCCTCAAGCAGTTGCGCGGGCGGCTGGTAACCGAGGCAGACGCCCCCGGCGTAAGCACGGATCTTCCTGCGGGTTCCGCCGAGCAGGCTGTACACCGGTTGCCCCAGCGCTTTCCCGCGTGCGTCCCACAGCGCCATGTCGACGCCGGACATCGCCTTGTAGAGCGCCCAGCCGGGACCGTGGGTCTGCCCCTGCTTGACGTAGATTTTCTGCCAGATGTCTTCCACCGCCATCGCGCTCTCGCCAACAACGATAGGTGCGAGATTGTGATTGACGATGTCGGCCACGACCGTGGGCGCCAGCGCGTGGTGCGCCTCGCCGTAGCCGATGATGCCGTCCTCGGTCCTGACCCGGATCAGCACCATGTCCTTCTTCACCGGCTGGCCGCTGCCCCGCCGCGGAGCGTTTTCCAGCTTGAACGACAGGGCAATGCCCCTGACTTCGACGATTTTCATGTTGTTTTCAGTCCGCAGGAAGGGCCGTTTCAATCAACTTTCGCACCGGATTGTTTCACCACACGGCCCCAGGTTTCGATTTCCTTCGCCAGTTCCGTACTGAACTGTTCCGGGGTTCCCGCAACGATTTCGAAACCCTGTGCGGCCAGCCGCTGGCGCAGCGCAGGTTCCTTCATGCCCTTGTTCAGGGCTTCATTCACCGTGACGACAATGTTCCGTGGCACGCCGGCGGGTCCGAGCACGCCGTACCAGGTGCTCACCTGGAAACCGCGCAGACCCGCTTCGTTCAGGGTCGGCAGTTGCGGAATCAGTTCGGAGCGCTTCCCGCTGCTGACACCGAGAGCGCGCAGTTTGCCGGCCTGGATCAGCGGAATGGACGAATGCACACCGATGAACATCATCTGGATTTGCCCGGACATCAGGTCGGTGGTCGCCGGCCCACTGCCCTTGTACGGCACATGCACGATTCGGGTGCCCGCAGCGAGATTGAAATACTCTCCGGTCAGGTGCGATGTCGTGCCACTCCCTCCCGAACCAAAATTGAGCTGCCCGGGCCGCGCCTTGGCCAGCGCCACAAACTCCTTCAGATTGGAGGCCGGAATCGACGGGTGGATGGTCAGCGCGAGCGGCGCTGTAACCAGTAGCGCGACAGGCGTGAAATCCTTGACCGGGTCGTAAGGCAGCTTGGGGTAAATGCTGGGGGCGATGGCGTGGGAACTGGGGCTGCCCACCACAAATGTATAACCGTCGGGTTTCGACCTGGCCACAAAATCGGTGCCGAGGGTGTTGCCGGCCCCACCGCGGTTCTCGACAATCACATTCTGTCCGGTCTGCGCCGACAGCACGTTGGCCACCTGCCTGCCGATGATGTCGGTCGGCCCGCCTGCCGGAGCCGGAACCACCAGCGTTATCGGGCGTGCCGGATAAGACTGTGCCATCAGGGTACCGGGAACAGCCAGCGCAAGACACAGGCCCGCAATCGCATGTTTTTTCATTTTTTCCTCCTGCATGTCACAAGAACCGGCGTGCGTCCGGCACATCCGGCGCACCCTCTTGTATGCCGAAAAGTTAGCCCCGGCCGGGGCGACTGTCCAATATATAATTTGTCGTTTATTGATACATTTCATGCATTAATCATGGAACTGAAAACGCTGCGCTACTTTGTGACCCTCGGTGAAGAATTGCACTTCGGCCGCGCGGCGCGAAGGCTGCACATATCGCAGCCGCCTCTGAGCCGGCAGATCAGCCGGCTGGAGGAGGAAATCGGCGCGAAGCTGTTCTACCGCACGCAAAGACATGTCGAACTCACTCCTGCCGGGGAACTGCTGCAACGCGATGCCAGCGCGATACTTGCGAATGTCGCCGAGGCGATGAACACCGCGCGGCGGGCAGGACGGGGGGAAGTCGGCAAACTGTCGGTGGGCTTCTTCCTCGGAGCCACCTATACCCTGCTGCCTCGGATACTGCAGAATTTCCGCGCCCAGCACCCCGAGGTCAAGCTGGTGCTGCAGGAAATGGGTATCACGCAGGTCCTTGATGCGATCATCAGCGGAGAAATCGACGTGGGCTTCCTGCGCCCGCCTTCAGCGGATCCCGCGGTACTTACCGAAGTGCTACTCCGCGAGCCCTTCGTCGCAGTCGTTCCGCAGAACAGCCGCTTCCGGACCGCCAAGAGCATTTCCCTGAAGGATCTCGCTGATGAGCCGTTCATCATGTACACGCCAGGCAACTCAATTCTGTACACGCAAATCATGACCGCATGCCACCAAGCCGGCTTTCAGCCCCGAATCGTGCAGGAAACCCGGCGCCCCATCACGATGATCAGTCTGGTACGAGCAGGCGCAGGCATAGCCCTGGTCACTTCATCGGTTCAGGCAACCGGGAACAAAGGCGTCCTGTTCAGGAAAATCACGGGGCCACTGCCGATGACTGAAATTGCAGTCGCATGGCGCGCCCGCAATCCCTCCCCTCTGCTGCAATCATTCCTAAAGGTGGCACGACAAGCCGCGCGCAGGAAATCCACAGCCACCTAGGCAGCAGGGCCCTGCTGCCTGCGATTACATTCTCTGATCGCGTCTAAACTTCGCCCAGCAGCGATTTCGCCGTGCGTTCGCAGAGCCACTCCTTCTCCTCCGCTGTCAGACCCGGGATGCCGTCCACCGCCGCAGGCACGTCGAGCGGCGCCATGTCGAAGGGATGGTCGGTACCGATGACCACGCGGTCGGCGCCGACCTGGTCGATCAGGTACTTGGCGGCCTTGGGATCGTGGGTCAGACAGTCGAAATAGAAACGCTTGAAGAGTTCACGCGGCGGCGTGGCATTGTTGACCTTGGGTTCCTGCCGCACCTGGTGGCCGTGGCGGAAACGCCCGATCTGGTACGGGATGAAACCGCCACCATGGGGCAGCACCACGCGCAGCTTCGGCATCTCGTCCATCGCGCCGCTGAACATCAGGTGCGCGACCATCAGCGTGGTGTCGAGCGGGAAACCGACGAAGTTCGACAGGTAGTAGTCCTCCATGCCGCCCTTGGCCAGGCACTGGTAGGGGTGGGCGAAGACGAAGCAGCCGAGTTGTTCGATGGTCTTCAGCACCTTGCGGAATTTCTGCGCGGCCAGCGGCGTGCCCTCGATCGAGGTCGCCAGCTCCACCGCCTTGAAACCGTATTCCCTGACCACGCGCTCGAGTTCGGTGATCGCCGCATCCGGGTCCTGCATCGGCAGGTGCGCCATGCCGCGCAGGCGCGAGGGATGTTTGGCGACCATCTGCGCAATGCCGTCGTTGGCGAGTTGCGCGGCGTAAAGCCCGGCTTCCGCCGGCAGCCAGTAGAAATAGATCGGCGGGCCGACGGAAATCGCCGACACGTCGAGCTTGTTGCGGTCCATCCACTCCACCTTGGCATCGGGATCGTAGAAGTCCGGGCTCAGCACCGCAGGCCGGCCGTGCACGTCGAAATAACGCTTGCCGTCCTTTTCCCAGACGCTGGTCTGGAAACGCTTGGGATCCTTCTCCATCGCCGCAATGATGGTCGGCGGAATGACGTGGCTGTGCAGATCGTAACGCTTGGACATGCGGATCCTCTCGGCGGGTAAGGGTTTGCGGCGGCTATTTTACGGCGAGCAGCGGTCTCAGCGCGCGGATATCGCCCACCCCTTCGATGCGCCAGACCGTGTCAATCAGCCGTTCACTGCGGCGCGCTCCCAGCAGGGGCAGCAGCAGGTCACGCGCCTTGGCCGCGACTTCCTCCCGCGGCATCGGATTGGCCGCGGTGCCGCGAACGGCCTTCGTGTGATGGCGCAGCCGGCGGCCGTCGCGGGTGGTGATTTCGACGATGGCCTGGGTGGTTTTGGCGCGGCCCAGTGCGGCACTGCCCTTCAGCTCGATTTTCTGCTTCAGCTTCAGCACCTTCGGGTCGCGCACCCGGCGGTCATCGTGGGCCGAGGCGAAACTGATGTCGCCGTCGAGCAGCATCACCGCAACGAGGTGCTGGATGTTGATGCTGGCCATCGTGCGCTGGTTGACCGTGCGTGCGCCCTGCTCGTCGATGGTGATGGTCACGCGCTCGACGTCCCTGGCGCCGATACGGTGTTTCCCGATCAGGTTCATCACCGCGTCGAGCGGCGCCTGGATCGGGTAGCCGACCGCCCAGCGCTTGATCGAGGTGTTCATGATTTCGTAGCGACGGCCGAGGTCCGCCACCAGTTTCTCCGGGCTCGCGGTCAGGCCGTGGGCGTGGAAAAAGCTGCGGTCACCCTCGAACACGTCCTCGACACCGGTGAATTTCATCGAGGCCATCAGCGCCGCAGTGACGCCATTACGCGCCGGCATGCCGCCGAAATCGAAGGCCTTTTCGATGTGTTCGATGTCGCGCGCCCAGCACGACAGGCCCGAAGCCTGCTGCGCGGTGTACGACAGCAGGTAACGCGTCTGGTCGTAGTTCAGCTTCAGTATCGCCGCGGCAGCGGCCGCCGCGCCGAACATGTGGCCGAAACTGTGTGTCGAATGGCCGCGCTCGCGGAAACGCTCGATGCCCAGCGCGATAGCACCACCGCCCGCAGCAGCGCGGTGCCGTTCGCGCGTTGACGTTCGGCCAGCGCCAGCGCGGCAGGCACCACGCCGCAGCCGGGATGCACCAATGCCAGATAGTAGGTATCGTCGGTCTCGTCGGCATGGGCGTGCATGCCGTTGGCGAGCGCGGCGTTGATCGCCGTGCTGCGGATGTCCGAGCCGATCACCGAGGCTTCGGGCGTGCCGCCCTGGGTCGCGATGAATTCGATTGCGCGGCGGCCGGGCAGCAGCTGCGAGCCGGACAACATCGCCGCCAGCGTGTCGAGCAGATGGTGTTTCGCGCGTTCGGTGACTTTTGCAGGCAGCGCGCGGCGGGGTGCTGTGGCGATGTACGTCGCCAGCCGGTGCATCAGCGGCGAGATTTTCGCCGCGGTTTTCCTCGAAACCATTCGTTTTACTCCGGCTTGATGCCCGCAGCCTGGATCACCTTCGCCCACTTCGCCGTCTCGCCGCGCAGATAGGCCGCGAATTCCTCGGGGCTGCTGCCCACCGGCTCGGCACCGTCGTTGAGCAGGCGCTGGCGCACCTCCGGGTTCTGCAGCGCGCGCACGACACCGGTGTGCAGTTTGACAATGATGTCGCGCGGTGTTGCCGCCGGCGCCAGCACGCCGTACCACTGCACCGCCTCGTAGCCCGGCACGCCGGCTTCGGCGATGGTCGGGATGTCGTCTGCGCCCGGTGCGCGTTTGGAACCGGTGACACCCAGCGCACGCAAGCGGCCGGACTTGATGTGTGGCTGCGCCGACAGCATGTTGGGCATCATCGCCGGCACATGGCCCGCAATGAGGTCGGTGACGCCGGGGCCGGAACCCTTGTACGGGATGTGCAGCATTTTCAAGCCGGTCATCACCAGGAACAGCTCCATCGACAGGTGCGGGCTGGTGCCGACGCCGGCGGAAGCGAAATTGATCTGGCCGGGACGCGGTTTCACCAGTGCGATGAATTCCTTGATACTTTTCGCCGGCAGCGAGGGATGCACCACCAGCACGTTCGACAGCGCGACAGCCTGCGAAATCGGCGCGAGATCCTTCAGCGCGTCATAAGGCACTTTTTTGTACATCGCCGGATTGATCGCCAGCGTGCTGATGCCCATCAGCAGCGTGTAGCCGTCGGGTGCCGCGCGTGCGATCGCCTCGCCGCCGATCATCGTGCCGGCACCCGGCCTGTTTTCAACAACGACCTGCTGGCCGAGGAACTGGGTCAGCTGCGGCGCGAGGATGCGCGCCGAAATATCGGTGCCGCCGCCGGGCGATGACGGCACCACCAGCCGCACCGCGCGCGTCGGATAATTCTGCGCCGCCACCGGCAGTGCCAGCAGGGACAAGGCGATGAATGATGATAAGTATTTGATTTTATTCATTATTTTTAATCCTCCTCAGAGATGTGAATAAAGCAGCTTGCCCGCCACCGGCATCTTCGCCACGAGGATCTCGCCACGATAGGAATCACAGATGTACAGCGTTTTGCGATCGGCGCCGCCATAGGCCATGTTGGTCATGCGCGCGCCCTTGTTGCGGCTTTGCACCCGCGCCAGCGGT
>LNFM01025042.1_pt1 | contig 10977 bp, 14 predicted proteins | sample 596031 | NCBI WGS metagenome assembly LNFM01 (sample SAMN04254537, study PRJNA301005) | activated carbon metagenome | isolation source: dual media filters at the Ann Arbor, Michigan drinking water treatment plant | place: USA: Ann Arbor | reverse complement strand
AGCGCGCCTTTCGGGACCGTCGGCGCCATCTCATCGCCCGTCATCGTGAAGTAGGTTGCGGTTGCGCTTGCTGATCGCACTCTGGCAGCGAAGCTATCGACTTCGTCCAAGGGCCCCGCATCGCCCGCTTCGTCCGGCGAGCCCGCCAGGCCGAGCAAGTAGTTGGCGTCAGCCCCCAGCGCTTCGACCAATGCCTTGAAGCTCACCAGGTCCGGCACCCCAGTACCTTCTTCGGTGAGCCACCGGTGCGCCGACTGACGCGTCGTCTTCGCCATCGCCGCGATCGTTGCAGCCCGATCGCGCGGGCTCACATCGCTCGTGTCCATCAGTCGTCGAAGCGCACTCAACAGGGACAGGTGCAGGTCGCGCTTGCCCAGCTGCTTGCCCTTGTCTGCAGCCGTTCTCGCTGCCTTCTTCCTGGACGTCTTCTTCGCGCTCTTCACTGTCTGAGTCTCGCTACTTTTGCACGACGACGGCGATTCTGCTCTGAATGGTGTCGCCTGAGAATCCCAGCGAATACAAAGGTTTGCGCGCGAAATTTGTCCTTTTGTCTGCAACGACTGGCCATAAGACCAGTTAGTAACGTTTTGTTGTCATTTGGTCGATAAATCGTCAAACGGATTTGACCGCAGTTATTGGCTGCGATTAGTGTTGCGCTCCTCAGCGCCAACGTCTCGTTCGCCCCAGCGCTTCTCGCAACTCTTCTCAAACGGAGAGATCAATGGCTGTAGACACAGAGGTCGCCCGCGTCAATCGGCTCTACTTGAACCTTGTGCGCGACTATGCTGCCCAAGACCCAGCGCTTGCTGTCGCCAAGTTCGGTATGCCCCAGTCTCAGGTTGAGGCGCTTTGCGACCTCAGTGCCGACGCGATCGACCGCCTCGCCGCTGGCTGCGATCGTTGCCTGCTAGCCCTGTCGATCAGCGTCTCCGACCTGCGATCTCTGCTCGCAGTCCCGCCTGCCGTCGCCAGCCTCATGGCCGCCACGCGGGATGCGCCTACTCACTTCCCACCATCACGCATCGGCTAGGTCCATGCTCTGGCGCGCACCGAAGCCAATCGGTCCCGCAGAGGAGGGAATCGAACTGCAAAGGCTCGCCATCGAGCTGCTTCAGTACCACGCCCGCATCAGCACCGTGCTTACCGTCACCGGACTCGATCGCGCTGTCGTCAAGAAGCTGCAGTCGCACCTCACCATCCGCCCGACCGGCCGTACGCCGTACAACTTGAGCCTCGGCCGGCGCCAGGCGCTGTTCACGATTCAGACCGCTTACGCGCTCAGTTGCTTCGACTTGATCCGTCAGTCCTCAGACGTCTCGCCTGGTCGCGCGCTGTCCCTTTCCTACTGCCTCTACCTGCAGCGTTTCCAGTCTCCGCTCGCGGCAGAGGCCCACTGTCATGTCTTCCCTTCCCCAAAGTTCAGACAGCCCGACGTCACGATCGACATGCTGTTCACGCTCGCCGGCTTCACCTACGGCATCTGGGGCTTCACGAAGTCCATGGAACTCGTGACCTGCCCGAAGTGCAGTAGCCGCTTCCCTTCCCCACCCGTCACGCCCGAGGCAGCCTCGGAAGAGTGTCCGTTCTGTCGAGTGGCTACGCGATACACCCGCGACCCGCGTGTGCGAGCCTTCATCGACGACGTGTCCCGGCCTGAGCTCGATCGCGACGCGGCAGAGGCATAGGTTCGACTCTCAGTCGATCTGATCATTGATATCAACGCAAACAACAAGTCTCTTGGACCACTTCAGGCGATGAGAGTCAGATGCTGAGCATGTTTGGCGACCTAACAGAAGCTGTGGTTGGACTTGCTGTTGAAACCCCGATCTCGATTGCAGCGCACGAGGCCACAATGGGTGGCGCGATCGCTGACAAGGACGAGCATTACACGGCGACTCCTCTCAATGGCGCAGAACATTGAGAATGCGACGAGGGTTGACTGACTTCCTAACGAACGAGTAGCGAAATTGGAGTGACTCGATGCGAATTAGAACGCACATTGCTTTGATGCTAAGAGCGTTCCCGCGATTCTCGGACGTTTTTGTTCGCTTCCTGACCATGCAACCGATCGCTAGGCAAGTCGATTCTCTGGTCGCCATCGTGACGGTATTGATTACCGTGCTCGTTGCCAGCGTCTACTTCGGAGTGGAAAGCATTCCTGCGGAGAGGTCGGCTGACTACTTCCTGGAGATCGGATGGGTCGGCCTAGCTGCTTCCGTGACAGCGGCTGTCATCGTTGTCTTTTGGGGTTTCAAGGAAGCTGTCTCAGGAATGACAGTATTGGGCCTTGCCTTGATCACATACATGACTTGTCGCGTGTTCGCGTTTGCCGCAGCGGCGATGATGGATTTGTCGCATGGAAGCGATGGATGGCGAATGGTAGTTGGGTTGCTGACCTCAATGAGCCTCCTTCTCATACTGATCTTGACGAGCTGGGCAGGAGTAGACATTGCCATGGCGTCTGAAAAGCTTAGGCGCATGAAGACGCCAGGTACGTGACCTGTCCCTTCAAGGGATTCCGCAGACAGGGAACAGCAAGGAGAGAAGGGCCAGACGATGGCTGAGATCACATTGGAGCAGGCAGAGCAACTGGTCGCTTCGCTGTCGCAGGTTCTCCCATGGTGGATGAGCCTGTCCTGGCTGGGGCCAACCCATGTTGTTGCAGGTTTGTGTCTCGCTTACGCGCTACTTGCAGACGACGCGCGACGTGGAGCGATTGCGTTGGCAGCTTGTTCGATGTTCATCTTCGTAGCTTGGAGCCCAAGGCTAAGCGGTTTGAGCCCAAACGCCGCTGCGCTAGCAGCTGACGCAGCCCCGCTCGGTGCACTGTTTGGCATCGACAGTCCAACCACGTGGACGGGTCTTGCAAGAATGGAAGATCAACTCAAGCGCGAAATCTCTTCTGTCCGCAGGATCAATGCGCAACTCAGGCTCCTGACTCACGAGCATTCGGCCTTATCGCTCGCTGACATCGCCGTACTTGCCGACCGTGACCGAAAGCTTCGCGTTCAGTCGTCGTGCCGATAACTTCGCGTCCCATCGCAAGGCGAGTCGATGGGGCTGGGACAGGATCAGCGCCGTCTGCACATGACAGCATCATCAAACCGAATGTGAACGGTTGCATAGCGAGGTCGGGCGATGGAGCGTCGAAGATAGGGCTTCCGAATAACGGCGTATTCACGGAAACCAGCATGAAGCTCGCACACTGCATTGAGTGTGGCTGTCACGACTTGACAGCCCGTCCCGACGACAAGACCGACGGACCCTGTTCCTGGCTCGCCGTGGACCGCATTGAAGGCAAGGGTGTGTGCTCCGCGTGCCCGGAGGCGGTAAAGCGCTGGAACGCAGGCGACCGGAGCGTTGCCGTTCCGGTCGACCATGCACACTGATCGGAAAGTACGGCCTAGCTGAACTTGTCGGCCGAAACGACTAATCTAGCGCAGCATGAAAAGTGAACCACGGGCGCGGTTGAGCTAGACGCCTTAGCGAACACCAACTGAAGCCGCCGGACTACAGAATGCCATTGCCCAACTCATCTCCGAACACCGATCCGTTGTTCTCAGGCTACGCGCCACTCCGGTGTCGTGATCTCTATTGGTGGAAGTACGCGGTCGGACTTGCAAAAGAGCAAGCCGTGACAGTCGACGGTCGCTTGCGCGGTGGCGACGATGTAAGGAGGCGCATCCTTGAAGACGTTGTCGCGCCAGCGCTGCGGGCAGCTGTGTCGCAAGCCAAGGCAGACCACCAGCTGCATGTCGGGATGCTCTACGCCTCGCTGATGTCGCTGCTGCATTGGATACCGATGGCGGCGCAGTACGAGCTCAGTGGAAGGCAGATCTTCGACTTGTCAGAAGGCCTTCTCTGGCAGCTGAACATGACTGACGTCGATGCGGTAACGATGGAGGATCTGAGTCTGCCTTACCCAGCGTTCTTCATCAGATTCGGCAAGCAGGCGCACCTAAAGCTCCCGTTCACAGAAACGGAGTCGGAGTACCTCGACGGGGTACTGGTAGCGCAGAGTACGTGGGATGAAGCGACGGGCAGCAAACGTCTACTACTGGCACTGACGACGGTGCAGGAGAGCGGTCAAGGCATGACGCTGCCAGGCTACTTCATCGACTTCACGCCAGACATGCTGGCGATGCCAGTACGCGAAGCGATCGAAAGAGCCATCGAACGCAGACGACAGATCGTCAAGCGAGAAGCGGAGGACCGCCCCGATCTTGCAGAACAGCAGATTGCACGTTACGAAGAGACAGCGAAGCTGATGACGGACTGCCTGCCTCTTCTGGTAAACGCCTTGTTCTACTTGGATGGCATCGACGCTTCTAAGATGCCACGTGAACCTCAAGCGGGAGTGCCACCAGCGCTAGCGACAAAATGGGCCTGCACCAACGAGCGTCAGCGACAGAAGTTGACGTCTGTCCTCTTCTCCGAAGGCTTTGCAGTTGTCCGGCTACTGGGTAGGGAGTTCGAGGTTCCCGCAGAAGAGCGAGGCGCTGGCGCGGGACGTACCAAAGCCAGTTGGCACCGAGGCCACTATCGATGGCAACCGCATGGGCCAAAGAACACGCTTCGCAAGCGCATTCGCATTCCGCCGACTTTGCACGTTCCCAAGGCGCTTCGTCAAAGCGGTGCACCGGTGATCGTCGATGGCCACATCTACAAGCCTGGCCCGGGTTCAGCATGATCGGAGAGAGCAGCTGGTCGAGCGTTTGCGGGGACGGCGGGTGTGGCAAACGAACTTAACCATCATCCTTATCGGCCCCGCCGAGTACAAGCGACGGACGCCTCGCTACGGAGCATTTTGTCAGCGGGTATTGGTTGCGCAACGGAGGGCAACGACAGCGATCAGCATGGTCGCGACAAGACAGCATCATCAAACCACCAAGGACTCGTCAAAGATCATGGTCAATCCCGCCCAATGACGAAGTACCAATGGTGTCTATCTGTCGTCGCGATGCCTTGGCTTGTGCTGTTTTTCGTACCAGCCAAGGCAGGCGTCGTGCTGCTGGCGTGGTTCGGGTGTATGCCTCTACTCACGATGGCGACACCGCAGATCGTGATTATCGGAGTAGCGGTCCCGATAGCGACGATCTCGATCTCGATGGCGGCCAGTGTCCTGCTGTTGCTCGACAGAGAGATCAAAAGGTACGAGGCGGAAGAGAACGATGACACAGGCGTACGGAGGAGTTGACGCCCTACCAGAGCGAGCGCGCCGACCTTTCTACCGAACAGACCTGATTCAGAGCGAGCAGATAAAGTGCCGGCGCCATTGGCCGACGGCATCTCCGGCTCGGTATCGCCTCTTGTTTCGAAGACGCGGGCGAGATAGGATTTCAACCAGCGGGGCTCCCCACCTCGTGCGGTTGGCGCAGCAAAGTCGTCTGACGATGGGGTTTCTGATGTGCCTCGATTAGTCGTCCCCTTGATCACCTCGCTAGGGCGTGGGTAGGGAGCCAACACCTCGTCACGCACGCCCGTGGAGGTTCGATCATGCCGTTCGCTCTCACCCGATCCGATTTCGCCGACGGGTCGTTCTCCTCAATCGCCAAATACCTGAAGCGCCATTGGCCGGACGGCAAGCTCAAGCTCGCACGCGCAAGAGAACTACTCGCCAACTGCCTGGGGTATGCCAACGTGCACCAGGCGGAGCAGTTGGCCAGTGACGTCGCAATGGTAAGCGGGCAGCCAAGTCATCTTGACCAGCGCTGCCGCGTCCGGATCAGTTGATCTCGTCGGTCGTTTCGCCGGTGTCGTAGTACCGGCCGATGGCCTGGTCCAGTCGCTTGAGCAGCGCGGTGAGCGGTTCACCGTCGCGCCGCACCAGCATGGCCAGGCTGTTGTGCACATCGGAGGCGGCGGCGACACAGGCGATGTCGCGGTCCGCGCCGATCGTGATCGACCCGCCGTCTTCGATCAGCGTGTCGATGTGCTTCATGCCGCGGCGCCGCTGGCCTCTGGCGCCCACCGATGCGGCAGCAACTCGCCGACACGGCTGGCCCGTTGCGTCGGCAACCGCTCCAGCACATCCTTCAGGTACGCATACGGATCGTGGCCGTTGAGCTTGGCCGTCTGGATCAGGCTCGTGATCGCTGCGGCCCGCTGGCCCGCTACCAGCGTGCCGGCGAACAGCCAGTTTTTGCGGCCCGTCGCCCATGGCCGGATCTGCTGCTCGTCATGGTTGTTGTCGATCGGCAGTCGCGCATCGGCCAGGTATCGGGTGAGCGCGGTCCAGCGTCCCAGGCTGTAGTCGATCGCCCGGGCCGTGGCCGTGCCATCGGTCACCCGCGCCCGTTGTGCGGTGAGCCAGTCGTGCAGCGTCTTGGCCAGCGGCACCGCGCGCTCCTTGCGCTGCTGCAGGCGCGTCTCGTTGTCCGCGTCACGGATGTCGCGCTCCACGGCATACAACTGCCGGATCAACTCGATCGCCTCGGTCGCGATCGTGCTCTGGTTGGCCGCCTGCAGTTCGACGAACTTGCGCCGGGCGTGCGCCATGCAGCCCACCTCCGTGACCCCTTGGGTGAAGAGCTTGTCGTAGCCGGCGTAATCGTCGCAGACGAGGTGGCCCGTCCACGGCGGTCGCTCCGGCGGATCAGCGTGGCCGAGGAAGCGCCGCGCATGCTCGCCCGCGCGGCTGGAGGCGAAGTCGTAGATGACCGCCTTCAGGTGCTCGCGCGGCCCCGCGGCATACGCCCAGAGATAAGCGCGGTGGGTCTTGCCGGTACCCGGCGCCAGCATCGCCACCGGTGTCTCGTCGGCGTGCAGCACCGCGCAGCCGAGCAGTTCGTCCTTCAGTGCATCCACCAGCGGCTGCAACTGCACGCCGCACTGGCCGACCCAGGCCGCCAGGGTGGCCCGCGGGATCGCCAGACCGGCCCGGCCGAAGATCTGCTCCTGCCGATACAACGGCAGGTGATCAGCATGCTTGGCCACCAGCACCTGCGCCAGCAGCCCGGCGGTGGGGATGCCTTTGTCGATCACCGCGGCCGGCACCGGCGCTTGCGTGAGCGTGCGGCAGTGCGCGCAGGCCCATTTGCCGCGGACGTGGCGCTCCACGGTGAAGACACCCGGGGTGTAGTCCAGCTTCTCGGCGACGTCTTCGCCGATGCGCTTCATCGGCGCACCACAGCCGCAGTCGGTGTGCTCGGGCTCGTGGCGGATCTCGCGTCGCGGCAGGCCAGCCGGCAGCGCGGTGCGCTTGGGGGTGCGCTTCGGTTCCGCCGACGGTTGCGGCAGGCTGGCGCGCAGCTGCTCGAGCTGGGCCTCGGCCGCCGCGATGTCGGCTTCGATCGCCTCGTCGAACAGGGCTTGCTGCTCGCTGGTCAAGCGTTCGCTGCGCCGGCCGTACTTCTGGCGCTTCAGTTGCGCGATCTCGAAGGTGAGCTTGTCGATCTTGGCGTCGCGCCAGCCGATCTCCTGCTGGCGGTGAGCGTCGCGCTGCTGGTAGGCCACGAGCAGTGCGCGCAGCTCGGCTGGGTCCATCTGGGCGATGGTGGCCTCGTCGGGCAGCGGCAGCGGCGGACGCGTGAGCATGAGGACGCAGTGTGCCGATGCACGCGCGCGTGATCCATCCTCGCTTGCGGCGATTGCGCTCGTGGCGACGTTCTGAACGATCTATCTGCCGCTGATCGCTGTGCGTGCATCAGGTCACGCGGATGACGCTGGCCTCACCCACGCGATACCAGGGCAGGCCGAGCACGAGCGCATCGAGCTGCTCGGGCGTGAGTGGCTCGTTCAGGCCGAGCCGGCCGCGCGCGAAGCTGCCTTGGTGCAGCCGCCTGGCCGCCAGCCACAGGCCGATGCCGTCGTGCACGAGAACCTTGAGGCGGTCGCTGCGGCGGTTGGCGAAGACGTAGGCGGTGTGCGGATGGGCGGCGCCGAAGACGGTCACCACGCGAGCCAGTGCGGTGTCAAAGCCGGCGCGCATGTCCAGCGGCTCGACCGACAGCCAGATCGCCTCGATCCGGATCACAGCAGCTCGCGCAGCCAGGCGGCGCACTGCGCCGCGGCCGACAGCGGCCATTGCACGCGGATCGTGGTGTCGCCGCGTGCGAGCTCAATGCGGATGGGATCGGCCGGCGCGACCGGTGCTGCGGGTGAAGGCGTCGGCAGCGGCAGCGCGACGAACGCGGGGAGCGCGGCGGTGCTCGGGAGCGTTGGCGTTGCTGCGGGCAGCGCTCGCTTGGGGCTGTGCCGGGCTTCGACAACCCAGCGGCGCAGCAGGTTGGCGTTCAAGCCATGGGCCAGCGCGACGGCGGCCATCGATACCCCGGGCTGCCGGCTCGCGGCGACGACCTGCGCCTTGAACTCGGCGCGGTAGTGTTCACGTGTCCACCTAAAGTTAAGTGGACACGAGCCTCCTACGTCACGTCGCCGCGCTCAAGCATGTGTTCGCCAGCCGCTTACGACGCGCGGGCCGCGGCTGAGGTCGTCCTGCAGTCGCACGGCAAACTTGGTGCTGACCAAGCGCGTACGCTGGCTACGGCGATGCCACTGGGCGACCTAACATGCTTTAAGAAGGAGATCAGGGAGGGTGACGCGACCTCGATCGACGAACCGATCATCGTCGTGGAAGCTGCATACCGCGACCGTGTTTTAGCGTGGACCGCGAAGAACGAAGCAGATTTCTGCGAGAAGGTGAAAGAGCGGTACGCGAAAGAGTACGACGGTAGTCAAGTGATCGAGCGGATTACGCTGCGCGAGATCGCGGTGGATTCCGGAGCGGACGTCGACGCGGGGCCAGAAGTAGACAACAACTTCGACCGGCGCCTCTTCGAACTTGCCAAAGAACACGGCTGGGACACGCCGCTGTACGAGTCAAAGTTCATCAACAACGATCCTGAGTTCGGTCCGATTCCCGCCCCGAGAATGGACGAGTTAAAGGCGTACAAGGCGGCGTTGGGATACGTGGTGATTTCTCCAAGGTTCGAGGCTGACGTTGAAGAGGAGCAGGGTTTTCTCTTCTTCAGGGGCTTTGACGAAGCGATCCGCGCGTTGGATGACTCGGAACTGTGGGATTGCTACGGACCTGAAGCGCAGGATGCGCTCAAGGCTCTGCTTGCAGAAGCGGGCCGACTGCCGAGGCTGATCGAGTCCGCAGACATTGCAGACCTCGACCTAAGCATCGAGGGAAGGTGGGAGGACGACCGAGACTCTTGGAGCTGGGTCACGCTTCGGGTGCTGCTGCGTGGCGTGCCGGTGCCAACTTTCGAGAAGACGGGCGCTCAAGTTCTCGATGGTGGCTACATGTGGTGGCCCTGGTGCAACTGGCGAATGGACCTAGAGACCCAGAGATTGGCGGAGCGTCACCTCGATAATCTAGTGGAACGCTTCATTCCGGAGAACCTGGTGCAGCGTGGCGTGCAGCCGAACAGTTGCCCGTACGGACTGCCGCGATGGAATGCGGGGGGTGATCGGGGTTGCGGTGCCGGTGAAAACAACGGGACAGTCGACATGAGCAAGCGCCACATCACGGCAGTGATCTAACTGCCCGAGGGTGACGACGCGCCGCGCGCAATAGCACGCGCTTTCCTGCTTTCATTGCGGAGGGATGCGCTGTTCTTCTTCGTAGTCTCTAGTGACTGACCCCGATCAGAGACGACTCCGACGCAGCCTCTTCGAGAACTGCCTCCCCCGTCCGCCTATGCGCTAAAGGCCACGAAAACCGCCCTCTTTCGCGGGTGACATTCGAATCGTCGAGAACGAGACTTCCTCGACGCCAAACTCGGATGCCGCTCATGTCGTTCCTCAGTTCGCTCCTTGGCCGCGCCTCAAGGTCACCTTCGACCGTCTCCGTGGCCAGCGTGGCGCGGCCTCGCGTCCCGTCGAACTACACGCCGCACGACCCTGGCATTCCGGTCGTCTCCATCGACGAGATCCTGGAGCCTCATCAGGATCTGATCGAGCGCATTCACCTCGCGTACGGCGCCCCAGAAGATCGGTGCGTAGCGCACATCGACTCAGTCGTGCGCCGCTATGCGCAGTACGTCCATCTACTTCCAGCCACCGCGTCCAACTTCTTCAGCGAGCAGGGAGGTCTGCTCAGGATGGGGCTGGAAGTGGGATTCTTCAGCCTCCAGGCATCCGACTCCGTCATCTTCGAAGGTCGGCAGACCGTCACGCATCGCATGCATCTGGAGCCGCGCTGGCGCTACGCGACCTTCCTGGCCGGACTTCTGTCCGAAGTGCATCGAGTCTTTTCGCAGCTGAACGTGACAAGCTTGCTTCCGCTCACCACGTGGTGTCAGCAGCGGACAGTTGACCGGTACTACCTGCGTTGGTCCCCTCGACCGCTTGAGGCTCGCGCCCAGGGGCTGTTCGTCGCCCCCTACATCCTCGAGCCGAAGATCATGGACTACCTGTCCGACTCCAACACCTCGATCGTTCCGCATCTGCTCGGCTGCATCAGCGGCATACCTTCACACCGCGAGGCCAACGTCATCGACAGCGTCGTTCGGCGGTGCGCCGCCGGTGTCATTGATCGCTACATCGCTGCCACCGCAAGCCGATACGGCAAGCCTATCGTCGGCGCTCACGTGGAGCGGTACCTCGTCGACGCCATGCAGCGATTGGTCATCAAGGGCGCCTGGCTCATCAACGTTCCGAAAACCCGCCTTTGGTACGGCGCGGATGGCATGTTTCTCGTTTGGCCAGGCGCTGCCAACGACATCGTCAAGCTATTGGAGAAAGACCACCTGCCTGGTATTCCCAAGTCGCCGGACTCGATTGCCCACACGCTCGTCGACGCGCATGCCTTCACCCCGAATGATCAGGGCGGGTTCATCTGGATCATCAAGCCCCCGGAGGCGACCGAGCCAGTGCCGGCGGTCAAGCTCACGACCCCTCTCATGCTCTTGTCCAGCCTGGCCGATCCCCCGCAGCCCTTGTCGACGGCGCTTCACGTTCCGTCTCGCGTCTTGACCCCCGCCTCAGCGCCTTCTGCTGTGCCGCCGCCGCACTCGGTCTCTGCCCCCG
>LNFM01020070.1_pt1 | contig 10977 bp, 6 predicted proteins | sample 596031 | NCBI WGS metagenome assembly LNFM01 (sample SAMN04254537, study PRJNA301005) | activated carbon metagenome | isolation source: dual media filters at the Ann Arbor, Michigan drinking water treatment plant | place: USA: Ann Arbor | reverse complement strand
CAAGGGGTTCGCCCGAGGCGCCGCGCTCGCCGCTCACGTCTCCTACCTGGGCCGTGCCGGCGCCGGGGAGGACGGCGCCCAGGCCGAGTTCTTCGGCGCTTCGCGCGAGATCGTCGACGGCGCCGCGGCGACGGAAGGCTGGGCCAAGGACCGGCACCATTTCCGCTTCATCATCAGTCCGGAGCACGGCGACCGGATCGCCGACCTCAAAGGCTACACCCGTGAGGTCATGGGGCGGGTCGGAGAGGACCTGGGCGAACCCACCCTGACCTGGATCGCGGTCTGTCATTTCGACACCGACCAGCCCCACGCGCACGTGCTGGTTCGCGGACGGCGCGCGGACGGCCGGGACCTGGTCATTCCGCGGGACTATATCGGCTATGGGTTCCGGGCCCGGGCCCAGGAAGTCGCCCAGGAACGGCTCGGCGATCTGAGCCGCCAGGACGCGGAACGGCGGATCTGGAGAGAGACCGAAGCCGACAAATTCACGGCGTTCGATCGCCGGCTGATGGCGGCCGCCGACGCGGACGGCAGCGTGGCCGATGGCGTCGGCGGTACCGACGCGTGGACGGCCCTGACCCGGGGGCGGCTGCGCCACCTCGAACGCCTCGGCCTCGCGACCCGAACCGGGCGACGCTATCGGCTCGACCCGGATCTGGAGCCGAAGCTGAGACGTCTTCAGCTCTCCAGGGACGTGATCCGGACGCTCAACCAGCGGCGGCTGGAGGGCGCCAGGGGCGTCTCCCAACTCGGGCGGGAAGCCGTGACCGGACGGGTCGTAAAGGCAGGCTTCCACGACGAGTTGGGCGGCTCTCCCTATGTGGTGGTACGGACGACGGCCGGGCAGGAATTCTACGGTCGCCTCGGGGTCGGCCGCGCGGCGCCGGCTCTCGGCAAGACTGTCACCTTGCAGCTCGATCAAAGGGGCGTCGCCCAGGTCTTGTCGGGCCAGGCGCAACGCGACATCGGCCGCGGATAGAGCATCGCAGACAGCGTGTGAAGTTGGCGGGAGACGGCGAAGGATCAGACCGCATTCGACGGCGCGGCTTCCGACCGTTTTTGTCGTGTGCGTGGGCTTCAATGGCTGGCAGACTGGCCGGATTCGGCCGCGCCTGCGAACCAGCCATGCGGAGGGATTTCGACTAGATATGGCCAAGGGACCGACGATCGACTTCCGGACTCTGCGGCCGCATCACCACGACCGAAAACTGGCCTTCGAGGAACTGATGCGTCAGCTCCTCGTCGCCGACCCGCCGGCGGGATGTCTGCGTTTCGAGCATAAGGGTCCGGGCGCGGACGGCGGGGTGGAGACCCTGGCCTATCTCGCGGACGGATCCTGCTGGGGCTACCAGTCGAAATTCTTCCTGGATCAGTTCGGCGCTTCGGAGATGAACCAGATTTCGGGTTCGTTCCGGGCGGCGTTGGCCGCCTATCCCGCCTTGTCCCGATTTGTCGTCGCCGTTCCGCGAAATCTCTCGGGCGGGGTGAAGACGAACGCGCTGTCCCAACAACAGAGGTGGAGCCGTTGGGCGGAAGCGGCCGGGGACGAGGCGAAGGCGCTTGGACGGACCGTCGCGATCGAGCTCTGGGACGAGACCCGGTTTGTCGCCGCCCTGTCGCGCCGCGACCCGATCCACGCCGGGATACGGCAGTACTGGTTCGACAGCGAAACTCTCGATCAGGCGTGGTTCGCTGACCGGTTCGCAACCAACCGGGCCGATCTGAACGCGCGCTACAATCCCGCGCATCATGTGGACGTGAGCGCTCAGTGGGCGCTCGACACCCTGTCGCGGAACACCGCCTACCGGGCGACGGTTGCCTCGCATCTGGAGGCGCACGCGGAGGCGCGGAGCACGTTTGAGACGCTCGCTGCGACGGTGGGCGATCAGCGAGATTCCGCGCTCTACAGCGCCCTGGACGCAAGTCTGGCGGCGGCCGCCGCAGCCGGATCGGCGCTCGGCTTTTTCGGAAGCCGGCCTGTCGACTTCGAGCCTTTGCGCAAGGCCCTGGATCATTTGGTCCTCACCGAGGGTCTCCAGTCCCCATCCGACTTTCGCCTGCAGCGTGAGGCCTCGGCCGCCGTCGATCCGGAGCCCCACTGGGGAACGCAGGAGCGTCGCCAGGCCTGGTTCGCCTACCGTGAAGCCCTTGAACGCCTGGTGGAGACTGCGGACGAGATCGATCAGGAGACGCTGGTCCTTCCCCGCGTCATGCTCGTCGGAGAGGCCGGCGCCGGCAAATCCCACTCCCTCGCGCACCTAGTCGAAACCCATCTGGCGGATGGCGGAGCCGCCGTCATGGCTCTCGGGCAACATTTCGTCTCGGGAGATCCGAGGTCGCAGTGGCTTGATCGCCTCGGCCTGGGCGGGCTCACCTTCACTGACTTCCTCGGCGCACTGCAGGCGGCGGCGGGAGCCACCGGGATGCCGGGCCTGATCGTCATCGACGCCATCAACGAGAGCCACGATTTCTCGATGTGGCAGAAGAACCTGGCCGGTCTCGTCGATGAGATCAGCCGCTTCGATCAACTGGCCTTCGTCATCTCGTGCAGGGAGACTTATGAGGGCGCCTGCGTGCCGGAAGGCTTGGCCATGGTCCGGCGCGAGCACCATGGCTTCGCCGGCAATGCATCCGCCGCCATCAAGGCCTATTTCGACGACCACGGCATCGACCGCCCGTCGGCGCCTTTTCTCGATTCAGCGTTCGCCAATCCCCTGTTCCTTTCGGTCTGCATACGCCGGCTGAACGCCGAGGGCCGCCGCGCCTTTCCGCTCGGCCTGGACGGCGCCACGGAGCTCTTCAACTTCTGGATCGATGGTGTCGAACGCGTGCTCGTCGGCCGCAACTACGCTCGGCTCGCGCTGGGAGACGGACGCCTGCGCGAAGCGATGCGGAGGTTTTCGAGCCAGCTGGCGATCGAGGGCGTCAGCGCCTTGCCGATGGCCCGGGCAAAGGCGCTGCTCGAGGAGGCCGTGGCCGACATCGCCCCGGCCACGGCCCGTGACATCCTGCTGTTCCGACTCCTGGATGAGGGCGTTTTGCGGCGCGAGATCGACCGGGCTGGCGTGGAGAGCGTGACGATCACCTTCCAGAGGTTCTCCGACTACTTCATCGCGGACGCCCTGATCGACATGACCGGATCCGCGCCGTCTCTCGCGGCGGCGCTGCGTCCGGGGGGAAGCCTGCACTATCTGGTATCGCGCGGAGCAGGACGGTACGCCGGGGTCGTCGAAACTCTTATGGCCCGGACGCCTGAGCGCCTCGGCTTGGAACTGGTCGAGCTCGACGCCGACTTCCCTCGGGATGTCCCCTTCAGACTGGACGTCTTCCTGAGCAGCTTGCGCTGGCGCGCACCTGCGGCGGTGAGCACGAGGACCGTCCAGCTTTTCGAGCTCCAGTGGGCGAGGACAGAAGGTCGGCGGGCCGATCTGCTAAACCTTCTGATCCAGGTCAGCACTGTCCCGGATCATCCGCTTAACGCCGATTATCTTCACGCGCGATTGCGTGACCTCCCCTTGCCCGAGCGTGATGGCCTCATTGCCGACTACCTCATCAGACACATGGTCGAAGGGCCGATCGAAACCCTGATGGACTGGGCGGCCGAGGCGCGGACTGATCTGGCCGAGCCGGAACGTGTTCGGCTGGCCCTCGTCGTCATCGCCTGGGTGACAGCCTCATCAAACCGGATCGTGCGCGATAGCGCATCGAAGACCCTGACCGCGGTCCTTTCGCGATCGCCGCGACTGATGGCGGGACTCATCGACGCCTTTTCCGGCGTGGACGACGCCTATGTCCGTGAACGAATCTATGCGGCTGTGCTCGCGACCGCGACCCATGCCGAGGTGGAACTCGAAGCACTCCGGCGCGCGGCGATCGCTGCATGGCGGGACGTCTTCTCCCGATCGCCGGTCGAGCGACACGCGTTCATTCGCCACCATGCGAAGGGCCTTGTCGAACTGGCGGCGGCCAGGGGCGTGCTCGCCGATGAGATCGAACTGGCACGGGCAAGGCCGCCCTATGCGTCTATCCCGATCGAGCAGTGGCCCGAAGCCAGCGATCTGGCCGCCTTCGTCGATACGGCCCCGGACATCGTCTCGTCCGTTGTCGGCTACTACGACGCGGAGGAAGGGCGCTTCAGCACCCCGGGCGACTTCGGCAACTACACGATGTCCACCCTGGGCCACAGCTTCTGCGCCGAGCCGAGAACCGAGGCGCCGCCGCAAACCCGGGGACAGGTCGCGAAGGCTTTCTGGAGCGGTCTCCAGATGCAGGGCGGGAATCTCGCTGCACTAGCCTCGAAGGCAATCTCGGCCCACGCGACGCTGCAAGAGGCTCAAAGCCGGCGTCCATCGAGGTATTTCCCCCTCGATCTGGAATCAGACGACCCGCCAGCGGATGCGGATCTGGAGGCCTTGGCGGACTCCTTCGATGTCGCGAACGCGGCCCTTCAGGAGGCTCTGCCCAAGGGCGCGTCGTGGCCGCCCTATCCCGATCATCGGGCCGACGACTACCCCCTGTTCTCCAAGTCCAGGGCACGGCTCTGGGCCGCAAGACGCGCAATCGAACTCGGCTGGACCGCGGACCGGCACAAGGGGCTCGAGGAGCGAATGTCGTACTGGGGCGGCCGCGACAAGCACGCCCTCGAGCGCATCGGCAAGAAGTATCAATGGATCGCCTTTCACGAGCTCATTGGAGCCCTGCAGGATCACTACTGGAGCGTTGCCGACGACGGCGCGCCGGAGGTGCTGACCAATGTCCTGCGCGTCGAGGAGCTGGACATCGACCTCTCCTATGCAGCGACAGGCGCCGCATCGCTTCCCCCCGGACTGCCCTCGATTGGGATCCCGCAAACGGATCGACCGGAGCCATCGTCGATCGAGGAAGCCCTGACGTGGGCGCGCGCGCCAACCGATATTCCTCATGTTCCCGACTTGGTGGAGGCGCTCGCGGTTGATGGAGCCCGGTGGTGGCTCATCTACGGGACGCAACGGGACAGGGGCTACATGGACAAGCTCCAGGCTGTCGGCCCTATGCGAACGTCCCAGGGGTCGATCCAGCTTGTCATCGTCCATAAGGCCGAGATCACGACCCTTCACGAGCGGCTCAGCGCCGGGAGGCTGAACGCCGTGGAGATGATGGAGGCGGGCCACTACCAGGATGACCTGTTCGGCCAGTATCGGAGCGAGCTGGCCGGCGATGAGACCCCGCTTACACGGCGAGCCAGGAAGATCGACTACGGCTTCGTGTCGCGGCGATTCTCCCCCCACCGAGGGGAATACGACCACAGCGGCGTGAAGGAGATCGGCTTCGAGATACCGAGACCTTGGATCCTTCGCGGGCTCGATCTGCGGCCGGCGGGCCCTGATGCGCCCTGGTACGTCGATCGGCACGGGCGGCCGGTCTTCGTCGACCGGTCGACGATCGACGGGACTGTCGGCACGCCGATGATAAACGCGGACCTGCTTGAGCCTTTACTGGCGGAGCGAGGCTATCTCGCCGCCTGGCTCTACTGGGGCGAGAAGGATGGTGGCGTGGGATCCGGCAAGGGTTTCTCCCGCCGTGACGGACCGTTCGCGCGGGAAACCTACTGCGGCCTCTGGTGGCGTTCGGAGGCGTCCTGGCAGGGATCTCTGTGGAAGGCCGACGGCGACAAGCTGCACCCGTGGATAGACGACGAATAGTCGAAAGGGGGCCTTGGCAGGCTGGAGCCGGGGCACGGTAGAGCGAGCACATGGCCGACAACAAGAACCAGCATTTCGTGCCCAAGGTCCACTTCAGGCCCTTCTCTGTCGACCGGGAGGGCAAGGCGATCCACCTGTTCAATCTGGACAACGGGCGGGCCATCCCCAACGCCCCCGTCCGAAACCAGTGCTCGGGAGATTATTTCTACGGGCACGACCGGAACCTTGAGACCGCGATCCAGACGATCGAAGGCGCCTACGGCCAGATGCTTCAGCGCCTGCTTCCGCCCGAGGCCGAGCCCGGCGCGCTGGACGGGGTGGTTCTTCGTCGGTTCATGCTGCTGCAGAACCTGCGCACCGAGGCGGCGGCGGCGAGCGCTAGCCAGGTCATGGCGGCCATGGCGCGCTTCCCAGGCTCCTTTTCCGACGGTGAGGCCTTCGACATCAAGGTGGCGATCAAGGTCGCGGTGGAAGAGGCCATGCTGGTCTTCGCCCGATCCATGAAGATCGTCGATGATCTTCGGCTCACGATCGTCCGGAACCGTTCGGGGACGCCGTTCATCACGTCCGACGATCCGGCCGTTCTCACCAATCGTTGGTACCTTCAAAACTCTCGGGCTCGGGGCCTGTCCTTCAGCCTGCGTCAGTCCGGAATGATCCTCCTGATGCCGCTTTCGCCAACGACGCTCGCCTTTCTTCATGATCCGGACGTCTATGCCATCGGCCATCGCCGGGGCTTGGTCTGGATCGAAGACGACGCGGAGGCGGCGGCGCTCAATGCGCATCAGATCCTCAACTGCGCCGCCAATCTCTATTTCCACGACTGGGAGACGCGTGATCGCGTCGGCGCGAGTGTAGCGGCGTCGCTGACGGCACGCCTCGGCCCGCGCCATCGTACGACCTATGCCGTGCGGGGCGAACAGGTCGGCGAGCACGTTCGTTACGACGTCCAGCCGTTCGAGGAGATCGCCTTCGAGGAGCGGAAAGACGTCTTGATCCACACGGAGGTTCTGAGACCCCAGCCCGGCCGTTGGCCGGCTTTCCTCAACTATCACAGGGGCGGCCGCGTCTATTCGAATGGCTCGCGCACCGGTTTCGTGCGGCGCGGTTGCTTGGAGGCCGGGTTTGTCGAGGGGACCGGCTATCGGCGGATAAGGCTCTGACGTGTCGCGAACATCATGTTTCACCAACCGGTGAAAGCGGCCCTGTAGTGAAAGCCGCTGCGCCTGCGGGGACTTGCCGAGACGGACCGGCGTGTGGGTCGAAGGTCAGCCCGCCTGCCGGCTCAATCGGAAGCGCCTTGCCCAGAGGAGCGGCACCCGGCTTTCAGTGGAGTTGAAGGAGCAGGAAGGCGGCGAGGAAACCGATCACCGTGATCAGGCCGATGAAGGGCTGGGCGTTCTCGAAGGCCTCCGGAATCATGGCCTCGGCGAGCATCGCCAGAACGGCGCCGGCGGCGAAGGCGAGGATGACCGCGCCGAGCGCCGCCGCCGCGGCGGTGATGACCGGTATCCCCAGCCAGACCGTGAAGATGTAGCGGTGCGAACGCCCCGCCAGCCGCATGCCGGACGCGCTGGAGAGGCCCTGAGGGATGTTGGCGAGAAAGAAGCCCGCGACCACGCCCGCCGCGAGTTTGCCGCCGCCGAGCAGCGACAGACCGATGACCAGCGCCTCGGGAATCCCGTCCAGCACGGCGCCCACCGCGATGGCCAGGCCGCTCCCCTTCTGGTCCGTCTCGCTAGGCTGGGCGACGCAGTCTCCGCAACGGTTGCGGTTCTTCGCGCCATGCTGGGCGAGACGCCAGTTGATGAAACTGAACACCCCGCCCCCGACAAGAAGGCCGGCGACGGCGGAGAGAGGGTCCCCACGCGTGTAGGCCTCCGTCATCAGTTCGACGGCGACGACGGCGATCAGAACCCCGCCTCCGAACCCCATCACGCCGGCGATGACGCGATGGGACAGCCGGTTGTAGAGGGTGACGGCGAGCAGGGCGCCGATCGTCAGGCCGCTGGCCGAGAACAGTCCCCACAGGCCGGCTTGGACGAACACAGGCATCATATCTTCCCGGCTACAGGCGAAAGAGCCGGTTGTCGCGGCCTCCCGGGTGCGAACGCGCGAGGCGCTCCAGACGTCTCAGGACGGTTCTCGCCTTTCAACACGGACGATGTCTGTCGACCGGGCAGTCGTCGCAGCGTGCGCGGTCGCAGAGGCGGCAGGTCGCCCAGCCCCCCTGGGCGTCGCCGAACACCGACGACAGGATGGCGTCGGCGGCCCGCTCCAGGGCGACGCGGTCCTCGACGGAGACCTTGCCGAGGAGGTCGGCCAGGGCGGCCCTGCGAAGCCCGAGGAGCTCGGCCCGCTGGACCTGACCCTGCACGGTGAGGGTGACGTGAACCACGCGACGATCTGAGGACGACTGCGATTTCTCGACCAGGCCCTGATCTCCGAGCCTCTCGACGACCCGGACGGCTCCGGCATGAGACAGCCGGAGGATTTGGCGGATCTGACCGATCGACATCCCCGGCTCATGGCCGATGGCGATGAGTGCGGCCGCTGTTTGACCGCCTGCGTTGAAGGCCTCTGCGATCGCCCGTCGAACCCGGTCGGACACCGCCTGCGAGAGGGCGCCGAAGGTGTTGATCAGGCGATCAGAGGGGTCGTCCATTGCGCGGACTCCGGTATATGCGTCGTGCATATAATCAGGCGCGGGAGATGTCGAGGGCCTGCCGTCAAGAGGCCCCCAGGTAGGAACCGCGGACGACCCGGCGGACTTGACCGCATGCGGATGATCTCAAGAGCTGCGTCGATAGCTGTCAGGTATCGGTATTTTCTGCCGGCTTGTGCGCTGGACCCCTTTTTCCGCGTCTCCAGCTCGATAACAGATCCAAAGTTGTATTTAAATACAATGTCTTGACGGTTGTCGCGCAGTCTGTAGCCGCCAGTGTCCGCTTGCCGTCTATGCTTGGCGCACATATAGACAGCACGATGGATGGACCTCGAGCTCGAAATATATTCGGCGCGTTCGCACTGATGATCAGCGACGACATCGTTCGCGCCAGTTCATCGCGGGCGCCCGAAGCCGGACCCGCCGCCTCGGCGCTGGCCTTGCTCTCGCACAAGCCCGGGCTCTCGATAGGCATGCTGGCGGTCGGGGTGGGTCTGTCACACGCCGGGACCGTTCGCCTGGTGGATCGATTGTCGGCAGAGGGTCTGATCGAGCGCCGGGAGCATCTGACGGATGGGCGCGCGCGGTCCCTCTATCTGACGGCGACCGGAGAAGTCGCCAGCGGCGAGGTGCTCGCCTCGCGCGATCAGGTCATCGCCGAGGGGCTGTCGATCCTGGAGCCGGACGAGTTGAGGATCCTGAGCGACATCGCCGAACGCGTTTTGCGCGATCGCCTGGAAAACCTCGGGCACTCCTACCGCATCTGCCGCCTGTGCTGCTACGCGGGCTGTACGAACTGCCCCGTTGACGCCGAACTGCTCGAGCGAGGGGTGGACCGCGAAGCGAGTGACGAGGCGTAGGTTCCTCAGGGAAGGGTGACGACGACCTTCGAAGCGGAAACGCCGGCCTTCAACGCCTCCAGAGCGGGTTGGAGCATTGCAAGGCCGTGGCCCACGACCTTCGCCGGGGGCGCGGGGACGAATGTGCGCGAGGCGAGCGCTTGCGGCAGGAAGTCGCGATAGATCATCGGACCGACGTCGTCGTCCTTGAGGCTCGTCCCGGAGATATGCGTCGCCTCGATGCCCGCAGGCCGTGACTCGGGCGGCGTCAGGGTCGCCGCCACCCGGCGCGAGCCGTCGCATCTCGCGACGACGGCGAAACAGTCCTCCATGCTGCCCGTCGCGTGCAGTGTTCCGGCCAGAAGACGCCCGCGCAGCGCCTCGACGACATCCTCCACGAGGGTCGGGCTCGCGTGGTCGAGAACCTCGCCGGCGCCCAGCGCCTTCAACAGGCCGGCGTTGCGCGACGAGGCGATGGCGAGGCACCCGTAGCCCGACGCCGTCGCGAGCTGGATGGCGTTGCAGCCGACGCTTGACGATCCGCCCCAGATCAGGACGACCTCCGGGCGGGCGGTCGGCGCGTGTGAAGGCGGAGCGAGCGCCAGCTGCGTGCGTCCATACAGGCCGCTGGCGGCGGCGCCGAGGCCGAGAGGGAGGACGGCCGCGTCCTCGTAGGCCATATCGTCGGGGATCGGCGCCGCCATGTGATCCGGCACGATCGTGTGGTGCTGGAAGGCGCCCTGCCCGGGCTCGTTGACGGTTGTCCCGACCGCCTGTCCAAGGACACGATCACCGACCTTGAACCGCTCGACGGCGTTGCCGACCGCCGCGACCTCCCCGGCGACATCGCTGCCCAGGACCGCCGGATATTCGAGCCAGGGCAGCAGGGCGATTTCCTGCAGGATCCAGTCGATCGGGTTGATCGCGATGGCTGCGTTGCGGATCCTTATTTCATGAGCGGCCAGTTCGGGCGGCTCGGCGACGCCGATCCGCAGCGGATGGCCCGGTGCGCACTGCCAGGCGGCCTGATTGATCACGGTCCCGCCCATCGCCCAATCCCTCGATCAGCCATGACTAGGCGCGCGTTTCTGCGCGAAAAAGGCCATAAAGCGGGATGGTCTGGTGACCTGAAGGAAACAATGATGGACGGTGGCCACTACGCCGAGCTGCGGGCCTTCATGGCGATCCACGAAGCACGCAGCTTCCGGGACGCCGCGTCGCGCCTCGGCGTCACGCCCTCGGCCCTGAGCCGGACCCTGCGTCGCCTCGAGGATCGCCTGGCGTTGCGCCTGTTCAACCGGACGACACGCAGCGTCCACCCGACGGAGGCGGGAGCCGTCCTTTACGCCAAGCTCGCACCGGCCATTGCCGGTCTGGACCAGGCGCTCGGAGATGCGCTCGCGCTTCGCGACGATCCCGTCGGAACGATCCGCCTGAATCTTCCGCGAATGGCGGCGGAACTGATCGTGATGCCACGCCTGCCGCTCTTCAACACCCTTCACCCCGGCGTGCGGCTGGAGATGGTCGTCGACGATGGTCTGACCGATGTCGTGGCGGAAGGCTTCGATGCGGGGATAAGGGCCGGCGAGCGGCTGGCGCAGGACATGGTCGCCATACGGCTGACGCCGCCCTACCGGTTCGCGGTGGTGGGTTCTCCGGACTATTTCGCCAAGCACGCACCTCCGGCCACGCCGCACGACCTGTCGGGACATCCCTGCCTCAAGTATCGCTGGGCGACGACGGGCAAGCTCGAGCGCTGGCGCTTCACCGGGCCCGAAGGCATTGTGACGGT
>LNFM01012701.1_pt1 | contig 10977 bp, 7 predicted proteins | sample 596031 | NCBI WGS metagenome assembly LNFM01 (sample SAMN04254537, study PRJNA301005) | activated carbon metagenome | isolation source: dual media filters at the Ann Arbor, Michigan drinking water treatment plant | place: USA: Ann Arbor | reverse complement strand
GCATCTTCGGCATGTAGAAGATGCGCGAGAAGTCCAGGCCCTTCGCCTTCCAGTGCTCGATGCCCTTCCTCATGTCCAGGAGGTCGGTGCGGCCGATGAGTTCGTCGAGCTTGCGCACGCCCAGGCTCGCCATCAGCTCGCGCACTTCCTCGGCGACGAAGAAGAAGTAATTGACGACGTACTCGGGCTTGCCGGTGAACTTGCGGCGCAGCACCGGGTCCTGGGTCGCCACGCCCACCGGGCAGGTGTTGAGGTGGCACTTGCGCATCATGATGCAGCCCTGCACCACCAGCGGCGCGGTGGCGAAGCCGAACTCGTCCGCGCCGAGGATGGCGCCGACGACGACGTCGCGGCCGGTCTTCAGCTGTCCGTCCACCTGCACCGCGACGCGGCCGCGCAGGCGGTTGAGCGCCAGCGTCTGCTGCGTTTCGGCGAGGCCCAGTTCCCAGGGCGTGCCCGCGTGCTTGATCGAGCTCCAGGGCGAGGCGCCGGTGCCGCCGTCGTGGCCGGAGATGGTGACGTGGTCCGCCTTCGCCTTGGACACGCCCGCGGCGACGGTGCCGACGCCGACCTCCGACACCAGCTTTACCGAGATCGAGGCCTTCGGGTTGGCGTTCTTGAGGTCGTGGATCAACTGCGCCAGGTCCTCGATGGAATAGATGTCGTGGTGCGGCGGCGGGCTGATCAGCTCCACGCCGGGCGTGGAGTAGCGCAGCTCGGCGATGTACTCCGAAACCTTCTTGCCGGGCAGCTGGCCGCCCTCGCCGGGCTTGGCGCCCTGCGCCATCTTGATCTGGATCTGCTCGGCGCTGGCGAGGTACTCGGCGGTGACGCCGAAGCGGCCCGAGGCCACCTGCTTGATTTTGGACTTGAGCATGTCGCCTTCGCGCAGCTCGATGTCCTTCTCGACGCGCGCCGCGCCCAGGCGCGAGCGCAGCGATTCGCCGGCCCTGACCGGGGCGTAGCGCTTGCGGTCCTCGCCGCCCTCGCCGGTGTTGGACTTGCCGCCGATCCGGTTCATGGCGATGGCGAGCGAGGTGTGCGCCTCGGTCGAGATCGAGCCCAGCGACATGGCGCCGGTGGCGAAGCGCTTCACGATCTCCGCGGCCGGCTCCACCTCTTCCAGCGGCACCGGCGTGACCGCGTCGCGGCGGAACTCGAACAGGCCGCGGAAGGTCATGTGGCGCGTGGACTGGTCGTTGACCAGCTGCGCGTATTCCTTGTAGGTGGCGTACGATTTCTGCCGGGTCGAGTGCTGCAGCTTGGCGATGACGTCCGGCGTCCACATGTGCTCTTCGCCGCGCACGCGCCAGGCGTACTCGCCGCCGGCGTCCAGCGCCTGGCGCAGCACCGGGTCGCGCTCGTCGAAGGCGGCGCGGTGGATGCGCATCGCCTCCTCGGCGACCTCGAACACGCCGATGCCGCCGACATTCGAGGTCGTGCCGGTGAAGTACTTGTCCACCAGCGGGCGCGCCAGGCCGACCGCCTCGAAGATCTGCGCGCCGGTGTAGGACATGTACGTGGAGATGCCCATCTTGGACATCACCTTCTTCAGGCCCTTGCCGATCGCCTTGACGAAGTTCTTGATCGCCTTGCGCCCGTCCACGCCGCCCTCCAGGCGGCCCTGCGCCGCGAGCTCGAGCAGCGTCTCCAGGGCGAGGTACGGGTGCACCGCCTCGGCGCCGTAGCCGCCCAGCAGCGCGAAGTGGTGCACCTCGCGGGCGGAGCCAGTCTCGACCACCAGGCCGGTCGAGGTGCGCAGGCCCTTCGCCACCAGATGCTGGTGGATCGCGGAGAGCGCGAGCAGCGCCGGGATGGCGACGCGGTCGCGGTCCACCTTGCGGTCCGAGATGATGATGATCGAGGTGCCCGCGCGAACGGCGTCCTCGGCTTGCGCGCGCAGCGAGGCGAGGCGCGCCTCGATCGCCTCCTTGCCCCATGCCACCGGATAGGTGATGTCCAGCTCGCAGGCCTGGAACTTGCCCTGCGTGTAGCGCTCGATGTGGCGCACCTTCTCCATCTCGAAGAAGTCCAGCACCGGCTGGCTCACCTCGAGCCGCAGCGGCGGGTTCATCTCGTCGATGCCGAGCAGGTTGGGCTTCGGGCCGATGAACGACACCAGCGAAGTCACCAACTCCTCGCGGATCGGGTCAATCGGCGGGTTGGTGACCTGGGCGAACAGCTGCTTGAAGTAGTGGTAGAGGGTCTTGTCCTTGCCCGAGAGCACCGCGAGGGGCGAGTCGTTGCCCATGGAGCCGGTGGGTTCCTCGCCCGCCTGCGCCATCGGCGCCATCAGGAACTTGAGGTCCTCCTGGGTGTAGGCGAAGGCCTGCTGCCGGTCGAGCAGCGACACCGCGGAGCGCTCCGGCTGCTGGCGGTCGCTTTCCACCTCGTCCAGCTTGACGCGGATGCGGTCGATCCACTCCGCATAGGGCCGATGGTGCGCGAGCGTGTCCTTCAGTTCCTTGTCGTCGACGATGCGGCCCTTCTCGAGGTCGACCAGGAACATCTTGCCCGGCTGCAGGCGCCACTTCTTGACGATCTTCTCCTCGGGCACCGGCAGGCAGCCGCACTCCGAACCCATGATCACCAGGTCGTCGTCGGTGACGATGTAGCGCGAGGGCCTCAGGCCGTTGCGGTCCAGCGTGGCGCCGATCTGGCGGCCGTCGGTGAAGGCGATCGAGGCCGGGCCGTCCCAGGGCTCCATCATCGCGGCGTGGTACTCGTAGAACGCGCGCCGCGCCGGGTCCATCAGGGTGTGGTTTTCCCACGCCTCCGGGATCATCATCATCATGGCGTGCGCGACCGAATAGCCGCCCATCACCAGCAGCTCCACCGCGTTGTCGAACGAGGCCGAGTCCGACTGGCCGTCGTATATAAGCGGCCAGATCTTGGCCAGGTCCTCGCCCAGCACCGGGCTGGAGATGGCGCCCTGGCGGGCGCGGATCCAGTTGACGTTGCCGCGCACCGTGTTGATCTCGCCGTTGTGCGCGATCAGGCGGAACGGATGCGCCAGGTCCCACGACGGGAAGGTGTTGGTCGAGAAGCGCTGGTGGATCAGGGCGAGGGCGGACTCGACGCGCGCGTCCTTGAGGTCCAGGTAGTACTCGCCCACCTGGTGCGCGAGCAGCATGCCCTTGTAGGCGAGCGTGCGCGCCGACATCGACGGCACGTAGAACTCCTTGCCGTGCGCGAGTTGCAGCGCCTGGATGGCATGGCCGGCGCTCTTGCGGATGATGTAGAGCTTGCGCTCCAGCGCGTCGGTGACGGTGACGCCCTTGCCGCGGCCGACGAACACCTGCCGGATCACCGGCTCGAGGTTCTTCGCCGGCTCGGCGAGGTCGCTGTTGTCCACCGGGACGTCGCGCCAGCCGAGCAGCACCTGGCCCTCGTCCTTGATGGCGCGCTCGATCTCGTACTCGCAGGCGAGGCGGCTCGCCGGCTCGCGCGGCAGGAATACCATGCCGACGCCGTACTGCCCGGCGGGCGGCAGCTTCACCCCCTGTTTCTTCATCTCCTCGCGCAGGAAGCGGTCCGGGACCTGGATCAGGATGCCGGCGCCGTCCGAGAGCTTCGGATCCCAGCCCACGGCGCCACGATGCGTGAGGTTGCGCAGCACCGTGAGGCCCTGCTCGACGATGGAGTGCGTCTTGCGGCCCTTGATGTGCGCGACGAAACCGACGCCGCAAGCGTCATGTTCGTTGCGCGGGTCATACAACCCCTGGGGACTCGGCAAGGACGGATGGTTCAATTCTAAAGCCTTGATTTAGCGACGATTTATGATTTCCCGCGCCTTCTTCGCCGCTCTGCACAAAAACGCAGGGCGAACTGCGGAATATACCTGCACACCCTTGTCGTTTCAAGGGTTTGGCGGGTATGCGGCGCGCTGGAAAGGCTACCGCGTCGCAGCAGCCAGTGCCTCGCGGACCAGCCTCTCATCGACGCCATCCCGGAGGCTGGCGCGGCCGATGGCATCCAGCAGCACGAAGCGAACGCGGCCGCGCGCGGCCTTCTTGTCCACCTGCATGAGCTCGAGGTAGCGCTCGGCGCCGAGCGACGGTCCCCGCACCGGCAGGCGCGCGCGCTCAAGCAGCGCGCGCACGCGCGCGGCTTCCGCCGCGGCTAGGGTTCCGGTCCGCACGGACAGTTCCGCGGCCATCACCATGCCGGCGGCAACCGCCTCGCCGTGAAGCCATTCGCCGTAACCCAGCCCGGCCTCGATGGCATGGCCGAAGGTATGGCCGAAATTGAGCAGCGCGCGCGCGCCGGTCTCGCGTTCGTCGGCCGCGACCACCTGCGCCTTCAACTCGCAGGATCGCCGCACCGCGTGCGCGAGCGCATCGCGGTCGCGCGCGAGCAGCTTCTCGACGTTCGCCTCCAGCCACGCGACGAACGCGGCATCGAGGATGAAACCGTGCTTGACGACTTCGGCGAGGCCGGAGCGCAGCTCGCGCTCGGGCAGCGTATCCAGCGTCGCCACGTCGGCGACGACCGCCAGCGGCTGGTGGAAGGCGCCGATCATGTTCTTGCCGCGCGCGTGGTTGATCGCGGTCTTGCCGCCGACCGACGAGTCGACCTGCGCGAGCAGCGTCGTCGGCACCTGCAGGAAGGGTACGCCGCGCTGGTAGACCGCCGCGGCGAAGCCCGCCAGGTCGCCGACCACGCCACCACCCAGCGCCACCACCAGCGTGTCGCGGCCGCAGCGCGCCGCGAGCAGGGCGTCGAACACCTGCTCCAGCGTCTGCCAGCCCTTGGCCTGTTCGCCGTCGGGGACCACGATCCTCGTGATCGCGCGCGCGCCCGCGGCACGCAGCGCGCGCTCCAGCCGCTCCAGGTACAGCGGCGCCACCACCGGGTTGGTGACCAAGGCGACGGCACCGCCGCCGATGTGCGGCGCGTACAGCGTGGCATCGTCGAGCAGCCCGGCCCCGATGTGGATCGGGTAGGCGCGCGCGCCGAGGTCTACGCGGAGAGCCGGCACGATTCCTCCAGCCGCGCCAGCAGATCGCGCGCAAGCGCCTGCACGCTCTGCCGCCCGGTATCGAGCACGACGTCCGCTATCTCGCGGTAGAGCGGGTCGCGAACGGCGTACAACTCCCCCAGCCTGGCACGGGGGTCGGCGGTCGCCAGCAACGGCCGGTTGCGGTCGTGGCGCACGCGTTGCCACAGATCGGCGGGCCGGCCGTGCAGGTAGACCACGGTTCCGGACGCCGCGAGGCGGCGCCGGTTCCCGGCATCGAGCACCGCGCCGCCGCCGGTCGCGAGTACGACCCCCTCCAGCGCGCACAACTCCGCCAGCAGCTGCGCCTCGCGGGCGCGGAAGCCGGCCTCGCCCTCGATCTCGAAGATCACCGGCACGCTCACGCCGCAGCGCGCCTCGACCTCGTGGTCCGAATCGTGGAACGCGCGCTTCAGCCGGCGCGCCAGGATGCGGCCGACGGTGGTCTTGCCCGCGCCCATCATGCCGACGAGGATGACGTTGTTGCGCCTGCGCTTCACGGCATCATTGTAACCAGCGCAACCGGCGGCCCAAAGGCGGCCCAAAAGAAAACGGCCGGGAGGGCCCGGCCGTCCGGAGATCCGGGAAGAAGCGGCTAGCGAACCGTCATCCGCTCGTTGACCACGCGCGGCGTGATGAACACCAGCAGTTCGGTCTTCTGACGCTGGCTTTGCGTGTTGCGGAACAGGAAGCCGATGTACGGGAGCTCGCCGAAGAACGGGATCCGGGTGACGTCGTCGCGGTTGGTTTCCTCGAAGATGCCGCCAATCACGACCGTGCCGCCATTCTCCACCAGCACTTCGGTCTTGACGTGCTTCGTCGATATCTGCACGCCCGCCGGGGTCACGGCTCCCGGCGCGTCCTTGTTGACGTCAACGGTCATGATGACGTTGCCATCGGGCGTAATCTGCGGTTTCACCTTGAGCGACAGATTGGCCTTGCGGAACGACACCGCCGTTGCGCCCGAGGACGTGGCCGACTGGTACGGGATTTCCGTGCCCTGCTCGATCACCGCCTCGACCTGGTCGGCGGTCAGCACGCGGGGGCTGGCGATGATTTTTCCCTTGCCATCGGCCTCAAGCGCGGAGATCTCGAGATTCAGGAACTGGGTGAGACCGGCGTTGAACAGCACGAACGAGAACTGGCCGGCATTGAACGCATTCAGGCCGTTGGCAGGCATGTTGACGCCGAGGGTGTTGGTGAAGAAATTGGGTTGATTCGCGACCTGCCCCGTAGTGAAGCCGGTGTCCGCGAGGCCCCCGCCCACCAGGAAGCGCGGGCTGGACCGGTCCGTGATCGAATGACCGACGTTGCGGTCGAGGATGCCGAGCCGCGCGCCCAGGTTCTTGCTGAAGGTGTCGCTCGCCTCGACGATGCGCGCCTCGATCATCACCTGGCGCACCGGGATGTCCACCTTCGCCACCAGGCGGCGGACTTCCTCGAGCTTGGAGGGAATGTCCTGGATGAACAGCTGGTTGGTGCGCGGATCCCAGACCGCGCTGCCGCGCTTGGAGAGGATGCGCTGCTTCTCGTCGGTCAGCAGCTTGGTGAAGGCATCCACCTTGGTGTAGTTGAGCTGGAACGACTCGGTGCGCACCGGTTCGAGCTCGCTGATCTGGTTCTGCGCCTCCAGCTGCAGCTTCTCGCGCGTCGCCAGCTCGTCGCGCGGCGCGATCCAGATGACGTTGCCCGATTTGCGCATGTCCAGGCCGCGTGTCTGCAGGATGATGTCCAGCGCCTGGTCCCAGGGCACTTCCTTCAGGCGCAAGGTGATGCTGCCGCCGACCGTGTCGCTGGTGATGATGTTGAGGTCGGTGAAGTCGGCGATGACGTTGAGCACCGCGCGCACCTCGACGTTCTGGAAGTTGAGCGACAGCTTCTCGCCGGTGTAGCGGCCGCGCTGCTGGCTGCGCGTGTGATCAATCGCCGCAGCCTTGACCTCGACCACGAACTGGGTGTCGGACTGGTAGGCGTTGTGCTCCCACTGCCCCTTGGCCTCGATCACCATGCGCACGTTCTCGCCCTGCTGGAACGTGTTGATGGTCTGGACCGGGGTCGCGAAATCGACCACGTCCAGCCGCCGGCGCAGGTTGTCCGGCAGGCTCGCCTTGATGAACTCGACCACGATGTTCTGGCCCTGCTGGCGGATGTCGATCCCGGTGGAAGTGTCCGACAAGTCGACCACGATGCGGCCCTCGCCCGCCCGGCCGCGGCGGAAGTCGACGTCGCGCAGCGCGTGCTTGGTGTCGGCCTTGCCTTCGGCGAAGTGCGAGGCGGCGGCGCTCGGCGCCTGCGCCACCGCGGCGGCGGCAAGCGTGACCACCAGCGTGCGGCCATCCAGCGCGGTCTCGTGGGCCACCGGCCGGCGCAGATTGAGCACGAGGCGCGTGCGCTCCGCGCCCTGCACGAGGTTCATGCTGCGCAGTTCGCCTTGCCCGATCTCCTGCGCATTGCGTCCGAGCGCGTTGCCGGTGTTGGCGAAATCGAAGGCGATGCGGGAGGGGCTGGCGACCGAGAAGTTCGGCGGCACGCTCTTCAGCGGCTCCTTGGTGGTGATGCGCACGACGATGTTGCCGCCCTGCTGCGCGACCTCGAAGGCCTCGATGCTGTTTGCCTGTGCGAACGCGAGTCCGGTGCCCCCGAGCCAGGCGAGCAGCGTAAGAAGGAGGATCCGTGCGGTTCGATTCATGTTCATCTCCTGGGCCCTTCGAATATCTGCAGCGTGGTGCTGCGCTCCATCCACTCGCCGCTGCTGTCCTGGACCACTTCCTTGAGGCTGATCTGGCCTTCGTCGACCACGGTGATGAGGCCGAAGTTCTGCCCCATGTAGTTGCCCTTCTTGACCCGGAACAGGTTGGCGCCCGCCTTCACCAGCGCGTACGTCTCCTTGTTCTGCGTCAGCGTCCCGACCATCTGGATGCCGTCGAGCGGGAAAGCCTCGAGCGGCTCCTTGGGCCGGTTCATGTCCGGCTGCAGCGCGCCGCCGGCGCCTCCGGCACCGGCTGCCACCTGCGCCACGACGATGCGCCCGGGCACGAACGGATCGAGCATGTTCTCGCCCTTGTAGGGCACCGGCTCGTAGTTCTTCACCTGAGGCAGCGGATCCACCTTGCCGCGCAGGTCCTTGGTGAGCGTCGCCAGCTCCTGCTTCAGATCGCCGAACTTCTCCCCCGAGCAGGCACCGAGCGCGAGCGCCGCGACGGCGACTGCAATTGCGGTCCTGCCCCCGGGCGCGCTCATTTCTTCGCCCCTTTCTTGCTGGCCGCCGCGCTCTTGCGCTGCGCCGCGACTTCCTCGTCGTCGAGGTAGCGGAAGGTGCGCGCGGTGGCATCCATCGTGAGGTTGCCATCCTTGGCCGCCTCGATGGTGACGTCATTCAGCGTCACGATGCGCGACAGCTGGCCGAGGTCGGCCGCGAATCCGCCCATGTCGTGGTAGCTGCCGATCACCTTGATCTGGATCGGCAGCTCGGCGTAGAACTCCCTGGCCGACTCCGCGGCGGCGGGCTTGAACAACTCGAACTGCAGGCCGCGCGACAGGCCCGACTGGTTGATGTCCACCAGCAACGCGTCCATCTGCGCCTTGTTCGGCAGCTGCTTGAGCAGGGCGCCGAACTGGGTGTCGATCTCGCGCAGTTGCTGCTTGTGCAGGTCGAGGTTGACCGCCTGCTTCTTCTTGTTGAGATAATCGTCCTTGAGCGTCTTCTCGGTGTTCTTGTCGCGCTCCAGAGTGTCCCACTGCTCCTGCCACACCAGCAGCAGGCCGGCGATCGGAATCGCGGCCAGGATCGCGATCAGCACGATAAAGGTGGGCGCGAGGGACCAGGTGCCGGGGTCTTTCCAGTTGGTGCGCTTGAAGTCCTCGACGATCTCGTTGAAGTTGATCGCCATGGCCTAGCCTTTCTTCGCCGCGGGCTTCGCGGCGCCTTTCGCGTCCTTGGATTCGTCCTTGGCGACCACCCGCTTGAGGGCGAACTTCAGGTTGAATTCCGAAACCCGCATCTTGCCGATGTTGGTGGCCTTGATCTCGACCAGGTTCGGGCTCGCCAGCCAGGGCGAGGACTCGATGTTGCGCATCAGCGCGGAGACGCGCGCGTTCGACTGCGCGTAACCGATGACCTCGATGCCGGGCCCCTTCTGCTTGACGGTCTTCAGGAACACGCCCTCGGGCATCTGGCGCACCAGCTCGTCGAGCAGGTACACCGTCTGCGCGCGATCGGACTGCAGGGTCTCGATCACCTGCTTGCGCGCGAGCAGCGCGGCGATCTCGTCCTTCAGTTTCTTGATTTCGTCGATCTCCTTGTCCAGCTTGGCGATCTCCGACTTCATGAACGCATTGCGTTCCTTCTGCTCGTTGATGCTGCCCTCGTTGACGAGGTACACGGCGCCGACGATCGCCAGGCCGAGCACCGAAGTCATGAAGGCCAGCATGCCGAAGTGCTTCCGCGCACGCTTGCGCCGCTCCTCGCGGTGGGGCAGCAGGTTGACTCTGACGCTCATGTCGGGTCGAACCTCCGGATCGCGAGGCCGCAGGAGACGATCAGCGAGGGCGCGTCCTGCATCAGGCGCTTCAACTGGATCCGCGGCGAGGCCTGCATCGCGCTGAACGGGTTGGCGATCAGCGTCGGCACCTGGGTGCGCGTGTTGACCACCTCGTCCAGGCCCGGAATCACGGCCGAGCCGCCGGCGAGCAGAATGTGGTCGACCTGGTTGTACGAGGTCGACGTGAAGAAGAATTGCAGCGCGCGCTGCACTTCCTGGGACAGGTTTTCCATGAACGGCCGCATCACCTCGGCCTCGAAGTCATCCGGCAGGCCGCCGGAGCGCTTGGCGTTCTCCGCCTCCTCCGGGCTCATTCCGTAGCGCGACACGATGTCCGCGGTGAGCTGGTTGCCGCCGAAGGCCTGCTCGCGCGCATAGACCGACTGCTCGTTGCGCACTACGCTGACCTGCATCACGTTGGCGCCGATGTCGACCACCGCGATGTTGAGATCCTTGCCCGCGCCCGGCAGCTGCCGGACCACCAGGTTGAGGGCCGACATCTGGGCGAAGGACTCGACGTCCATGACCAGCGGCTTGAGGCCCGCCTGCTCCGCCACCGCCATGCGGTCGGCTACCTTTTCCTTGCGGGTGGCCGCGATCAGGACCTCCTGCTCCTCCGGGCTGGTGGGCGAGGGCCCGAGCACCTGGAAGTCGAGGTTCACTTCCTCAAGCGCGAACGGGATGTACTGGTTGGCCTCGCTCTCGACCTGGGTCTCGAGCTCTTCCTCGCGCAGGCCCGCCTGGACGATGATCTTCTTGGTGATCACGGCACCGGTTGGCACCGCCATGGCGACATGCTTGGTCCGGGTGGCGAGGCGCTTGTAGCCGCGTCCCACCGCATCGGCGACCGCCTCGAGGATGTTGATGTTGCCGTCCACCACCGCATCCTTGGGCAGAGGCTCGATCACATAGCGCTCGACCCGGTAGGCGCCTTTGCCGGCATCCACGATCTCCAGCATCTTGACAGAGGACGAACTGATGTCCAGCCCGAACAAGGGCGGCGCCTTCGCCTTGAAGATGTCGAGATTCATCGGTTTTTCCTTTTCGTATCTGCCGCTTAGGTCAGATACGTAGAATTTGCGTGAAATGCTAACAACAACTCCTGCGGGTGTCTAGTGAATCTTCCCCCGGCTTGGAAGTCCTATAATGCGCCGTGTTCCCGCCCCGTTGCAACCACCCCCCAGTGTTGTCCTAACTCCCTTGAAATGGCTGCGTTTTCTGGTGTTTCCACTGGCCCTGGCGGGGGTCCTGGCGGTCTTGGGCGCGTTCATGGCCGGGCTGGTGGTGGTTTTGGCCTGGCCGCAGCTGCCTTCGCTCGAGGTTCTGACCGATTATCAACCCAAGATTCCGCTACGGGTCTATACGGCTGATGGCGCCCTGATCGGCGAGTTCGGCGAGGAACGCCGCTCTCTGGTCTCGATCCGCGAGGTCCCCGAG
>LNFM01012700.1_pt1 | contig 10977 bp, 7 predicted proteins | sample 596031 | NCBI WGS metagenome assembly LNFM01 (sample SAMN04254537, study PRJNA301005) | activated carbon metagenome | isolation source: dual media filters at the Ann Arbor, Michigan drinking water treatment plant | place: USA: Ann Arbor | reverse complement strand
GCCAACGATCGATGCCTCTTGCTCGTGACCGTGAACGGAGGGCTCCCGCGAGGGTTGGCAGAGGAGGCGGCGACCGTGCTCGTTCCTCCCCCGGACGCCGACGAGCTCGGCGAGCACTTCGATCTCATCGCGCGCGAGACGGTGCCCGAGAGAAAGCCAGACACAACAGCGCGACACCGGCTCGTTCGCGCCGCGCTCGGGTTGACGACGGCGCACGCGCGGCGCGCGTTTGCGCGGGCGCTCGGCCGCGATCCGACGGCCGGGGCCGAGGCGCTCAGGATCGTGTCCAATGAGAAGCGTCGGCTCTTTGCGCGGGACCTCGGGCTGGACTTCATCGAGTCGCCCGAGCCGATCGACGCGCTCGGGGGGCTCGAGTCGTTCAAGTCGTGGCTCGAAGAACGCCGCTCTGCGCTCGGGCCAGACGCCTCGCAGTTCGGACTCTCTGCGCCGCGCGGTGTCCTGTTGCTCGGCGTGCAGGGCTGCGGAAAGAGCCTCGCTGCCAAGTGCGCGGCGAGCTTCTTCGGACTGCCGCTCGTGCGGCTCGATCTGCCGCTGGTCATGGGCGCGAGCGGCGCGGGGCCGAGCGCCGAAGAGAGCCTCCGCCGCGCGCTCGACGCGGTCGAACGCAGCGCGCCAGTGGCGTTGTGGGTCGACGAAATCGAGAAGGCCTTCGCGGGGAGCGGCTCGAGAGGCACCGACTCACGCGCGTCTCGTTTGTTGGGCGCATTTTCAACGTGGCTCCAAGAGCGGACGAGGCCCGTGTTCGTCGTCGCCACCGCCAACGACGTGAGTCAGCTGCCTCCCGAGCTGTTGAGGCGCGGGCGCTTCGATGAGCTGTTCTTCGTGGATTTGCCGGACATCGACGCGCGCGAGCGGATCATCGCGCTGCACCTCAGGCGCCGCGGAAAGACGCTCCCGCCCGAGAGCCTGCGGAGCGTCTCCGATCAGTGCCTGCATTTCTCGGGCGCCGAGCTCGAGCAGGTCGTCCTCGCGGCGATGCAACGGGCGTTTTCGATGGGGCGAGAGGTCAACGAGGGAGATCTACGGCGCGCGGCGAGAGAGCTCGTTCCGCTGTATCGAACGTACGAAGAGCAGATCAAGCAGCTGCGCGAGTGGTCGAGAGGCCGAGCGCGGCTGGCGGGGCGCGAAGGGACGCTGCTCGACCTCTTTCGTCGCGTGAGCGACAGCGCGGAGGTGAAATCGTGACGTCGATCGACGATGAGCTGCGAGCGCTGCGCGCAGAGCGGGACCTCTACGCGCGACTGCTGGAGCTCAGCGGCCACTCGAAGGCCGAGTCGTTTCTCGATGAAGCGCTGGCGCTGGTGACGGAGATCGCCGGCGCGCGGTGCGGATACGTGGCGCTCGGCGCGAGCTCGTCCGATCCTGCGATCGCGATGGCGCGAGGGTTTTCTCAGGACGAAATCGGCGCGATCCGCGCGAGGCTGTCTCAGGGGATCATCGCCGAGGCGCTTCGCACGGGACGGACGATCGCCACCGCGAGCGCGATGGAGGACCCGCGCTTCGCCGGCAACGCGTCGGTGCGAGCGGCGAAGATCGAGGCCGTCTTGTGCGCTCCCATCGGCGGCGACGAGAAGCTCGGCGTCTTGTACCTGCAGGGTCGAGAGCGGCCTGGTCCCTTCGGTGAGCGCGAGCGAGCGCTCGCAGAGCTCTTCGCGCGGCACGTCGCTCCGATCGCGCAGCGGATCCTCGACGCGGGCGAGCGCGAGAAGAGCGAAGATCACACCGCGTCCTGGCGCGAGCGGCTGAAGGTGGACGGGCTCGCGGGGACTTCGCGCGCGATGGCGCAGCTGTTTCAGCGACTATCGGTGGCGGCGATGGTTGACGTCACTGTGCTCGTCACGGGCGAGAGCGGGACGGGCAAGACAGAGGTCGCGCGCGCGCTGCACGGGACCTCGTCGCGGGCGTCGCGGGCGTTCGTCGAGATCAACTGTGCCGCCATCCCCGAGACGCTCTTCGAGAGCGAGCTGTTCGGCGCGGAGAAGGGCGCGCACTCGACCGCCACGCGTCGCGTGACGGGAAAGGTCGACGCCGCCCAGGGCGGGACGCTCTTTCTCGACGAGATCGCCGAGCTGCCGCTCACGGTGCAGGCGAAGCTCCTGCAGTTTCTTCAGTCGCGGACGTACTTCAGGCTCGGCTCGAGCGAGCCGCTCACCGCGGACGTTCGCCTCGTCGCCGCGACCAACGCGGATCTGATGGAGATGGTCCGCGCGAAGAAGTTTCGCGAAGATCTCTACTATCGGTTGGAGGTGTTTTCGATCCGCGTTCCGTCGTTGCGCGAGAGACCAGAGGACGTCGCGCCGTTGAGCGAGTTTTTGTTGAAGGGGCTGTCGCGCTCGATGGGACGTCCGCTCGAGCTGACGTGGGCTGCGCGCTCGGCGTTGTCGCGCGCCGAGTGGCCCGGCAACGTGCGGCAGCTGTCGTCGACGCTGCAGCGCGCCGCGGCGTTCGCGGTCAGCGCTGGCGTCGAGTCGATCGACGTGGAGCACTTGTTTCAGGACGAGGGCGCGCGAAGGACCGCGGGAGGGGCGGTCGCGGGCGCGGTGGCGGGCGAGATCGAGCCGTGGGACGAGGCGACGAGGCGCTTTCAGCGCGAGCACCTCGCGCGGGCGCTCGACGCCTGCAAGTGGAACATCACCGAGGCGGCGCGCAAGCTCGGCCTCGCTCGCTCGCACTTGTACGAGCTGTTGCGCGCGCACGGTCTGTCACGGGTACGTTCGTGAGCGTGGCGCTTCGAGAAGGCTCGAGGGTCGGGGCGTACGAGCTTGGAGAGCGCATCGGCGCCGGCGCGAGCAGCGTGGTGTTCGAGGGTCGCGGCGAGGACGGCTCGCGCGTCGCGCTGAAGGTGCTTCGCGAAGACGTTGCGGTCGACGGCGAGTCGCGCGCGCGCATGGAGCGCGAGGCGAAGGTGCTCTCGTCGCTGGACCACGAGGCGATCGTGAAGGTCCGCGCCTCGGGCACGCTCGAGGACGGGCGGCCGTGGATCGCGATGGACCGTGTCGAGGGCTCGTCGCTGAGGCGCGCGATCGACGACGGGCTGTGGCGGGCAGACGCGACGGGCGCGTGGTCTCAGCTTCGTCCAGTGTGCCAGGGGCTCGCGATCGCGCACGAGCGCGGCGTCGTTCACCGCGACGTCAAGCCGGAGAACATCCTGATCGACGGCGACGGTCGCGCGAAGCTCGTGGACTTCGGCCTCGCGCGCGCCGCGTCGGGCTCGTCCCTCGCGCAGCCCACGCTCACCGGCCCGGGAGCCGCGCTCGGAACGCCGCCGTACATGGCTCCAGAGCTTTGGTGGAACGCCGACGTCACCGCGCGCGTCGATCAGTACGCCATCGCGTGCACGCTCTTCGAGCTGCTCTGCGGACAAACGCCCTTTGTGTCGCAGTCGTTTGCGGCGTGGATGGAAGCGCACTTGCACGAGGCGATTCCTTCGGTCTCTTCGCTGTTGGGGGAGCGGCTTCCGGACGCTCGACGGGTCGCCATCGACGCATTCTTCGCCAGGGCCCTCGCGAAGGACGCGTCCGATCGGTTCGAGTCGATGGAGGCGCTCGTTCGATCCGCCGACGAAGCGTTTGGCTTTCGCGCGGAGAGCACGTCGAACGCGACGGCCTCGGATGAACCATCGCAACGCCGTCGATGGGCCGGGGCGCTTCGGTCCCTCGCGCCGATGTGGGTCGCGGTGAGCGCGCTCTTGTTTTTGTGGGTCGGTCACGGCGGCACGCGCTCGATCCGCGAGCTCTGTCGGCTGGCCGGGTGGGGGATCTACCCGACGGTCGCGAGCATCGTGGCGGCGTTCGTGCTCGCGCTCTTCGGGCGAAGCCCGCGCATCGCGGCCATGAGCGCGACGGGCTTTGGTCTGTTCGGGGCGATGACGGGTTGGACGCAGGTGCTTCGCGCGGTGGGCGCGAGTCCCGCCGAAGCGCGGTTCGTGATCCTCCACGAGGGGCTGTACGAAGCCGACGTGAATCGCGCGGTGGGGTATTGGGGCGCGTGGGGCGCCGTGTGCGCGGCGCTGTCGCTCGGCCCTACGCGGCCTGCGCCGCGACGGTCGTGGCCCGTGTTGGGGGTCATGTTGTTCGTTGCGGTGGCCCTTGCGGTGGTGGGAGCGCATCGCGCGTCGCTGGTCCTCGCGCTCTCGGCGATCGCTGCGTGGCTCTGCGTGCGGGGCGTGATCGCGACGAAGGACGAGGCGCTCGGGCGAGGGGCGTTGGCGCTCGCGGGGGTGTTGGCCGCGATGGGCGCGTGCGCGGTGTCGCTCGGCGCGGAGGACGCGGGCGTCTGGCGATCGCACGTCGATCGGGCCGAGCGCGTCGCGCGGTTGACTGCGCTCTCTCGAGAAGAGTCGTTGCTCGTGTTCGCGTCGTCGCTGGCGGTGCTCGCGTCGGTTGTGCTCGGGGCGATGGGGCTTCGCGCTCGACCGTGGCGCTCGCGGCCGACCGCGGCGTTTCGCGCTCTATTGCTTCCATCGCTCGCGGTGCTCTCGCTCGTCGGGATGGACGGGTGGCTGAGGTTTCGTGTGCACGCGGCGCGCTCGACGGCTCGCGCTGCGATCACTGGACAGTTCGCGTTGTTTTCTCGGTTGGAGGTCCCCTTTGCGCGGGGGCTGTCCGAGCCGCACGTCGGTCCGTCCGTGCAGCTCGCAGAGGACGTTGTTGCGATCGACGGTCGCGCGGTGTTGCGTGTGTCTGCGCTCGACGGCGCGGTCGGTCGATCGACGCTCGCGTCGGACCTGTCCCATCGCTTCGCGCTCGAGCGACAGGCGGGCGCCGAGCTCGGACCGCGTTGGACGCTCGCGGTGGATCGAAGGTCGCCGTGGGCACGGGTGCGTCGGCTGCTCGAGATCGCGCGAGACGCTGGCGGTGGAACGGCGGAGCTGCTCTTCGCGCGCAGCGCCAACCCGCGCTGGACCGTGTGGGCGCCGCCGGAGAGCTCTCTGGTTGTTCCGCGAGACTATGGGGCGCTCGAGCTGTGTCCGAGCGATCAGGGTGTCGGCGTCGCGCTCGACGATCGTTGGCCGTACTCGACGGTCGCCGAGCGTTTGCTCGCCGCGCGCGTCGATGGTGGCTGCGTGTCGCTGCGAGAACCGCCGCGGTCTGCACGCTGAGCGCGCTCGTCGCAACGCCTGTGATCCGCGGGGGCGAGCGCTGGTGTCCGGTCGAGCGGACGCCGTCCGGGCGTTCGGACGGCGCTGCGGCGTGCGAGCGTCCTGTGGAGCGGACGGCGGCAGGATTGCGCGCGCGATCTTCTGGAAATACACAGCACATTCGCGAGTCGGTCGAGGCGTGGGGCGCTGGCACAGTCGTCGCAGTACCTCTCGTCGAACGCTCGATCGCGACGGTCGCGAGCGAGCGGCAGGACGAGACGGAGCCGGACGAGTCCGGCCAACGAAGGAGAATCAGCCATGATCACCATGTTTCGCGAGGGCGGTTTCGGGATGTTCTTGATCCTTGCGGTCGCTGCGGCGACGGCGGCGCTCGCCGCGACGCGTCCGCGGGGAAAGCAGCGGGACGTTCTCTTCGGCGGCGCGATTGCCTCGCTCGCGGCGGGGCTGCTCGGGATCGCGACAGGGATGCAGGCGGTGGCCGCGAACTTCCGCCGCTTCGCCGATCCGCTCGAGGCGCTGTCCGTCGGAATGCGCGAGCTCAGCTACAACGGCGTGTTCGCCGCGGCGGTCGCGGCGGCGCTGATCGCAGCGAGCGCGGTGGTGGGACGGCAGGAAGCGGCGAGCGCGTCGGACAAATCGTAGTACGTTAGGTCGTCTATGAAACGACCGGTTTTGCGAGCGGCGTTGGTGACGCTGCTGCTCTCGACGATGAGCTGCAAGGACAAGCAGGAGCAAGCGCAGGTCGCCGCGCTCGAAGGGCTGCGCGCCGCGATCGACGGCAACCGCGACACTTCGATGTTCGGCGACTCGCGCATCATGGCCGAGTCTGCGATCTTTCATCGCGCTGCTGGAATCGAGGGGACGGGGGGGCTGTCGCTCAGCCAATCGGCGCTCGACCTGTTTCTCACGGACATCGCTGGGCCGACCGAGCCGCAGACGTACTGGCGTCGAGCGCGCGTGTATCTCAAGCCCGGCTCGTGCACGAAGCTCAGCGACGCAGAGCTGCCGTCGGACGCGCGGGTCTCTCGGGCTGGGACGGGTTGGCAGCAGTCGGTGCGCGACAAGCACCTCACGGTGGTGCGTCGAGTGACGAACGCGACGAGCGCGGATTTTCGCTGCGGGGACGGACCCAGGTTCACCGCGACGTTCACGCGTCCTGCCTCTGGAGAAGGGGTTCGCGTCGCGCTCATCACGGCCTCGCCGCGCGGTCAGTGATCGCGCTCAAGGGATCTCGTCGATTCGCAGGATCCTGTCGGCTCTGAGCAGCACGGGTGTGGCGTTGGCTCGTCGAACGCGGACGTGCGGCGACTCCCACTGCTCGATCACTCCGCGGATCGTGCGTGGCGCGCTTCCTCCCTGACGAACGACAATTTCGACTCGCGCGTTTCGGTCACGATCGCGCTCGATGCGCTCGGCGATCGCGCTTCGAACGCTGACCTCGCGCTGCTGTCCCACGCGAACCTGCCAAAGGTCGCGGGCGTCGCGCGGCCCGAACATGGGCGCGAGCTGCGCGAAGAGCGCGGCGGTGGCGAGCGCGTCGTCCGCGGCGCGGTGGGAGCGATGGGTCACGATGCCCAGCGATTTGCAGAGCGATTCGAGCGTGTAGCGCTCGGCGCGCAGCGCGCGGCGCGCGAGCACGAGCGTGTCCAGCGCGAATTGCGGCGCGGGTCGGTCTGGGAGCGCGCTGGTGATGACGCGCTCGAGAAACTGCAGATCCAACCCTGGTGAGTGTCCGACGAGCACGCGCCCTTCGACCACAGCGAGAAACGACGCGAGCGCCTCGCTCACGGATTCGCCCGCGTCGATCTCTTCCTGCGAAATCTTGTGCACTTCGTGCGCCTTCGCGGTGGACGCGACCGTCGCTCGGACGACCCGTGACCAGACCCGTGGATGAAGGTCGACGGGATCCCACACCGCTGCCGCGATCTCCACGATCTGGTCACGGTCTGCGGATAACCCGGTCATTTCGAGGTCGAAGAACGCAAAGTGCTCGAGCGCAAACGCGCGATCCCACGCGCCTCCGTTCGGAGGAGCATCGGCGGCGTCCCTTGCGACGGCGCGGGTGATGTGGGTATTTATTGAAATATGCGACTTCAGGACTGCCTCGAAGCGCTCACACCGAGCGAGCGAGCCGCGCTGCGAACCCGTCGAGGGATTGTACTCGACCCCAACAAGCGCATCGACGAAGTCGAGCAAACCGCGAGGGCCATCGTCGCTGAGACCGACCTCCGAAAGAGCCGGTTTCCCACGGAAGTGCGGCTGTTGTTGCAGCGGCTCGCCAACAACAATGGCGTCGTCATCGACGGCGCGTCGGACGTCGGCGCGCAGCTGCTCATCGACCTTGGCATCGCGTATCGCGTGAGAGAGTCGGGCAAGGGAAGCGCTGCGCGCAGCGGAAAGCGCCTGGCGCACAACGCGCTCGTGCTTCCGTCGGCGTTTCTGGTGCAGGTTCCCCCGGCGAACGGCGACGATCCACGCGGCTTGCGGCAGCTGCTCGGTCGCGCTGAGCACGAGATCATCGCGTTGATGTTGCAGACCGTCGTGGGCAAGCCGATGGCGGTCTCCGGTCCGCTCGCGTTGCAAGAGGTCTGGGAGGTCATCAGCAAGAGCGGCGAGCTCGAAGAGCGAATCAAGTCGCTTCCGGCGCAAGAAGCGCGGCTGCTCGACGCGATCGAACGCTCTGGCAGCGAGGTTTCGACCGATGAGCTGCTCGCGCTCGATCAGACGCCGGGGCTGTATCGCACCGCGTCGGGGATCGCTGTCCCCAAGCGAGGCGCGCCGTACATGCTGCAGCGCCGCGCGATGTTGTTTCCCGTCGGCGTCGATCGGTTCGTGTTGCCGACGGAGGTTTCTCGCATCGTGGGAGGCGCTCGCGCGCAAGAGCGCGCCGAGCGGCGAAAGGGCTTGCTCGCGACGCTGTCGAGCGACGATCACTCGCCCAATCGCGCGCGGTTCGCGAAGGATCCCTCGTCGGTCGTAGCCGCTGCGCTCGGGATGCTTCGCGCGTGGGACGTGGCGCTTCGCGACGACGTGGCGGTGCCACGCGCGTCGATTCGACGAATCGCAGAGCGGCTCGGCGAGCGTGAAGAGGCGATCGCTCTGCTCGTTTCGCTGGCGCGTTCCTGCGGATTCGGGAGGCTCGTGTCTGGCGGTACGACGGTGCCGTCGTCGCTCTCGCGCGTCGCGGTGAGCGACCTCGCGACGCAAGTCCGAGCTGCGTACCGTCGCGGCGGAGCGTGGGACGAGACGCGTGTGGTGAGCGAGTCGCTTCGCGCCGCGGGCGACACGACGTCGAGCGCTGGCGCGCTGTTGCGGGCGATGTTGTTCGACGCGCTCGATGACAGCATTCGCGATCGGTGGGTCCCCGTCGAGCTGCTCGTGCGGCTCGTGTTGGAGGACCCGCGCGCGGCCGGGGCGCGTCGAATCCACGAACGAGCGCGGCGCGAGCGTGCGGGTCAGTACCGCGAGACGCTCGAGGAAGCGCTGCGCGCGATGCTCGTCGAGTCGCTTCCTGCGCTCGGCCTCGCGGACGTGGGCGAGGACCAGACCGCGATTCGCTACCGCGTGCGAGAGCGATCGCTCGGCGACGTCGGCGCGGTTCCGACGTTGAGCAGGAGCACGCTCGAAGTGCCGCAGAGCACCCCGCTCCATGCGTTGCTCGCGTTTGCGGACTGCGCTGAGCCCGAGCATCTTCGGTCGGACAACGGCGCGGTGCTCTTCAACGTCGGCGTCGGCGCGATCGCACGTTCGCGGGCGAGGGGCCTTAGCGAAGCAGAGATCGTCGAGCGGCTCGAGGCGATCGGTCTCGAAGGTCCATACAGCGGAACGCTCGCGGAGCTCGCGACGAGCGTGAGCGAGACCCGCGAAATTGAAGCGGTGGAGGTCTCGGTCGCGCTGCGCGTCGATGACGAGGAGCTTCGCGCCACGCTGCTCGCCGACGCGACGTTTCGGCGCATGGTGTTGGACGCGAGCTCCGCGCCGTGGCTGCTCGTGAAGCCCGACGCAGATCTTCCGCGGGTCCAGGCGCGGCTTCAGCGGTTGGGCGTTCGCGTTCAGGTGATCGTTCCTGCTCGATCGCAGAGCGAGCCGCCGCCCGCGGCCGAATCCGTGCGGCCCCCAGCGGCGGTGGGTTCACGCAAGGGTTGAGTCGCCTGCTGCAGAGCTCGGCCAACGATCAGCTGCGGGCAGCTGGCGTCGGCTGCGTCGGAACGACGTATCGCTCGACCTGGAGCGCGCGTCGGACGAACGCGATCACCGAGTCGATCTCGTCGAACGATCGCGCGAGCGTGAGCTCGTACCAGACGTCGACGACGTGGTTCTGGTCGCTGACCGAGTAGAGCTCGCGCGTTTGTATCGCGAGCTCTTCGAAGCCGTCGTCGAGCAGCGGTCGAACACCGGCGCGAACGAGCTCGAACAGCGCGTCGGGCGACAGGCTCGGCGCGTCACTGCGCTGCGCTCGGGCGGTGACCGTCACCCGAAACGGCTCAGCCGCGCGGACGCGTACCCCCGCCTCCATGAGGTGAAGGTTCTGTCGCTCTGCGAGGTGTACTTCGTCGTCTTTGACACGAAACACCTCGAAGCCCGCTCCGACGAGCGTCTTTCGCAGCTCTTTCACTGGGATGGCCGACACCGTGTGACGAACTCCAGACAGTAGGACAGTAGCACAGGCGCTTCGACGCGTGCGTGACGAACTCTCGAAGCACACACTCCTGGTGAGCGAACGCCGGTCGCGTTTTGTCGCCTCGTTTGCTACGGTGCTTCGACGCCTCGCTCGCGAATTGACTACGAGCGAGCGCTCTATTTCTACGGATCATGGAGATCGTACTCGTGTTCGGCGCGCGCGAAGAAGAATTCGCGTGCATTCGAGGCGGCCGGCCGATGGGGGACGGTGAGCTTCACGTTCCGCCCATCGAAGGGCACGAATCCGCGTTGAGCTTCGTTTTCGAGTCCGACGTGAACCGCGCCACGCGACGGCTCGGCGCTCGTCGGGTCGACGCGGCGGTGCTCGATGCTCGAGGAGGACGGGCTCAGAGCGTGCTGGTCCTGCTCGACCGCATGTTTCCCGAGCACGAGGCGGCTGGCGCCGTGCGGCGCGGCCGCGCGATCGTCGTGGTCGATCCCGACGAGGACGGCGTGCGCGTGGCGCGTGCCGCGGGCGAACGAATGCTCGCGGAGGTGCTCGTCGCCCCGTCGCCCGAGCGCTTGATCGAGGCGATTCGATCTCTATTTTCGCAGGAGAATCGCGGTCGCGTCGCGCTCTGCCTCGCGGGTGGAGGCGTCGAAGGGATGCTCTACGAGATCGGCGTCTTGCGGGCGCTCGATGAATTTCTCGGCGAGCGCAAGGTCGCGGACATCGATCTGTTCTTCGGCATCTCGGCGGGCTCGATCCTGGCGTCGCTGTTGGCCAACGGCCTCAGCCCCGGTGAAATCGCCGACGGAATGCGTCGCGGAACGAACAAGCTCGACCGCATCCGTCGCCGCGACATCTTCGATCCCAACCTCCGCGAGGTCGTCGCGCGCGCGGGCGGGCTGGTGAAGGACCTGGTCGGTCGCGGCGAGGCGCGCAGCGCTGTGTCCGCCGCGTATCGCGCGATCCCGAGCGGCGCGTTTGCGGGCGAACGACTGCGCAAATACCTCGAGCGACAGCTGCAGCGTCCCGGGATGAGCGACTCGTTTCATTCGACGCGCAGGTCGCTCTTCGTCGGAGCGACCGATCAGGACACCAACGAGGCGGTCGTCTTCGGCGAGCACGGCCACATGGACGTCCCCATCCACCTCGCGGTTCGCGCGTCGTGCGCGCTCATGCCCTTCTACAAGCCGCAGAAGATCGGTCCTCGGTACTACGTCGACGGCGC
>LNFM01012698.1_pt1 | contig 10979 bp, 9 predicted proteins | sample 596031 | NCBI WGS metagenome assembly LNFM01 (sample SAMN04254537, study PRJNA301005) | activated carbon metagenome | isolation source: dual media filters at the Ann Arbor, Michigan drinking water treatment plant | place: USA: Ann Arbor | reverse complement strand
AGTAATTCCAAAACAAAGGAGAGGGTAAGAAATCAGGAACAAAGTCGGCACCTACTTCGGGCTTGCCCAGGTGAAGGCCAACATACATCAGGAAGGATAAGGGGAAGAGGTATCGACCCACGGTTAAAATCTTTTCCATGGCTTATACTTCAAAGGGTACAACTTCTCGAATCTCCGTAAAGCCTTTCGGGCTTTGTAAAATGGGGCAGGTGGAGGCCCATTCTTTTACTTCATCCAGACCGGATGCTTTGCAGATCATGTAGCCGGTTACCAGTTGTTTTTCTTTGATGGCCGGCTGCTGTTGTACGCCTTCGTTGCTTACAGTGGCTCCGTCCCATTGAATGGGTTTAGTAGAAATTAATTTCCCCTGCATCGCAATGTTGCCTATCCAACCTTGCCAGGCAGCCATGCCTTCTTTCATTTTTTCGGGATCCAGTTGATACTGCCCGTTTCCGGATTCGTTCCAGAACAGTAATAGATACTCTTTCATTTTCTTTGATGGTTTAGTGTGATGCATCAAAGGTGAGAGGCTACCGGAATTTGCGCATTGATCTAGATCAAGACTTTACAACTTTGCTTTGAGACGTGTCATCGTCTCGGGGCTGATGCCCAGGTAGGAGGCAATGAGCTTGCTGGAAAGCCGTGACATGATTTTGGGTTTATGCTCCATCAACCATTTAATACGGTCCAGTGCATCCAGGGCCATGAGGGTATTCACCCGGTAGACCGTGTTCGTATAAGACACTTCTAAAATTTGTTTATAGATGGCCGCAAATTGTGGCACTTGTTGAGAGAGTGTTTGGAAGCTGTTAAAATGAATGCGAAGTAATTTACTGGGCTCTGCGCACTTTATGAATTCCGTTGAGGGGCTTTGATGTTGAAATCCAAAGATGTCCGTCACCCATTGATCTTCTATATAAAATTCGCGGGTTGACTCATTACCATTTTTGTCCATCACATACACCTGCAGGCATCCTTCTACAACGAAATAAACATAGTGACAAACGTCACCCGCTTGCAGCAAGTGATCTCCCCGCTTTGTCGCGATCTCCTCGAAATGAGAAAGTACTTGCTGAATATTTTCTGGTTCGCGACCTAAACGATGGGCAATGTGCTGACGGAGGGATTCAATCATGCCTTGGAGGTTTGTTGTTTAACAACTCACGGATCTGGAATGTTTTAATGCGATCATTCTCTCCAATGTCCAACCCCTATTCAAGACTATAGTTTGATGAAGGGTTTGCCTGCTAATGCTTGAAAGAAAATGAGAATACAAAAGGCCATGTAAAGAATGGAAACACTCACCAGCCAGTACGTATTCCGAAGCAAATAGAATCCCAGCAAGGGAAGTGCTTGCAGGGCATGCATCCCCCAAAAATGCGCTGCACGCAAATCTCCATTTACCTTACTCCAATTGAGTACAGGTACCCCTGGTGTACCATCGGCTGCTCCGACTGTATGCGCCATGCGGGCACCCATCACCATTCCTTGTAGCGAGAAGATAACAAAGATGATGAGTCCAAAACGGATGCCCCACAAGTACGCAAGAGGGAGATCAGGAAAACATCGCATAAAGAAGGGGAGACTAACAACAAGCGTCCAGAGAGATATTCCAACAGCAGCACCGGCCATGAGTGTCCACATGCGGGAGTAGAAGGAGCTGGTCGTATTAAAATGCGAAGTAAGACCTCTCGCTGCTTGCACGAGCACATACACATCTTCGATCGTAAACAGGACCACCATGCCCAGGGAGTAAGCAAGCACTGCCATCGGACTGTTCAGGTAATGAAGATACCAGGCCATGGACCAGACGAAAATAGTGGTGGAAAGAAAAAACTTAAAAGGTTTGTACCAGGCATTAGTGCCGAGTACTTGCGTGGGAATTAACCAACTAAGCACTAAACAAGCAACAGCAAACACCAGACAGACCAACCCGAAGTAGTACAATACTTCATTGCGGTACTTTAGTTCTTCCAGAAAATACATGTAGTGCAGAGTTAGTTTGGGATAGTGATTACTTACTGAATAATAATGGCGGAAGAACTTGAGTCGCTTCTGTCCCTTTCAAATTTGGCGTACGCATGAACAAAAACGATCGTGGCTTGCATGATAATTTGTTCAGTGGACACTTCCTTCAAAGTAGTGTCAAAAGAAGTTTCGCTCACAGACAGTAGAAGCTCATTTCCCATTTTATAGTTTCTGCTCTTTTTATTTCCGGATCGGGTAAGCGTAATCGTCTTTCCTTTGGTGAAATTAAAAAAAGGAGTTTTGCCTGGTAAGCCTTTAACGTCTGCAATTTTTTCACCTGTGGTCAATCGTGTAATAGCACAGGTTCGCTTGAGGGTGTTTAAGTTGAATTGATAGTGCTCTTCTTTAAAAATAAGCGTGGCAGTTTTTGATTCGTAAACTGGCTTGAGCGCAGCTATTTTAGTTTCCCCTTGCATCAAGGTTATGGTGGCTTCGGGCATTTTCCAAGTGAGTGACTGGCCGACAGCGGTGGCTACTGTGGTCACGATCAGTGTAAGTAGAAGAAGTATCGTTTTCATGATTTTTTAAATGAGTTTGACTAGTGAGTAACAGAAGGCTGCATTCTATTACACGATGTCAAATCCCTTCCTAACTTTTCTATTGTTTTGCACCCTGCTGGCTGGCCAGTGATTTCTTTATTTTCATCATGATGGTATCAGGAGTGATGCGCGGAAGATTAGAGACGAACCAATTGTTAAACCCGACAATTCTTTTTCCCTTTCCGTGTAGCAATAAGTCAACACCTTGTTGGGCCACTACATTGGCAGCTATCGGCTTGTTTGCTTTGTAGGCATTTGTTTTCCACATGGCGTCTGTATTAAAAGCGGTGTCTACCGGGCCAGGACAAAGCGTTACAACCTGTACGCCTGTTCCCTCCAGCTCGGCAGCAAACGTTTCGGAAAAAGCCAACACAAATGCTTTTGTTGCTGAGTATACGGAGTAGTAGGGGAAAGGTAGAAAGGATAATAGTGAAGCTACATTTAGGATGCGGCCGCGCTTGTGAAGGATCATATCCTGCACAAACAATTTGCTAAGTGCGACTACCGAGGAGACGTTGAGCTCAATCATCCGAAGCTCTGCCTGTAAATCGGTGTTGATGAATTCACCATACACGCCCACGCCTGAATTGTTTACCAGCATGGTTACTTCCAGGTTATTTTCTTTTACTTCTTCATATAACGCTAGGGCCTGAAGGGAATTGGACAAGTCCTTCGCAAAAATATGTACGTGGATTCCATGCTGCTGTTCCAGTAGTGCTTTTAGATGTTGAAGGTTATCCAGTCGCCTGGCTACGAGTACCAGGTCAAATTTTTTGGCGGCCAGCTGCAAGGCCATTTCATAGCCAATACCAGAAGTAGCACCGGTAATTAGTATTTTATCCTTCATTTTTCTGTTGAGTAATCGTGTACAAATGTCACTTGGTTGGAATGAATAAGTCGATAACATTTGTTTAGATTTTTTTACGAGCAGATTGGCTAAAGCTCTTTTTTAAGCCGACTGAGGTGTACAGGTGAGATCCCTAAGTAGGAGGCAATCATGTGTTGTGGCACGCGGTTGTGAATGTTGGGAAACACCTTTGAAATATGTTGGTACCGCTGTGCAGGTGTGAAGACATATTGGTTCTTCAAGCGGTTGTCGAAGTAAATGAAATAATACTCGGCAATGAGCCTTCCCATTTTGTCGCCTTCTTCAAGGTGGGTGTAACCCCAGTCAATGGCTTTTCTGGGCAGCACAATTGTCTCTGTCTCTTCAATTGCCTGGAGGTTGCTGGAAGCAGGCTCTTGCAGCATAAAACTGGTGTAGTCTGCAATGAATTGGTGCTCTTGTGAGAAATGAATAGTGTGCTCTTCGCCAGTATGATCAATAATGGTGCTCCGGGTAATGCCTTTGTTAATGAAGAAAATTTCGTGACTGATGTCATCCTGTTTGCTAAGAAATTCTTTGGGTTGAAACTTTTTAGGATAACAATACTGCATGAAGGTTTCCAATTCGGTGTTGGAAATCTCGATCATGTTGCGGATGGTGGCTGCCAGTTCTTTCATGCTTTCATCTTTGAACAGGGAGGATGCAGATATTGTTTAAGTGATTAAAGACGCCTTACATTCACGATACTCCTGCCCCATGATCATTCTTTGAGCACTTTTGGTATTGACAGGGGGGATCCTTTAGGAATTTACGACTGCAAAGTTGAAGGATGCGGTAGGCCTAAAACTGGTATCAAATGCAATGCAATCCATTCTGTACACCCCTTTGCGGAGATTAACTATCTTATTCTCCGCATAAAGTGCGGAGAATGCCTTGAATTTGCGGTGAAAAATGACTTTATTTACCGCATAAAGTGCGGAGAATATGAAGCCATATATACATCAGCGACCCGATTGGCCGACATTTTCATGGGATGAATCAGTTGTTTTGCAACGCTTGACGGAGGTACGGTATAAGCAGGGTCGATTACTTGGTAAAATGGAGGGATTGGGCTTTCAACTTCGTGAAGAGGCCTCTCTTGGTGTCTTAACATTAGATGTTACTAAGACAAGTGAGATAGAAGGGGAGATATTGTCTGCGGACCAGGTGCGTTCTTCTATTGCACGAAAATTGGGAATGGATATGCCAGGGCTGGTACCTTCTGGCCGAAATGTCGAGGGCATTGTGGATGTTATGCTAGATGCTACAAGAGAATGCCAAATATCACTAACAGCCGATAGACTTTTCAACTGGCATTCAGCTTTATTTCCTACAGGAAGAAGTAGCCTGTATCCCATAACAGTGGGTACTTGGCGTACAGATACTAACGGGTCTATGCAGGTTATATCGGGAGCCATGGGCAAGGAACGGGTTCATTTCGAAGCACCGGCAGCAGAAAAACTGTCCTCTGAAATGGAATTATTTTTGACCTGGTTCAATAAGGAAAACGAGTTAGATGCTGTATTAAAATCAGCCATAGCGCACGTGTGGTTTGTAACGATTCATCCTTTTGATGATGGCAACGGACGTATAGCACGTGCCATAGCCGATATGCAGATGGCGCGCGCTGATAAAACAGCACAACGCTTTTACAGTATGTCTGCACAAATACAAAAAGAACGAGCTGAGTATTATAGTATACTTGAAAGAACACAGCAAGGAACGCTTGATATTACGAAATGGCTTTTGTGGTTTTTAAATACGCTCGATCATGCTTTGAATGAAAGTGAACGAGTCCTCACCTCTGTTATGGAGAAGGCAAGATTTTGGGAAAAATTTAATTCGACTTTCCTGAATGATCGACAGAGAACGATGTTGAACAAATTGCTGGATGGATTTGAAGGCAAGCTCACCACCTCTAAGTGGGCAACGATAACAAAATGTTCACCGGATACAGCACTCAGGGATATAACCTACCTACTAGAAATAAAGGCGCTGAAAAAGGAAGAGGGCGGAGGAAGAAGTACGAGTTATTCGATGGTTATAGAATAGCATTAAGAGATCTAAAACACAAAAGCTAAATCGGATGATTCAGCTTTTGTGTTTATTGAGTGATGGGAGAGTGGAGCTGCAGGGAATCGAACCCTGGTCCAGAGAAGGTACAACGCGAGCCTTCTACATGCTTAGTTGACTTTGATTTTTGTGAACAAGCCGGCAGGCAACAACCAACCTATTCCTTAGTCACTGTGTCTTAGCTGCGCTTAGTAACCTCGCACAGAGCAGTTTTGCTGATCGACACTGCTATACCAGCTCCCGCAAATCAAAGGAACTGAGCAGCGATGGCCTCCGGCTTCTTAAGCGGGATAAGCTAACCTAACGGTACGTTAGATTAAGCAGCCATGGCGTAAGTTGTTTCGCCACGTAATTGTTGGAACTATCTTTCAAGGCTCTCATCCCATGAGCCTGCATGCTTATACTCGTCTGCACACGGCCTGTCAAAACCGGTCAGCCCCCTGTTCAATTGACAATCAATAATTATCAATGTTCAACTGAGGGACAAATATACGGGTAAAAAAGTTCCGGAGAGTCGTTGGCACCCTGACTAAGACTTTTGCTGAAGAGGCAGTGAGATTTCAAAGGTAGTATTCCATCCCTCCAGAGGCTTCAACTGGATATGGCCGCCAAGTTTATCAAGAGCTTGTTTAGCAATGAACAAACCCAAGCCTGCACCCTTACTTTTTTCACTTCCCCGGTAAAACATGGTGAATATATGGTCTGCGATGGCATTATTGATGCCTTGACCATTGTCGGAAATAATTAATCGTAAATAAGTATTTTCCTCCTGGCAAGTGATTCTGATTTTTGGGTGTGAGTTGTTGTTAAAGAGAATGGCGTTCTCTATCACATTGAGTATTGCCACTTCTACTAAATAACTATCAGTAAGTAAGTAACATCCCTTTCCAAGGGGCTTCTCCACCGTAGTAGCCTCAAAATGTGGAAAATTTTCAACCTGACTTAAAACTTTCTCCAACACCTCGCTCACATAAATTAGCTCATATTTTAATTCCCAGGTTTTAATATTTTGATAAATGATCAACTTTTGCAGGATGCGGTTGGTGTAGGTAATCTCTGTTTCCAGCAGGTTAATGTACTGCAATCCACTTTTGTCGTGCACATCCAGTTTGGCTACATGACACAAACCCAACAAGCGGGTAAGTGGACCTTTAATGTCGTGTGAAGAACGATAAATAAACGTATCTAACTCTTGTTTGACAGTCAGCAGGTTGGTGTACGCAGTTTGTAATTCACCCGTACGAGCTTCTACAATTTTCTCCAGATTGCTATTAACGTATTTCAGGTTTTCGTTTTGTTCGGCAATTACCCGATTCGCATTCTCTATTTCTTCTCGACTCGCTTCAATTTCCTCTTTCTGTGCTTCCAGCAACTGGTTTTTATCCAGTATGTCCAGATTTTGTTTTTTGATTTCTACAGTACGCTCCTCAATGTTCTTTTCGAGTTGCTGGTTCGCCAAACGAAGACTACTGGAGCGCCACCGTACTACGCCCACGATCGCCAACGTAGTAGCCAGCACATAAAATAGAATAGCCAAAGGGTTTTGATACCAGGGTGTTAGTATGGTGAAGGAGATTGATGCTTCTTCGCTGATAACATTTTGCAAACTTCGGGCCTTTACTTTGAAGGTATAGTTTCCTGCAGGAAGGTTCGTGTATTCTTTTTGAGATAAAGCTTTGAATGCAGACCATTGCTGATCAAAACCTTGTAGCAGATAACTATACTCCATATCTCCTGGTTCTGTGAAACCCATGCCGGCAAAACGGAAGTGTAAGTCATTGAAGTGAAAAGGTATTTTAGTAAACTCCGCTACCCTATAGGTTGAGTCTTGCTTACTGGCTTCGATAGAACGAAGCAGAACGGGAACTTTTATGGTTTTTCTATAGGATGGATTATAGTGCACAATGCCATCAGAAGTAGATAAGTAGATGTCATTCGGATTTAGAATTTGAATATCATTGACTCGTAAGTTTTTTATTCTTCTGAAAATATCCTGGTTAACCTCATATCCAGTAGAGGTGGGTGAGGCGCTGAAACTGATTGGATACGATTGACCATTTCTTTCTTCTACGTACGAGCCCCATAGATTTCCATTTTTATCTTCCTTCAGTAATTCAACTTTGGTGAGATGCGAACCGAAGAGTTGTTCATTTAAACTTGGATGCAACTCAACTCTTTGTAGTTCTTCATTAAATCGGTACAGTCCTTTCTCTGTACCAAAAACCACCTCTCGAGTAAGCTCAAACGGTCGTATTCGATACGTTGATGGGAATCCATCTCGTTCTGTAAACAAGGTAATCTCAGGATCTTTATCCATGCCTGCTATAAAGCGAAGGCGGTAAATACCTCGTGTGGGACTGTTGGCCCAAAGTGATCCTTTACTATCCTCAGCAAAATAATAAAGGGATTCAGGGCTATTGCCCAGCTTGCGATGTACCTGTACTCTGTTGCCACTTCGTTGAAGGAGTACTAAGCCTTCTACTGTATTGACCAGCAAGTAACCTGGAAATTGTTTGAGGGGCACAATAGACCAAGCACGGTTAGTAAAACCTATATTCCGGAGGTTGTCCCCCTCAACGGTGAAAATACCTTCATTACTAGTCACTACTGTCAGACTCGAGTCACAGTATAAATGCCAGGTCTGTAGCCCCGGCTTACCTACTACCTGAAAGATGGCAGGCTCCTGAGAAGGTTGATCAGGGCTCTCTTTTTTTCTAAATAAACCAAGGGAGCTCGTGGCGTACAAGGAGTTTCTCTGCTTGGCTACAAAGTAAAATTGTCCGTTTGATCCGGATCGATCCTGAAAAGAGGTGAAAGGAGACCCGAGTTCGACCAGACTAATTCCATTATTGCAGGCAACCCAGAGGTTATGCGTGAATCGATCCTCTTCCATAAACCATATCGATTCATCAATGAGTCCTTCTTTTTTACTGATGCGATGCAAGAGCTTGCCGGTGGAGTCAAGGATTATGAGACCATTGGTTCGCGTGCCGATGGCATAGTGCCCATTATGCAAGATCTTGCCGAAACTGTTTTGATTAATGAGGAGAGGATTTACTGGATTCTCAAGTTGTGTGAAGGATTTCCCATCATACAAGAGTAGCCCTCGTTTTTCAGATATAACTAAGGTCTGATTATCAGCGTAGGGAAATACTGCATTGAGTGATTCATGCTTCAGACTCTCGCCACCGGGTACCAGTGTGAGGGCATCTTTCTCTAAACGCAGAAGTCCTTCTCCCTCCAGTCGTACCCAAACTTCATCACGAATGAAAAAGGAACGATGACGTGTTGTTTGAAAAGGTATGACAACAATGCTATTAGTTTGTTTATGATACAAGTAGAGGCCTTTTGTGGATCTGAAAACGACACGGTCTTTTGTGATATGAATGGACCAGACATCGTTGAAATTCTGGTGGGCGCTGTCCAACAGGTGTAGTAGTGAGTGATACTGGAATTCGTTATTGACAGACTTTTCCAGGTAACCAAAATCACCCTGTGCTCCAATAAACAAGTTCCCCTCTTCATCTTCTGCCAGTGCATGTACTTCCGATTTATTGCGAACCGTAATCAGTTGCCACTCTACCCCATCATACATGAGCAGCCCATTGTTGTTACCTACAAAGAGTAGACCTTCTTTACTTTGAAGAATGGCGAAATTTTGCGGACCCTGTCTGTAGACGGAGGTGGGAAAATTGGTAACAAAGGGTAGCCCCCGATCAGGCTGTGCGAATGCACTATGAGAGATAATGAGGGCTAAAATTTTACAAAGTAACTTCATGGGGTAAGTTCAAGTAAAAACAGTCGGTCAAACTGTTAAACTAATCTACCAAAAGTTCCAGCCCTATCCGCCTATCTTTTAACAAATTACAGAGTCTATGGATTAATTACTTTCGATTTTTACTTTCTTATTCTATTTTGCACGCCAATGGAAGGATTTGTTGTTTCAGCGCGTAAGTACAGGCCCTCAGGTTTTGATGAGGTGGTGGGGCAGGAGCACATCACTACTACGCTTAAAAACGCCATTGATAACAACAAACTAGCGCAAGCCCTTCTTTTCTGTGGTCCTAGAGGTGTGGGTAAAACCACCTGTGCCCGAATTGTAGCCCGGCTCATCAACGGCTTTGAAGAAAAAACGGAGCAAAATGCCCTCAACATCTTCGAACTGGATGCCGCCTCCAATAACTCGGTGGAAGACATCCGCAACCTGATTGACCAGGTTCGCTACCCACCGCAGTTCGGCAAATACAAAGTGTATATTATTGACGAGGTGCACATGCTCTCTAATGCGGCCTTCAATGCTTTTTTGAAGACGCTGGAGGAGCCACCTTCGTATGCCATTTTTATTTTGGCTACTACCGAGAAGCATAAAGTAATTCCAACCATTCTTTCTCGCTGCCAGATTTTCGATTTTAACAGAATCCAGATCAGTGACATTGCCAACCACCTCAAGAAGATCGCCAAGGTAGAGAGCATTCCTGTAGAGGAGGAAGCCTTGCACTTGATTTCTCAAAAAGCAGACGGTGCTTTGCGCGATGCGCTTTCCATTTTCGATTTAATGGTGACGTATGGTGCAGGAAAGGGAGTAACGTTTAAGAGTGTACTTAATAACTTACACATACTGGATTACGACTACTATTTTCAAGTGGTCGATTCATTGTTCAGTCAAAATCATACACAACCCTTGTTGTTGTTTGATGATGTGTTGAAGAAGGGGTTTGACGGACAAAATTTTATCGTTGGTCTTGCGGAGCATTTCAGAAATTTATTGGTGTCACAAGATGCGCGCACAGTACAGTTGATGGAGGTTCCTGACAGCGTAAAGAAGAGTTATGCCGAACAGGCAAAAGCGTGTCCACCGCAACTGCTCCTTACGTGGTTGAACTTAGCCAGTCAGGCCGATATTCAATATAAAGCCAGTAAGAACCAGCGTCTTACCGTTGAGCTAGCCTTGATGAAGATGGCCCATGTGTCGCATCTTATCTCAGCGCAGAGCCTCAACCCAGCAGCGGGTGAGGCAAAAAAAAAAGTGATGGCCTAGAAGCCACACCCTCTACCGAAGAGATTACTCTGCCTGCACAAAAAACAGCAGAGGTTGTCGCAAAAGAAGAATCTGTTCCAACAGCGGAAGCCCTCGCTATTAAACCTGACTTTGCAGAGAAGACTCGCTTTAAAACAGCGCCTAAATCGTTCAAGCTCAATGATCTTTTAAAAGTTGAAGCAAAGAAAGAGGAATCGCAAGGAACGATCAGTCAGGCGAAAGAAGATAAGCCCTACACAGAAGAAGCCTTAAAAGAAGCCTGGAAAACCTTTGCAGAAACACGCAAGCAGCAGCAGGGTGATTACTTCTTGTTAAACCTGGAGTATGAACATACGGCAGGTAAGATCGTGATGCCGATCACGAATCCCATTCAGGAAACCATGCTGAATGAGTTTCGATTGGAACGTACTACCTTCTTGCGAGAACGCTTGCAGAA
>LNFM01012697.1_pt1 | contig 10979 bp, 8 predicted proteins | sample 596031 | NCBI WGS metagenome assembly LNFM01 (sample SAMN04254537, study PRJNA301005) | activated carbon metagenome | isolation source: dual media filters at the Ann Arbor, Michigan drinking water treatment plant | place: USA: Ann Arbor | reverse complement strand
CCAGGAACCAGCCATTCTGGGACGTCAAGTTCGAGTTGGCCGCCCCACTGATCTGGGACACCGAGCGAATGACTTCGCCGGGGCGACAGATGCTCACCGGTGTCCCCGTCGGACAGATGCCATCGGTGGCCTGCTGACCGATGAAACTCGTGTACGTGCGCGGGTTGTTGTAGGTAGTCGGCGAACTCAGGTCGTCCTTGATCGCATAGAAGGAATTCTTGGGTGTACCGCCAACGTCGGTGATACCCAGATAGCGCCCGGTGCCGAGATAAACCACAGGAGAACCATTGACCGTCGTGACCTGGGGGCGAACTGTGACGGGCTGGACGTTGCCGTCAGCATCCCGCAGCAATGCAAGGCGATGGCTGCCGAAATTACCGGGTTCAATAGAGAAGCGCCAGACATTGCCATAAAGATCTCCGCCATAAACCCGGCGCGACACGTTGTTGCTGTCGGCCTGGGCAATGATCTGGGCCAGACCACTGGGGCTGCTGACACTACCGACGCTCGCATCCGCCGCGATCGGTGATCCGGAAATCGGGGTCCCTGTCGCGGCATTGAGCACATACAGATACCCTTGACCATCGCCAGTGCCATTGAGCGCACATTTCTGCTGGTCAGGCGCCACCGAGCGTGGGCAGTTGTTATAGCCCGAAGTCAGCAGCACCACCCAGGTCCCATCGGTCAGCTTGGTGATCTGCGGCTTGCCGAAGGAATAGCCCATGTTTGCATCACTGAACTCCCAGAGCAGCGCCGGGTTGGCCGGATCGGTGATGTCCAGGGCGTAGTAGCCAGTGCCGCCACCATTCAGTCCGGCAACGAGGATGGTCCTCCACTCACTGTCAGCGCAAGATTGGGAAGGTGCCTTGGGGCAGATATCAGCCGTCACCGGCGTTCCCTCGACAAAATACTGATGCTTCTCGGCGTACTTCTTGTCCGCCAAGGTGTAGAGATGGGACAGCACAAGACCCGGAATATAAGCCCAGGCCTCGGCCCCGGTGGCGGAACTGAAGGCGTGCAGCATGCCGTCGTTAGCCGCCGTATAGACGATGGGCGTTCGGCTGGCGCGCAGCGTCTTGAACGCGGCATAGTTGGTGTCGGAGTAAAAGCGGGTCGGAGCGCCCACGTACTGGGGCTGGGCCGAAACGATGTCACCCAGGACGCTGCGACGATGGCGGTAGAACTTGCTGTTGTCAGGCGACGCCCCCTCCTCGTTCGCACGATCGCCGCGCAGGAAATTCACCAGCGCCTCACCGGCGGCGCCACCGGTCGCCACGGTCGTGTTGGCCTGAGCCGTGGCGTCGATGCACTCTGCGCCAGCGGAACAGAACTGCGACAAGCCGGTGAGCACGATCGGGAACGCCGGGGGCGTGGTACTGATGTGCGGCGTGGTGAAATAGGCCTTCTGCGTCTCCGACAGGTCAGCCCATGTGAACGGGATCAAGGAGTTGCCGCTGCCACTACGGGTGTAGATCTTGCGATCGGTGTAGTCGGTACTGGCGCGCGCGTCCAGCAGCTTGCCGGCCGACCAGTCGTAGGTGGTCGGGTCCGGATTCATGTGGTTATAGAAGGGGACGCTGCCGTCGGTCAGATTCATGGTCTGGCGTATCAGTTCGCCCGACCACTCCACGGTCTTGAAATACGAGCTGAACTGGAAGTTGTTGCCTTCCGTGATCTTGGGGTTGGTCGTGGCGGCGGCGGAGGCCGTACCGGGCCGCGGCGTGTTCACGATGGCCTTGAGCGTGCTGGTGAGACCTGCCGCCAGCGAGCCCGGATCGGTTGCACTGAAGTAGGTGCCACGGCCATTCACTGCTGCGTGCCAGAGATCATCAATATTAGCCGTCGAGTTCGTGCTGGGCACCGGCCAGTTGCAGGGCCCACCGGCTACCGTCAGGGCATCACGCCAGCTGCAGGTGCTGCTCGATGCGATCGTCCCGTTGGCCACATAGGCATAGTCACCGGAGGTGTCTGAGCTATAGGTCGAGGAGTAGGCCATATGGCCGCGCACACCCAGACCCAAGGTGAAGGTGGTCATGTGCTGCCAGGTGGCCGTGTCCTGCCCCGAACCCGGCACCGTGTTGGGGGTGCACAGATCATTGGGCGTTGTGGAGGGCGCAATCGTCGGCCCTGTGCAGTTACCCAGTGCAGATGTACGCAAGTTGGTTGCGTAGTAATACGCTGCCACGTCCGCCAGCGTGTTGGCGATGCCGCCGCTGCCCACCGAGGTTGAGGTCGGGGTGCCTGCAACCTGCGTTCCCACCTGGTTGGTCACAACCCCTTGGGTCTGGTCGGCAGCCACCTCACTCGCCAATGCCGGAGTGGACGTTCCTGCAGCCGGCTGATCCGCCGTTGGCAAACAGACGTTGTTGAGCGTCGGCGTACCTGCGGTCCAGGTGCCCGTCGCACTCGGACAGGTCGCCGGAGGAGCTGCTTCGCCGCCACAGCTACGGGACGTCGAACTTTCGTCGTAGTCCTGGTTGCTGGTGAACGTGTAATTGGGCGTCGAGGGCGTCATGGGACCGACCGCACCCGGGGTGCCATCGACGACGGTCTGGGTCGTGGTCTGCACCGCCTCCCAGCGATCCACGGAGGTCGAACTGTAGCCGCTGAGGGTGTCCGTCTGGGTGGCGGGAGTCTGCGTCACGAAGTTGCCGGGCGTGGTGGCGGCCGGGCACACTCCGCGGGAGCTGGAGAAGTCTGAATTGCCAGTGATGCTGCGTGCGGATAGACAACCGGATTGACCCGCAATATCGGACACCAGATACCAGGTCTTTCCGTTAGACCCGGTGACAGAGGCCGCGCCACCGCTGGGCAGGCCAGCCCTGCGACCGGTCCGGCAGAACCAGACATCTGAACCTGACTCGACGCGATAGCATAGGTCGTTGTCATTACCGTCCGGATCTGTCCCGCGATAAAGGGCTGCTTGGCGGTTGTCACCAATTTCCATCGGCGCGGCCGCTGTGTTGCTGGGCGGAATGGTCGCGGTACAGGCTGCACCAATGACTGTCGTCGTGCGACTCCAGGTACGCGTCAAGGTGCTGGCCGTGGTCGTCGTCGTGCGATCCTGCGTGCTCGTGTAAGGCGTCACGATCGTCGTCGTCACCTTGCTGCCGTCGTTGTAGGGGCGTGGCAGCGCGCCGTCCTGGTTGCCGACCGAAGTGGAGCCGTCGAGCCCGACCACATCGCTGCTGCTGTCGGTGTTCCAGATACCGTCGGTGGACAGGATGGTGTAGTTCTGCTGGCAGGAGTACTGCACCGGATCCACCACACTCACGCCGTTGATCGAGCTGATCTTGTTGGCGTACATGCGGCCGATCTTGCTCAGCGTCGAGCGCAGCGGCGTGCCGCTGCTGGGGTTGCTGCCATACAGCTGCTTGTAGAACTCCGTCTTTTGCGTGGTCCCGAAATCGGAGATGTTGAGGAACCCGGGCGCCACGTTGTCGTTGAGGGTCACGAAGCCGACCCGGTACTTGTCGTCCAGACTCTTGAAAGCCAGGCCCGCCGCGGTCTTCATCGAATTCATGCGCGTGCGGTAATACGTGTACCAGTTGGCAAAATTGGTGCGCTCGTCCTTGCCGCCGATGCCCGACGTGTCGCTGACGGTCACCTTCGCGAACAGTGTGTTGACTGCGTTGACGCCATCGTGCTTGGTGGAGGAGGTGCGCAGGCTGTTGCACTCCTTGTAGAACACGCTGTTGGTGTCCGTGTATTTCTTCTGCGCCTCGCTGGTCTGCGTGCCCGTGTACCGGTAGTAGTAGGCCGCACCCTCGCTGTCCCCGCTGAAGGAGCGGAACTTGGTGCTGAGATTCACCGTCCCCGTCGTGAGGCCATAGCCGTCACGCGGCGCCGCATAAAAATCGGCATTCGGGTAGCTGGTGCCGTCGGCGTAGACCGGCGGCGTGTAGGTGATCGCGGGGTTGTAGTAGACGCCGTTGCAATGGCTGCTGGGATGCCCGAACTTCAGGTTGCTGCTGCTGTCGCGATCGAAGGCCGCTGCCTGATCCGGCATGTAGTCCCAGTCCATGGAGCCCGAGTCGTCCATGATGAACATGATGTTCGGCTTGACCTGGACGGTCGGCGGCGTCGACGAGAAGACCGGCACGGTGGAGAGGTCCGTCGCGGCCGCCGACGCCGGACGCCAGTGCACGCCGGCGGGCAACAGCAGTGCCACACACACCGCCGCCAGCCATCGCGGCGGGAGGGCTCGTCGGAGAGACCGGGATGGGAGCCGGGTATCTGGATTGCGCATGACAATCTCCTGTGTATCAGATGAGCTGTAAGTTCGGTCGGATCGGATCGTGGGCCAGCGCTCAGAGCGAAATGATGGCCTGTACATAGCTGACGGCATTCCTGGGGCCGACGACGCGCACCGTGATACGGTAGAACACCGCCGTCCCGGTACCGGTCAGCTGCTCCTCGCCGGCGCCCTCGTTGTTGCCTGTCGAGACGACGCTGGTGGCGACCGTCGCGCAGGAGGCACTGTTGCGGTTGCCGGGAATGGCGCACAAGCGCTGGATCATGAAGCTGATCTGGTTGCCGGATTCGTTGGCCACGGGCGCCGGGCTGCAGACACCACCGGCCACCGGCAGATTGCAGACACCGGAGGCCACCAGATCGGTCCAGTACGCCTCGCCGAGTTTGAGACCGGCGTTGTTGGGCGTCGACGCCGAGTAGCCCACCAGGGGGTTGTTGACATCCAGGAAGCTGCCGGCGTTGTTGGCCTCAAGCCAGGCGATGGCCGCCTCGACCCCCGAGTCCCCCGACAGGGTGGCAGCCTGCTTGAACGCCATATTGCCCGCGATCAGGTTGGTGGTGTCCATGGACCGCATGAGTGCGATCCCGGCCAGGGTCATGACCACGAGCACGACCAGCGCCACCATCATGACGACGCCCCGCTGTCCTGCACGCAGAACCGCCTGCGTGCGATGCCTGCTGTATTTCAACATCCTGTCACCACTCCCATCCAGGCCATGTTTCGGATCGGCACCAGCGACTCGAAAGGCTTGTAGCGGTAGCTCTTCCAGTCGGGATCACCGGTCAGCACGACGGCCGTCGTGGCGCTGCCCGGCGGATTGTTGGCGATGGCGCCGTCCCAGGACGGTGCCACGCCGGTGACCTCGCTGCGCTCCATCTGGGCACTGCGGGCCACCAACACCATGCGCACGGCCGAAATCCTCGACCAGGGGCACAGGGTGTTGGGGGTCACCGCGACGTCCGGCGTGGACTGGTCGTAGATGTCGACGATCGCGTCCATGGCCGGGGCGGTGGCGTCGCGCCCGTACTGGGCGCGCATGCTGGGAATGTTGTTCGCGATCGCGTTCCAGCTGGCCGCCGCCGAGCAGTCGACCCCGGGGTTGGTGTAGTCACAGGTTGTCAGGTTACGATTGCGTACCGCGTAGCCCTGAACGCGGTAGCTCTGTCCGAGGTTGAAGAGTGTTCCCCCGGCGGCCATGGCCGCGCCCGACGCCAGGGTCACGGCGTTGGCGGCGATGTTGGTCACGCGGTCCACGGTCAGATTGCAAGGCGCGGGCCGAACCGCCGGCGCATAGACGACCCAGTCGTTGACGGCAAAGGCGGTTGGCGTCTGCACGATGTTGCCCGCAGCCGTGACGGGCACCCCCTGCGGCGTATTGAAGTTGTTGCTGCTGAAGACCAGCACCGTGTCGGTGTTGGCGTCCGCGCCCGTGATGTTTGCCGAATTGAGCACCACCGGCGCCAGCGCTCCCAGCACCACCCCGGGCCGCAGCGTCAGGCCGCAGCCCAGGATCTTGGGGTCCGTGATCCCATAGCCAGCCATGCGGATGTCACTCTGCACCGCGTAGAGCGCCAGCACCCCCTCGTTCATGGCGTCGTTGCCGGTGGTCGTGGTGCGTTTCTGCTCCTCCGAGACCGTCAGGACCTGCGTCATGATGAGCACACCGAACATGCCGATGAGCATGGCCACGAGGATCTCGACCAGGCCGAAGCCCTGCATGCGCCGAAGACTTTCGAACTTGCGCATGTCAACCCCCGATCTGCGCCACGGCCGTGTAGTTGTGGACGGCCGTGTCACCCGGCGCCTGCCAGCAGACGACGATGGTCACACGGCTGCTTGGCATGGACGTGCCGGTGTCACTGGTGATCGCCACAGTGGGTGGGAAAGCCGTGGCACCCGGCAGGGTGCGCAAGACCGTGCCCTCGGCAGGGGCTGCCATCGTGCCGGGGGCACCGGGATTGTTGCCACGCCAGGCCCAATTCTCATAACCTGCGCCATTGGCATTGACGTTGGCACGGCAGATATTGGTGTTGTTGCCCAGGAAGGCCGCACTGTTGCCGCTTGAATAGGCGGCCTGCAAGGTGGCCTGGTTGCGGTTGCCGGACCACATCTGGCCGATGATCTCGTTGGCCAGCAAGGCCGCCTCGCTGCGGTAGCGTGCGTCTGTGGAGACCTTGACCGCCGAGCCCTGCAGGCCGATGACGCCGAGCACGCCGATCGAGAAGATGAGGATGGCGATCAACGCCTCGATGAGCATCACCCCGCGCTGCGCTCGTGGCCGGAAAGTACCGATGGATCTCATGACATCCCTCCTCAGCAGGCACGAGGATTCGGGGCCGCCAGGGCCGGGTCGCACATGCGTACCTGGCCACCCGACGAAATGACGATCCTCAGACACCGGTACTCGCCACCGTCCGTGATGCAGGAGTTGGCCGTCCGGTGACCGACATTGATCAGGATGTCGCCCGCCGGAACCGGCGTCAGGCGGCCTGTGCCGGTATAGGCCACAGAGGCCATGGCCGGATTCACCGCCATGGTCGCGTTGGGAGAGCCCGAGCGCCCCTCACGCGACTGGATTGAAGACTCTGTCTGACCAGCCCCCGGGCACGTCGCCGACGGGACGACGCAGCGCACCGCCCAATCGGTTTCGTTGCCACCACCAGCCAGCGAGGTGAAGGCCAGCTCCACCGCGGTATTGCGACGCACGGCCTCGGTGCGTGCCAGCTGCAAACCACTGTAGATCGACTCTGTCGCGGTGCGGATCTGGCTGCTCTGCATCCAGACACCCATGCTCGGGACCATGAAGTACAGAATGAGGCTGATCATCGCCACCCCGACCATGAGCTCGATCAGGGTGAAGCCGCGCGCAACGCGACGATGGAGGCTGGCGGCATCGCTAGGCAAATACATCTGGTCGCTCCCTGCCATCGTCAGGCGCAGTCACCGTTTTTGCGAACAATCCAGCAGGATCCGCTACCAGTCCAGCCCGCGGGCACGAACGGCGTGGCCCGGGCATTCGATTGGTTGATGGTGTAGGTGAAGCCGGCCATCGGCCCCTTGCCGACCGCCTGCAGGGTGTAGCTCGTCGCATCCGCGGCGGAGCAGGAGAAATCGAAATACTTGCTGATCGCCGTGTCGTTGGCGCAGGCGGGCGCCCCCACATAGGTCCGGTTGTCCATGAAGTGCTGCTCGATCTGTACCCGCTTGACAGCCAGGTTGGACGTCGCATCCGGAATACGACCCCGCGTCAGATAGTCCCTGTAGGAGGGCAGCGCCACGGCGGCAAGTATTCCGATGATGGCGACCGTGATCATCACCTCGATCAGTGTGAAACCAGCCTGTCTTTTCATATGAGTCCCCGGAGTGCAGCGATTGACGGAATATCGATAGCCTGATGCTAGCCGCGCACCTTGGGCCGGCCAGCCCGGCGCGATGAACGGCGCGGCTGCCTGCCTGAGCGGTATGCTTGCGCGTTACTTTTTCACACGAACCGCCGCCCCGCCCCCCTCTCATGTGCAGCCGCCCTGATCTCGTGCGCCTGGGTCTCGCCCTGCTGGCCTCGCTGCTGCTGCATGGCGCCTTGCTGCTCGGCGGGGCGCGCCAGGAGCCTGGCGGCCCTGCCGCCCCGGCGCGGGCAGGACCTGCGGGCGTGCTGAACGCGGCACTGCGTCCGTCCACCGAGGCCCGTTCCTCGGCACCAGCCCCGATCGAGCCCCCCAGCGTGCCGGGGGCGGCGGACACACCGCCCCCCCCTAAGCCGCCCGGCCCGACGCCCGATGCGCGCGGCTATTTCCCGGCCGCGCAGCTGTCACACCCACCGCGTCCTCTGGGCGAGATCAAGCTGGATCTTCCCGAGGCGGCGCTGCTGACCGCCGCGGGACGGCTGGGCCTGACGCTGTGGATCGACACCGAGGGACGGGTGGTGGCCTACCATATCGAGGCACCCGATCTGCCCGAAGAATACGCCACCGCGGTCGCCGAGGTGTTCGCCGCGACGCGCTACGCACCGGGCGAACTGCAGGGACGCAAGGTCGGCAGCGTGCTCAAGGTGGAGATCGAACACCGCCCGTCCGAGCCCGGGCAGCGCTAGCATGTCGGACTGCACCCCGGACCGAACCAGCCCCGACCCATGAGCGCCAGCCCCATCACCCCCGCCCTCACCCTCGCCTCCCAGTCCCTGAACCTGACCTCCCCCAACCCCCGGGTCGGCTGCGTCATCGTCGGGGCCGATGGCCGGATCCTGGGCCAGGGCCATACCCAGCGTGCCGGCGGCCCCCACGCCGAGATCATGGCCCTGCGCGATGCGGCCGAGCGCGGGCACCCGGTCCAAGGTGCCACGGTCTACGTCACGCTGGAGCCCTGCGCCCACCAGGGCCGCACCGGGCCCTGCTGTGATGCGCTGGTCGCGGCCGGGGTCGGCAAGGTGGTGGCCTCGCTCGAGGACCCCAACCCCAAGGTCGCCGGCCAGGGCTTTGCCCGACTGCGCGCAGCGGGCATCGAGGTGGAGGTCGGCCCCGGCGCAGCGGAGTCTCGCGAACTCAACATCGGCTTCTTCAGCCGCATGATCCGCCAGACCCCCTGGGTGCGCCTGAAGATCGCCGCCTCGCTCGATGGCCAGACCGCGTTGGAGAACGGCGCCAGCCAGTGGATCACCTCGGAGCCCGCCCGTGCCGACGGCCATGCCTGGCGGGCCCGGGCCTGCGCGGTGCTCACGGGCATCGGCACCGTTCTGGAGGACGACCCGCACCTGGACGTGCGCCTGGTCGAGACCCCGCGTCAGCCCCATCTGGTGGTGGTCGACAGCCGGCTCGAAACGCCGCTGGACGCCCAGCTGTTCATCCCCGGCCGCCAGCTCTATATCTATACCGCCACCGAAGACAGCGCCCGCAAGGCCGCCCTGGAGGCCAAGGGCGCCACGGTGATCCCCTGTCCCGGCGCGGGCGGCAAGGTGGATCTGGCCGCCATGCTGCGCGACCTGGCCGTGCGGGAGATCAATGAGTTGCACGTGGAAGCCGGCCACAAGCTCAATGGCTCCCTGGTCCGTGAGGGTCGGGTGGACGAATTCCTGGTCTATCTGGCGCCTAAGCTGTTGGGGGCGGGCCGCGGCATGGTCAACATCGGCCCGCTGGCCGAGCTGTCCCAGGCCGTGCCGCTGGAATTCCGGGAAACGGTGCCGATCGGCCCCGATCTGCGCATCCTGGCCCGGATTCCCGGCCGGGACCGCTTCTAGCCGCAGGGCCGCGCTTTCTCTTTCTTTTCAGCCTGTCCCGGCCAGGGCCATGAATCCCTGCGAAAATAGCGGCCTATGTTCACCGGCATCATCACCGGCGTGGGGCGCATCGCCGCCAGCCACGACCTCGGAAGTTCTTTGCAGCACGGCAAGCGCCTCACGATGGCCTGCCCGGCCGGCTACCTGGACGATGTGGGTCTGGGCGACAGCATCGCCCTCAACGGCGCCTGCATGACGGTCACCAGCCTCGACCTTCCCCAGCAGCGCTTCACCATCGACATCTCGGCCGAATCCCTGGCCAAGACCACCGGCCTCGTCCAGGGCGCCCAGGTCAACCTGGAGAAGGCCCTGCGCGCCGGCGACCGCCTGGGCGGCCACATCGTCTCGGGCCATGTGGACGGCGTGGGCAGCGTCCGTTCTTTTGCCCAGGTCGGCGAAAGCTGGGAGCTGCGCATCCAGGCGCCAAGGGAGCTTGCCAAATACCTGGCCTACAAGGGCTCGATCACGGTCAACGGCGTGAGCCTGACCGTCAACCGGGTCAGCGACAAGGCCTCAGGCTGTGAGATCAGCATCAACCTGATCCCGCACACCGTGCAGCACACCACGCTGGGCCTGCTGAAGGCCGGCGCAGGCGTGAATCTCGAAATCGATACCGTGGCGCGCTACGTCGAGCGCATGCTCGCCGCCGGCGCCACCCCGCAGAAAGCAGACGCATGAGTTCCAAAGCACCCGTGGCCCTCTCGCCGGTCGAGGACATCGTGGCCGAGATGAAGGCCGGCCGCATGGTCATCCTCGTCGACGAGGAAGACCGCGAGAACGAGGGCGACCTCGTGCTCGCCGCCGACTGCGTCACGCCCGAGGCCATCAACTTCATGGCCCGCTACGGCCGCGGCCTGATCTGCCTGACGCTCACACGCGAACGCTGCGAGCGCCTGCGCCTGCCGCCCATGGTGGCGCGCAACGGCACCAAGATGGGCACGGCCTTCACCGTCTCCATCGAAGCCGCCACCGGCGTCACCACCGGCATCTCGGCCGCCGACCGTGCGCGCACCGTGCAAGCCGCTGTGGCGCCCAATGCGACGGCCGAAGACCTGGTGCAGCCCGGCCACATCTTCCCGCTGCAGGCCGTGGATGGCGGCGTGCTCATGCGCGCCGGCCATACCGAGGCCGGCTGCGACCTGGCCGCCATGGCCGGCCACTCGCCCGCCGCCGTGATCTGCGAGATCATGAAGGACGACGGCACCATGGCCCGCCTGCCCGATCTGCAGCTCTTCGCCGCCGAGCATGGCCTGAAGATCGGCACCATCGCCGACCTGATCGAACACCGCAGCCGCACCGAGTCGCTGATCGAAAAGGTGGGCAGCCGCCCGCTCCACACCGCCTTCGGCGACTTCACCGCCCACGCCTACCGCGACAAGCCCAGCCTGGGCCTGCACCTGGCCCTGGTGCGCGGCCAGTGGGGCGCGCAGGACACGGTGCTGGCGCGCGTGCACG